>Ga0081455_10002467_pt1 | contig 22008 bp, 20 predicted proteins | sample TabmetS3T2R1_FD_70207 | JGI IMG/M metagenome (GOLD analysis project Ga0081455, IMG submission 70207) | Tabebuia heterophylla rhizosphere microbial communities from the University of Puerto Rico - S3T2R1 | ecosystem: Host-associated > Plants > Roots > Rhizosphere ...
CCGCGGGTCTTGCAACGATTGCGCTCCGGGTTCCAGCCCACAACGTGGCGCGGGACCTCCTCGCTGCGTTTGGAGGGCCGATCGTCGCACCCTCGGCGAACCGTTCCGGTCACGTTTCGCCGACGACCGCTCAGCATGTGCTCGCCGACCTGCGGGGCCGCATCGATCTCGTGCTGGATGGCGGCCCCTCGCCGGTGGGTCTCGAATCCACGATCGTGGCCTGCATTGGTGAGCCGACGCTGTTGCGGCCGGGCGGGCTGCCGCGTGCCGACATCGAACGCGTGCTTGGCTACCCACTTGCGGACAACCCGATCGAACCAACCGAGAGAGACGAAGCGCCGCTCGCGCCCGGCCAGCTAGCTTCCCACTATGCGCCGCGTACGCCGCTGCGGCTCAATGTACGCACTGTGGGTCCTGGCGAAGCGCTGCTCGCGTTCGGGGACCAGCTCCCTCCCGGCAGGGATCACGCCACCAGCTCACTCAACCTTTCGCCCGGCGCCGATATGATCGAGGCCGCGGCCAACCTGTTCTCCTACCTGCGCTCGCTCGATGCCCTTGGCGCTTCCGCCATCGCTGTGATGCCAATCCCGCAGAGCGGGCTTGGCGAAGCAATCAACGACCGGCTCCAGCGCGCCACAGCTGCGCGGCCGGATGAAACACCGCAGCAGCCACGCTATAAGCTCCATGACCCGAAGGATGAGCATGACGTATGAACATCGTTGAGCTGCCCGTGCGGACCATCCAGCCTGAACTGATCGCCCGCTTCGCCGCCATCGTGGGCGAGCGCTATGCCGTCACCGACCCGGCCGAGATCGCGCCCTACCTCACCGAGGAACGCGGGCTCTATCACGGCCGCTCGCCATTGGTGTTACGGCCAGGCAGCGTCGCGGAGGTGGCAGCAATCCTCAAACTTGCGAATGAGACCAAGACCCCGATCGTGCCGCAAGGTGGCAACACCGGCCTCGTCGGCGGTCAGACGCCACACCAGGGCGAGGCCCTGATGTCTTTGCGACGCCTCGACCGCATTCGCGAGGTCGATCCGACCTCCAACACCATGACCTGCGAGGCGGGCGTCGTTCTCATCAAGGCACAGGAGGCCGCGGCCGCCGCCGGCCGCCTCTTTCCGCTTTCGCTTGGCGCCGAAGGCAGCTGCACCATCGGCGGCAACCTCTCGACCAATGCCGGAGGCACGGGCGCGCTTGCCTATGGGGTCGCGCGCGAGCTCGTGCTCGGGCTCGAAGTCGTTCTCGCCGACGGCCGTATCCTCAACAATCTGCGCAAGCTGAAAAAGGACAACACCGGCTACGACCTGCGCCATCTGTTCATTGGAGCGGAGGGCACCCTTGGCGTCATCACGGCCGCCGTGTTGAAGCTCTTTCCGCGGCCGCGCGCGGTGGAGACCGCCTTTGTCGGGGTGCCCTCCCCGCACGCTGCGCTGGCGCTGCTCAACCTCGCCGAGGAACGTGCCGGCGGCATGGTGACGAGCTTCGAGCTGATCCCGCGGATAGCCCTCGAGTTTGCGGTCAAGCATGCACCGACGTGCCGCGATCCGCTCGCAGGCTCGCACGCCTGGTATGTGCTGTTGGAGCTCTCCTCGCAGGCCCGGGACGGCTTACGCGTGCAGATGGAGGAGATTCTTTCGGCGGGCGCCGAGCGATCGTTGGTCGAGGACGCGACCATCGCGGCGAGCCTCGAACAAACCAATGCGTTCTGGCTCCTTCGCCATCACATCGCGGATACACAGAAATATGAAGGCGGGTCGATCAAGCACGACGTCTCGGTGCCGGTGAACGCGGTACCCGACTTCATCGCCGAGGCTACCGCCGCGGTCGAGACCATGATCCCGGGCTGCAGACCCGTTCCCTTTGGGCATCTCGGTGATGGCAACATCCACTACAACGTCAGCCAGCCGATCGGCGCCGACCGCGCAGCCTTCCTGGCGCGTTGGGACGAGGTCAACGACGCGGTGTTTGCCATCGTGGCGAAGCACAGCGGCTCCATCTCGGCCGAGCACGGCATTGGCGTCATGAAGCGTGAGCTTCTTCCAGGCGTTAAGGATCCGGTCGCTTTCGAGCTCATGCGCAGCTTCAAGCGCCTGCTCGACCCTAATGGGATCCTCAACCCGGGAAAGGTGCTCTGAGCAACCGAAGCGAGCGGCTAAAACAGCGACGTCTGCCGATCGTCCTTTTTCGATTTCTTCGAGGATCTTGCGACAGCAGGTGCTGCCGGTTCAGGCTGTGCCGGGGCCGGATCGACAAGCGCAGGCGAATCATTGGCGGCGCGATTGACAGCTACTGAAACCTCGTAGGCCTCAAGCAAACCGGCAGGCGCCGGCACAATCAAGGCCGCAGCCGTCTCTGCATCGACATGCGGATCGAGCCAGAAATCAAACGCATCCGGCGGTACGATTACCGGCATGCGGTGGTGGATGTGAGCTACGTCGCGACTCGCCTCCGTGGTGACAACGGCTGCGGTCTCCATCTCCTCCCCGTTCGGTCCCATCCAGCTTTCCCACAGCCCTGCGAAGGCGATCGGGCCACCGCTCCGGGGCCGCACCACATAGGGGCGCTTCCGACCGCCCTCGTCCTTCCATTCGTAGAAGCCATCGGCCGGGATGAGGCAGCGCCGGCGTTTCATGGCGTAGCGAAAGGCTGGCTTGTCGTTGACCGATTCGCCGCGCCCATTGATCAACAGACTGAACTCGCGGGGATCCTTGACCCAGGCCGGTATCAGCCCCCAGCGCACCAGCGCAAACTGGCGCCGGCCTTCGGCAAACCGCACGATCGGGATCGGCTGCGTCGGCGCGACATTGTAGCGGGCGGGGAAATTCGGCTGCTCCGGATATTGGAAAAACCGCCGGATCGCCTCCGGGGAGCTGATGATCAGATAGCGTCCGCACATGCTAATCTCCGCTCGGGCGCTAGCGCCGAACCGCCAGTAATGGAACCGTACTTATGAACGACGCAAGACGCTATCCAGACCGGCCCTTCCTTGCCGCCAGCGCCGCCATCGTGCGCGACGGCAAGGTTCTGGTGGTGCGCCGCGCCCAGCCGCCGGCCGGAGGCCTGTTCAGCCTGCCCGGCGGGGTGGTCGAGGTGGGTGAGACCTTGCACGAGGCGGTGGCGCGCGAGGTCCGCGAAGAGACAAGCCTCACGATTGAGCCGGTGGCCCTCGCTGGCTTCCGCGAGACCATCGTGCGCGATCAGGAAAACCGCGTCGAGCGCCATTTCGTGATCCTGCCGTTTGCGGCCCGCTGGATCGCGGGTGAGCCGGTGCTCAACGACGAGCTCAGCGAATGGCGATGGGTTGAGCAGAACGAAATAGCCTCGCTGCCGACAACGCCGGGGCTTGCCGCCATTGTAGCCGCAGCGTTCGAGCGTCTGGCGGCCATGAATTGAGCGACATATGCCGCCATTTTTCGGTCGGCTTGTGAGACGACATTTCGTCTTGCGGGCCTGCTGCTGCGGCACTATTCCTCAAAATCCGAATCTGATGACACGACGCCTTATCATAGCGGCATTGGTCAGTATGGTCGCGGCGGCCATGCCGGCACGCGCGCAGGCACCTGCGCCGTTCGACGGCAACCTGCAGCGGCTAGCGGAGATCATGGGCGCGCTACACTATTTGCGCGCTCTGTGCGGGGCAAACGAGGGGCAAAAGTGGCGCAACGAGGTGCAGGCGCTGATCGATGCCGAGGCGCCCAGCGGCGATCGCCGCACGCGCATGATCGCAAGCTTCAACCGGGGCTATCGATCATTCCAGCAGACCTATCGCACCTGCACCCCCGCTGCCGATCTGGTGATTCGCCGCTACCTTGAGGAAGGTTCGAAGATCGCACGCGACGTCACGGCTCGCTATGCAAATTGACCCAGCAGCAGCGGAATTAACCGATCCTAAAATTGGTAGTCGCTTCCGCGGTAAACCATGATAACGTAGGTGTTGCAGGCCGCTCGTGGGGGGCGGCCATTCGCACAGAGGCCATGACTATCCAGACACGATCGGCAGTGGACCCGCGGCGGGACCACGACCACAAGCGTGCGGCTGTCGGATACATCACGGAAGCCTGGGCTGAGGCCCGGCTTGACGGTGTTGACGGCGACTGCCTAGCCCAGACCTGCCTGTTTGCCGCCCTTGCCGAGCTGGTGACGACCTATGGCGAGGACGCCACCGCTCGGTTTGCCGAGGGTTTGGCAGCGCGCATCCGGAACGGCGAATTCTCGCTCGAGATTGCGAAGCAATAGGTTCGGCAGGTCTCGCGCGTCGTTGATGACCGGTCAGCCTGCCGGATGCTGAGTTGGGTTAGGCCGGAGCCCGAGCAAGCGTCTCCAGAAATCGCACAGCTTCGCCCCTCCCCGCTGCCAGGAGCTCGCTCTCCCACATCACGCGGGCACCGCGCACGAACGTGCCTACGGGCCAACCCGTGACGGTGAGGCCGTCATAGGGGGTCCATCCGGCCCGTGAGGCGATCCAGCGGTTGGTGATGGTTTGCCGGCGCTTGAGATCGACGACGGTGAGATCGGCGTCGAATCCGACGGCGATACGGCCTTTGCAGGCGATGCCGAACAGCCGGCCCGGACCGTGGCTGGTCAGATCGACAAAGCGCGCAAGCGAGAGGCGCCCCGCATTGACGTGATCGAGCATGATCGGCACCAGCGTCTGCACACCGGTCATGCCTGATGGTGTCGCCGGATAGGTTCCCGCCTTCTCCTCCGCCGTGTGAGGCGCATGGTCGGACCCGAGCACATCCACGACGCCCTGCTCGAGGCCGCGCCAGATCCCCTCGCGATGCGAGCGATCACGGACGGGTGGGTTCATCTGGGCACGCGCGCCGAGCCGCTCGTAGCAGCCGGGCGCCTCCAGCGTCAGGTGGTGGGGCGTTGCCTCAACCGAAGCGACGTCCTTGTGGTCACGGAGAAACTCCATCTCCTGCGCGGTCGAGATGTGCAGAACATGCACGCGCTTACCGGTCTCGCGCGCGAGGCGGACGAGGCGCTGCGTGCAGGTCAGCGCCGCCAGATCATCGCGCCAGACCGGATGCGAGCGCGGATCGCCTTGCACACGCAGATGCTTGCGTTCATTCAATCGGTACTCATCCTCGGAGTGGAACGAGGCGCGGCGCCGGATGACCTTGAGGATATTGCGCACGCCTTCGTCGTCCTCAACCAGCAGGGAGCCAGTCGACGAGCCCATGAATACCTTCACACCCGCGCAGCCTGGCAGCCGTTCGAGTTCCGGCAGCGCTTGCGCATTCTCGCGGGTGCCTCCCATGAAGAACGCAAAATCGCAGTGCATCCGATGATGTGCGCAGGCCACCTTATCGGCCAGCGCCTCTGCGCTGGTTGTGGTGGGCTGGGTATTGGGCATCTCGAAGACGGCGGTGACACCACCCATGACGGCGCTGCGCGAGCCCGATTCGAGATCCTCCTTGTGGGTCAAGCCGGGCTCGCGGAAGTGGACTTGGGTGTCGATCACGCCGGGCAGAATGTGCAGGCCGCGACAATCGATGGTCTCGCCCGAGGCGGCATGCGACAGGTCGCCGAGCGCCGCGATGCGCCCGCCCAAAATACCCAGATCACGCGCACCCTCCCCGTCATGATTGACAACGGTTCCACCCTTGAGGATCAAGTCATAGCGCTGTGCCATCCCCGATGCCGCCCTTGTAGCCTCGCGTTGAGGCCTTACGTTTCCTGGCGATATCTGGCAAGTACCCGGCTATGAAAGCAGCGCTTCTTCCAGACCGTGGCGTCATCAAAGTGGCCGGCCCCGACGGCCGCAAGTTTCTCAATGGCCTCGTGACCGCCGATCTTGCCAAGGTGGCGCCAGGCCGTCCTCGCTTTGCCGGCCTGCTCACACCCCAGGGCAAGATCATCGCCGATTTCATCATCGCCGAGGCCGAGCCGGCGGATGGTGGCGGCTTCTTCCTCGATGTGCCACGCGCACTTGCCCGGACTCTCACCGACCGGCTCAATTTCTACAAGCTCAGGGCTAATGTGATCGTGGAAGACCTGTCCGAGACACTTGGTGTCTTGGCGATCTGGGAAGGTCAAGGCGATACTGAGTACGGACTGTGCTATCCCGATCCGCGTCTGCCCGAGCTCGGAACACGCTGCATGCTTCCGCCGCACGTTGCAGAGAAGGCGGCAGCCGACATCGGAACCCACCTCGTGGATCCGTCAATCTATGAGGCCCATCGTATTACACTTGGCATACCCCGTGGGGGCCTCGATTTCGTCTATGGCGACGCTTTTCCGCACGAGAGCAACATGGACCAGCTCCATGGCGTCGACTTCGATAAAGGCTGCTTCGTCGGCCAAGAGGTCGTTTCCCGCATCGAGCATCGCGCGATTGCCCGCACGCGTGTTGTTCCGGTCAGCTTCGATGGTCCCCCGCCGGAAGCGGGCGCACCGGTGATGGCGGGCGACCGCAGCATCGGCATGATGGGCTCTGGCATGGCTGGTCGGGGCCTAGCAACGTTGCGGCTTGACCGTGCTGAGGAAGCGTTGGCGAGCGGCGCGTCCCTTGTGGCCGGCGGAATCAAGCTTCAGCCGCTCAAAGCGTCCTGGGCCCGTTTTGCAATCCCCGGCACGTCGAGGGCAGCAGAATGAGCGCTGCATTGTCTCATCCCGACGGTCTGACACGCTGTCCTTGGCCGAAGCTTGACCCGCTCTACGTCGCCTACCACGACGATGAATGGGGCGTTCCGGAGCTCGATGATCGCGCGCTTTACGAGAAGCTCATGCTAGACGGCTTCCAGGCTGGGCTGTCGTGGATCACTATCCTGCGCAAGCGTGAGAACTTTCGGCGAGCCTTCAGCGAATTCCAGCCGGACAAGATTGCTCGTTATACGCCCAAGAAGATCGAACGCCTGATGCAGGACGAGGGCATTGTTCGCAACCGCGCGAAAATCGAAGGCGCCGTGTTGTCGGCACGCGCCTGGCTCGACGTCATGGACAAAGGGCCAGGCTTCGCACGACTGTTGTGGGACTTTGTCGACGGTAGACCTAAGATCAACAGCTACCGGAGCACGAAACAGATTCCCGCCGAAACCGCGATCTCCCAAAAGATGTCCAAAGAGCTCGCGCGCCGCGGTTTCAAGTTCTGTGGACCGACCATCGTGTATGCCTTCATGCAGGCTGTCGGCATGGTGAACGATCATCTGGTGACCTGTCATCGCCATGCGGCCTGCGCCAGACTCGCCGAGCCGCAATGACCGGCCCTCGCAGCAGCGCAAAGAGCGTGGCGCCACGTGCATGGCAGCGTATGCTGTCCGGACGACGACTTGACCTGCTCGATCCCTCGCCACTTGATATCGAGATCGCAGACATCGCGCATGGGCTTGCGCGCGTAGCGCGCTGGAACGGCCAGACCGAGGGCTCGCATATCTATTCGGTTGCGCAGCATTCGCTGTTGGTCGAGGTCATCGCTCACCAGAGCGCACGCCTTGACCGCAAGCGCCGCCTTGCCGTGCTGCTGCACGATGCTCCGGAATATGTGATTGGGGACATGATCACGCCATTCAAGGCCGTGATCGGCGACACCTACAAGGCTGTCGAGAGCCGCTTGTTGGCCGCAGTCCATGTGCGTTTTGGACTGCCGGTGACACTGCCGGCAGAGCTGCTCGCGATCATTAAGGCTGCCGATCGCACCGCCGCCTATCTCGAGGCGACACGACTTGCGGGCTTTGCAGCCGCTGAGGCGCGCCGCTTTTTTGGGCAGCCTCCAAGACTTCCGGCCGTCATAGAGCGTGACTATCTTACGCCATGGCCCGCCGAAGTGGGGCAAGCGCGCTATCTGGACCGGTTCGAGAAGCTTACGCGCGAATGAATGAAGAGTTCGCCCGTACTTCCACGCGGACATTCACTGCCCTATAACGAGCCAATGATTCACGTTTGCTCTCTTTCGCGCCTGCACAGGACCGTCGAGGATACCGGTGCGCACCACGTCGTGACCTTGCTCAAGGATATTGATCTTGTTCGCCGGCCCGACACGATTGCGGCGGCGAACCACCTCATCCTTGGCATGGATGATATCACGGAGCCGCTCACCGGCTCCATCGTTCCGGCGGACGAGCACGTAACCAAGCTCATTGCCTTTGTGCAGCGCTGGAGCCGCGCCAGGCCGCTGGTCATTCACTGCTACGCCGGCATCAGCCGCTCGACGGCAGGCGCGTTCGTTGCCGCATGCGCCCTCAACCCACAGCGGGACGAAAATTCGATCGCTCGGGCGCTGCGGCAGGCGTCGCGTACCGCCGCCCCCAACATACGCATCGTGTCGCTCGCTGATCGCGTGCTCGGTCGGAACGGACGCATGACGTCGGCGATCGAGATGATTGGCCGAGGTGAGCCTGCTATGGAGGCCGAGCCTTTCCTTTTGGCCCTCGAATGAGCTGATCGGACCGCTTCGCGCAGCCTTGCCGGCCGACCGCAGCGGCACGATCGGGATATGATGGCGCGATGACAGAATCAGTCCTCACGCCGATTGAGATCGGTCTCACCGCGGCCATTGTCACGGTCGAGCGCGATGAACCAGCCATCCTGGTCACCAGCGATGAAGTCCAGCCACGCGCAGGGTTGCCGTTCGGACCGTTCGATCCACTCGCCCACCGCACTTTCGAGATCGGCCTGCGAGCATTTGTGGAGGCGCAAACCGCGCTTTCAGTCGGCTATGTGGAGCAGCTCTACACATTCGGCGATCGCGGGCGGCATGCAAGGCCTGACGACACAGGCCCGCATATGGTGTCGGTTGGCTATCTGGCGCTGACACGCGTGCCGGACAATGCCGCTCCCTTGCGCGCGGCCGGAGCGAGCTTCGAGCCCTGGTATCGGTTCTTCCCTTGGGAGGACTGGCGCACGCAGCGGCCGGACATCCTTGACAAGGTGATTGTGCCGCTCCTGCGTGAATGGGCCGGGCGCTCGGACGGCCCAGAGCCTCGCCGCGCTCTTGGGCGCCGTGAGCGTGTCCGGCTCTGCTTTGGAACCGATGGCAGCCCTTGGGACGAGGAAAAGGTCCTCGATCGCTACGAGCTTCTCTATGACGCCGGATTGGTTGCGGAGGCGCGGCGCGACGGACGCGCGGCGGCGCTGGCTCGATCACCATTTCCAGCGTTGGGAGAGCCCATGCGCTTCGATCACCGGCGCATCCTAGCAACAGCCATCGCGCGGCTGCGCGCGAAGCTCAAATACCGTCCCGTCGTTTTCGAGCTCATGCCGCAGGAGTTCACATTGACCGAGCTGCAGCACACGGTGGAGGCAATATCCGGGCGCCATCTTCACAAGCAGAATTTCCGGCGTCTGGTCGAAACCGCCGCGCTTGTCGAACCAACGGGCGAGATGTCGACCGCAACCGGCGGCCGGCCTGCTGCTTTGTTTCGCTTTCGCCGCGAAGTCGTAGCCGAGCGCCCCGTTGCCGGTCTGCGGGTCGGAGGCCGCGGCTAACGGCTAGGCCTGTCCGGCCGTCTCGAAGGACGCTGCTTCGAGCGCCTCCTTGGCGCCCTCGCCAGCCCAGACTACGAACTGGAATGCCGGATAGTACCGTTCGCAGGCTTCCAGGGCCGCCGACAGCAGCACTTCACATTGCCGCCCGGACGCTTCGACCCCGCCGGCTAGCACCAGCGAATGGCGGAACATCACGAGGCCATCCGCGGGCCAAAGGTCGAAATGTCCGACCCACAGCTGCGAGTTGATCATCGCAAGCAGCCGCTCAACCTCCGCTTGGCTGCGCTCTGGAACCTTCAGCTCAAAGGCACAGGCCAAATGCAAAGATTCGATGTCGAACATCCAGGTGAACGAAACCTGATAGTCGGTCCATTTCCCGCGAACGACGATTGTGAGTTCGTCTTCGCCCGCACGCTCGAACGACCACTGATGAGTGGACGCCACACGCTCAACGACCTCGAGCGGATTTCCACGACGAACGTCGATGTCGATAACGGTCATTCTTGCCACCGTGACTTTGCGCATGGGTGCCGCCCGATACCTGTCGCGCCTGTTCCTGCACGATCAAAGTAGATCTGGGCAACGGCTACGATTTGACAATCAGCGACCGCCAAATTCTCGGACGCTGAAGGCGCCCGCGACGATCGACGGGATTCAGTCGGCTCTCCGTAGACTATGATGGTTTGTCTGGACGCGGCCGACCTTCTATCCCGCGGTCTTGCGCAAGAGTCGGTGACAATGTCACCGGAACTGGCCCATTGGGCCGCCGCAAATCTCCCCACATGTACACCCCCGTGCGGCGGGCCTGTTCTACGTAACACACACACCCCCCGCGAAGCAGATCCGACAAAGTTACCGACACTTTAGACCGCGCCTGCCACGCATACATTGAAGACTGATGCGCTTCGCGCGGGCGGTACAACCTTCGTAAGGAATTTGTCGTGGGTGTGATACGAATTTGATTATTGTGCGGCAGATCTAGAGGTAACTCGATATGCCAACAGGCTATGGGTATCTCGACACTGCGAAACCTCGGATTTCCGCCCTTCAATAACTCCGTGCATATGTAGGCGCATGAACTTTTCAGGGCCACGTTTCTGTGGATATCATTGCTCGGGGGTATTCTAGCGCCGCGGTTGACAATGGTCGCGCTCGTTAACCTTATCACGATAGGGCTGGCCGTCGTCTGCATAGTCTTGGTCATTGGCTCGCGCGATCGCATGCGCACGCTCGAGTTTCGATTGGCCTTGATCGAACGCCGCCTTCGCGAGGCTCAGGCTGGAGCACCACCATCGGCAACTGAGGCACCACCCGAGCCCGGCAGCTCGATCATCCCTGAGCCTCCCTCGCCCGCGACCGTTGCACCTGCCGAGCCCGAAGCTCCAGCGCCACAATCTCAGCCACAAATCGAACCCGTCGCCTCGGCCCCGACCACAGCCGCGCCTGGCCCAAGCCTAGAGGAGCGCTTTGGCACGCAATGGGTGGTTTGGGCCGGCGGTATAGCGGTAGCGTTCGGCGGCTTCTTCCTGCTCCGCTATTCGATTGAGCAGGGATGGTTCGGGCCTGGGATGCGCGTCTTTCTCGGCGCCCTGCTCGCGCTGTCGTTGGTCGCAGCGGGCGAGTGGGCACGCCGCAAGGAGCTCTTGACCGGCATCACCGGCATTGCCAGTGCCCATATCCCCAGCATTCTCACGGCCGCCGGCACCACAATCGCCTATGCCGATATCTGGGCGGCCTACGAGCTCTATAAATTTCTGTCGCCGGCAGCGGCCTTTGTCCTGCTGGGTATCGTAGCACTCTCGACACTCGCAGCCGCGCTGTTGCACGGACCAGCGCTCGCAGGACTGGGACTCGTCGGGGCCTATGTGACGCCCATCGTGGTCTCTACCGGGCAACCGAACTACTGGGCGCTTTACGTTTATCTCGCGGTCGTGAGCGCAGCAGCAATGGCGCTGGCTCGCATGCGGCTCTGGCGCTGGCTCGCCATCACAGCCGTGGCGTTCGGCGTGCTGTGGACGCTTCCGGGCCTCAACGACTATCGCGTGGACTGGGTCACGCCACATAACTTCCATGTCGTTGCCGGTTTCGTGCTGGTCGCAATTTTGCTTGTCTCCGGCCTCCTGCTCGGTCCAGAGGCGGAGCCGGCTAAGATCGAACCGGAATCTTCGGCCTCGCTGGCAGCTTATCTGCTCGCCTCCACAATCGTGGTACTTGCCAGCGCGCATGACCCGCTCGCGCTGCTCACCTTTACGCTGCTGGTCGCAACAACTCTCGCAATCGCCTGGCGCGCGGAAACTTCGGCAGGGGCCGTGCCAGCGGCCGCCTTGCTGACGTTGATCGTTTTCGCCGACTGGGCGCTCAAGTTCAATTTCTTGAACCTCGTTGCGCCTTCGGGCCTGACCGCACCCGCCATTCCCGATCCGCCGCGCGTGGACGTGACGTGGCACCTTGTGCTCGGCGCAGCGTTCGCCGGGATGTTTGGGATCGTTGGCTTTCTTGCACAAGGACGCTCGCACGCGCCACTCATTCCCATGGTGTGGAGCGCATCCGCGGTGTTTGCTCCGATCGCCATTCTGATCGCGCTGTACTACCGCATCGCCAATTTCGATCGCTCGATCCCGTTCGCTGGCCTGGCTCTGCTGCTGGCTGCTTTGTTTGCGATCGCCACCGAGACACTTGGCAAGCGTGCGCCCCGACCCGGCAGCGCCGGTTCGGGCGCAATTTTCGCAACTGGCACTGTTGCGGCGTTGTCGCTCGCGCTGACCATGGCCCTCGAGAAGGGCTGGCTGACAATCGCCCTTGCGCTGATGGTTCCCGGCGTCGCCTGGATCTCGTTGCAACGGCCCTTACCAGCGCTACGCGTGCTCGCCGGCATCCTGGTTGGGCTCGTGCTGGCCCGCGTTGCCTGGGAGCCCCGCATTGTGGGCAGCGTTGTCCAAACAACCCCGATCCTGAATTGGATCCTCTACGGCTATGGCGTTCCGACGATAGCGTTTTGGCTGGCCGGTCATCTGCTGCGCCGACGCGCCGACGATGGACCCGCGCGCATGTGCGACGCGGCCGCAATCCTTTTCGGTGTGCTTCTGGTGTTTCTCGAAATCCGGCACTACGTCACAGGCGGTGACATCTATCGCGTCTCAAGCACGCTGACCGAGATTGCGCTGCAGGTATGCTCGGGATTGGCGATTGTCATCGGACTGGAATGGCTGCGCCAGCGCACGAGGAGCGTAATCCATGATGTCGGCGCACTCCTGATAGCAGCCTTAACCCTCGCCGCGATCGTGTTCGGTCTCGGGCTCGTCGGCAATCCGATGCTATGGCCTCGCCCGGTGGGCGGCACGTTCTTCAATCTCATTCTGCTCGGTTACGCGATTCCAGCTATGCTCGCCGTCGTCCTGGCGCTGATTACTCGCGGCCAGCGGCCACAGGCCTATAGCGTCGTAGCAGCGATTGCCGCGGTTGGGTTGATGCTCGCTTACCTCACGCTCGAGGTGAGGACGCTCTATCACGGCCCGGTTCTAACCGACGGAGTAACAACCGACGCCGAGCAATACACATATTCTGCGGTATGGCTTGCCTTCGGCGTATTGCTGCTCGGTCTTGGTTACGTTCTGCGCGCCCAGTCGGTGCGAATCGCTTCGGCAGCGGTCGTCGTCCTGACTGTATTCAAGGTGTTCTTCGTTGACATGAGCGACCTGACCGGACTTTGGCAAGCGCTCTCAGTTCTCGGACTGGGCATCGTGCTGCTCGGCATTGGCTGGTTCTATCAACGGCTGTTGTTCCCGCGGCGCCTGCAAGCCACTCCGACAACAACCTGACCAGGAATTTGCTACCTGCGTGTGTGCGCATCAGATTGTGATCTCGTCGCCGTCGCCGCTACCAGAGGAATTCATTCGCCTTATCCGACTTGCACAGGCCTGCACAGGCTTGCACCGACTTGCAAAATGCCATTGCGGAGTCCGAGCGACTTTGCAATCATGCAAACAGGCGAGCGATGCCATGCTATCCTGGGACGATTTCCGGTTTGTGAAGGCAATCGCAGACAGCCGCTCTCTGGCAGGAGCGGCGACAAGCCTTGGCGTTAATCATTCCACGGTATTTCGGCGACTGGGCCAGATCGAGCGACAGCTCGGGTCGCGGCTGTTCGAACGCGGACGCGCCGGCTATGCGCTCACGCCGAGCGGCGAAGAAATGGTGGAGCTCGCGGAGCGCGTCGGCGACGACATCACGTCGTTCGAACGTAAGGTCACTGGACGCGATTTGCGCCCCTCGGGCGAGCTGCGGATCACGACAACCGACACGATCCTTCTCCACCTGCTGACCGGAATCCTGATCGACTTTCGCCGCGCATTCCCGGAGATCGTCATCGACATCGTGGTATCCAATGCCGTGCTCAATCTGTCCAAGCGCGATGCCGATGTGGCGATACGTGCGAGTTATCAACAACCTGACATGCCAGGAGGACGTTGCGTATCGCGCATTGGCTGGGCGGTATTCGGTGCAAAGGGCATGGTTGAACATGTCCTCGACCCGAACTCCGATTTGGCGCGTTATGCGTGGGCTGCCTTCGGCGATGTCAACTGGACCGGGCGCGCCTCCAGGTGGCTCAAGGACCGCGGAGTGAACGAGAATCGAATTGTCTACAGGGTGAACACCCTGCTGGGATTGGCGGAAGCAGTCGCCGGCGGAGTTGGGCTCGGCCTCCTGCCGTGCTTCATCGGCCATGCCTTGCCGACACTCGCGCAACTCACCCCGCCCCTTCCGGACGTGCAAGGAGAGTTGTGGCTGCTCACGCATCCAGACCTGCGCAATACCGCTCGCGTACGCACGTTTCTGGAGTTTTGCGCCAGCGAGTTCGCCCAGCGCAGAGCAATCATTGAAGGCAAAGCGCCGGCCTGAAGACTGCTCGCACGCTATTGGAGCGCACGCACTGCGCGCGCATGCCGCACCCGGAAAAAGTCGCGATTATTCGCTCGCGGGTGTCGATGAGCTGGACGATCTGATCGACAGCGACTCACGCCCCCATGTCGCGCGCGCGATATTGGGGCGAGTGTTGCGACGTGTGAAGTCGCAATAGGCAAAGCCGAGGCCGGATATGGAGCCACGGAAGCTCTGGGCGTCGGTCTTGTCGAGATTGAAGCAGGGATCGAACGGCATTCCGCGCATACTGGCGCAAACGGACTGGCCTTTGACGAACAATGTGCCCGGCGGAAGCACCGTATTGCGCACCGGACCCGAGCCGCGAACCTGGACGGTTCCGACGACCGAGCCGTCATTACTGATCCGGCCGGTCCCGCGCGTTCCATCGAAGCAGTTGTAGGCGAAGAGCTTTCCGACCACGAACCGCCGCGCCTGATCCGCATTCATGGGCTCGGCCGATGCCGCTCCCGTTGCGAACACGCCGGCCAACAAGATCGCTGAACGAATTACCATCACGGACCCCCGTTTTTATCGATCCTAGCTGGTTGACGATTAGCTAACCATACGACCCATTCGCCAATATCTCCAAGCTTTGTCGCCAAATTCTGAACGGCTACGCAATCTTAACGGTAATGCGACCACGAACGCGCCCTTCGACGATCTGTCGTCCCGCCTCGATCACATCGGCAAGACCGATTTCTGTAGTCATCTCACTTAGTTTTGCGCGATCGAGATCAAACTCAAGGCGCCTCCAGGCCTCCTCGCGGTCCGCCTGCGGACGATAGACCGAATCGATCCCGAGCAAGGCCACGCCACGCAAAATGAAAGGCGCGACGCTTGTTGGCAAATCCATACCTCCCGCCAACCCACATGCGGCGACGGCTCCCCGATAGCGGATCATCGAGAGCACATTGGCGAGCGTGGCCGATCCAACCGAGTCGATCCCACCTGCCCAGCGTTCCTTGGCAAGTGGGCGCACCGGGCCAGTCAATTCCTTGCGCTCGATCACCTCAACGGCTCCGAGGCGCTTGAGATAGTCGGCCTCCTCCGGGCGGCCGGTCGAGGCCGTGACCTGAAATCCGAGCTTAGCCAGGATCGCAACGGCAACCGAGCCGACACCTCCGGCGGCGCCCGTCACCACTAGTGGCCCAGTCTCCGGCTTGAGCCCGTATCGCTCGAGCGCCATCACGGCGAGCATGGCGGTATAGCCAGCAGTGCCGATCGCCATGGCGTCGCGCGTGGTCATGCTTGACGGCAGCCGCACCAGCCAGTCGCCCTTGACGCGCGCCTTCTGCGCGTAGGCGCCGAAATGCGTCTCACCGAGACCCCAGCCGTTCAGGATGACCTTGTCGCCCGGTTTCCAGTCCGGATGCGACGAGCTCTCGACCATGCCGGCAAGATCGACACCTGCTATCATCGGCCACCGGCGCACGACCGGCGCCTTGCCAGTCAGGGCGAGGCCGTCTTTGTAATTGACGGTCGACCATTCGACGGCGACGGTGACGTCGCCTTCCATCAGCTTGCTCCCATCGAAATCGGTGAGCGCGACTGTCTGGCCGCCGTCCGACTTCTCGATCACGATCGCCCTGAACGTCGACAACCCGCTCTCCCTGAAATTTGACACGCGTCAGAGTATGGGAGCCGTGGCGCAAGCGATAGAGCCGTTTGGCGGTTCCGGCAATTGTCAGGCCGTGGCAACGGCCGGCCGTTCCACCGGCTTCTCGACGATCGGCAGATTGATGACGGCCGAGATCACGCCAAATAGCACACCCAGCCACCACACAATGTCGTAGGATCCAGTCTGCTCGAACAGCACGCCACCGAGATAGACGCCAAGGAACCCTCCGACCTGATGGCTGAAGAACGCAATGCCGAACAGCATGGCGAGCCAGCGCGTGCCGAACATCAGCGCAACCAGACCCGACGTCGGTGGCACCGTCGACAGCCAAAGCAGGCCTGTGACCGCGCCATAAAGGAGCGTCACCGCAGGCGACGCTGGCAGCGTGATCAGGAACACCACCGCAGCGGCACGAGCAAAATAGATGAACGAGAGGATGTAGCGCTTGGGCATCCGGCCACCGAGCCAACCCGACAGGATGGCGCCAACAATATTGAAGAGTCCAATCACGCCCAGCGTCCAGCCTCCGACTTCCGCTGAAAGGCCGCGATCGACCAGGTAGGCCGGCAGGTGGACCGTGACGAAGCCGAGCTGAAAACCGCAGGTGAAGAAGCCAAGAACCAGCAGAATGTAAGAACGATGGCCGAATGCTTCCGACAGCGCCTGCTTGTAATTCTGCGATGGCTCCGACGTCTCGACTGCTCCAGCCTTCGTGGGCGAACCCTGCCGGGGCGTTGCGACCGCGACCGCAAGCGGAATGATGAGCAGCAGGAGGCCTGCGAAAATCTCCAGCGTTCTGCGCCAGCCGACGGCTTGGATGAGATACACGCCGAGCGGCGAGAACAGGAACTGGCCGAACGAGCCGGACGCCGTGCCGAGACCGAAGGAGAACGATCGCCAGCTTTCGGGCAGGAGCTTGCCGAACGACGAGATGATGAGGTTGAACGAGCACCCTGACAGTCCAAAGCCGATCAGCACGCCGCTCGAAAGATAGAGTTCGCCCGGAGTCGTGGCATGCGCCATCATGTAGATGCCCGCCGCGTAGAGCAGCGCGCCCGCGATCACCACACGAACGGTGCCGAAGCGGTCGGCCAGCGCGCCCGAGAACGGCTGCGCCGCACCGTAAAGCAATGTCTGCATCGCGACCGACAACGCGAAAACCTCACGCCCCCAACCGTTGTCGCTCGACATCGGCGTAAGGAAAAAGCCGAGCGCCGAGCGCGGTCCGAAGCCGACGAGCGAAATCAGGCAGCCGCAAACGAGAATGACGGCCGGCGTGCGCCAGGCCGCGGTTTGGATTCGGGAAACTGAGGAGCTGCCGTGCATCGGATGCCTACCACACGACGGCGGGCGAGTGCTGCCGCACCGAAATCAGGCAGCCGCAGAACAGGATGGCCGCAGGGACGTGCCATCCAAGCTTGGTCGGCGCTGCCACCGGAGTGGTCGATGCGGTAGCCATGAGCGTCGCCTCTTGTGCTTCGTCTGCCAGTGGGTCCACACCGATACACACCCCGATCGGAAGCGCGCGATCAGGACATCAGGTCCGTTGCTGCAGTAGAGACTAACCGGCAGCGCGTTCGAGCCTTTTACGGCGTCGACGCCCCTCCCCCAAACGATACTTGCTCAAGGCCCGCATCTACCTGACGCATGGCAGCTTCACGAACGGGGGCTGGCGCTTGTGCCACCGAGGTGCTATATATGATTTGCTCGAAATGAGGATAATTCTTTCGGGAGTTGGGGAAGTGTAGGCCGGCTGATGCCGGATGTTTTCGTCCCCCGATATGCTCAAAATGAGCATAAAAGCTTAGGAGGCGCTCATGCTGCAGCAAGCAATTGGTCCGACGGCAGAATTTGCGCCAACGCTCGATGTGGGGCTCTCTCCCGCGGCACGCCGGTATGGCGTGGTGCCGATGCCGTCGCTCGAATGGAACGAGCAGATCGCACAAGAGACGGCCCCGCTCTATGCCCGCATCGCGAAGGTTGTCCCCTCGGTCGAATGGCCGTTCTTTGCGCCCTACGTGAAGGCGATCAACGCGCTCAAGAAGGAGCGCAACGCCGTCATCCTGGCGCACAACTACCAGACACCTGAGATCTACAACTGCGTGGCCGACTTCGTCGGCGATTCGCTTCAGCTTGCGCGCGAAGCGACGCGTGTCGACGCCGACATCATCGTCCAGTGCGGCGTGCACTTCATGGCGGAGACGTCGAAGATCCTCAATCCGGACAAGATCGTTCTGATCCCTGACAGCAAGGCCGGCTGCTCACTCGCATCCTCGATCACCGGCGAAGACGTGCGGCTGCTGCGCCAGCGCTATCCGGGCGCGCCGATCGTGGCCTATGTCAACACGTCGGCCGACGTGAAGGCGGAGGTGGATATCTGCTGCACATCGTCCAACGCCGTCGAGGTGGTTGAAAGTCTCGGCGCAGAAACCGTTATCTTCGTTCCCGACCAGTATCTCGCCAAGTATGTCGCGAGCCAGACCAAGGTGAAGATCATCGCCTGGAAAGGTGCTTGCGAAGTGCATGAGCGCTTCACGGCGGATGAGCTTCGCCGCTATCGCGAGAACGATCCCACGTTGCAGATCATCGCGCATCCTGAGTGCCCGCCGGACGTGCTGGCAGAATCCGACTACACCGGATCGACCGCAGGCATGATCGATTGGGTGCGAAAGAACCGGCCGACGCGCGTCGTCATGGTCACGGAATGTTCGATGGCTGACAACGTGCAGGCCGAATTGCCCGATGTCGAGTTCGTGCGGCCCTGCAACCTCTGCCCGCACATGAAGCGCATCACGTTGCCGAAGATCCTCGACAGCCTCGTCTACCTGAAAGAGGAGGTCGTGATCGATCCCGCAATCGCAGCGCGGGCGCGGCGGTCAGTCGAGCGCATGGTGAACCTCAAGAACTGAAGCCGTTCCGCTCGCTGCGCGAGAGAACGCGAAGGCGCGCCACCATGTCGGACAGCGTCCACGACGTGATCATCATTGGCGGCGGCATTGCGGGCCTGTTCTGCGCGCTCAAGCTCAGCCCTCGCCCTGTTACGGTGCTGACGGCAGCCCCGATCGGACAAGGCGCGTCGAGCACCTGGGCACAGGGCGGCATCGCGGCCGCAGTCGCGGAAGGCGACACGCCCGAGGCACACGCCCGCGACACCATCGCGGCCGGAGCGGGCCTCGTGGATGAGGCATTGGCACGCGGCATGACGGGTGAGGCACCCGAGCGAGTACGCGATCTCCTCGCTTACGGTGTCCCGTTCGATAAGACTCTTGAAGGGCGCCTTGCGGTCGGCCGCGAGGCCGCGCATTCGGCAAGGCGCATTGTCCATGTGCAAGGCGATGCCGCCGGCCGTGCCATCATGGATGCGCTCAGTGCCGCGGTGCGCAACACGCCGTCGATTCGTTTGCTTGAAGGGCATGTCGCCGAGGACCTCATCACCGACGGCTCGCGTGTCATGGTGCGTGCTCGGGCGGGCAACGGTCGAAAGCTTACCACGCTGCATGCGCGCGCTGTCGTGCTCGCCACCGGCGGCATCGGCCATCTCTATGCTGTCACCACCAATCCGCCGGAAGCGAGCGGCATCGGACTCGCGATCGCAGCGCGCGCGGGCGCTGTTCTCGCCGATACCGAGTTTGTGCAGTTTCACCCGACCGCCATTGCGATCGGCCACGATCCGGCACCGCTCGCGAGCGAGGCCCTGCGCGGTGATGGCGCCATTCTGGTCAACAGCGCCGGCGAGCGGTTCATGCTGAAGGTCCATCCCGACGGCGAGCTCGCGCCGCGTGATGTCGTCGCGCGTGGCGTATTCGCGGAGATTGCCGCCGGGCGCCGAGCGTTTCTTGATGCCCGCACCGCAATCGGAAGGGACCTTCCCGCACGCTTCCCCACGGTCTACGCAAGCTGCATGGCGGCCGGCATCGACCCCGTGTGCGCGCTCATTCCAGTGGCGCCGGCCGCGCACTATCACATGGGCGGGGTGCGCACCGACGCGCGCGGCCGCACCTCGCTCGAGGCCTTGTGGGCCGCGGGCGAGGTAGCCTCAACCGGCGTGCATGGCGCCAACCGCCTGGCCTCCAATTCGCTGCTCGAGGCGGTCGTATTCGCTAGCCGCGTTGCGGAGGATATTTCCGGTACATCGTCGCGGTTGCCTTCACCGCTGCGGCTACCCACCAGCAGCGGCACGAGTCCGGAAGCCGCGTCGCCATCCGTGCGCGAGCTGCGCCAGATCATGTCCCGGCACGTCGGTGTCATTCGCAACGGCGATGGGCTGGCGGCGGCGCTCGCCAGGATCGGCCGCATCGAGCGCGAGGCACAATCGCCGTCTCTCCGCAACATGGCGACCGCCGCACTGCTCGTTGCCGCCGCCGCGTTTGCACGGCGCGAGAGCCGCGGCGCCCATGAGCGCAGCGACTATCCCAGGCCCGATCCCGCGCTGGCGCGTCGCACATTCCTGACTTTGGCGAAAGTCCGCGCAATCGCCACCGAAGCCGCCCACATCGGACATGCTTCAATTCCCGCCGCGTGACATCCATGCCGCAATCCCTGCTGTGCCCCGATGCCTTCCTGTCTCCGCTCGAGATTGACGATGTCGTTACGCGGGCGCTCGCCGAAGACCTCGGGCGCGCCGGCGACGTGACCTCGATCGCGACCATTCCGGAAGACTCAACCGCGCACGCGATCGTGGTTGCGCGCAAGGCCGGCATAATCGCGGGCCTGCCGCTCGTCGCCTCGACCTTCCGCAAGCTCGCGCCCGACGTCACCATCTCGCCTCATATACGCGACGGCGCGAGCGTCGCCGCCAAGACCGCCCTGATGCAAGTGACCGGTCCGGCCCGCGCAGTGCTGGCGGCCGAACGCGTTGCGCTCAATCTCCTCGGCCATCTCTCCGGCGTGGCGACCGCAACGCACGAGTTCGTCCGTCGCGTCAAAGGTACACGCACGCGCATCTGCTGCACGCGCAAGACTACGCCTGGCCTGCGCGCGATCGAGAAATACGCCGTGCGCTGCGGCGGCGGGTTCAACCACCGCTTCGGCCTCGACGACGCCATGCTGATCAAGGACAACCACATCGCGGTCGCAGGCGGCATCCGGGCCGTCCTCGAGCGCGCGCGTGGCAGCGCCGGCCATCTGGTCAAGATCGAAATCGAGGTGGACGGTCTCGACCAGCTCGCTGAGGTGCTCGCCATCGGGCTCGCCGACGCAGTTCTCCTCGACAACATGAATATCGCCGACATGCGCAAGGCTGTCGCGATGGTCGGCGGGCGCTTACCGCTCGAAGCCTCGGGCGGCATCACGCTCGACACCATCGAGGCGGTGGCATCGACCGGTGTCGACTACGCATCTTCCGGCTGGATCACGCATTCGGCGCCCAATCTCGACGTCGCGCTCGACATCGAGATTTGATTTCCTCCACGTACGGCCCCACCGCAGATTCGTCGTCTTTGTCAGGCCTGGATGTCTGCTGCTTTGGAGGAGCAGTGCCATGAATGACGTGAGGCCCACGGACGCCGACGACCGCTATCTGTGGCTGGAGGATGTGCAGGGCGCCGACTCCCTTGCGTGGGTCGAGGCGCAGAACGCGCGCACCTTGGCGGCGCTCGCTGGGCCGGACTTCGAGCGCGACCGCGAGACTTTCCGCGCTATCCTGTCGGCGTCCGACAAGATCCCATTCGTCCTCAAGCGCGGCCCGTTCCTCTATAACTTGTGGCAGGACAAGGACAATCCGCGCGGCCTGTGGCGGCGGACGACGGTCGAGTCCTATCGCTCGCCCTCGACCAAATGGGAGGTGCTGATCGACGTCGATGCGCTGGGGCGCAAGGAAGACGAGAACTGGGTCTGGCATGGCTGCATGACCCTGCCGCCCGATCACCGCCGCGGCCTGGTGGTGCTGTCGCGCGGCGGCGCCGATGCGTCCGTAGTCCGCGAATTTGATCTCGAAAAGCGTGAATTCGTGGCGAATGGGTTCGTGCTGCCGGAAGCCAAGAGCTCCGCCAGCTGGGGCGACGCAGACACTCTGTACGTCGCGAGTCCGCTCGGAGA
>Ga0081455_10002468_pt1 | contig 21998 bp, 22 predicted proteins | sample TabmetS3T2R1_FD_70207 | JGI IMG/M metagenome (GOLD analysis project Ga0081455, IMG submission 70207) | Tabebuia heterophylla rhizosphere microbial communities from the University of Puerto Rico - S3T2R1 | ecosystem: Host-associated > Plants > Roots > Rhizosphere ...
CGTGCACAAGTCGTCATAGGCGACCACGGCGACAAGATGGGAACGCATGGCGTATGATTACCACATTATGACGTTTACGCCACTGGAAAGAGAAGACGGCACGGAGTTATCTGTACGCATGAAAACAATAACTAAACTCATTTACCTAGCCTTCACGGTTGTCATTCTTGCTATAGGCGCTGTAACTGCAAATAGCGCTCCGAATGACCTGTTTGTTTCCGTCAATGGTGATGGCAACAACGGCGGCGGTTTTATTTACGAATACAACCCGGGTGGAGTGCAAAGCACCTTTGCTGCCGGCCTTTCCCAGCCTCGCGGGATCGCCTTTGACCACTTTGGCAATCTTTTTGTGGTAACCAACACGTTCGATTCCGTTTCCCAGACGCTTCAGGTGACGATTGTGAAAATTACTCCAGGTGGCGTACAGAGCACCTTTGCCGCACTCAGCGGTAACCTTAAAGGTCAGGGCGTGAGGTTTGACGGCGCAGGCAACTTATTTGTCGTGGCCAACGATCTGAACGACCCGAATCTTGCCTCCACAATCTACAAATTTACTCCCGGCGGGGTGCAAAGCACGTTTGGCTCTGTGCCCGGCCAGGGTTTCGGCCTCGCCTTTGACAGCGCGGGCAATCTTTTCGTAACAGTAAATTACGCGGCTGATCCTGCGGAGCTCTGGAAATTCGCCCCGGATGGCACATCGAGCGTCTTCGCGTCAGCGGGCGATTGTGGGTGCGCCTGGGGCGACTTAGCGTTTGATCGATTCGGAAATCTTTTCAATTCAACTGACGTTCCCTTTGCTCCTGGGCTCAGTAAGATCCTCAAATTTACTCCTGATGGTGAAGAAAGCGACTTTGCCACGGGCCTCACCGAACCTCGAGGGTTGGCATTTGATAGAGGCGGTAACCTCTTTGTCGTCAACCGCGCATTTGAGCCGCCCGGTGAGATCTTTAAATTTACACCCAACGGTGTCGAGACCGTCTTCGCCTCCGGGATTGATGGTCCGCAGTTCCTCGCGTTCCAGCTTCTGCCAACTCGACGCCTAACCCGCTAACCCAAAGGATTGCTTCGCCCGTTTGATGCGCCAGGATCGCCGCGCCTCGTGGCGCGTGTGCTCCTTGGCTCGCGCAGCGCTCGGCGGTCCGAAGGAAAGATGTGCGCCCCCCACAGATAGGCGCCTTGTCGCGGATTCGGCCAGCAGGCGAACTCTTGCTACGCCACCTGCGCCATGCGTTGCCGGTCGATCCAAACTTTGCAGATGCTTTTGATGCGCGTAAGGACGTAATAGACCGTCTGGCTGCGAATCCGTACCAGCTCCGTTCCGACAATGCGGGTCACAAAATCGCTGGGAAGATCGAGAATTTCCTGCGGCGTCGAGCCCTCAAGTCCTTTGCAAAGAATCGCCGCCATGGAACGTGTAAGTGTTTGCACTTCGGGACCGAGCGTCATGCGAATGTGCGCCTTGCCGTTTTCATCCACGTGTAAATAAACACCCACCGTGTCTGTGCACTCCTCGTCTTTCCGCACATCGACAAGCTCAAAGTCCTCACCCTTGCGCGGCTCCTGGTTCTTCGCGTTGTCCGCATAGGAAACAAGTGTCTCGCGCCGTTCATCCTCAGGCAAAGTCTCGAAGAGATTGATGATCTTGTTTAGCTTCGTCGGGTACATTGGATCGTCGTTAAGCTATCACGGCTTTGGCTTTGCTCACCAGGGCGTTTATGGCTAATTGCACTATGAAGACTCCGATTAAAGTCGCTGTAACCGGCGCTGCCGGACAGATTGGTTACGCGCTTCTGTTTCGCATCGCCTCAGGGCAGATGTTCGGGCCGGACCAACCGCTGGCACTCCATTTGATTGAAATTCCGGCTGCGCTTGACGCGCTGGGTGGTGTTGTGATGGAACTGCATGATTGTGCATTTCCTCTGCTCCAGTCCGTGGTCCCGACTTCGGACCTCAATGAAGGCTTCCGCGATGTTAACTGGGCGTTGCTGGTGGGAAGTGTACCGCGCAAGGCTGGTATGGAACGGAAGGACCTGCTTGGGATTAACGGGAAGATTTTCATAGGGCAAGGTCAGGCCATCCAAAAAAATGCCGCCTCCGATGTGCGGGTGCTCGTGGTCGGAAATCCATGCAACACGAATTGTCTGATCGCGATGAATAACGCCAAAGAAATTCCAAGTGATCGCTGGTTTGCCATGACTCGATTGGACGAAAACCGCGCGCGGGCCCAGCTCGCACATAAGGCCGGTGTAGACATTAGCTCGGTCACCAACATGACCATCTGGGGGAATCATTCCTCGACGCAGTATCCGGATTTCTACAACGCTAGGATCGACAAGCGTCCGGCGAACGAGGTGATCGGAGACGAGAAATGGCTGAAGGAAGAGTTCATCGCTACTGTGCAACAACGCGGCGCTGCGGTTCTCAAGGCGCGGGGACTTTCGTCTGCCGGTTCAGCGGCAAACGCAATCATTGATACTGTCTTTTCGCTCGGCAACGATACGCCTGGTACCGACTGGCACAGCGTGGCGGTTTGTTCGGATGGAAGTTATGATGTCGAGAAAGGATTGATCTCTTCGTTCCCAGTTCGCATACGTGGCGGGAAATGGGAAATCGTGCAGGGCCTACCGATCAACGATTTCAGCCGCAAAAAAATTGATGCATCTGTGGCGGAATTAAAGGAAGAGAAATCCCTCGTTAACGAGCTAATTTCCTGAACGCGACTCCATAAATGCGCGGCGCTGTGTCGTCGCGCCAGCGAGCGGGATATAGCGCCCGTAGCACGATGCAGACGGCGTGACCTACTCTTTCGCTTTGACTGCGTGGATTGCCACAGATGCTGGGAAGATCAGGCTTGTCAGTTTTACTTCACGAAATCCGGCCTCAAAAATCTCGCACCAGAAATCGGCGCCGTATTCCCTCTGGACAATGCAATCATCCCGCTTCACTCCGGGCCTTCCGTGGTAACTCGGCGGTAGTCCGCGCCGTGTCCGCGTCAACCGGCCGACAACAATTGGAACAGTATAGAATAAGTGGCCTCCCGGCTTCAAAACACGGCGGCTTTCCGCCACAGCCGCCTTTGAGTCGGGAACATGCTCCAACGTGTCGGAATGAAGAATTAGATCAATAGATTCGTCCGTGAAACTCATTCGCTGCATATCGAGTTGCGGAAACGAATGAAGCTCGTATTTGGGCAGAGCCTGAAGGAACAGTGACAGGTTCTTGGCCTGATTGATTTCAATGACTCTGAGTTGTCGGATCGCTGCGTGGTTTTCGCAGAAATCCTTAAGGCTACCGGTGAACCCGAAGGCGCTCGTAACCGCCGCAGCAAGCGTCAACGCTCTAAGATTATTTTGGCAGCTCGCGCAGCACAATCCCTGTTGCAGATTGGTGTAACGAACTTCGTCCGGCGACAATCCCCATTCCTCGATCAACTCGGGCCACAGAATATCTTGAGTCGTGAACCGGTCGTGACCGCATGCCGGGCAAACCTTCAAGCTCTGTGCCGGTTCGTCCATTCCGCCTAACGAACACGCGCTGGCGCTACCAGCAGGCCTTGTCCAGTGGGTAAGGACAAAATTTTGATCCCTTTTTCCTGCGCAAATCGATCCATGGCAATCTTCTGCGAAAGATAGCCACAGTAAGCGTAGTCATCGAGAAGCACAAACGCACCCGGGACGAGACGTTCCCAAAAGAACTGGATGGCTGCGATTTCTGGCGGCGAACAATTCGCATCGAGATGCAGGTAGGCAATCTTTTCCGCGCGCACCCGCGGCAACGTTTCTGGAATCGCTCCCTCGACGAGAGAAAGGTTCTTCCATTGAGAAAAGTTCGCCCGCACTTCTTCGATACCCTGGACATAAAATCCAGTTGCCAGGTGCATCCGGTTTTTCTCTACTGCCCCCGAAGCCTTGTCCTCTGGAGAAACAAAGCGATCATCTATTCCACGAAAAGTGTCCAGAAGGTAAAAGTGTTTCCCGAGAGAATCCCAGTCCAGATAATCCATGATCGCGGAGGAGAGGAAGCCGCGATTCACGCCGCACTCCACGAAATCGCCTTCGAGTCGGGCCGCGCAGGCAGCGGTCCATAACCCCACGTGGACTCGCCATTGCCATTGATAATCCTCGCCGCCTGCCGCGCGTATGCCTCTATCGTAAGCTTTTCGAAAAGCTGGATCGTCCATGAATTCATGATTGTGAATTGATCGCAATCCGTCCTGATCGTAGACATGGCCTTCTTTGTGTGAAACATCGCCGGAATCCGCGGGCGTTCCGGAAGTGGCAACTCTTCCGCTCTTTTGTTTGAGCAAATTATCCAACCCGGCATTCCAGGTGAGAGGCTTGTTTTTGAGCCAGCCCGAATCAAACTTTGGCGCGGCGAAAAGAAGCCATGTTTGTCTCGGATGTTTCCAATCCAGTAGCTCGCATCGCAAACCGGCTTCTGCCGCCAGGCACCTTAGCGTCAGTGGCCGATAACTAACACATTCAGGATAGACCCAGCCCTCGCGTGGCGAGTCCTCCTTGCCAGGTAAAAATGTGGCGACCAGAGCTCCATGTTCGGCAAGTGAGCGCGAGATTGCGAACAGCCAGTTTTTAATCAGGTCCAGTCCGCAATGACTGAAGATCGACTGGGCCACAGCAAAATCGAATGAGACTTTCGCCTGAGCAATTGCCTCGGGCGACTCGGAAAAAAAGAATGTCGGGTGTTTGTTTTGCAGCAATCCTTCGCCCAGCTCCCGCTTGATTCCTTCTTCCACCAGCCATTCATTCGTCTCAACGCCAAAATACTTTCCCCGGTTCAAGTACGGAATTAACAAGCGTCCGATCTGAAGGGAGCCGCATCCGACATCGAGAAGCGAATGGTGCTTCCGCAGACCCAGCGTGGTCAGCAGATTGAATGTCATCGCCGCGATCAAGTCGTCATCATCTGGAGGACTGACGCAGGCACGGTAGCGAGCATCCCCGGGGTTGGGGCCGACGCCCGGACTTTCCCGATCCTCCAAAGGCGCTTCCATATCAGTTCACTCTCCGCAACGTGGTGTCGTCGAAACCCTTCAGCGCGTCCTGTGGACGATTGGGAAATCCAAGGACGCCGCGCGATCGGTCAAATTGATAGATGCGCGTCCGTGGACGTTCGCGAAAAGGGAATGCGCGAAGGTTGTCGCCGTCGAGAGCCTCCGTTGCACCGGGACCGCGGCACATTTGCACACCTAAAGCATGCAGCTGGTTTCTTATCTTGGAAGCCAGTCCGGTACAATTCGAAAGCTCGTTAGGATCTCGCCTGAGGTTGAAGAGCTGCTCCCTGCCACCATTTGCCATGAAAATATATTTCCACTCATCGGTTACCACCATGAGTTTGAAATCGTGGGACCCGGGAGGTTCAACCATGCCAACAAGGTATTCGCGCGGCGCGCATTCGCCTTTCAGCATTTTCAATACGTTCGTCCCCTCTCGTGCTTCGTATTCACCGGCAGCTTCGGTAGCGATTCCGAACAAGTCCGCAAGACTGATCAATTCGTTACAGGCTGTTCCAGCGGGCAGCACCTCCGGCCAACTGAGTACTAGAGGAAAGCGGCAGGCAGCCTCAAAGAAATTTTGTTTTTGCCAGCCATGATGATCACCCAGTAAATCGCCATGATCTGAAAAAAAACAGATAAGAACGTTCTCCGATTTCGGGCGCGCTTCGACCGCATCGAGGATCCGCCCAACACAATGATCCAGGTAACTGATCTCACCGTAGTATCGCGCCTTGACGATTCGCGCCAGCGCCGGGTTGATTGCGTCTGCCCAAATCGCGTATCGCATGAATGGGATCTCCTCGTCGAGATGGTCTTCCTCCATGTTACCAAGAACGAGATCCGGCATTTGATCGGGATCGTACATCCGATTGAAAGGAATTGGAGGAGCGAGCGGCGGATGCGGGCCGACGAATGAGAGAAACCCGAAAAAAGGCCGCTGGTCACCCGACTTTGCAATCTCCTCAACGGCGCGATCGGCCGTCCACCAATCGACTCCAAGCTCTGCCGGAAGCGGACTGCGCTGTGGAAGGTAGTACATTTCAGTGCGCTCTCCAAACGGTTGTTCAAGGAAATCGAACGCTGGATGCTTTCGCGTCAGCCATTCCCCGTAGTCGTCACCCTCGCGCGCCGGGGGATGATAGGTCTCTTCGCTGCGCCATAGTGTTTCGTAACCGAGGTCTTCATTCCAGGGATAGGTGTGGAACTTTCCGATTCCAAAAGTCCTGTATCCCAGGCGCGACATTGTGCGTCCCAGATACGGCCCGCAACGTGCCTCCATTTCGGCGGGCTGCCCTGCGGCGAGCTGTGGTTTTGCGTTACTAAAGACGCGGGTCGTTAGCGGTTCGCATCCAGTACGAATTGTATATCGCGCAGGAATGCAAATCGGACAGGTGGCATATGCTCTCGAAAAGGTAATTCCCCTGCGCACAAGCCGGTCGATGTTAGGTGTATAGATGTGCGAGTTTCCCAACGCAGCGATGGTGTCGAATCGCTGCTGATCCGTCATGATAAACAGGATGTCGGGCCGGGTGGATGACATTTTCTTGGATGGCCCTGCGCAGGAGAGCTGGTCGAACTAGTCTACAAGGCGTCCCACAAATGTCACTTGGATCTCGCAGCTGGAAGCGAAAGATCTTTAAGCGCTTGCCAGCTTGCTATCTGTCAGGCGACGGAACGCTTCGAGATATTTCGCCGACGTTTTCTCGATGACTTCCTTCGGCAGAGACGGTGCAGGTGGAGTTTTGTCCCAATCGAGCGTCTCGAGATAATCGCGGACGAATTGTTTATCGAAGCTCGGCGGGCTTTGACCGACCGCGTATTCATCCTTCGGCCAGAAGCGCGAGGAATCGGGCGTCAGACACTCGTCGATCAAAAGCAATTCGCCATCGACCGTGCCAAACTCGAATTTCGTGTCCGCGACGATGATTCCTTTCTGCGCAGCATACTCGCGCCCGCGCGAATAAATTTCGAGACTTAGCGTCTTCACACGATCGGCAAGTTCATCGCCGAGAATCCTGGCACATTGTTTCATGTCGATGTTCTCGTCATGACCTTGTTCCGCTTTCGTCGACGGCGTGAAGATTGGCTTCGGTAATTGGGAGGCCTGTTTGAGTCCCGCTGGAAGCTCGATTCCACAAACATTCTGTGTTTCCTGATACTCTTTCCACCCTGAGCCGGCCAGATAACCGCGAACAACGCATTCCACCGCGAGCGGCTTCGTTTTCTTCACGATCATGGATCGTCCTGCGAGCTGATCGCGGAACGGTTGCAACTCTTTCGGAAACTCTCCGAAATTCGACGTGACAAGATGATTCTTGATGTCGCTGAAACGCTTAAACCAAAACGCTGAAATTTGATTCAAGACCGCACCCTTGTGCGGAATTGGGTCCGGAAGGATAACGTCGAAAGCCGAGATCCGGTCGGTTACGACGAACAGTAGCGTATCGCCAAGATCGAAGACTTCGCGGACCTTGCCGCTGCGCAATTTCTTGATTCCTGGAAGGTCGATAGAGGATTGTGTGGCGGTTTCCATTTGCAAACAGCGCACGTTCCAACGTGTGCCGCAGAGCGTCTAGTAAAAATTCGCACAGGTTCAAATGTCGACGCAATCCGATATCAGCCCTTTAGCCAAGGCTGCCTAGCAACGAAACGCGCGCACAGCCTCGATTACCTGGGCCTGCTCCGAGCCGCTCATTCCGGTGAAAAACGGAAAACGCAACAAGCGATCGGACAAATCTTCTGTCACGGGACAGTCGCCTTGGTGGCCGCCAAAGCGCAGACCCATAGGCGAAAGATGTAGAGGCAGATAATGAAACACTGCCAGAATCCCCATGCCCGCGAGGTGCGAGATCAATGCCTGCCTGCTTTGGAGGGACGGCATGATTACGTAAAACATGTGATAGCTCTGTTCGCATTCCGGCGGGACGATCGGCAGCCGGACGCCGTTTGTTTTAGCCCACGAACCCAACTCAAGTGCATAGGTTTCCCAGATTCTGCGTCGCATCGACTGAATTTGGTCGCGATGTTCGAGCTGTGCGCGAAGGAAAGCCGCCAGTAGGTCGGCAGGCAGATAGCTCGACCCGATATCCACCCAGGTATATTTATCGATCTCGCCGCGAAAAAATTGGCTACGGTTTGTTCCTTTTTCACGAAGAATCTCGGCCGGTTGATTAAGCTGCACATCATTGATCAAGAGTGCGCCGCCTTCTCCGCACGAAAAATTCTTCGTCTCATGAAAACTGAGAGTTCCAAGCTGTCCGAGCGTTCCGAGATATCGTCCGCGATATCTTGCATAAAGGCCGTGCGCGTTGTCTTCGACCACTGCGACCGCGTGCCTCCGCGCGATTGTCATGATTGTGTCCATTTCGCAGCCGACTCCCGCGTAGTGGACAAGACAAATCGCCTTTGTGCGCTCGGTAATGTGTCGTTCGATTTGGTTCTCATCAATATTTAGCGTGTCGGCACGACTGTCGACAAACACGGGTTTGGCCCCGCGCAGGACAAATGCATTTGCCGCTGACGGAAAAGTAAAGGAAGGAATAATGACTTCATCTCCAGGAGCGATGTTCAGAAGGAGAGCTGCCATTTCCAGCGCGTGAGTGCAGGAAGTCGTGAGGAGCGCTTTCTGAATCCCGAGTGACCGTTCGAGCAAGACATGGCACTGCGCGGTGAAGCTACCGTCACCGGAAAATTTCGGCGCCTCGATGGCAGCGCGGATGTAATCAAGTTCATCTCCCGTTGCGAACGGGCGATTGAAAGGAATGCGGATCACGGTGCGCTCAAAGGTTTACGACCGACCAACAAAAGCGATCCGCCCGCCGGAAAAGAAGCCCCCGCTCTTATGATCGTTTGCTCGAATTTCAAAATGCCCTCCAAAGTTTTGTTAAGCGCCGGCCCAATTTCAAATTCGCGCCATGGTTGGAAATCGTGATTGTGTTTTTGTTGCCGACGCGACCAAATCATAAGCGGCAGTAACAGCGAATTAAAAGAAGTCATTCGCTGGATCTCGAAACCAGCGTTTTCGACTTTTGCGCGCAATTCCGCGCGGGTGTAGCGACGTTGATGCATCGCAAATTGGTCACTCGCGCTCCAGAGAAAACGATGTTGGGGCACAGTCACGAGCAATCCGCCGCCCGGCCGAGCCGCAGTAAACATTTGCGCCAGTCCTTTCTCGTCCTCAATGACGTGTTCCAGGACATCGAAGGTTCCAACGACGTCGAATTCGCGCTCAAATGGAATGCATCGTGCGTCCATCTGATACAACTCCACGTTCGGCAAACGTGATTTGGCAATCGCAAGGCCGTCGGCAAAAATTTCACTGCCTGCCAAACGCATTCGCGGAAACTTTTGATGAATCCCTGCAAGCACAAAACCAGTTCCACAACCAACCTCGAAGAAACTTTTGGCGTTCGGAAAATAATTGCGGAGCGCCCATTGAATCAGCTCATTTCGCGCGCGAAACCAGAAATTTGATTCCTCAATCTCAGCGAGTCGCTCGAAATATTGGGGCTTAAATCCGGCGTGAGCGTCGGGTGGGTCTACCGTGAATTGAACTAGGTCGTCGCGCGGGGCTGGCTGGTACCCGCACTTCGGACATGTCCAGTCCGCTCCTTCAAAAAGAGCTTTACACGCGAGGCATCGTTTCATCCTTCGTTCGGGCGCAAAGCGAGTTGGGCTCCGGCTGCATTGTTACAGGGTGCCTTGGGCCGAAAATCGAAATGACGAAGCGTCACTTTTCGCATTCAAGGACAATCGTTATGTATGGGATTCGCATTGGCTTGGGGTCGACCCATGCGTGGACGGTCCTAAAAACCTTCCCGGCGAGCTGACGGTATTGTTGCTCTGTCCGAATGTTTCGGCCTCGGTCGTGAGACATGATGTACTTGGAAAACGCTCCCTGATTGGGAATCCAACACGCCTCATGGCATATCAATCGGCCTCCTCTCTTTAGGGCGTCATAGGCGAAGCGAAAGCAATCCGCAGCTTCTTCATCGTCGAGGTGGTGGAGAATGCTGACTGCTATCACAATATCGGCATCTTTAAATCGCGAGTCGTCCCGAAGAGATCGCGTGTCGCCAACTACAAAAGTTCCCTTGCTGCCGTACGTCCGCCTGGCAAACGCAATGTAATCCGGGTGAATGTCGAGCCCAAGATATTCAACGTTAGGTAGGCTTCGCAGGGCTTGCGCTGGACCACACCCGATATCGATTACCTTGTCACCCGCTTTGGCCCGAACATGGTTTTGAATGATACTCCGCCGCAACGCGTTCCCTCCAACGACACCTTGAAACAGGTTATAGAGAGACGGCACTTTCAGCCAGCGCAATAATCCAGAGTTACTTTGCATGTTGAGCTTTTCAGGCTGGATCGCCTTGTTCCGGTTAGCAGTGGCGTGAAATATGCGAGGCGCGACCGTGGAATTGTAAAATCAGGGCTTGAGCCATTTATGAAAAGAATGCCTGGCGCCGGCAATCTTCCAACCGAGTTTTTGCATGGCGCGATGAACTGGATAGTTGCTGACGTGCGTTGGCAGGTCCAGATGCTTTGCAAAACCCTGTGTCATTCGCGTCCCCTCGAAAGCGAGCGTCGAGTAAATACCTCGCCCGAAGAAATCTGGATGAATCCCTATGAGGTCGCAGTGCGCGATGTCGAGCGAATGTTTCACTTCGAGTGCGGATGCCTTTTTCCACGCGACGTAACCTGTAATTCTATCATTAACTTCCGCGACCAAAATCCAATCCGCCCATCCTGCAAAGGAGGAGCGGACCCATTCGTCATAGACTTTTGCCCCAGCCCCAGGTGGCAGTTTGGGATCTGAGTGATATCGCCCAAAATACTTCGCAAAGGCTTTTTCGTTGAGCGCAAGGATTTCAGGCAAGTCCTCCGGCTTCGCCAGACGAGTACGCAAACCGTTCTGCTGTTTCGGAGGAGTAATGTTTTCAAGGGGCGTGCGTGAAGAATCGAAAAGCAGATCCAGGAGTGTGTCCATAAGTAGGAACCCATGCCGCTCGAGCGCATGAATCGCCGCCAAATCAAGAGATTGGACCCTGCACGTCAAACATTCGGTGCCACGACTAGCAGCATGCCGGACGACTTCGTCCAGTAAATCGTCGAGCGCTTCGGAAGTTCGCGCACTGACCGTCTTTGCAAGGTGCTTTATTACTGCGACCCGGCGTCCCAACACTTTGGTGTCCCATGGCGAATCGCTGTATAGCGCCAGACCATTGATGCGCCCTGAGGTCCGGGATACAAATGCCATCGAGCACTCATCCGCAAGATCGCGGGCGATCTCGTCCAGCCAGTATGCCTCAACTTGCTCGCGTTTGAGATAAGAGAGGTGAGCCAGTGGTTTGTGAACTGAGCGTGGCAGCGCCTCCCTTAGATCATCCATCGCGACCAAACCGAGTTGTTCGATCATCGCGCGGTTATGGGCGGTTGGTTGTTTGGCCACTAATGCTTCGAATGGTGTAAACCGGACGATTCATCGTCCGGAAGTGCATACGGGCCAGGTATTCACCTATCATTCCCAATGCAAAGAGCTGCGCGCCGGAAAAGATCGCGATGATTGAGGCCAGAAACGGAAATCCGGCCACACTTCCCTCCAGGCAATACCGGAAGAAGACATAGAAGAAAACGCCAATTCCAAACAGCATGCAGCTAAACCCAATCAGGCTCGCAAGCTGTAGCGGCGCCGCACTGAAACCCGTCATCATGTTGAACGCATGGCGCACCAGTTTGGTGAAGGTGTAATTTGAAGAACCTGAATGCCGCGGCTGAAAGACAACGGTCGTCGCCCCAAAGCGGGTCGTTGCCCAGGTAAGTAGAACGTCAATGGAAACAAACGGAGATTCATAACTGGCGAACGCATCTCGCAGTTGTGTGCGAAACGCGCGAAATGCGCTCACGTTCTTCGCCACCTCGCTGCCGATAGCAGCGCGCAGCGCAAGCCGTGTTATGTGGGATGCCAGTGCGCGCATAAGCCCGTTCTGTTCCGTTTTTGGCGCGCCGTAAACAACATCAAATCCCTCTTCCAGTCGGGCAAGCAGCCGCGGGATTTCTTCGGGCGAGTGCTGGAGATCGTCGTCCATAGTCACGATAATTTCATATTGCGCGGCGCGAATCCCGCAAAGGAGCGCGTTATGCTGACCATAGTTACGCATCAAATTCACGCCTCGCACCGTGGGCGATTGTGAAGATAATTCGGAGATCAACTCCCAACTTCGATCCGGGCTGCCATCGTTAACGAGAATAATCTCGTGTTGCGATGAGATTTGCGGCAACACTTCGGCCAGGCGCTGGCACAACTCACCGATGGAAGCCTCGCCGTTGTAAACCGGCGTGACGACGGAAATGGAGGGCCCTTCGCGAGATTGCAACATGTTCAGGGAAACCGCCCGAAACTATGGGACGACCGCGATTTCGTCAAAGTATTGAGCGCGTCGCGCGCGGTTGCGTTGCCAAGGTAGGTTGCACGTCGGACGTTGAAATTGCTTTATGGCTGGAATCGTTGTTAAGCCGCGGGCGCGGATTTTGCATGGCCATGATTGGGTCTTTTCGAGTGAAGTCCTGAAGATCTTTGGGAAACCGGCGGACGGCGATGTCATTTCCTTGAAGGATGGGAGGGATCGCCTGATCGGCAGTGCAATTTACAATTCCAAATCGCAAATTGTGGCCCGCCGTTTCTCGCGTCGAAAACAGGACCTGGACCTGGACTTCTTCAAACGCCGAATAACGCAAGCGGTGGAATACCGTTCGCGACGGCGTGCCGATCCAATGCTCGGCCGCCTTGTTTGGAGCGAAAGCGACGGACTGCCCGGCTTGATCATCGACAGATACGGCGACTGCTTCGTGATGCAGACCCTGACACTGGCCATGGACATGCGAAAAGAATTGATCGCCGACGCGGTCGAAGATGTTTTTTGTGGCGCTTCGCTTGCCGGGGTCGATCGACTAGCAGCCCCGAAAGCTTTCGGGGCTGCCCTACAATCATTCTCCATCATCGAGCGAAATGACGCGCCAGTCCGCAAGGCGGAAGGATTGGAGTTCAGCCGGAAAGTTTTGCGCGGAGACGCGCCCTCACACATCGAGATCGGAATGGAAGGCCTAAACTTTGAACTCGATCTCCTGCACGGGCAAAAAACCGGTTTCTATCTCGATCAGAAACACAATTACGGCATCGTTGCGGAATTCGCGCGGGATCGGCGCGTGCTGGACTGCTTCACAAATCAGGGGGCATTTGCATTGATCTGCGCGCGGGCAGGCGCGTCGGACGTGACTGGCGTCGAAGAAAATCCCGAGAATATCGCAGCCGCGGAACGAAATGCGGCCCGGAACGATTTGAAACTGAAATGGATCGAGCAGGATGTGTTTCAATTCCTGCGCGTGGCCGAAAAATCCGGTACACAATACGATTTGATCGTTCTCGATCCGCCGTCCTTTACCAAAACCAGGAGTGGATTACGCGATGCATTGCGTGGGTATCGGGAGCTGCACATGCGCGCGTTCAAGCTTCTCTCGAAAGAAGGTCTGCTGGCCACCTTTTCATGTTCGCACCACGTGAGCGATACCGCATTTTCGCAAACAATCTCAGATGCGCTGGTTGATGCCCGGCGTTCCGCGCGACGCTTACGGCGATTCGGGCAGGCCGCTGATCACCCCGTGCTGCCGACTATTCCCGAAACGGAATATTTAAAGGGTTTTCTTCTGGAAATGATGCCGGGGCGATGAATGCGCCGTTTCGCGCGCCGAGTATTGATTGAAAATTCTTTGTGTATCCTGTCGAAATATCTGGAATTCTGAAACGAGGCATTTAATATGGCGCTCAGCGAGCCGGACGCCGAGTCCTGATTGTCATGGCAGAAAAAATTCGACCGGTTGAACAAATGCTCGAACTGAGCGAGGACGAAGCGGTGTCCCCAGAGCATCTCGACTCACAGGTGCAGAAAGCGCAGGAGCAACTGCTGCAGCTCAAACGCCAGCAAGAGCAAATCGAAAAGCAAAAGCGCGAACTCGAGGAACTTAGCCGTCGCCAGGACGAATTAGAGCACGGCCGTTCCGAAATGGCTGATAAACTGACTCGCTCGCTCGTTGTGCTCGAACGGGAGGCATATAACGCGCAAAGCCGGCTGGAGCAGATCCGCGCTGCCCGGGAGAGTTTCGGTCAGCATTTGGAATTGATTGAAGCGATCGATCCAAAAAGTTGGAACCCCTCCGATTTGCACAAAGAGCTGAGCCGGGCGTTGAGCACGGTAGACGAGGCGCGTACGGTGTACAATGAGCAACGCAGCCGGTTACAGGCGGCGGGTGGTAACGAGGGTGATGCATCGCTCCCAGACGTCGGGACCGACGCATACGAGAGCAGCGAGGGACGTTCGTTTTTTCAGTGGTTCCAGATTGGCGTCGCACTCACATTGCCGCTGATAATCTTTGGCGCCATCGCCCTTGCCCTTTTTCTTTGGATGGCGAGCACGGGCAGGTGATGGGGATGTTTCGACGTTCACCCAGATCCAGTCCGCCGCTTCGACGCAGGCAGGAAGAGATCGCGCGACAGGAAGAAGAACTTCGTGAGCGACTCGAAAAACTCGAACGCCTTGTCGCTAAAGTGCCGGCAATGGAGAAAAACAGGGCTAGACAAGGCCCAAAAGGCAATCAAACCGATAAACGATTTCGCGTCTCTGTTGCAGCGGAGGCCGGAGGTTCTATCCGCGAAGGCAGGAATTCATCCCGGCGCCCCCGTTCGTTGCGCAAAGAGAGGCGAGAAGGCCAGATCATTTTTCTCCTGCTTGTGGTGGCGCTTGCCGTCGCAGTTATCTGGCTGATCAGCAACCTGCACTCGTAGGCGACGATCATGGCCGGGACTTCGGAGCTCGACGTACGGTACGTCGCCAGACTGGCGCGAATCAATCTCACTGAAGAAGAAGCAAACGCATTTCAGAAGCAGCTGGATGATGTGCTGAAGTACGTCGAGAAACTTCGCCAGGCGGATGTAAGCCATGTCGAAGCGGCGGCGCACGCGCTTCCCATTTTTAATGTTTTCCGCGGCGACGCGGCGAGCGAATGGTTTACGGCAGAGCAAGCACTGAGCAATGCGCCTCGAAAGGCGAACGATCTTTTTATCGTTCCTAAAGTCGTAGAATGACGGATAAGGATCTGCCTTCGCTCAGCATCGCCCATCTGCAATCGTTGTTGCGTCGTCGAGAAGTCACTGCGCGCGAAGTTATCGATGCTTTGCGAACCCGTATCGAAGCTGTGGATGGAGAAATCGGCGCCTATCTCTCTTTCGACATGGACGCTGCCGCCAAAGAGGCTGAGAAAGCGAATGTAGATCTTCCGCTGGGCGGCGTCCCGCTTGCGGTCAAAGACATTATCAACGTGATGGGGCAGCCGTGTACCTGCGGATCAAAGATTTTGCATGATTATCGCGCGACCTACGATGCCACGGTAATTCGAAAATTACGCGCCGCGGGCGCAATTCCATTTGGAAAAACCAACCTGGACGAGTTTGCCATGGGTTCGTCTACGGAGAATTCCGCCATAAAATTAACTCGAAATCCGTGGGACTTATCATGCGTTCCTGGCGGATCCAGCGGCGGTTCGGCGGCAGCGGTCGCAGCGGACACAGCGTTTGGTGCTCTGGGGAGCGATACGGGGGGCTCAGTCCGGCAACCCGCGGCGCTTTCGGGCGTGGTGGGTTTCAAACCGACTTATGGTCGGGTCTCTCGATTTGGTCTCGTCGCGTTTGCGTCGTCGCTCGATCAAATCGGACCGTTGACTAAAACTGTTCGGGACGCCGCGCTCATCATGAACGCGATCGCAGGTCATGATCCGCAAGACAGTACTTCTCTCAACGAATCGGTACCCGACTATGTGGCAAAACTCGGAAATGATTTACGCGGAGTCCGTTTGGGTTTGCCGAAGGAGTACATGATCGAAGGAATCGATCCGCAGGTGAGAGCGGCGATCGACGCAGCGGTGAAACAACTGAATTCGCTAGGCGCAGAGATTATCGATGTCTCATTGCCGCATACGGATTATGCCGTTGGCGTATATTATATTTTGGCGACGGCGGAAGCCTCCGCCAATCTCGCTCGCTTCGATGGAGTCCGTTATGGATATCGAGCGAAAAATCCACGCGACATGCTCGATCTTTATGGCCGCACGCGTGAGGAAGGATTCGGTCCGGAAGTAAAACGGCGAGTGGTTCTCGGCACTTACGTTTTGAGCTCCGGGTATTACGACGCCTATTATTTGCATGCGCAAAAAGTGCGTGAGTTGATTCGGCAGGATTTCACAAAGGCGTTTGAAAAAGTCGACGCGTTGGTTTCGCCCACATCGCCTGTGCCGGCATTTAAGCTGGGTGAGCGCACTGCGAATCCGTTGCAAATGTATCTTGCCGATATCTTCACCATCGCAGCCAACCTGGCCGGAATCTGCGGCATCAGTGTGCCATGCGGTTTTGCTGACGCGGACGGACATCGCCTGCCAGTTGGCTTGCAGTTGTTAGGCAAACCGTTAAACGAAAACCGCATTTTGGAAATCGCACACGCTTACGAGCAAAGTACAGACTGGCACAAGGCGCGTCCGCCGATTGCCGCATCAAAATGATTCGACCGACACAGGCTGACGCGAGGGCAAAATTAAAGGCGCTTTCGCTGTCATTCTGATCCCGCAGTCGCGGGAGAAGAATCTCAATGCTTCTGGGATCGAACCAATGGAAGTGAACTGAGATGTTTCGCTCCGCTCAACATGACCGACGTGGGGACTCAAGGCGTTGCAAGGCATGCCAATCACATTGGCGCGCGCATGGGTCGCCTCGCCCTTGGTAAGGGAGAGGGGAGGGTGAGGGTTTCGTGCCGCGCGCAACTAACCCTTGAATGAATCCCTCGCCTGAGTCCTCTCCCTTTGTGGAAGGGGAGAGGCGAGAGAGACAACACGGTTTGAAAAGCCGTATTCCGTTTACGTCAGCTGATTGGTCACGTGCCAGTCGCCGGCTGAACAGACCAACGGGACTTCGCGCATTGTTTTGGGCTTTTGTGGTAACGGCGACTGTGTTTTCGGCGCTTCCACTCCTGCGTTACCTGCGCGGCCATACCATCTTTGACTACGAACTCTGGTACGCCACCGGCAAACATGTACTAGCGGGTGATGAAATTTATTTCTTCCGTGCCGGCAAATATGATTTCATGTATCCGCCGCCGTGCGCGCTTTTTCTTGCAGGCGCGAGTCTGCTCGGGCAGGGAGGATTGATATTCCTTTTTGTAGCGATCAATTCTGCGGCATGGTTTTGCAGCGCGAAATTCAGTGCCATGCTCGCCTCAGGACGGCGAGGAATAATAAATCCGTGGCTATATCTAATTCCGAGCCTCCTGGTGATCGTATACATCTGGTCGAGTTATCACCTTGGCCAGCCTAATCTTGTTTTGCTTGCCCTGATGGTTGGCGCCTTCGTTGGGCTACGTGCGAGGCACGAAATCGTCGCGGGCGTCCTGATTGCAGTCGCCGCCGGAATCAAGGCGTTTCCGGTACTTGCGATCTTTTATCTGGTTTACAGACGTTATTGGAAAGCAGCTGCCAGTCTTGTCGCGACACTTGTAATTCTCCTTTTCATCCTGCCGGCGCCTTTCCGGGGATTTGAACAGGCGTGGCACGACGTCGCAAAGTGGAGTACCGGAATGTTGAAATACAGCGAAGGGACGGTTGGCCAGCGTCCGATGCGCAGTTACACCTGGAAGAATCAATCTCTTATCGGTGTGAGCAATCGCTTGCTTCGCCACGTCGATGCCGATGCTGCGTCCGCGGCACATCGGCCCGTTTATGTTAACTTCGCGGACCTTGCCTTTCGAGCAGTGAACGCAATCGTCGTTAGCGTGGCTCTTGCGCTCGGGATCGTGTTTATCGTCGTGATGCCTCAACAGTCCGTGCGAACAGCAGAGAGCGACGCCATTGAATTTTCTTTACTCCTTTTGCTTATGCTGATGATTACGCCGCTTTCGTTTGGCTACTTTTACTCCTGGCTCATGCTTCCGTTTGCAGTGATAACCCAGCGAGTTCTCGTCGGAAAAAGCTCAGTCCTTTTGTGGTGGACGATACCGGCTCTGGCGTTATTGGCTTTCGGTATACCATTCCCACAGTGCTCCCAGCTCTACGGGAACACATTTTTCGCCACGCTGCTGCTCTTTGTCGGATTGTCGATCGAACTTCCTCTCCGCAAGCACCAGCGAGTCCACATCTAGCTGGTCCGCAGTTGCAATTGTCATGCTCGAGTTCGCAAGATCGTAGAGTTTCCGCGCTTTCGTACGAAGGCAGATAAGCAGAGGCCGCTCAATCTCTGGCTGGAACGTTCCGATTTGTGCGGCGAACCATTAATTTCAAACCGGACCAGGTTTCATCGATCGCACATACTTTTACATCGACGAATCCAAGCGGCAGTGCGACAGCGCGAATCACATCTTCTGTCACATCAGTTGGCACACCGGATGATTTTTTTGGCCAGGAGATCCAGACGATCCCGGCGTCCGCAATTTTCTCGCGCAAGATGGATAATCTGTTTTCCAATTCGCTGCGCTTCTTCATGAAAACGTGCACAAAACTCGACTTGGGCTTCAGGCGATGGGAAAAAGTTACGCCTTCGGGAATTGGACCGAGCAATCGACGATAGTTTATTGGCGCGTTGATTATAACGAGGGCCAAGTCCGGTTTAATTCCCAGTTTTTGTGGTAGCGGTGTTCCTGAGTAACCGGCCATCGTTAGTGCATAACCGATTCGGCACGGCTTTGTCGAAGAATTTTGGCTCTGTTGAAAGGCGACTTCTTTGTGTCATGTGGAGCGAAGTCGAGACGTCTCTTGTTTTTATGCCCGGCAACAATGGAGGTCAGAGATTCCTCGACTTCGCTCGGAATGACAAGCACCCGCAACAGAGGCAAGAATTATCCCGGTTTCCGGTAGGTCCTGTCCTTTCAATACGCTTGCTAAAACCCCTCTCGAGGCCTGTTGTCATTCCGAGCGGAGCGAAGCGCAGTCGAGGAATCTCTAATTAGTTGTAGAACCCAGAGGGTCTCCAGAGATGTCTCGACTTCGCTCGACATGACAAGCTGACTTGGGAAACTAAATATACTGGATTAGTTTCCGGTATGGTGGTAGGAGTAATAGTAGATATGAACCCCAGACCCAAGCCGTCGCCGCAAAGTCGAAAGCGCGATCCGAACCGGCAGCGAATCGTCGATGCCGCGAGAGCTCACTTTTTCAGTCACGGGTTCCGCAGTGTGACCATGGACGATCTGGCGGAGGAGCTGGGCATTAGCAAGAAGACAATCTACGCGCATTTTCCGGGCAAGTTCGATCTGCTGGAGGCTGTTCTTGCCGATAAATTCGCAAGCGTCGAAGCGATGCTGAAGGAGCTTACAGCTACGGACGCGCGCAATTTCCCAGCGACTTTGCGTGAGTTATTGGCCGGTACACACCGTGAATTGGATGAGATCAAGCCGCCGTTCGTGCGCGATATGCGCCAGAAAGCACCAGAGGTCTTCAAGCTGGTAGAACGCCGCCGGGCCGCGTTGATCGAACGCTACTTCGGGAGGTTTTTCCTCGAGGGACAACGAACGGGAATGGTGCGCAAGGATGTTCCGGCCAAACTGATCATCGAAATTTTGCTGGCGATGGTTCAATCGATCATGAATCCGGCAAAGATGGAGGAACTCGGAATGATGCCGAAAGAAGGGTTCTCCGGGATTCTTAAGATCATTCTCGAAGGTGCACTGACTACGAAAGGACGAAAAGCATGAGCGCCTTAGATCGACGTCTTGCTCACGCGGCGGCGGCTTTGATTCTGGTGCTCGCTTTCGCTGGATGCAGCGATCGGTACCAAGACCGGTTCCAAGGTTATGTGGAGGGCGAATTTGTTTATGTCGCCTCACCGTTTGCTGGGCAATTGGAAATACTTTCCGTGCAACGCGGTGACCAGGTGACAACAGGACAGCCGCTATTTGCGTTGGATGAGACGGCCGAAAAAGCAGCCCGCCAACAGATTGAAGCTGCGCTTGTGCTTTCAGAAGCGGAGCTCACGCGACAGGAAAAACTTTTCCGCACCGGCGTGGCCGCGCCGCAAGATTTGGATCGGGCCCGTTCCGCTCGAGATCAGGACCGGAAGCGTCTTGATCAAACGAACTGGAGCTTCGACCAAAAAAAACAAGCAGCGCCGCAGTCGGGTCTGGTTTACGACACGCTGTTTCGCCAGGGCGAATGGGTCGCCGCTGGCAAACCCGTTGTGGTGCTTCTGCCGCCGCAAAACATCAAGGTGCGCGCGTTTGTTCCGGAGCCGCGCGTCGGCTCGATTCATTATGGCGATGAAGTTCGCGTGTGGGTAGATGGCGTAAAAGACCCATTCGTCGGGAAAGTGAGCTACATCTCGCCGAAAGCCGAGTACACGCCGCCGGTAATCTACAGTCGAGAAACGCGCTCGAAGCTCGTCTTCATGGTCGAATCGGTCTTCGATCCGCAGGCGTCGGCGAATCTTCATCCGGGCCAGCCGGTCGACGTGGAGTTTAAATCAAAATGAAAAACGGTGAGCATGTCATCGAGGTACGCGGAATGACAAAGCGTTTTGGCGAGCTCATCGCAGTGGATCATGTCGATCTTACTGTGCGCGCCGGCGAGATCTTCGGCTTTCTGGGACCAAACGGAAGCGGCAAGACCACATTCTTGCGCATGCTGTGCGGACTCCTTCGTGCGGACGACGGAAGCGGAAACGTTCTCGGTCACGACTTGATCAACGAAAGTGAAACAATCAAGCGCGAGGTCGGTTACATGACGCAACGGTTCAGTTTCTGGGAGGATTTGAGCATTGAAGAAAATCTCGATTTTGTCGCGCGAATGTATGGCGTGAAGAATCGCCGCCAAACCGTGCGTGAAAGCATCAATGACCTCGGCCTGGCGCAGAGGAGGAAGCAACTCGCGGGCGAGCTTTCCGGCGGATGGAAACAGCGTCTCGCGCTCGCGGCCTGCCTCATTCACCGGCCTAAGTTGTTGTTGCTCGATGAGCCAACGGCCGGTGTCGATCCAAAAGCGCGACGCGATTTTTGGGAACAAATTCACCAACTCGGAGCGCAGGGCCTTACTTTTCTTATCACCACGCATTACATGGACGAGGCCGAGCGTTGCCAACGGCTCGCTTATATTTCCAAAGGTAAACTGCTCGCCGACGGCACGGTTGATGAAGTAATCTCGCGTGTTGGCCTAACGACTTGGGAGGTAAAGGGACGCGATCTCGCGAAATTGGCCGGCGAGCTTCGCAAGACTCCCGGGGTGCAACAGGCGGTGGCCTTCGGCAATTCATTGCACGTCAGCAGCACCGACGCAGCCGAACTCGAACGCGCGATCGCACCGTTTCGCCGTGAGCCGTACGAGTGGAATCAAATTGAGTCCGGTTTGGAAGACGCGTTCATCAGTTTGATGGAAGAAGGAAAGCCGCATCATGAACAGGCATCCTAAATTTTCGTTTCAACGTCTGCGCGGAATCATTTCGAAAGAATTTCTGCAGATGCGACGGGACCGCCTCACGTTCGCGATGATGCTTGGTATTCCGCTTCTTCAACTCACGCTTTTCGGCTACGCCATCAATTCCGATCCGCGACACCTGCCGACTGCGGTCCTTATGGCCGATCACGGCGCGCAAGGGCGAACGCTGCTCTACGCATTGAAGAACAGCACTTACTTTGATTTTGTCCGCGAGGTGAAAACGGAGGAGGAGGGCCATGACCTGCTTGCACGCGGTCAGGTGCAGTTTGTCATCAACATTCCTCAAAATTTTAGCCGCGATCTTTTGCGCGGCGATCGGCCGGCATTATTGATCGAGGCTGACGCAACCGATCCCGCGGCCACCGGAATTGCGCTCGGCTCGTTAGAACCACTTTTTGACGTAGCGTTGCAAAATGACTTGAAGGGAACGCTCGCCCCTCTTGCTGCAACCAGTGGGCCCATCGATTTGCGC
>Ga0081455_10002469_pt1 | contig 21992 bp, 25 predicted proteins | sample TabmetS3T2R1_FD_70207 | JGI IMG/M metagenome (GOLD analysis project Ga0081455, IMG submission 70207) | Tabebuia heterophylla rhizosphere microbial communities from the University of Puerto Rico - S3T2R1 | ecosystem: Host-associated > Plants > Roots > Rhizosphere ...
GGTGGCCGTCCTCGCCCTGGTGCTGGCCACGATCGCCGTGGTGTTCACCGGCGACGACGGCGGGACCGACGGCGGCGGGGGTGCGGCCGCCGCCACGGTCGACCTGAGCGAGTTCGCCCTGGCCCCGGCCTCGGTGACGGTCCCGGCCGGCGGCTCGCTGGAGGTCACGAACTCGGGGTCGACGGCCCACAACCTCGCGGTGTCCGGTACGGACATCGCCACGGCGGACCTGGCCGCGGGCGACAGCGAGACGCTCGATCTCGGCGCCCTCGAGCCCGGCACCTACGACCTGCTGTGCACCATCCCGGGCCACGCCGACTCCGGCATGACCGGCACGCTGACCGTCACCGGCGAGGGTCAGGGCGCAGCCGCGCCGGCCGCGGGCGGCGACGCCGCCGCGAGCGGCGGCGGGCACGCCGACCACGACATGTCCGGCGACGACTACACGGCCATGTCCGAGGCCATGGACGAGTCGATGGCCGCCTACCCCGCGGCGACCGACGGTGTCGGGAACCAGGTGCTGGAGCCGACCGTCCGGGAGGGCGGCATCAAGGAGTTCGAGCTCACCGCGGCGATCACGCCGTGGGAGGTCGAGCCCGGGAACGTCGTCGACGCCTGGACCTACAACGGCACGGTCCCCGGGCCGCGGATCAACCTCGAGGTGGGCGACCGGGCGCGGATCGTGCTGCGCAACGACCTGCCGATGGCGACCGATCTCCACCTCCACGGCATCAACGTGGACAACGGCATGGACGGCGTCGCCCCGCTGACCCAGCCCTCCATCCAGCCGGGCGAGTCCTTCACGTACGAGTTCACCGCGGACGAGCCCGCCGTGGCCATGTTCCACGCCCACCACCACGGCCAGCTCCAGGTCCCCAACGGGATGCTCGGCACCATCTTCGTCGGCGATCTGGCGCTTCCGGCCGGCCAGACCGTGAGCGGGCACGACATCCCCGCCGACCTGAGGGTCACCCAGGATCTGCCGCTCGTGCTCAACGACAGCGGCGTCATCGGCTACTCGCTCAACGGGAAGAGCTTCCCCGCCACCGCCCCCATCACCGCGAAGCGAGGGGACTGGATCCTGGTCCACTACTTCAACGAGGGCGGCCAGATCCACCCCATGCACCTCCACCAGTTCGACCAGGTCGTGGTGGCCAAGGACGGCTTCCCGCTCGATCACCCCTACGTGGCCGACACCGTCAGCGTGGCGCCGGGCGAGCGCTACTCGGTGCTCGTCCACCTCGATGCGCCCGGCACATGGGTGTGGCACTGCCACATCCTCAACCACGTGGAGCGCGACACCGGCATGTTCGGAATGGTCACCGCCGTGGTCGTCAGCTGACGGCTCGCTGCTCACGCCGGTGAAGGCGCCTCACGGATGCAGAAGGAGGATCCATGGAAAAGATCAAGGAAGCGGCATCGGAGTTCCTGGCCAACAAGCGGCTTGCCGTCACCGGCGTGTCTCGGAGCCCCGGTGACCACGGCAGCAACGTCGTGTACCGGCGGCTGCGCGAGCGCGGCTACGAGGTGTTCGCTGTCAATCCCAACGCCGACGAGGTCGAGGGCGACGCCTGCTACCACGACCTCAAGTCGATCCCTGCTGGCGTCGACGCGGTCGTGATCGCCACCCGGCCCGAGACCGCAGAGGCGACGATGCGGGAGTGCGACGAACTGGGCATCTCGCACGTGTGGATGCACCGTTCGTTCGGGACCGGAAGCGTCTCCAAGGCTGCCGCCGACTACGGCCGGCAGCACGGGATCAAGGTGATCGACGGAGGTTGCCCGCTGATGTTCGCCCCCACGGCCGACACCGGCCATCGGGTGATGCGGGTGATGTGCACCCTGGCGGGCAACGTTCCGAGGCGGGTCTGAGCGATCCCCGGCCCGACCCACATCGGGTAGACACCTGGCGCAGTGCGCTCCTGAGCATCAGGCCCGGCGCCTCCGGTTGACCGCGGCTCTCCGTTCGGCTTCCTCGCGAATGCGGTTGAGGGAACCCCGGACGGTCGCCTCCCACCTGCGGGCCACCACGTCCCCCCACCAGCGGCCGAGCTGCCAGAAGTCGGTGCCGAGCTCACCCAAGTAGTCGAGCCGCGTGGCGCCGTCGTCCTCGTGCAGCGTGAACCGCTCGACAACGTGGGGCACCGGACCCCGTAGCAGTCGGAACGCGACGGTCTCGGGACGGTCGAAGCGGACCGTCTCGACCGTGACCGCCGCCATTCCCCGTCCCACCGGCGTTCGGTGGGCGGCGAGGACCATGTCGGTGCCCCGCTCGAGCACGTCGATCTCCCCCGCCAGCGCCTGTGGCGTTCGCGCGAGATAGGGCGCGGCGATGACGTCGAAGACGATCTGGCGTGGAGCCGCAATGGTGACCGTCAGCGGACCCAACGGTCGGACGCGCCGGCCCAGGCCGGTGTCCAGCGTCAGCTCGCCGCCAACGACGAGCCGGTACCCGACAGCGCCGACCAATGCCGCCACCGCAATGCCCGACGCTCGCATGGTCACCACTGAACCAGGCAAGGAACCTCTGAAGTCAACACTGCGGTGTAGGACGTGCGTCGAGGCGACGCGTTCGCGCGGTCAGGCGAGGGCCGGCTCGAGGACGGTGGAGACGAGATGGTCGAGCTGGGTGCGTAAACCGTCGACGTCGAAGGCCAGGCACAGCACGACGAGACGATCGACGCCGCGCGCCCGATATGCCTCCACGGCGGCCGCGTCCACGGGGTTGAGGTACGGCGACACCGTGAGCTGGAGGTCGCCGCGGCTGCGACCCTCCTCGGCGAGCATTGCGTCGAGCCGCTCGAGTGCGTCGTCGAGCTCGTCGGGCAGCCGGTTGAACGAGTACCAGCCGTCGCCATGCCGTGCCGCTCGCCGCATCGCCGCAGCGCTCTCGCCCCCGACGTGGATGGGTGGGTGCGGTTGCTGGACGGGCTTGGGGTACATGCGGCACGCCGGCAGCGTGTAGTGCTCCCCCTCGAAGGACGAGACCTCGTCGGTCCACAACGAGCGCATCACTTGCAGGTACTCGTCGGTGCGTGCGCCCCGCCGTGCGAACGGAACTGCCACCGCCTCGAACTCCTCGCGGAGCCATCCAATGCCGATCCCGAAGTCGACCCGACCGCCCGAAAGGCAGTCGAGGTCGACCACCTGCTTGGCCGTGTACACGGGGTTGCGCTGTGGCACAAGGCAGATGCCGCTACCGAGTCGGATCCGATCGGTGACGGCGGCCAGATAGGTCAGGGCGGTGAGCGGCTCGAGGAGCCCGGCATCCCCGCCGGCCGGAAAGCGGCCGTCGGCGGCGTACGGGTACCGCGACTCGTAGTCGTCGAACAGCACCACGTGCTCGGGTACCCAGATCGACTCGAAGCCCCGGTCCTCGGCCTCCCGTCCGAGGGAGCGGAGGATCTCCGCCGAGGCGTTGCCGTTGCCGAGGGGTGCGAACAGTCCGATGTCCATGGCGTCGGATCCTGCCACGCATCACCCCTCGGTTCTGCTGTTGCCGGCGCCAGGATGGGACCTTCGGCTCTGTCGTGACGGATCCCGGGCTGCTTATGTTCGAACCGACGACGAAAGGAGCCAGCATGGGGACGCCCTTCACCGACATCCTCGTGCCGCTGGACGGCTCCCCGGCCGCCGAGCGAGCGTTGATCCCCGCCCTCCGCCTGGCTCGGCGCACCAGCGTGTCGCTCCGAATGCTCAGCCGGGCGCTCCCCGACGAGCTGGACAGGTTCACCGAGTACCTCACCGGTGTCGCCACTCTCCACGCGACCGAGGCCGACATCGAGACGCTGGTGGTCGACCGTGAGAGCATCCCGGACGCGATCGCCAACAGCGTCGAGCCCGGCACGCTCGTCTGCCTGTCGTCACACGGGCGCGGTGGCCTGGCCCGCGCCGTGATGGGCAGCGTGGCCGAGGCGCTGCTGCGCACGCTCGACCAGCCGGCGTTGGTGATCGGGCCATATGTGACCCAGGACGCCGCGCTCGCCGGCCGAATCGTCGCCTGCGTCGATGGATCCGCCGAGTCCGAGCGCACGCTCCAGCCGGCCAAGGAGTGGTCGGTTGCGCTGGGACTGCCCCTGTGGGTGGTCGAGGTGGTCGAGCCCGGAGCGCCCGCCGAGTGGGCGAGGCACGGAGACTCGTTCGAGTCGGGTCACGTTGCGGCGCTCGCACGCGGGCTGGGCGGTGTCGAGGGCTGGGACGTGCTCCACGACAGGCATCCGGCCGACGCGCTGGTCGACATGGTGGCATCGGCGGCCGAACGCACGGCCCTGTTGGTCATGGCGACTCACGGGCGAACGGGCTGGGATCGCCTGCGGCTCGGCAGCGTCACCGCGGCCACTGTGCACGGCTCGGCGGTACCGGTGCTCGTGGTCCCCGCCGCGCCGGGCCGGGGCCGGCCCGATGGTCGGGCTCGCGGGCTCCGGCGCGCCGTCATGGTGTGACAAGCGCCGTCAGATGGGTGTCGTTCGGCCCTGATGCCGGCCCCGCCGGCGTGGTCATGCTGGAGGCATGACTGAGGACTTGATCCCGGGGTCGACCTCGGTGTCGACGCTGATCGGCGCCCCGGTCGTGGGGGTGGCGCCCGACGCCAGCCTCCACGAGGTGGCAGACGCGATGGTGGCTGCGGGCGTCGGGGCCCTGATCGTGACGCACGGCAATGGTGACGGGGCGGCCGGCATCGTCTCGGAGCGCGACATCGTCCGTGCCCTGGCGGCGAGGCGGGACCCACGCACCACGCGGGCCCGGGACATCGCGAACACGACGCTCGTCTGGTGCGACGCGCGGGCCTCGGTCACGGACGTGGCGGAGCGGATGATGGAGTGCTACATCCGCCATGTCCTGGTGGAGGATGGCGGCCACCTCGTGGGGATCGTGTCCGCACGCGACCTGCTCGGGGACTACGTCTCAGGCTCCGTGGACATCGAGCGGGAGTGAGGAGCCGACCGCCGCCGGGCGGCCGTCGGTGGGCGGGATCACGGCGGTCGGCGAGCGCGGCGGCCGCGATCCCTGGCCGTGTCAGTCGGCGGGCACGACCACAACCGGGCACGGCGCATCGCGTACCACGCTGCGGCGCACCGAGCCGGGTTCGGCCTCGCCGTCCACGCCCAGCCCGCGGGAGCCCACGACGAGCAGGTCCGCCTCCGCTCCGACCTTGAGCAGGGCGCTGGCCGGGTCGTCTCGGACGAGGGTGCGCGACACCGGTGCCACCTGTCCGCCGTCGGCCGCCCCGTCCACCACCAGGTCGAGCTCGCGGCGCGCCTGCTGTTCGAGCTCGTGGGGGTCGGCTATGGCCTGGGCCAGCCGATCGGTCCCCATGTTGGGCACCGTCCAGGCGTGCACCGCCTCGACTGCGGCGCCGGACTCGGCGGCCTGGTCGACCGCCCACCGGAGGGCACGGCTCGAGGCGGCGGATCCGTCGACGCCGACCACGATGTGGCGCACGGCGGTGCCGTGAATCCCCTCCCTGAACCGACCGTCCACATGCACCGTGCCGCGCCCGGCGAGTGACGTTTGGCCGCGGTCGGCGCCGGGATCCAACCCCGTCTCGTCGACCGTCAGGTGGCATGCGACGTCGGCCACGCACGGCATCATCCACGCCAGCCGGCGGACGTAGGCGACGTCCTCCGGGCGGCGTACGGTGCCCTCGATCGTGACCAGCCCATCTTGTGCGGTCACCCGAACTGTGTGGCCCTCCAGGGCCTGGTCCTCGGCGAGCGCGTCGTAGACATCGGCGGCAAGCTCGGCGTCGGGTCGATCGAACATCCGCAGCACGTCGCGGCGGGCGACGACGCCGACGAGCCGTCCGGACCTGTCGACGACCGGCAGCACCTTCCGACGGTTGGCCAGCATCCGCCGCGCCAGGTCGCGCACCGTGTCGTCCAGGTGGGCGGTCTCTGCCGGAGCGGTCATGATCCCGCCCGCCGTGTGCCCTCGGCGGCGACTGCCGCCGTGCGCGGGCTTGGTGATGAGGTCGGCCTCGCTGACCATGCCGAGCAGGCCCCCGGTGTCGTCCACGACCGGGAGCGCGCTGACGCGGTGGCGCAGCATGACGTCGACGATCTCCTTGAACGAAGCGGTGGGCGCCACGGTGATCGCGGGAGCGGTCATGACGTCTCGAACCCTGACGGTGAACATCTCGACCTCCTCTGGGGTTGCGACAAGACCTGTCATCCACTGTCAAGTGTCGATCGGCGGTGAGGCGGCGATAAGGGCCGAAGGTCCCCGATCTCGCCCCAAGCGCACTCTCCGTCGCGATCATGGGGCGGTGGCGTCATCGATCGACGACCCGGCGAGGCCCGCGGGGCCCGAGCCATGGCGCGAGGACGTCGCCGTCGTCGCCGAGCGTCTCGACACCGATGTCGCCAGGGGACTGACCGACGCGCAGGCCGCCGAGCGCCTCGAGCGCGTCGGGCCCAATCAACTGGAGGCGGCAGAGCCGGTGCCGGCGTGGCGCAGGCTGGCCGAGCAGTTCCAGGACCCGTTGGTCTATCTGCTCCTGGCGGCGGTCGCAGTGTCGCTGGTTGCGTGGTTGCTCGAGGGCGGAGAGGACGTGCCGTTCGAGGTCGTCGTCATCTCGCTGATCCTGGTGGCCAACGCGCTGCTGGGCTATGTGCAGGAGGCCCGCGCCGAGCAGGCCGTGGCCGCGCTGCAGCGCATGGCCGCGGTCACCGCCGGGGTGGTCCGTGACGGCGCCCTTCGGCGGGTGGTGACGACGGAGATAGTCCCGGGCGACGTGCTGGTGCTGGCAGAGGGGGACGCAGTGGCGGCCGACGCTCGCCTGGCGGAGGCGGCGTCGCTCACGGTGGCGGAGGCGTCGCTGACGGGCGAGAGCGAGCCGGTCCTCAAGGACTCGGCCACGCTCAGAGGCCCGGTCGCGCTGGGAGACCGCCTCGACATGGTGTTCAGCGGCACCGCTGTGGCCCGGGGGCGTGGACGCGCGGTGGTCACCGCCACCGGCATGGACACCGAGGTGGGCCACGTGGCCCGCCTGCTCGGTCGCACCGAGGAAGAGCGCACGCCGCTGCAACGCGAGGTCGAGCGGGTCGGGCGCACGATCGCCATCGCCGTCGTGGTCATTGCCGCCGTGGTGGTCGCCGCCATCCTGGTGACGTCCGACGTCAACAGCGCCTCCGACCTGGTCGACGTGCTGCTAGTCGGGGTGTCGTTGGCGGTGGCGGCCGTGCCCGAGGGCCTGCCCGCCATCCTGTCGGTCGTCCTGGCGTTGGGGGTCCAGCGCATGGCCCGCGAGCACGCCATCGTCAAGAAGCTGTCCTCGGTCGAGACGCTGGGATCGGCATCCGTCATCTGCTCGGACAAGACCGGCACCCTCACCCGCAACGAGATGACGGTGACCACCGTGGTCACCGGTTCCGGCGAGGCGGATGTGACCGGAACGGGCTACCGGCCGGAGGGCGACATCGTGATCGACGGACGCCCGCTGGGACATGCCGACGGCCCCCTTGTCGACGAGGTGCGGTTCGTGCTGGCCGGCGGAAGCCTCGCCAACGACGCGGTCCTGCGCGAGGACGGCGGGGAATGGACCGTCCAGGGCGATCCGACCGAGGCCGCCTTCCTGGTGGCCGAGGCCAAGCTGGGCGGCACCGAGGCCCGCCGGGCCCGCTTCGAACGGGTGGGCGAGGTGCCGTTCACGTCGGAACGCAAGCTGATGAGCACGCTCGAGGCCGACGTCGAGAGGGAGGGCCGCATCGACGTCGTGACGAAGGGTGCCCCCGACGTGCTGCTCGCCCGCTGCACCCACGAGCGGGTCGCCGGCGAGGTCCTGCGGCTGACCGACACCCGCCGGGCCGAGATCGCCGCCGACGTGGAGCGGATGGCCGACCTGGCGCTCCGCACGCTCGCGGTCGCCTACCGGCCGCTCCCCGACGTCGAGCCGCCCCCGGGGTCGGCCGACGAGGCGCACGAGTCGTGGGAGGCGCTCGAACGCGAGCTCGTCTACCTGGGGATGGTCGGCATCATCGACCCACCCCGGCCCGAGGCGCGGGTGGCAATCGGTGAGGCACAGAGCGCCGGGGTGCGGATCCTGATGATCACCGGCGACCATCCCCGCACCGCGCTCCGCATCGCGTCCGAGCTCGGCATCGGCGCCAACGGCGCGCGGGCGCTCGCCGGGGCGGAGATCGACGGGCTCGACGAGGAGGCCCTGACCCGGGCCGTGCGAGACGTCTCGGTGTTCGCCCGGGTCGCCCCCGAGCACAAGCTCCGCATCGTCGACGCCCTGCAGGACGACGGGAACATCGTGGCCATGACCGGGGACGGGGTGAACGACTCGCCGGCGCTGCGCGCCGCGGACATCGGCGTGGCCATGGGGGTCACCGGCACGGACGTCACCCGCGAGGCGGCCGACATGGTCCTGGCCGATGACAACTTCGCCACGATCGTGGCGGCCGTGCGGGAGGGCAGGGCGATCTTCGCCAACATCCGCACGTTCCTGCGCTACCTGCTCTCGTCGAACATCGGCGAGGTGCTCACCATGTTCCTGGGTGTGGTCGGCGCCGGCCTGTTGGGCCTCACCGACAGGGTGGATTCGGGCGTCGCCGTGCCGCTGCTCGCCACGCAGATCCTGTGGATCAACCTCCTGACCGACGCCGCGCCCGCGCTGGCACTGGGAGTGGACCCACCGCGCGATGACGTGATGGCCCGGGCGCCCCGGAGGCTCGCCGACCGCGTCATCGACACCGAGATGCAGCTCGGCATCGGCTTCGTGGGCCTCGTCATGGCCATCGTCACACTGGTCGCCCTCGACCTGCACCTCCCGGGTGGGCTGATCGGTGGCTCGGGCAACATCACCGAGGCGCGGACCATGGCGTTCACGACGCTGGTGCTGGCGCAGCTCTACAACTGCTTCAACGCCCGCAGCGATCGCGTCAGTGCGTTCCACCAGATGTTCGCCAACCCGCTCCTCTGGGCCGCCATCGCGCTGTCGGTCGCATTGCAGGTCGCCGTGGTGCACGTGCCGCTGCTCAACGATGCGTTCGACACCTCGCCCCTTTCCCTGGGCCAGTGGGCCGCCTGTGCGGGCCTGGCCAGCGCCGTCCTGTGGACCGACGAGCTCCGCAAGCTGGCGCGCCGGCACCTCCTCTCGCCACCGGGACGCGGCCACGCCGCGGCGCCCGACGGTCGCTCCGGAGATGGCACGTAACCTGATGCCCGCATGGGCGAGTTCGCAGGTCCCCGGAGCCTCCGCCGGCTCCTCGACGCCGTGCTCACGGTGGGCAGCGACCTCGACCTCCCGGCGATGCTGCTGCGGATCGTGCAGGCCGCCGCCGACCTGGTCGACGCCCGCTACGGCGCGCTGGGGGTGCTCGACGACACCCGGGAGCGGCTAGCGCAGTTCATCACCGTGGGCATCGACGACGAGACCCGCGCCGCGATCGGCCACCTCCCCGAGGGGCACGGCATCCTGGGCCTGCTCATCGTCGACGCCAAGCCGCTGCGGCTGCCTGACCTGCGCGAGCACCCGGACAGCTACGGGTTTCCGCTGCACCACCCACCGATGCGCTCCTTCCTGGGCGTGCCGATCCTCGTGCGCGACGAGGTGTTCGGAAACCTCTACCTCACCGACAAGACCTCGGCCGAGGTGTTCACTGACGTAGACGAGGAACTGGTCGTCGGCTTGGCCGCCGCGGCAGGGGTCGCCATCGAGAACGCCCGCCTCCACTCCCGCATCCAGGACCTGGCACTGCTGGAGGACCGGGAGCGGATCGCGCGCGACCTGCACGACAGCGTGATCCAGCGCCTCTTCGCCATCGGCCTGTCGCTGCAGGGCGCCGCGGGCTTGATCCGGACCGACCCTGCGACCGCGGCCGGGCGGGTGGAGGGCGCCGTCGACGACCTAGACCTGACGGTCAAGCAGATCCGCTCGGCCATCTTCGGCCTGGAGCCGCTCACACCGGGCGGCGGGTCTGGCGTCCGCAGCCAGGTCCTGGAGCTTGTCCGTGAGTCCGGGGCGGCGCTCGGCTTCGAGCCGACCGTGCTGTTCGACGGTCCGGTCGACAGCTCCACCACCGACGGGCTGGCCGCGGACCTCCTCGCGACGCTGCGGGAGGCGCTCAGCAATGTCGCCCGCCACGCCCGAGCCGGCCGGGTCGACGTCACGGTGGCCGTCGATGCCACCGGGGTCTTGCTGCGGGTCGCCGACGACGGCGTCGGGCCGCCGGCGTTGGACCGCCCCCGGGGCCACGGCCTCGACAACATGGCCGCACGGGCGGCCCGCCGCGGCGGGTCGTTCGACATCGGGCCCGCGACCCCCAAGGGCACCGTCGTCGAGTGGCGTGTGCCGGTCGGATGACCGACTCGAGTCCCCTACGGGTCAGCGCGCCTGTCGCCTGTGGCGCTCGGCCAGCCGGGCCGCGTACACCGCTGCCTCGGTTCGACGGTGCATGCCCAGCTTCATGAGCAGGTTGGACACGTAGTTCTTGACCGTCTTCTCGGCCAGGTAGAGCCGCTCGCCGATCTGGCGGTTGGTGAGGCCCTCGGCGAGCAGGTCGAGGATCCTGCGCTCCTGGTCGGTGAGCTGGGCGACCGCGGGGTCGTCGTCGGGTCCCTTCCGCAGCCGGTCCAGCACCTTGGCCGTCACCGACGGATCGAGAAGCGACTGCCCGGCCGCCACCCGCCGCACGCTGTCGACCAGATCGCTGCCGCGCACCTGCTTGAGCACGTAGCCCGCGGCCCCCGCCATGATCGAGTCGAAGAGCGCCTCGTCGTCGGCGAACGACGTCAGCATCAGGCACTGGATCTCCGGGTGGCGCGAGCGGATCTCTCGGCAGACCTCCACCCCGTCACCGTCGGGGAGGCGTACATCGAGGATGGCGACGTCGGGCCGCACCGCCGGGATGCGGCGGTAGGCCTCCTCGGCGGTGCCGGCCTCGCCGGCCACCTCGACGTCGCCATCGCTCTGGGCCTCCAGCAGGTCGCGCACGCCGCGCCGGACCACCTCGTGGTCGTCGAGGAGGAACACCCTGATCGTCACGCTTGCGCCTCTCGGTCGATCTCGCCGCGTCGCCGCGGCGGCCACCATCATCGCCGGTCCGCCCCGCATGGCGCTGCCAGCCCCGCGACGATGCGCCGCCCCGACACCAGCTCGGTCGAGATCGCGATCACGCGGTGGTCGCCACTGGGGGCCCAGCGGGCGAGTGGTGGCGTCCCGGCCGCGGCCAGCTCGCCGGGCTCGGTCAGCTCGCGGGCGATGCCCGTGACCATCACGCTCCAGCCCGTGTGGGCCACCGGGTCGATCTCGTCGACCTCGAACGCCACCACGGCGTTGGCGACGGCGGCGTCGAGCTTGGTGCCGACCCCGGTCCGGATCAGTATCTGGTGCCCGTCGAACCTGAAGTTCACCGGCAACACGCTCGGCAGCGCACCGCTGCTGACCCCGATCCGACCGAGTGTGGCGCCGGTCAGCAGGCACAGGCAGGCGTCGCGGCCGAGCACCTCCAGGCCGTTGCGGTCCACTTCCATCGTTCGATGGTGGGCCTCCGCACCGGTGTCCCACCAGGGGCGAAGGTCCTCACCGGCGGGCGGCTCGACGGCTCGCGCCGGGCACGACCACGACCGTGCACGGTGCGTGATGGGCGAGCTGCTGGCTGACCGATCCGAGCAGCAGCCCGCGGAAGCCGCCGACGCCGCGCCCGCCAACCACCACGAGCGCCGCGTTCCGGGCCGCGCCGAGGAGGGCGTCGGTGGGGGAGCCGCCGACCAGCACCCGCTCGACCGGCACGTCCCGGTACTCGGAAGCGGTGGCATCCACGACCTGGTCGAGCAGGCGTCCGGCGGCCTGCTCGAACGCCGACTGGTCCCGCGCGCCCGCCGTCAACGACATCGAGAACGGGACGTGCCACGCATGCACCGCGGCGACGACCCCGCCCCGGGCCCGGGCGTCGTCGAGGGCCCAGCGGAGCGCACGGGCCGACGTCTCCGAACCGTCGACGCCGGCGACGACCCGCTCGCCGGTGCCCCCCGGGGCCGGGTCGTCGTCCCCCCGCACGACGGCGACGGGGCAGCGGGCGTGGTGGAGGCACGCCTGGGTCACCGACCCGAGGGCCAGCTCCCTGAGCTCGCCCCGCCCGCGAGACCCCACCACCAGCAGGTCCGCGTCGCTGGCGGCGTCCAGAAGCGCCCGGGCGGGCAGGTCGCACACCACGACTTGCCGCGCGGCGCCGGCGGCTTCGGCGCCCAGGGTGTCGGTGACCACGGCGTGGAGGGCAGCGGCGGCGTCCGTGGGCCCGTAGTCGGGGTCGAACGATGTACCCCCATCCGCATGGAGCTGGTCGAACAGGCCCCACGCCAGCAGCGCGGTCACTTCGTCGCCCTGGCGCACCGCCTTGCGCTGGGCCCAACCGAGCGCGTGCCGGGAATGCTCGGATCCGTCGACGCCGACGACGATGCGTCCCATGACACCCAGGATGCTCGCTCCGTCCCGTCGACGTGAAAGGGACCAACGACCGTCCCGACTTGCGGCAAGTTCGTGGGTAGGCCTGGCCCCAGGCCCGTCGCTCAGGCCGTGGCGAGGACGCCGGCCACCGTGCTGGCCCCGGCCCGGCGGGTGATCGCCTCCACGACCTGGAAGCCCTGGCGCCGCAGGTTGTCCCGGAGCGCCCGCTGGCTCGCGGCGGTGCTGCTCGGCGTCGGGCCGTCAGCGAAGACGCCGAGAACACCGTGTGGCGCCAGGTGGCGGCGCAGCACGGCCAGGTCGTCACCCGGCGGTCGGGCGAGGCCGCCGACCCGTACCGCCAGCACGCGGTCGAAGCGCTCGTCGCCGAAGTTCGCGTCGGACAGTGCCACCGTCTTCAGGCGCAGGCGCCCGGCCCGGACATGCGCCCGATTGCGCCGTTCTGTGGCGCGGATCATGGCGGGTGACCGGTCGATGGCGACCATGTGGCCGCCGACCAACCGCTCACAGACCAGCGAGACCGCGACCCCGGCCCCGCACCCGACCTCCAGCACACGGTGGGAGGGCTGAGGATCGAGGGCATCGACCGCCGCCACCAGGCGTGCCGAGGCGGGCGGTGCGCTCACGGTGTGCCCGGCGCCGTCGGCTGGAGGGCGGCGAGGATCGTCGTCACGACCGCGTCGGGGCTCGTCGTGGTGCCGTCGGCGACAGTGTCGATGGTCAGGTCGGCCACGGCGGCGAAGCGGCCGGCTCGGTGGGCCTCGAGCTCGGCGACGGCGGTGGCATCGCCCAGCGGACGGCGGTGGTCGTCGCCCCCCGTGCCGTCCGCGATCCGCTCGGCCAGGACGGCGGCCGGGGCCCGGAGCCACACGACGAACGGTTCCCGCAGCGCCGCCAGTGACGCGTCGTCGTCCACCACGCTGGCGGCGGTGGCGACCACGGCCGGCTGTGTCTCGGCCAGCGCCGCCCGCAGGTGCTTCGCCTCCCAGCGGTGGAGGGCGTCGACGCCCTCGCGTTGCGCCAGCTCACGGCCGGTCACGCCCCGCGTCGCCTCCAGGTCCTCGTCGCTGTCGCGGAACGGCCGGCCGAGCCGGGCGGCCAGCGCCCGACCGACCGTCGACTTGCCCACGGCCATCGACCCCACGACCACGACGTGCCGGGGGTCAGCGGATCCGCTCGTACGGGTAGACATCGCGGATGTGCTCCTGGAAGAACTGTCCGACGGAGTCGGCGGTGAGGAGGGCTTCGAACACCGAACGCGGCACGACGAAGTAGCGGTAGACACGCCCCTCGACGAACTCGAGCTCCATGGTCGCGGACGGGTCGTCGTAGCCGGCGCTGGCGAGGGTCCGAGAGTCGAGGGCTGTTCGGTTCATGGCAATGGGCGGGGCGTAGGGCAGGCTCACCGATGTCGGCCCCTTCCTAGCCGGCGGTGCGCGCTACAGCGCCGCGAGCATCGCCTCCGCCACCACCTGGGCCACGTCCGAGCCGCCGGCCGGAAGCGTGACACCGACGAAGTACTCGTCGCCCTGGGCGATGAACTGGCCCATGCCGTCGCCGAGGTCCTGCCACACCGCGGCGTTCCCGACACCTGACACGTCGTTGAGCGAATCCTTGCCCGTCTCGTCCTCGATGATGTCGATCGCGGTGTCGTAGTGATCGGCCAGCTCGACGGCCAGGATCACGCCCGTCGCGTAGCTGCATATCCTCCGTTGCTCGGGATCGTACGCCGACGACTGGCCGGCGCCCTGGTCGCCCGCGAGCATCATCGTCAGCGCCGGTCCCGGGATCAGCGTGCAGGGATCGGGGACCGCGTCGTCGTCGACCGGGGCCGCGGCCGTCGTGGTCGTGGCGCCGGCCGCAGCGTCCGCGGCCGCGGTGGTCGTGGTGCCGCCAGCCGCATCGCCGCCGGAACCGCTGTCGTCATCGTCGCCACCGCACGCGGTGAGCAAGAGCGCTACGCCCAGGGTGCTCGCTATCACTTGATGTCGCACGGTCGTTCGCACGGTCCCTCCGTGGCGTACCCGGTTTCCGGTTGCCCCTCGCCGCGGCCGACGTGATCGCCCTCCGGCGGAGGTCTCGCCCCCAGCGCTGGGAGCCGGGCACCGCCTTCCGAACGCTGGCAGACTGCGGCGCCATGCACAAGACCCGCACCGTCGAGCCGTCCAACCTGCGAGTCGTCGCCACCGGGCTCCGCTTCCCCGAGGGCCCGATCGCCATGGCCGACGGATCGGTGCTCGTAGTCGAGATCGCCAGGGGGACCCTGACGCGCGTCCAGCCCGACGGTGCCCTCGAGGTGATGGCCGACTGCGGCGGAGGCCCCAACGGCGCCGCCGTCGGCCCCGACGGCGCCGTCTACGTCTGCAACAACGGCGGCTGCTTCGAGTGGCAGGAGCTCCTCGGCCTCACATTCCCCGGCTCGCCGCCCCCGGCCGCTTGGCCCGGCCAGGGATCCCTCCAGCGCGTCGACTTCGCCACCGGCGAGGTGACCACGGTCCTGACCGAGTGCGGCGGGCACCCCCTGCGGGCCCCCAACGACCTGGTGTTCGACGCCGACGGCGGCATCTGGTTCACCGATCACGGCGTGCGAGAGGAGCGCAGCAGCGACCGCACGGGCATCCACTACTCCCGGCCCGATGGCAGCGACGCCTGCGTGGCCGTGTTTCCCCTGGACGCGCCGAACGGCATCGGGCTGTCGCCGGCCGGCGACCGCCTGTACGTGGCGGAGACCCACACCGGGCGCCTCTGGGGGTGGGATGTCACCGGCCCCGGCGCGGTGACCGGCTCGGCCCCCATGGGCCCGCGCGGCGCCGAGCTGCTCGCCAACCCCGGGGGCGGTGCGTTCTTCGACTCGCTGGCCGTCGACGGCGAGGGCTGGATCTGCGTGGCGACGCTGGGGGGCAGCCCGGGGATCACCGCCTTCTCACCCGACGGCGAGGAGGCGGAGTACACGCCCCTTCCCGACCCGCTCACCACGAACATCTGCTTCGCCCCCGAGGGTCGCACCGCGTTCGCCACGCTCTCGGGCACCGGCCAGCTTGTGGCCTTCGACTGGCCCCGCCCGGGCGGGCGCCTGCCCTTCGCGGCGTGACGGCGGAACGTAGATCCGTCCCGCTAAACAGGTAAGGGACACAGACAAGCCACGACGGGGAGGGGACGCCGTGCCGATCCTGGACGCCAGCCACGACTTCGCCCACGAGGTCGAGGGCGACTCGGCGTGGAGCGAGTCGTACTACTTCAACGCCTACGACCCGACCGTCGACGCCGGGCTCTTCACCCGCATCGGCGTGCGGCCCAACGAGGGCACGATGGACGTCGGGCTGTCGGTGTGGCTGCCTGGCAACCGCATCGCCAACGTCCGGGGCGTTCGGGAGCAGCGCGTGATGACCGACGACGACCTCGACGTGGCGGGCGTTCGCTACGAGCGGGTCGAGCCGATGCGGACGTGGCGGCTCGCCGCCGACGCCGACGCCCAGGTGCTCGAGCTGGGCTCGACGCCGACCACCGGGTCCGGACAGCCGGGCCGAGTGACGCTGGACGTGAGCTTCGCCGCCCTCACGCCGGCCATCGGCACCGACGGCCAGGGCCGGGCCGACAGGTCCGACGACAGCGCCGTCTCCACCGCCGCCACCGTCGGCAAGGGGCACCTCGAGCAGGCCGGCGCCTGGTCGGGGACGATCACGTGCGACGGCGACTCGTGGCAGCTCGACGCCGCTTCGGCCCGGGGTAACCGTGACAAGTCGTGGGGGCCGCGGCGCTGGGGTGGGCCGCAGATGTGGCGCTGGTTCTCCGTGAACGTCGGCGACGATGTGCACTTCGGCGGGATCCGCGTCGGGACCGCGGCCGGCGACCTCCACCGGGGTTGGGTCTGGAAGGACGGCGAGGCCGCCTCGATCCGCGAGTGGCACGTCACCAGCGAGCTGGCCGACGACGGCGTGACCCATCGTGTCAGCCACGTGCGCGCCACCGACAAGCGCGATCGAGTCCACGAGCTGCGCGGCGACGTCCTCCGGGTCTACGGGGTGCCCCACAAGACCGGGGATCGTTACACGGTCGTGAACGAGGGGCTGGCCCGGTGGACCTACGAGGGCCGCACCGGCTACGGGATCAGCGAGTACCTCCACCAGCTCGACGACGAGGGCCGGGCCCTGGTCCCTATCGAATGACGTCCGGCGAATCGTGACGGCCACCGGCCCGGCCTGGGCCGAGGCGCTGGCGGCGGCCCTCGGCGCGAGCGACGTCCGGGGGCTGCGCCGGCTCTCGGGCGGGGCGTCGCGCGAGACCTGGGAGTTGGAGGCCGACGGCCGGCCGCTGATCCTGCAGCGGGCCCGACCGGGGGGCGTCTCGAGCGCGGCGCTGACGACCGAGGTGGAGCTGCTGCGGGCCGCCCGCTCGGCCGGTGTGCCGGTGCCGGCCGTCGTGGTGTCCGGCGGCGAGGTCGACGGCGACGACGCTGGCAACCACTACGGCGATGCGGGGCGGCTGGGGCGCTCGTGGATGGTGGTGGAACGGATCGACGGGGAGACGATTCCCCGGCGGATCCTGCGCGACGCCGAGTACGAGTCGGCCCGACCGCTGCTCACGGGGCAATGCGGCCGGGCCCTTGCCGCGGTGCACGGCATCGACCGCGAGCGCGTCTCCGGCCTCGACCCCACCGACCAGTTCGAGCGGTTCCGCGAGCTGCTCGACGCCATGGACGAGCCGCACCCCGCCTTCGAGCTGGGGTTCCGCTGGCTGGAGCGCAACCGGCCGCCCCCGCGCCCCGAGACCGTGGTCCACGGCGACTTCCGCAACGGCAACCTGGTGGTGGGCCCGGACGGGCTGCGGGCGGTGCTCGACTGGGAGCTGGCGCATCTCGGCGACCCGCTCGAAGACCTGGGCTGGCTGTGCGTGCGCGCGTGGCGGTTCGGGGGCGCGCCGCGGGTCGGCGGCTTCGGGGATGTTGACGAGCTGGTGGCGGCGTACGAGTCGGCACCGGGCTCGCTCGGCACGGTGGACCGGGACGCCCTCGCCTGGTGGGAGGCGATGGGCACGCTGAAGTGGGGGGTGATGTGCATGCTCCAGGCGGCGACCCACCTGTCCGGCACCGTCCGCTCCGTGGAGCTGGCCGCCATCGGCCGGCGGGTGTGCGAGGTGGAGCACGACCTGCTGCTCCTGTTGCCATGAGCGAGCGTCCCGAAGGGCGGGCGCGAGCGGGGCCCGAGCGGCCCGCTGCGCAGCAGCAGGAGCGGAAAGCAACGAGCGAGCGTCCCGAAGGGCGGGCGCGAGCGGGGCCCGAGCGGCCCGCAGCGCAGCAGCAAGAACCGGAAGCAACGGGCGAGCGTCCGCCGCACGACGCACCGGGCGCCATCGAGCTGGTCGAGGCCGTGCGCGAGTTCCTCGAGGGCGATGTCACCGACGCCACCGAGGGGCGGGTGCGCTTCCACGCGCGGGTGGCCGCACGGGCGCTCGCCATCGTCGAGCGCGAGCTCGCCTCGGCGGACCAGATGGCCGCGGACCACGCGGCGCGCCTCGCTGCGCTCGGGTTCGCCTCGGATGCGGAGCTGGCCGCCGCCATCCGGTCCGGCGCCTGCGACGACCGCTGGGACGAGGTGTCGGCCGCGGTCCGGGCGACCGTGGCGGACAAGCTGGCCGTCGCCAATCCCGGCTACGCCTGACGGTCGGGGGGCAGGTCTTCGCTGTCACCGGGCCTGGTTACGATCTGAGAATTCGTACTCCCAGAGTGTTACTCCACTGACGTAGAGTGTTACTCGGTGAGCGAGGGCCAGCCTCCGCCGTTGACGGTCCGCCTGCCCGATGATCTGCGGACCCGGATCGACGCCAGGGCGGAGCACTTGGGGATGTCCCGCAATGCCTGGATCGTCCAGACGCTTCTGACCGAGCTTGAGGCGGTAGTGCCGGCCCCGAAGACGGCCGGCCGCAAGCCGCCTAGCCGTCCTGACCCACGAGCCCGCATCATGCCCACGGGCTCCTACGCCTACCGAGCGGTCGACGTGGCCACGGGCGACACGATCGAGGGCACGGTGCGGAACATGCGCCACGCCGCCGAGGACCAGGCCCGCCGGCTCGGCTACGAGGTGGTTGACTCCGTTTAGTCGGATGCAAGCTCGGCTATCTGGTCGCCGTTGAGCACCCCGTGTCTAGTGAGCGACTCGGATGACGATGACCCTGGTGTTCGAATCCTCGTCCACGAGCGAGCTCACTGCGAAGGGGCGTTGACGGTCGACGCCGACCGCGAACGCCGCCACTGATCCGGACTCACCGCCGGACTCGAGTTCGCCGGCGAAACGTACTTCCGTGATGACCTTGAGGCCACTGGGGTTGCTGACCGGGTAAAGCGTCTGGCCGACAGTCTCGGCAAAAACGGCTCCTGGGGCGTGCCCTGACTTATCAAATGGGCCTCCCTGGACTGGGGCCGATATGTCAACTATCAGAGCGGCATCGCCGGCAATCTTCACTGACTGGTCCCCTTCAACCCGAACGTCGCTGCCGTCGGCGTAGCCGACGTAGTATCCTGCGCCGCCGGTTCCGTTGAGGCGGAACGATAGCTGGTCATAGCACTCCGGGGCATCATGCCGTCCAGCATCAAGCAGGTAAATCGGGTCCGCGATCCCTGCCTGGACTTGCTCCGGTCCTGTCGACCAATTTCCTGTCTCAGCGCACTGCTCCGCGTTCCCATTGTTCGCGGCGGCGCCTTGCTCGTCGGCCGTGGCACTGGACTCGCCGTCGTCGGACGGTGCTGTTGGACTGTCGGATTCGGCCTCCGTCGTCGAGCTATTGCCCGCTGACTCGTCGCCACCATCTCCGCTGCACGCGAGAAGAGACGACGCCATCAAGACGGCCACTCCAGCCGCCACCAGCCTTACTGAGGATGTCCGCCGCATGGTGCCCTACCTCCCGCTCCCCGCCGCCTGCGGTGAGCCGCTAGTAGTGACGCCTGACCTCCTCGATCGGATGACCAACCGGAAGAAAATCTTCTCGAGCGGTCGCTGACGCCCGACGACGCGGCCGCGACACGTTGGTGGACCTCAGCGGGGCACGTGTGCGCCACCGGTCGCTGGGGGCTGAGTGTCACACACGTCGGTCATCATGTCGGTCATCCCGTTCGGAGTAGCCGACGGACTGGGCGAAATGGAACGCCGGAATCCAGGGCCAGCGCTCTGACCAGGGCTGTCCTAGGATCAGCCGGTTCGTGCCGGGGTCGACCGGCACCTCTAGGGAAAGGGAACGACAGGCGTGACGCTGGCGGTGACCGTGGTGTGCCAGGACGGCGTCGTGGTCGCCGCCGACAGCCGCACGACGCTCGCCAACGACCGGACCCTGCGGGTGGCCAGCGACTTCACCCACAAGGTGTTCGAGTCGGGGCGGGTGGCGGTCACCACGTACGGCGAGGCGCTGCTCCTCGGGCGCAGCATCGCCAGCCACATGGCCGAGTTCGCGGTGGTCGAGGCCGACAACTGCGACCATCCGGGCCCCACGGCCCAGGCGCTGGCCGACTTCTTCGGCGTGCGCTACGAACGGCAGCTGGCCCTGACCGGCGACGATCCGCCGCCCGCCGGGGTCGCTGCGTTGGGGTTCCTGGTCGGCGGCTACGACGGCACCGGAGTGGGCGAGGCTTTCGAGGTCACCATCCCCGACGGCGCCGTCGAGCAGATCGCCACCACCCAGAACGGGGGCGGGGCCGCGTGGCGGGGCCAGACCGACGTGGTGACGCGCATCGTCCGGGGATCCGACCTCGAGTTGCTGGAACGCCTGGCCGCAACCCACGACATGGCCAAGGAGCTGCACGAGGTGACGCCCCTGCTCGAGGCGTGCCGCTACCGCATCCCCTTCGACTCGATGAACCTGCAGGACGGCATCGACTTCGCCGTTCTGTGCATCCGCACCACCATCGACGTGCAGCGGCTGACGCTTGGCACTGTGGCGATGGCACCAGAGTTCTCCTGGCCGGGGGTGGGCGGCCCGATCGAGATCGCCACGGTCACCGCCGCCTCCGGCTACCGCTGGGTCCAACGCACGGTCGTGCAGGGCGAGCGTCCCGCGGGGGTGGCCGAGGGCCAGGCGTGATCCCCAGGCGCGCCGGGCGCGGGCCGGACGCTGCGCTAGAACCGGAGCAGCCTGTTGTCGTGGCTGTCGCTGACCGGCTGCTCGTCGCGGGTGACGTAGGTGCAGCGCTTGCGGTCGCTCGGGGTGACCCAGACCCGGTGCAGGCTGTCGAGCTGCGGCAGGGATTCCATAAGCTCGCGGAGCTCGTCGTCCGACACGTCGGTCACGTCGGTCACGGCGCCGATGCTACCCGCGATGGTCAACCGAATGGGCGCCTCAAGTATGCGGGCGGAGCGTCGACCGGGTGATTAGCGGCGGCCAGGGCGGGTAATCGCGGAGCATGAGATTCAAGCTCGGAGCAGCCATCGGGTTCGCGGCCGGCTACCTGGTTGCCGCCAAGGCCAGCGAGGAACGCCGCCGGCAGGTCGACGATGCCATCCAGCGCGTGCGCGACAACCCGCGGGTGCGGCACGTGAGCGAGGTCGTCACTCGCGACGCGAAGAAGATCGGCGATGCCGTGGAGGATCGGTTCGCCAAGACGGCCGACAACGTCGTCGACACCGTTGCGGGCACGGTGGAGCCGGGATCGTCGGCCGGTCCGGACGCGTCGACGTCGTCGTCTGGCAGCGGCAAGACCAGCAAGAACGTCGCCCAGACCGGCTCGAACCCGTAGCCGCGGGCCGGTCGCCGCTGGACCCCGACCCCCCGTCGGGGGTGCGAATCGGGGCCTATAGCGGAATCATCGTTGCGTGGACGACCGCCGGATCGCGCCCCCGGGCCTCGGCCCCGATGGCGACGGGGCCGAGACCGCCCGGGTGCCGGTGCCCGAGCGGACCCACACGCTGCGCAACCCGCTCCACGCCCGGGCGGCGCTGCGCCGCGGCGACCGGGCGAGCGCGTTCCGGATGCTGCGCTCCTACGTCGGCGAGCTGCTCGACCACGAGAACCTGTACCTGGCCCGGCTGGGCTGCGTCGAGTTCGTCAACCTCGTGACCGCGGCCGGCAACCTGGCGGAGGCCGGTCGCATCCTGGACTACCTCGACGCCAGCGGCGCGCTGGACGACGCCCTGCCCTACCGGACCCTGGTGGCAGAGGCCCCGTGGCCCGAGGTCGAGCGCGAGCTCTTGCTCGAGGACACTGTGGTATTGCCGGTACAGGTCAACGGCAAAAAGCGCGCCGATGTGGCGGTGCGGCGGGACGCCGGTCCCAGCGAGGTCGAGGCTGCGGTACTATCGCTGGAAGCGGTGCAACGCGCGCTCTCCGGCAAGCCGCCGAAAAAAGTCATAGTTGTCCCGCAAAGGATCGTGAATGTTGTGGCGTAGCCGGACGACAGACGACAGACGACGGACGACAGAGCGCCGTGCTCTATCTGTCCTCTGTCGTCTGTCGTCCGCCTTCGCTCATGCCGCCGCACCAGCCTTGATCAGCTTGTAGACGATCGAGTCCATCAGCGCCTGGAACGACGCATCGATGATGTTCGGCGACACGCCGACCGTGGTCCAGCGGTCGCCGTTCTCGTCCTCGCTTTCGATCAGGA
>Ga0081455_10002470_pt1 | contig 21980 bp, 21 predicted proteins | sample TabmetS3T2R1_FD_70207 | JGI IMG/M metagenome (GOLD analysis project Ga0081455, IMG submission 70207) | Tabebuia heterophylla rhizosphere microbial communities from the University of Puerto Rico - S3T2R1 | ecosystem: Host-associated > Plants > Roots > Rhizosphere ...
GACGGTGCTGGGCGGGCGCTGCCCGAACTGCGGCGGCGAGCTTCAGCCCCGTCCGCGGCGGGGAGCCGACAAGCTCGCGAAGTATCCGGCGTCCACGGTGCGTGTGCACAAGCCGGCCGGCTGCCGCGGCTAGCGCCCTGCCCCCGCTCCCCCCACCCTCTCCCCTGAGGGGAGAGGGCAGGGTGAGGGGCCTGAGGGGAGAGGGCAGGGTGAGGGGCCTAGATCACGATCAGCCCGCGGCGCATCCCGATCGTCACCGCCTCGGTCCGGCTGCCCGCCCCGAGCTTGGCGATGATCGACGCCACGTGGAACTTCGCGGTGTGGGTGGAGATGCCGAGCCGGGCCGCGATGACCTTGTTGCCGAGCCCGTCGGCCATCATGCCGAGCACCTCGAGCTCGCGGTCGGTCAGGCGCTGGTCCGGCTCCACGCGCGCGGACACGGGCCGCGTCGCGTCGGCGCGGCGAGCATCGAGCGCATCGGAATGGAGGGCGATCAGGCCCGTCGCCACCGCCTCGATGGCGGCCCGGATCTCGGCGACGCCGGCGTTGCGCGGCAGCACCGAGCGGACGAGATCGCGCGAGGCCACCGTCTCGCGCAGCGCGCGGGACGGCGCCTCCGACAGCACCACGATGCCGACGCGCGGTCCGTCACCGAGCCCGGCGAGCAACGGCCCGAGGCGCGCGACGTCGGCATCGAGCAGCACCACGTCGGGCCGCGCAGATGACACCTGTTGCGCCAGCGGCGCGCCGTCCGCTCCGGCCACCAGCCGCAGCCGGCCACGCGACCCGGACACCGCGTCCTCGAGCCGCCCGCGCGCCGTCTGGTCGCGCGCCGCCACCAGCACCGCGATCACGGCATCATCCGCCGCGTCGCTCGCGCGCTCGGAGCTGCTCGCGCACGAAGGCGCGCGCCACCTCGCTCGGCACCGCGATGGCCAGCCCGCCCGCGATCATCGTGTTCAGGCCCACCACCCGGCCGCGCGCGTCGGCCAGCGGGCCACCCGAGTTGCCGGGCGCCAGCCGCAGATCGGCCTGGATCCCCCGGCGGTCGACGGCGTGCACGAGGCCGGCCGAGAGCGCCCGCGCGAGCCCGAACGGATTGCCGACCGCGAGCACCAGCTCGCCCACCCGTAGCCCGCTCGAGTCGCCGATCAGGGCGGCGGGCAGCCCGTCGGCATCCACGAGCAGGGCGGCCAGATCGCGCTCCCTATCGCGGGCGATCAGCCGCGCCGGCCGCGCCAGCCCGTCCGACAGCACGACCGAGACATCGCCTCGCGCGACGTGCGCGTTGGTGAGGATCAGGCCGTCGGGATGCCAGACGACTCCTGCGCCAAGCGACCCGCCGGCGGCGCCCGGCCGGTCACGGCCCCGCGCCCCTGCGCTCCGCACCTCCACGGTGACCCGCGCGAGCGCCTCGGCCAGGGCCGCGGCGGCCGCATCGAGCCGCGTCGCTCCGGGATCGGCGGCCGCGATCGCGCTCATGCTCGCCGCCGCGGCTGCTCGCCCACCGCGATGGGCGCCTCCACGCGCGACCCGGCGCGGATCACGAGCGCGGTCACCGTGGTGCCGATGCGGTCGCCGCCGAGCCGGGCCTGCACGTCGTCGAGCCCGCTCACCGGCGCACCGTCGAGCGCGACCAGCACGTCACCCAGCAGGATGCCCGCCCGCTCGGCAGGGCCGCCCGCCTGCACCGTGACCACGATCAGCCCGAGCTCACGCGGGAGCCCGAGGCGGGCGCGCAGCGGCTCGGGCAGCGTCACCGGCTGCATCCCGAGCCCGAGGTAGCCGCGCGACACGTGCCCCTGGCGCAGCAGCTCGTCGGTCACGCGGCTCACCGTGCCCACCGGCAGGGCCAGCCGGCTCTCGCGAGCCAGCCCCGAGGTGTTGAGCCCGATCACCCGGCCGGAGACGTCGACCAGCGGGCCGCCCGAGAACCCCGGGTACATCACCAGGTCCAGGCGCACAAGGCGATCCACGTCGCCGCCGCGCCAAGTCCGCCACCGCGGTCCGAGCGCGCTGATCACGCCCCAGCTGGCGCGCGGGCCGTGACCGAGGGCGAGCACCATGTGGCCGATCCGCAGCGACGAATCGTCGCCGAGGGTGGCGGCGACCGCGGTCAGCTCGGGCACTCGGAGCACGGCCAGGTCGGTGCCGCGGTCGCGGCCGGCCAGGGTGGCCGGCAGCGTGCGGCCGTCCGCCGCGGTCACGGTGATGGTGTCCTCGGTGCGCACGGTGTGCTCGGCGGTGACGACGATGCCGGGCCGCCAATGGATGCCGGTCGACGGCAGCCGATGCCGCGCGTGCACCGCCAGGATGGAAGGCGCCGCGTGCTCGACGGCGGCAGCCAGATCGTTGGAGAGCGACAGCAGAGCGTCCATTCGGCTCCTCCTCGTCATCGAGTCTCGGCTCAGCATGCCCGAGGCGCGACCGCGCGGAAATCCGCCGAATGGCCAGGTCGGGTGGAGACCTCTCAGCTCAGGGCGGACTGCGAGGAGCCGGCCGCAGCCACCGCGTCGAGCGCGTCGAAGAACTGCTCGACATCGGCCGGATCGCAGTGCACGTGCGGCGAGACTCGAATGCGGCCCTCGCCGCCCCAGACCAGCACGCCCCGGACGGCCAGGGCCGCAGCCAGACCGCGGCGTCCTCGGCGAGAAAGCAGACGTTGCCCGCGCACTCGGCGTCGGCCGCAGGCGTGATCACGGTGAAGCGATCCTCCCCGCGTAGCCTAGCGGCCGAGTATCAGGTCTGCAACGACTCGGTAACGATTACACGACACCGGCGACCGCGCGGGCTCGGAAGAGGGAATCGGCGCCCGGGAAGCCCCGATTCCGTCGCCTTCGACCCGCCCCGGCGGTGGCACCGGCCTTGCCTCTCATCGGGAGAGTGCCGATCACACGAGAACGGTCGAGGACGACCTGGAGTCCCTGGGCGCGTGAGTACGCGCGCACTCCCGAGCGCTACGTGTTCGGCACCGCCCCATCGGACTTCGCGCTCGAGGTCGCCCGGCTGATCCGGCCGGGCGACTACGTGCTCGATCTCGGGTGTGGCGAAGGCCGCGACTGTGTCTTCTTCGCCACGCTGGGCGCCGTCGTCACCGGCGTCGATCTGTCCCCGGACGGCATCGCGAAGGGCAAGCGCCTGGCCCAGGCCCGCGGCGTGCGGGTCAGCTGGTGGCCAGGGTCCATGACCGAGGTGCTGCCGCCCGGCCGCTTCGACCTGATCTACTCCTGCGGCAGCCTCCACTACGTCCCGCGCGACCGGCGGGCCCCGTTGTTCGCGCGGCTCAAGGCCATGACCCGCGGCGACGGCCGCCAGGCGCATCTGGTCTTCACCCGCAGCCTGGTGCACGAGGAGAAGGGCGAGCGGGTGGAGTATTTCGACGCCGGTGAGCTGCACGCGGGGTTCGTCGGTTGGCAGGTCCTCATGCGCGGCGAGCGCGTGATCCACTGCGCCCTGGACGGGACCGTGCACGGTCACGCCGTCGAGCAGCTGACCGCGCAGCGGCCGCATCACACCTCCTGATCACGAGCCGGTTCCTTCGTCGCCAGGCGGCGGGGGTCAGGCCGTCTTCTTCCGGCGCGACCGGTGGTGCTCTTCGCGCTTCCGCCGCGGCGCCGGCTTGGCCAGGCTCTTCTGGAGCAGATCCGCGATGTCGATGACCTCGGCGCGCTTCGGCCGCGCCGGCTCCTCCTCCGACTCCGGCGACGCGGCGAGCTGACCGGCCCGGCCGCGCTTCTTGATGAAGGCCAGCAGCTCGTCGCGATACTCGTCGTGGTAGCGCTCCGGCTTCCACGACTCGGTCATCTCCGCGATCAGCCGCTCCGCCATGGAGATCTCGCGCTCCGAGATCTTGAGTGACTTGAGCCCGGATCCGGGGACCTTGAGCCGGCCGGGATCGCGCAACTCGGCCGCGTAGCGGAGCACGTTCAGCACCAGCACGTCGTCCTGGCCCACCACCGCGGCCAGGTGCTCGCGGGTCTTCACCACCACGCTCGCGATCGCGACCTTGCCGGTCCGCCGCAGCGCCTCCCGGAACAGCGCGTAGCCCCGCTCGCCGCCGCGGCCCGGCTCCAGATAGTAGGGCCGGTCGAAGTACATCGGCGCGATCTCACGGACCTCCGCGAACGAGAGCACGTCGATGCGCTGAGTGCGCTCCGGGCTCGCCCGCTTGAGATCGGCGTCGCTCACGATCACGTAGCGGCCGTCCTGGTACGGAAAGCCGCGCACGATGCGATCGCTCGGCACCGGCTTGCCGGTGCGCTTGTTGATCTTCTGGTAGCCGATGGGCGAGTCGTCGCGCTCGTCGAGCAGGGTGAAGTCGAGCTCGTCGTGCTCCTCGGCGGTCACCAGCGAGACCGGGATGTTGACCAGCCCGAACGAGATGCTGCCGGTCCAGAGTCGAGAGGGCATGGGAGCTCCTCAGACCGCGATGGCGGAGGGATCGACCGGCGGCGCCCAGCCGGGGCGGCCGCGCAGGCCGGCGAGCGCGTCGGCCACCCGCTCGGGGCTGCCGAGGCCGGACCAGATCACGCGCTCGAGCGGCCACATCGCGAGCTGCTCGGGATGGCGCGCCAGCAGATCACCGAACAGGCGCGCGGGCGTCATCAGCGCGTAGGCCTGGTGGACGGCGGCGGGCTCGTCGTCCGAGTCGGCGAAGCGTCCGATGCAGGCCAGGCGGGCGTGAAGCTCGGGCCGCGCGATCTCCCCCAGGCGAATCAACGCGGCGACGCGGGCCACCACGATCGCGGTGTTGAAGCGGCCGTCCGCGGCCAGCACCGGCGCCGCCGGCGCGTCGGGAGGCCGGGTCCAGAGCCGGCGCACCGTGGTGAGCCCGCCGTCGAGTGCCGCACCGGGCTCGATCCAGCCGTCCTCGCCCTCCCGCGCAGTCGCCGGCGCGCCCAGCAGCACGATGCGCCATGGGTGGCGGTCGAGCACGCGGATCGCGTCGAGCACCTGCGCCATGAGCGTCGCGTCGCCGATCACGAAGTGGTCGGAGGGGACGATCACCGCGATCGCCTCGGGATCCCGCCAGCCGATCCAGTGCGCCGGGTAGAGCGCGCCGGCGGCGGTGCCGCGGTCCTCCGGCTGCACCAGCACGTAGGGCGGCGCCGCGCAGCCCTGAAACTCCTCGGCGATGTACGCGGTGTGCGAGCGCACCGTGACCACCACGGTGCGCTCGGTGGAGATCACGGGAGCCAGGCGCTCGAGGGTCTGCCGCAGCAGGCTACGCGGCCCCAGCAGCGGCGCGTACTGCGGCGGCCGGTCCTGACCCAGGATCCGCTGGACGAGCGGGCGGAGAGGACGGCCTTCGCCCCCCGAGAGCACGATCGCCCACGCCCCCCGCGCGCCGCCCATCGGCGGCGCTAGGAGTTGATCTCGCGGGCGGGCACGCCGGCCATCTCCGCGCAATGCCCGCAGCAGAAATAGCGGCCGTCGGAGGCTTCCACCCCGTGTCCGACGATGCGGCACCCGCAGTGCGCGCAGGCCGGCGCCATCGCGTGCAGGGCGCACTCGAAGGAGTCGAACGTGCCGCGGCGGTCCGGGGTGGTGATCACCATGGTCTTCTCGTACTCGTTTCCGCAGACGTCGCAACGTCCCATCGATAGCCCTCCGCCCACCGGTTGTCTTGCTGGACTCCGTTCACCAGCCTCGCCGCTTCGACCGCAGGCTCCTCGACCGGCTCCGGGACCTGACGCTCCGCCCCGGCGGCCCGCCGGGTGGGGACCGCGCCGAGAGCGATCAAGGCCATGACCGGGGAGAGGAAGAACGCCAGCACGAACCACGCGATCGGATCGCGTCCTTTCTCCCGCCCGACCCAGGCCGCCACGGCGGCGCCGCCGACCCAGAGCCCGAAGGCGATCAGCGTGAGGAGCAGTCCGAGCCTCACGACGTCGCCCACCAGGTCCCCCATCGGGGCGTCTCCGTGGCGGCCGGGCTCAGCGCCCGACGCCCAGCAGGAACAAGATGATGATCAGGCTCAGGGGAACGCCCAAAAGCCAGAGCAGTATCAGTGCCATGGTTACCAGCCTCCCGTGCCGGAGCGCGCCGCCCGCGTCCGGTGGTGCGTGAAGGTCATGGGCTCGCCCGAGCCCATCCAGCCACCGATCACCGAGCCGACGAGACCGAGCAGCAGCGCGGTGACCGCGGCGGTCGCGGTATTGCGCGCGGCATTGGCGGCCGCGACCGGATCCTGCGCGGCGGCGGGCGGCGGCGTCGCCCACGCGGGCGTTCCCGCGAGCCCGCTGTACCAGCTGCCGAGGTAGGCTGCAGCCCCCATCGAGACCAGGACCACCAGGATCGGCACCCCGACGAGCCACACGATCGCTCCGTGCAGCATCGCGGTCTCCGAGCGGCGGATCCCGGCCACCCGGGCCGCCGCCCAGCCGCCCACCACGAAGGAGAGGAAGGCGGCGAAGACGGTCCAGAAGAGGCCCCAGAAACCCAGGTCCTTCCACGTCGCGAATGAATGGACGGCGCGATGCGCGCCGACGGCGCTGCCGACCAGGCCGAGGATCAGGGCGAGCGCGATCGCGGACAACGTTCCGACCCACACCGCGCTCCACGAGACTGGCCAGGGGTTCACGCTCGTACCGTCTCCGTAGCTGACGGTGGTGACTTCCTCGACTCGCATCCCCGTTGCCATGTCGCTCGATGCCTCCTGTGCGAGCATCGAGCAACATCCGTGCCCGGGCCGGTGCAGTGGCGAGAGCGGCCTCCGCGCTCACCCGGCCCGGTCTCGCGCGGCGGCAGGTCCGGCCGAGCGGAATGGTTTACCCGGTAAGGACGGCACGTCAGGCCGCGACACGCGCCCGAAGCTTCGGCAGGATCTCGCGCGCGTAGAACCGCATGAACCCGGCCTGGTCCGGGCCCACCTGGTGGATGCAGACGTGGTCGTAGCCGGCGTCGACGAACTTGCCGATGGCGGCGAGGTGCCGCGCCGGATCCGGACCGCAGACGATCGTTTCGGCCACGCCCTCCTCGGTGACCAGCTGCGCCACCGCCTCGAAGTGCGCCGGCAGCGGCAGCTCCCACGACAGGCTCGACTCCATGGCCGCGGTGGGCCAGATCTCGCGCGCCGTGCGCCGCGCCGCCGCCTCGCTCTTGTTCCAGCACACCGTCAGCTCCGCGTAGCGCGGCTTGGCCGCGCCGCCGGCCCGATCGAAGCGCCCCACCAGGTCCCGCGACGGCGAGGTGCCGATCATGCCGTCGGCGAGGCGACCCGCGAAATCCGCGCTGGCCGGGCCGCCCACCGCCAGCAGCAGCGGCGGCGGGGTGGCGGGTCGCGAGTAGAGCCGCGCGTTCTCCACCGTGAAGTGCCGGCCGTGGTGGCTCCGGTTTTCGCCCTCCCACAGGAGGCGGATGACCTGCACCGCCTCCAGCAGGCGCTCCTGCCGCACCTCGGTCTCCGGCCACCGCTGCCCGACGATGTGCTCGTTCAGGTTCTCCCCGGTGCCCAGACCGAGAAAGAACCGGCCTTCCATCATGAGCGCGCAGGTGGCCGCGGCCTGCGCGACCAGCGCGGGATGCATGCGCATCGTGGGACACGTCACCGCGGTGCCCAGCTCGATGGTGCGGGTGGTGGCCGCGATGCCGCCGATCACGCTCCACACGAACGGGCTCTGCCCCTGTCGGTCCGTCCACGGGTGAAAGTGGTCGGAGATCAGCGCGAACGAGAAGCCGGTGTCCTCGGCGAGCCGCGCGAGGCGGACGAGCTCGCGCGGGCCTTGCTCTTCGCTGGATAGCTTGTAGCCGAGCCGGATGCCCCGGGCTCCGCCGGATCCCGCGCGTCGCGTGCGCTTCGCCATGGCGAGTCCTCCTGATACGCGATGAAATGCGGATACAGCTGTACGGGATGGGTCAGCGGCGCCTCGGGCAGCACCACCGACGGCGGATGCAGGATGAAGCTGTGCAGCTCGGCCTCCGACGGGCCGGCGTGGGCCCCGCGCTCGTCGATGAAGCTCACGTCGCCGCCCGGCGCGCCGGTGCCGTACAGCACGATGTCCCCCGCGCTCGGCATCGCCATGAGATCGCGCAGCCCCGCCACGACCACCTCGCGGTCCGCCCGTCGGGCGAAGGGATCGCGCACGGTCGGATCCGGCCGGCGGGTCAGCGGCACGCGATGGCCGCGGTACCAGCACGCGGGTCCCGCGGGGCCGCGGGCCAGCACCAGCCCGATGCCGCGATGCCGCGAGAGCCGCGCCAGCGCCCGCGGATGGCGCGACTCGATCTCGGCGGCGGAGAGCGGCTCCACCCGGTCGGTGAAGTAGACGAACGCGTTCGGTCCCGCGCGGATGATCTTCAGCTCGGCTGGGGGCTCGTCCCCGAGGGCCTCGCGGACCACGTGCTCCAGCGAGGCGCCCGCGGCCTGCGGGAACGGCCGCGAGCGCGTCTGGCCGTGGTCGGACAGCACGTAGAGGTCGTAGCCCATCTCGGGCAGGCGGCGCACGATGCGGGCCAGCTGCTGGATCGAGCGGTCGATGCGGCCGAGCCCGCGGAAGGCGAGCCGATCGGAGGGGCCGAAGGCGTGGGACAGCACGTCGTAGTCGAGGAAATTGACGTAGATGGCGGGCACCCCGCGGTACAGATCGGCCGAGACCAGGAGCGTGAAGAGCTGGCGCGCCCAGATCGAGATGCCGATGTCGACCACCAGCGCCTCCAGCGCGCGCCGCGCCTCCATCCGGCCGGCGAGGGCCGCGTTCACCGAGCGGCCCGCGAACCGCGCCAGCGTCACCATCGTGAGGCCGAAGCACTTGAGCGCCACCCACGCGAGCAAGAGCCCGGAGAGCGCGGTGCGCCGCAGGCCCCGGCCGGCACTGGCCAGGCTGCGCAGCCGCGCGAACGTCCACAGGTCGTTGGCGGCCCCGCCGGTGAAGATGCAACCGTAGCAGGAGCCGCCTTCCAGGATGCCGACCCGTCCGCGCGCGTGCCGCCGCTCCACCAGGTCCGCGACGCCGTGCTTCGGAAAGTGCAGCTCGCGGCCCTCGCGCTTGTCGTAGAAGTGGAAGCCGGGGATGTCGGGGCGCCCCCCGTACATGAGCGACGCCTGGAACGCGGGCGTGGACGATGGGAGCCCCACCGACAGCTCGCGCCGGGCGAGGCGGCCGGTCAGCAGCAGCCGGCGGACGTTACGCAGGCTGTCGCCCGGCAGGGCCCGATCGAACATCTCGCGCGAGAGGCCGTCGATCTGGATGATCAGGAAACGGCGGCGCGACGGCCGGCCCTTCTCGGGCACGAGCCGCATCCACCGGCTGCACCGGTCCACGATGGATTGGATCCGGAGGATCAGCGATTCCATGCGGCTCACGCCCGGCCCAGCCTGCGGAGCCCGAGCGCGGCCAGCGCAGCCACCAGCACCGCCGCGGCCACCGCCAGCGCGACCAGCGGCCAGGGGACGGCCCCGCGAATCGCGGCCAGGTAGAACACATCGGCGCCCAGGATCAGCACCGCGTTCACCGGGATCATGGCCACCCCCGTCCACAAGAGGTAGCGCCAGAAGGGAATCTCGGTGAGCCCGAAGCCGTAGTTCACGACCGCGAACGGGGCGACCGGGACGATTCGAAAGAACGGGATCACGATCCAGTCGTGCGCGGCCACCCGCCGCGACAGCCGGGCGAAGCCCTCGGTCTCGCGGAGCCGCTCGGTGAGACTCTCGCGCGCCACGTAGCGCGCGATCAGGAAGCCGCCGGCCGCGGAGCCCATGCTCGCCACCACCATCACCACGAAGGCGGGCAGCGGACCGAACAGGAGCGGCGACAGCAGGGTGAACGGCGTGCCCGGGACGCCGAGGAGGGTGGCCGCGACGTAGACCACCACGAAGACGGCGGGCGCCAGGACGCCGAGTGCGGCGGTCCAGCCCTGGGCGGTCGCCACGTGGCGCTCCAGGTCGATCGCCCGGCTCGCCACCACCACCGTGAGCAGGAAGGCGGCGAAGAGGACGAAGGGCCAGTAGCTCCGCCGCCGCTCGACGGGAGTCCGGCGCATCGTGGCCAGCTCGGCCGGGGACCCCGGCACCTCAGGGCTCCGGCACCGGATCGGCGAGGGCTTCGGCCCCGACCGGCCGGCTCTCGCTCTCGTCGATGGCCGCGGTCCAGATCGAGGCGTCCTCCTCCCTCATGCTGCCGTGGGGCAGGAGCCGCGCGTCCTCGTAGCCCCAGAGCTGCACGTCGACCAGGTACTGGGCGCGGGAGGTGATGGGACCCCGGCAGACCCGCCGGGGCGACGGGCGGCGCATCTCCTGCTCCAGCGCCCGGAGGCAGCGGCGCATGAGCGCATCCGGCACGCGAGTGCGCTCCGAGGGATAGATGAAGCCGAACAGGATCAGGTGGCTCAGCAGCACGCGCCAGTGGCGGCCGAAGCGCCGGGCCAGCCGATCCCAGTCGAGCACCTCCGCGCGGGCGTGGATCAAATGGGCGATGTCGGCGCCGTCGTAGCGCTCCCGCTCCATCACGAAGGCCTTCGACCAGATCGTCTCCTCGGCCGGGCAGAGCCGGGCCGGCTGGCCCATCACCGTCGAGGGCACCGCGTGCCGGAACCACTCGTCGTCCACCGCGCACACCGCGTTGCCGGAGTTGAAGATGACGTCGATCTGCTCGCGCGCGTCGCGCTTGATCTTGGCGAGCCAGTGCGGAAAGGTCATCTCCCACGCGTAGCCGAGGCGCGCCTCGATGTGGGACAGGGCGGCGGCGACGTCGCGCTCGCGCATGAACAGATCGAGGTCCTTAACGGAGCGGCCGATGCCGAGATAGCACTCCAGCGCGTGGCCGCCGCCGACCAGGTACTCGTAGCCCCCCGCGTTCAGCTCGGTCAGCACCGCGGCGTGGAAGCGCCGGGTGGCCACGGAAGGCCCGCGCGAGCGGAGCCCGGGCCGGCGGGCGGACGCCATCGACTGGCTCACGGGACGACCGGGGTGGCCGGACGCGTGGCCGCGCTCTGCGCGCTGGCCAGCGCGGCCCCGGTGGGGGCCGCCTCGCCCGCCGGCACCTCCACCACGCGGAACGGTGCCTGGTCGGGATAGCTGCGCCGCAGGAGCGGCAGGGCCACGTTGTAGACCGGCACCCCCGCGGAGGTCGCGCCCTCCGGCCGCCCGCGGTGGGCGTGGCCGTGGAAGACCACGCTCGGCGCGTACCGGTTCAGCGGCTCCTCGAGGCGGCTCGAGCCGAGGAACGGGTAGATCTCGACGGGCTCGCCGTCGACGGTGCCTCCGATCGGCGCGTAGTGCAGCAGGGCCACGCGCCCGGGCGTACGCAGGCGGGCCAGCGCCGATTCGAGCTTGAGCGATTCGTCGAGCGCGGCCCGCACGAACATCTTGGTGGCCTCCTCGCCCCACGATTGCAGCGCCCGCTCGCCGAATCCGCCCGCGAAGCCCTTCACGCCCGCGAAGCCAACGCCGAGCAGCTCGACCGCGGTGCCATCGAGCGTCGTGACCCCGGCCCCCTCGGCGAGGATGCGCGTGACCTCGTCGGACGCGCTCGACTCGAAGTCGTGGTTGCCCAGCACCGCCAGCTTCGGCAGCTTCGCGGTGGCCAGCTCGCGAGCCAGGACCCGCGCCTCCTCGGCGGTCCCGTAGTCGGTGAGGTCGCCGCACAGGACCAGCACGTCGGCGCTCTCCGCGATCCGGGCGAACAGCGGCTGGAAGGCGCCCTCGGAGGTCTTCGTGCAGTGCAGATCGCCGACGGCCGCGACGCGGATCGAGCGGCCTTCCGATTTCGTGGACGCGGCCGCCGTGGACGCAGACGCGGGCGCGGTGGATGGAGATGGAGTCGCCGGTCGATTCATGGAAGACGATCGAAGTGCAACCCCTGTGCCCGACCCCCCAGCGGAAAAGGCGAGACGAATCCGCGGCTTCACCCGCCGCGCGCCGCATTCAGCGGAACTCTTTACCGAGTACTTCGGTGCGAGGGACGGGCGCCGTCCTCACCGCGTGCCCGATTCCGCGGCTATTCGGCCGCGAGCGCCCCGCCGCCGCTGGCAACCCGCTTGCAATTTGTTTCACGCATGCGAATCGCTCATGTCTCTCCGCTCTACGAGCGGGTGCCGCCGCGCCTCTACGGCGGCACCGAGCGCGTGGTCTACAACCTGGTGGAGGAGCAGGTGCGCCGCGGCCACGAGGTCACCCTGTTCGCCAGCGGCGACTCCACCACGACCGCGACGCTCTCGGCTGCGGTGCCGCGTGCGCTGCGGCTCGACCACAGCCTCGGCGATCCCCTCGCGCCGCACATCGTGCTGATGTCGCAGGTATTCGGGCGCGCCGAGGAGTTCGACCTGATCCATTGCCACGTCGACTACCTGGCCTTCCCGTTCTCGCGCCTGGTGGCCACGCCGACCGTCCACACCCTGCACGGTCGCCTCGACGTGCCCCACCTCCGGCCGGTGATGAGCCACTTCGACACGGTGCCCATCGTGTCGATCAGCAACGCGCAGCGCCGGCCATTGGAGGACCTCCGGCTGGCCTGGGCCGGGACCGTTCATCACGGGTTGGATCTCGAATCCTATCCGCCCGGCACCGGAGGCGGCGGGTACCTGGCTTTCCTCGGACGCCTGTCCCCCGAGAAGCGACCGGACCTGGCGATCGAGGCGGCCAAGCTCGCCGGGGTGCCGTTGAAGATCGCGGCCAAGGTCGATCCGGTGGACCGTCCGTACTTCGAGGAGGAGATCGAGCCGCTGCTCTCCCACCCGCTGATCGAATACCTGGGCGAGATCGGCGAAGACGACAAGCCCGCCTTCCTGGGCAACGCGGCCGGGCTGCTGTTCCCGATCGACTGGCCGGAGCCCTTCGGGCTGGTGATGATCGAGGCCCTCGCCTGCGGGACCCCGGTGATCGCGCGGCCGTTCGGCTCGGTGCCCGAGATCATCGTGCCCGGGCGCTCCGGCTTCATCGCGGACTCGGTCGATGACATCGTCGAGGCGGTGCGGCATCTCGACCGCATCGACCGCGCGGCGTGCCGGCGAGAGGCCGAGGCCCGCTTCAGCGTCGAGCGCATGGTCGACGGCTACGAGGCCATCTACGAGACGCTGGAGGCAGGCGCCCCCCTGTCCTGAGGCGCCGCCCCAGGATCGACGACATGGCCGACACCTTCGACGAGGAAGGCGCGCGCGATCCGTACTACATCCGAACCTCGCCCGCCGCCACCGACTTGCCGCGGCTGGTCGTCAAGTGCGACGACGCGTTCTTCGTGGCGGATCATCACGGCGATTTCCCCGAGCTGCCCGACAGCGAGTTCGGTTTTTACGTGGGGGGTACCCGCTTCCTGCGCAGCCTCGAAGTCTGGGTGCACGGGCAGCGGCCGCTGCCCCTGAACGCGGCGGTGTCCGACGACGGTCGTCAGGTCGCGGTCGACCTCACGAACCCGGACCTGAGCCACGGTGACATCCTGGTGCTCAAAGGCCGGCTGCTCCGGCTGGCCCGCCGCCTCACCCTGGCGCCGACCGGGCTCACCGAGCTGCTCACCGTCGAGAGCTTCAGTCCCGATCCGCACGAGCTGGTGCTCACCTGGCACTTCGTGGCCGACTTCGCCGACGTGTTCGAGGTGCGGGGCATGGTGCGCGAGCGGCGGGGCGAGCTGCAGCCGCCGAAGGCGGAGGACGGAACGGCCCGCCTCGCCTACCGGGGCCTCGACGGCGTGCTCCGCGCGACCACGCTGCGCTTCGATCCGCACCCCGAGAAGGTCACCGCGGGCTTCGCGCGCCATCGGCTGTTCATCCCGCCCGGCGAGGCGGTCGAGATCCGGCTCACGGTGGACACCGCGGCGGGCGACGGGCCGCCGGCCGGCTCCCTGCCCTCCGACGGCGAGCCGCCGTCGCCGGTGCGCGTGGCCACCGCCAGTGCCAGCTTCGACGAGTGGGTCGCGCGCGCGTGGGCCGATCTGCGGATGCTCACCACCCGCACCCCGCACGGCCGCATCGCCTACGGGGGCATCCCGTGGTTCGTGGCCCCGTTCGGGCGCGACAGCATCATCACCGCGCTCCAGCACCTGCCGTTCGATCCGGACCTGGCCCGCGGCACCCTGCGCTTCCTGGCCGCGTACCAGGGACGCGAGGACGACGAGTTCACCGATCAGATGCCGGGGAAGATCATGCACGAGTACCGGCACGGCGAGATGGCAGCGTGCCGCGAGATCGTGTTCATCCCCTACTACGGCTCGGTGGACGCGACGCCGCTGTTCCTCATGCTGGTGGTCGAGTATCTGCGGTGGACGGACGACCGCGCGCTGCTCCACGAGCTCCTGCCCGCGATCGAGGCCGCGGTGGGGTGGCTCGAGCGCTCCGAGTACGTGACGTATGCGTCGCGCTCCACGCACGGGCTGGTGAACCAGGGCTGGAAGGATTCGCACGACGCCATCATGCACGAGGATGGCGAGACCGCGGTCGGCCCCATCGCGCTGGTGGAGGTGCAAGGCTACAAGTATGCGGCCCTCCGCGGCATCGCCGACGTCCTGGAGGCCGAGGGCCGCGTGGACGAGGCGCGGAAGCGCCGAGAGTCCGCGGACAGTCTGCGCAAGGACTTCCTGCGCGACTTCTGGATGGAGGACGAGGGCTACTGCGCGCTGGCGCTCGACGGCGAGGGCGTCCCCTGCCGGGTGATCTCCTCGAATCCGGCCCATGCCCTCTGGACCGGTATCCTGCCGCCGGACCAGGCGGAGCGCATCGCCAAGCGCCTGCTCGGCCGCGACATGTTCTCGGGCTGGGGCGTGCGGACGCTCGGCCAGCGCATGCGACGCTACAACCCGATGAGCTACCACAACGGCTCGGTATGGCCCCACGACACCAGCATCGCGGCCGCGGGACTGAGGCGCTACGGCTTCATCGACGACTTCATGACCATCGCCACCGGGCTCTTCGAGGCGGCGCAATATTGCGACGGCCGGCGGCTGCCCGAGCTGTTCTGCGGCTTCCCCCGCGTGGCGGGCTACGGGCCCACGCCGTACCCGGTGGCGTGCTCGCCGCAGGCGTGGGCCGCCGGGGTCGTCTCGCAGCTGCTGCGCGAGATGCTGGGGCTCGAGCCCGACGCCCGGCAGAACCGCCTCACCTTCCGCAGCCCCATCCTTCCCGAGTGGCTGCCGTGGGTCGAGGTGCGCGGCCTCCGCGTGGGCCAGTCACGGCTCGACGTGGTGGTGACCCGCGGCCGCGAGGGTGCCGCGGTCGAGGTCCTGGAGCGGCACGGGGGAGCCGAGATCGTGGTGAGGCGCTGACCGTGTCGGGGCTCCTGCTCCATCTCGCGCTGGGCTCGTTGTGGCTCGCGGTCCTGGCCCCGCCGCCCTCGGCGGCGGCGCCGATCGACGTCCGCTATGCCGAGGGCGTGACCCACGGCTTCCTGGTGGTTCGCGCCATCGCCGGGGACGTGCTCGGCGAGGGCGATCTGCTGCAGGTGGTCCGCCCGCCGGGCCACCCGCAGGGTCCAGAGGGCGTGGAGTCGCGCCTGGTGCTCCGCTTCCGCGACGGCTCGCTCTACGAGGAGACCGCGCTGTTCTCGCAGCAGGGTGTCTTCACGCTGCTCGCCTACAAGCTCCGCCAGCGCGGCCCCAGCTTTCCCATGGAGCTGGAGGTGTCGCTGACGCGCGAGGGCGAGAAGGGCCGCTACGAGGTGCGCTCCCGGGCGCCGGGCGAGGAGCACAGGCAGGACAGCGGCGTGGTCGACATGCCCGCCGATGTCTACAGCGGCATGCTGACCATGCTGGTCAAGAACCTGGCCCGGGGCGTGAGCGAGACGGTGCACGTGCTCGCCTTCGGCCCGAAGCCCATGCTGGTCCAGGTGGAAATGGCGCCCGCCGGCGAGGAGCGCATCAGCGCGGGGGAGCGCCGCGTCTCCGCCACCCACTTCGTGCTGACCCCGAAGCTCGGCGTGGTGCGCGGCACGATCGCGCGGATCATCGGCAAGAATCCGGCGCCCTACCACTGCTGGATCGTCACCGGCGACGTGCCGGCCTTCGTGAACATCGACGGCGCCCTCTTCCCGGGCGGGCCGGTCTGGCGAATCGAGACGGCTAGCCCGCGCCCACCCGCGCGCGGCTCGGCGGGCCGCTGAGCGCGCCCCTCACCTCTCCCCGAAGGGGAGAGGGAGTCCAGGACAGCGGGCTGCCCGGGAGGGGAGAGGGGATCAGGACAGCGCGCGGCGGCCGCTGGCGAGCCCGGCCGCGATCTCGATGAGACGAGCCGGATCCACCGGCTTGGACAGGTGCGCGTCGAATCCGGCGGTGTGGGCGCGCCGCGCGTCCTCGTCGCTCGCGTAGGCGGTCAGCGCGATCGCGGGAGTGCGCCGGCCCAGGCTCTCCTCCATCGCACGCAGCCGGCGCACCATCACGTAGCCGTCCTCGACCGGCATGCCGATGTCGCTGATCAGGAGGTCGGCCCGCTCGTCCCGGAGGGCGTCCAGGGCCTGGGCCGCCGAGTCGGCGGTACGCACGCGGGCGCCGCCGCGCTCCAGCATGAAGCGCATGACCTCCCGGGCGTCGGCCTCGTCGTCGACCACCAGGATACGCAGCCCGGTGAGGCTGCCGTCCACCGGGGCATCGATGGTGACCGCGGCGGGCCGCTGCACCGGCTGGCGCGTGGCCACCGCCACCGGCAGGCGGACGATGAAGGTCGCGCCCCGGCCCTCGCCCTCGCTCTCCACCACCACGCCGCCGCCGTGCAGCTCGACCAGGTGGCGCACGATGGCGAGTCCCAGCCCGAGGCCGCCGTAGCCGCGGTTGGTGCTGCTCTCGGCCTGGCGGAAGCGCTCGAAGACGTGCGGGAGGAACTCGCGCTTGATGCCGACCCCGGTGTCGGCCACCGTGATCAGCACTTCCGAGCTCCGGGTGGCGAGGGCCACCGTGACGCGGCCGCCGCGCGGCGTGAACTTGATCGCGTTGGAGAGCAGGTTCCACAGCACCTGCTGCAGCCGGTCCGGATCGCCCAGCACCGCCGGCGTGTCGGGCTCGATCCGCGTGTCGAGGCTCAGCCCCTTGGCCAGCGCGGCCGCCTCCACCGCCTCCATGGCGGCTCGGATCACCGAGGGCAGGCGCACCGGGCGGGCCTGCAGGCGGAGCTTGCCGGTCACGATGCGGGAGACGTCGAGCAGGTCCTCGATGAGCTGGCCCAGCGTCTTGGTGGACCGCTCGATCGCGTCGAGGGCACGCTCGGCGCTGGCCGGATCGAGATTCGGCGATCGCAGGAGGTAGGCCCAGTTCAGCAGCGGCTGCAGCGGGCTGCGCAGCTCGTGCGAGAGCGTGGCCAGGAACTCGTCCTTCATCCGGCTCGCCCCTTCCGCCTCCGCGCGCATCTGGTGCTCGTGGGCGAGCATCTGCATGTTGTGGATCGCGATCGACGCCAGCTCGGCGAGCTGCCGGAGGCTGGTCTCGTTCCGATCGGTGAACGGCCGGGGCGTGCGCCGATGCACGAACAGCAGCCCCTCCACCCGGCCGTCCACCCGGATCGGCACGATCATGCTGGCCACCAGACCCTCCGCCTCCACCACCGCTGCGTCGTCCGCGGCGCGCGGATCCTGGACCATGTCGCCGCTGCGGAACGACTCGCCCGACTCCAGCACGAGGCCGCCCGCGCCCTTGCCGGGCTCGATGACCAGGCGCTCCGGCATGTCGCGGTACTCGCCGGCGTGGTGACGCATGACCATGGAGCCGCTCTCCGGCTCGCGCAGGGCCACGCTCGTGAGGTCGCACCCGCACAGCTCTTTGGCCCCGTCCACGACCCGCTGCAGCACGGTGGACACGTCGCTCGCCGAGTTGATCGACCGCGCGAGCTCGGCCAGCACCTCCGCCTCGCGCCGGCGGCGGCCCGCCTCGATGAAGAGCGCCGCGTTGTCCACCGCCACGGTGGCCTGGATGGCGAGGCTCTCGAGGGCGGCCAGGTCGTCGACCGTGAAGGGCGGGCCCTCCACGCCCCGCGCCACCACGATCACACCGAGCAGCCGGTCGCGGCTGGTGAGCGGCTGGGCCATGGCGTGATGGACACCCATCTGCACGACCGCGGGCAGCGCGTACGAGGACCGGGGATAGTCGTTGGCGAGCAGACCGCGCCGCGCGGCCGCGCAGCTGGTCACCAGGCCGCCTTCCATTGGCACCGGCGCCTCGCGGGTCGGCTCGCTCCGGGTCCAGGCCCGATGACCCGGCACCTGGGTCTCCTGGTCCACCAGGTAGGCAGAGGCCTGCCCGTCGAAGAGGCGCCCCGCGCGCTCGACGACCATGGTCAGCAGCCGGTCGAGGTCCAGCTCGGCGCTCACCTCGCGCTGGACCGCGGAGAGATTCTCGAGCTGCTCGCGGCGCGAGGTCTCGAGCGCGAAGAGCCGCGCGTTCTCGAGCGCGATCGCGGCCTGGTTGCCGAAGTCCTGCAGCCGGTGGATCTCGTCTTCCCGGAACGCCCGCCCGGTCACGTCGCCGACCGCGAGCACGCCGGTGATGCGGCCGCCGATCCGCAGCGGCACCGCCAGCACCGAGCCGTGGCCGGCCCGCGCCACTCGCTTGCGCATCTCCGGCCCCAGCGACACGCGCGCGTCGGCCAGGATGTCGGCGCTGGCCACCGCGGCGCCTGCGCGCACCGCGAGCCCCGCGACCGCCTCGTCGACGGAGATGGTGGTCCCGGGCGCGAACGGCTCGCCGGAGCCGGCGGCGGCCACCGCGACGAGCTGCCCCGAGCCCGCGTCGCGCTCCCAGAGCACCGCGAGCGTGCCGCCCAGCAGGGCGTGGACGCTCTCCACGATGTGGCGGCCGACGCCCTCGACGTCGAGGGATTGCACGAGGGCCTGTCCGACCGCGGAGAGCGCCGCCGCGTCGCGTCGCGCCGCCTGCTCGCTGGCCACGACCTGCGCGCGCTCGCGCTCGATCGCGCGCCGGTCGGTGAGGTCGCGGAAGACCAGCACCGCGCCGATGGTCTTGCCATCGCGGTGGCGCACCGGCGCGCCGCTCGCGTCGACCAGCCGCTCCTGCCCGTCCGGGCGGCGCAGCAGCGCGCCCTGGGGAATGGCCACGTTCTCGCGGATCACCCGGCGCATCGGGTTGTCGATCGGCTCGCGCGTCTGCTCGTCGAGCAGCGAGATGATCTCGGTGAGGGCCCGCCCGCGCGCCGCCGCCTGCGGGACGGCGGTCAGCTGCTCGGCGGCCGGATTCATGAACGTGACGCGCCCCGCCCGATCGGTGACGATCACGCCGTCGCCGATGCTGGTGAGCGTCACCGCGAGCTCTTCGTGCTGGTCGCGCACCCGCTCCTCGGCGCGCCGGCGCCCGGCGGCCAGCACCGCCACCGCCACCGCCACCACCGCGAACAGGATCACCCGGACGATATCGTCCAGGTACGGGGGCTCGAAGAAGATCAGCTGGCCCACCGCCGCGAGGACCGTGGCGAAGAGGCCGGGGCCGAGCCCGCCGTACCACGCCGCCAGCACGACGGCGGACAGCAGCAAGAAGAGCTGGGATCGCTCTGCAAGGGGAAGGAGGTACAGCGTGATGACCAGAGCGATAGCGACCGCCAGGAAGGCGGCTCCGTACGATCGGACAGCCTTCGATCCCGGAGTCGGCACGTCGGGTGAGCCGTATGATGCCCGGAGAGGCGTGGTAGAGCAATGCGTGTGCCGGTGAAGGCCGTCGCCGAGATTCCGCGCAGTTTGACGGGCGGCACCCGGCCGGCGCGCCGGCGTGGCGGCCACCGCCGGTCGTTTCGACCCGGTAAGCGCTTCCGGACGAGGGATGGACGTGGGTGAGCTCGGCTGGCTCGTCGTCGCGGTGGTGGCGGGGGTGCTGGCGGTGGCCGGTTGGATCGTCCGGGAGCGCTGGGTGATGCGGCGCCGGCGGCGGCGCTGACGCGCTTGCGCGCCGCGGCGCGCGTCCGGTAGCCTACCCGCGGCCGCGACGGTTGTGCTCGACCGGGCGGCGTCCGTGCGACGGTGCGGCGACAAGGAGACAGCATGGCAAGCGAGCAGACGCGGATCGGCATCATCGGCGCCGGCGCCATCGGCTGCGTCGTGGGCGGGCTGCTCGCCCGCGCCGGCCACGACGTGACCCTGGCGGACCCGTGGCCCGAGCACATCGAGCAGATCAGGACCGCGGGACTACGGCTCTCCGGCAGCTGCGGCGAGCACCTGGTGCCGATGCCCGCGCTGCACCTGCACGAGCTGGCCACCGTGCGCGAGCCCTTCGAGGTCGTCTTCGTCGCGGTGAAGTCGTACGACACCGAGTGGGCCACCCAGATCGCGGTGGATCACCTGCGCCGGCCCGACGGCGTGGTGGTGGACTTCCAGAACGGCATCAACGACCACCGGGTCGCCGCGGTGGCTGGCCGCGACCGGACCCTCGGCTGCGTCATCCTGATCAGCGCCGGCATGTACGAGCCGGCCCACGCCATCCGCACGGACCGGGGCAGCGCCGCCTTCAAGATCGGCGAGCACGCCGGGCGCGACACCGAGCGCGCCCGGCGCATCGCCGCGCTCATGAGCCAGGTCGCACCCGCGGTGGTGACCACCAACCTCTGGGGCGAGCGCTGGTCCAAGCTGGCGCTCAACTGCATGCTGAACCCCCTCGCCGGGCTGAGCGGGCTCGGCACCGCCGAGGTCCGCTCGGAGCCACTCACGCGCCGGCTCGCCGTCCACATCGGGGCCGAGGTGGTGCGCGCCGGCAGTGCGCTCGGGCACCGCATCGAGCCGATTCTCGGCATCGCGGCACCGCGCTTCGCTCAGGCGGGCGACTCCGGCGCGATCGAGATCCTGGGCAAGGAGATCGCGGCCGACGCGATGAGCCGGACCGGCGGACGGCCCTCGATGCTGCAGGACGTGATGAAGGGCCGGCGCACCGAGATCGACTACCTGAACGGCCTCGTGGCCGCGGAGGGCCGCCGGGCGGGCGTGCCGACCCCGTTCAACGACGCGGTGGTGGCCGCCTTCCACGCACACCCGGTCGGTGCGCTGCGGCCCGATCCGCGCCACCTCGATCCCCTCGTCCGCCTGCTTCCCTAGCCCGGACAAGACCAGGAGCGTGCCTGAGTAACCACCGTCATTCGAGCGCGGGCTTGGCCCGCGCCATCCTGCCTCTGGGGGATGCTCGAAGGGGGCCGCCGAGGCCCCCTTCGACGAGCTAGCCGCGCCCCGCCGCGTGGAGCTGCTGTTCGTCCTGGGCGTCGGCCTCGCGGCCGGCACCATCAGCGGCATCGTGGGCTTCGGCTCCTCGATCATGCTGATGCCGGTGCTGGTCATCGTGTTCGGCCCGCTGCACGCGGTGCCGATCATGGCCATCGCGGCGATCCTGGCCAACTGCTCGCGCGTGGTCATCTGGTGGCGCCAGGTGGACTGGCGCGCGGTGGCCGCCTACTCGATCACCGGCGTGCCCGCCGCCGCGCTGGGCGCGCGCACGCTGCTGGTGCTGCCCCCGCGGCTGATCGAGGGCGCGCTCGGCTTCTTCTTCCTGGCCATGATCCCGGCGCGGCGCTGGCTCGCCGCCCGCGGGTTCGCGCTACGGCTGTGGCATCTGATGCTGATCGGGGCGGTGGTGGGCTTCCTCACCGGCATCGTGGTCACCACGGGGCCGATCACCGCGCCGATCTTCCTGGCCTACGGCCTCGTGAAGGGCGCCTTCATCGCCTCCGAGGCCGCGAGCTCGCTGGCGGTCTATCTGAGCAAGGCCGCCGTGTTCCGCCGCTTCGGGGCGCTGCCGCTGCCGGTGATCACGCAGGGCCTCATCACCGGCGCCTCGCTCATGATCGGCGCCTGGATCGCCAAGCGCTTCGTCCTTCGCCTGCACCCCGACCGCTTCCGCCTGCTGATGGACGCCCTGATGCTCCTCTCCGGCCTCGCCATGCTCTGGGCCGCCTTCGGGTGACGGGGTCAGGTCTTACATTCCGACATTTCCGTCGAGGCGCGCGGTTATTGGAGTGAACCCACTACGCCTCGCGCGAAGAAATGTCGGAATGTAAGACCTGACCCCGGATCTCGGGGTTGTGCTCGCCGATGCGTGGGGGGGCGCGGCGGATGGGCGGGCGCTGGCCGTCGAAGGATAGGGGCAGGG
>Ga0081455_10002471_pt1 | contig 21977 bp, 19 predicted proteins | sample TabmetS3T2R1_FD_70207 | JGI IMG/M metagenome (GOLD analysis project Ga0081455, IMG submission 70207) | Tabebuia heterophylla rhizosphere microbial communities from the University of Puerto Rico - S3T2R1 | ecosystem: Host-associated > Plants > Roots > Rhizosphere ...
ACCGCAGGTCCCGCGCCAACAAAAAACCCCCGCTGCCGGCTGGCAGACGAGGGAGCGCGTCGGTGATGAGCTGGGCTCAGCCGACACGCTGACGTACGAGGAGGATCGCTCCGGTGTGCACGCCGCAACAATAGCTGCCGCCCAGAGCGAGTCAATTCTGGCTGGCGATCCGTCTTGCGATCCGGAAGGACGCTCGGATGCCCTACTAAGCGAGGGCTTTGGAGCAACGTAAGGTCGAGGAATGCGCCGTGCCGTTGCCGCGCTTTCCCTTCTGGGTCTGACCGTGGCCTGTTCTCCATCGGCACCCGACGAAGCTGGTTCATCGCCTGTGGCGTCCAGCACGCCGGCCGCGACAAATGCCGACTTGACTGCCGGATCACCGACCGACACAGCAAGCACCGCGCCAAGATCGACTGCGACTCCAAAGCCGAGCGCGACGCCAAAACCACCGGCGATGGATGCGCGCGCCGCCTTGCGCGATATCGACTACCTTGCCGATGACATCGGGCCCCGAGAGGCCACGTCGGACAACTTCGACGAAGCCGCACAGTTCGTTCAGACCCGATTCGAGCGCCTCGGCTACGACGTGCGGCGTACCACATTCCGGGTACCGTCCGGAGTCTCCTGGGGCACGCCGGTTCCCCGCGGCACCTCACTCAACGTGATCGCCGAGCCTAAGGGCTTCGATCCGAAGAAACCCCATGTGGTGATTGGCGCGCATCTGGATACCGTGCCGGTGGCGCCTGGTGCAGAGGACAACGCATCTGGTATTGCGGTGATGCTGCAGCTGGCGGGCATGGCGAGCCAGCAGCCCGCCGCGCTCCCGGTGCAGTTCATTGCATTTGGGGCCGAGGAGCCGCGCGGTAATGGCGACGCGCTGCACCACTTCGGCTCGCGAGATTTCGTCGCAGACCTCTCGCGCTCGCAGCGTCGGGCAATCCAGGCAATGGTGTCTCTCGATCGGGTCGGCGTACGAGCCTCGTATGTGCCCGTCTGCACTGCGACAGATCGCGGCAACCGGCTCCGAAACTCGATACGGGCGGCAGCGCGGCGAGCCGACATCGCCACCCGAACCTGCACAAACTTCGCCAGCGACCATTGGTCGTTCGCTAAGGCTGGCGTTCCTGCGGTACGGCTGGGCAGCATCCCGTATGCGGGTTATCACTCTCGCGGGGATGTGCCGCGTGTCGTAGACCGGCGTCAGCTCGATCGAGTGGGCCGGACAGTCTGGGCTTGGCTGGTGACGCTCAACTAGGCCGCAACGCCTCCGCCTCATTGTGCAAACGGTCCACGGCTGCTGCCCCAGAGATCGGCAAGGATGCCTCTTGCCCGATCGCCCTTGACGAGCCGTGGGGTGAAGGCGTTATCGATCACATAGGGCATTGGTTCGACTGCCTTCACAGCGCCGTCCCACAGCACGAGCTCCAAAAAGATGCCCTCACGAGTCTTGGTCTGGAAATCCATGTCGAAGACGAAATTGCCGAGCGAGTGCACCACGACCGTCGACCCGGCCATCTCATAGCCCTGGACCCAATGAGGATGTCCGCCGATCACTAGGTCGGCCCCAGCGTCGGCGAAAGCGCGTGCGGCGCTGCGTTGGCTGGATTCGGGACGATGTGTGTACTGGGTGCCCCAATGGGTGAGCACGACCACAGCATCAACTCGGGCATCGAGCGCCCGGATGTCGGAGGTGATCCGCCTAAGGTGTGAGCGGTTGAGCGGTCCGGTTCGTGGTGGCATGTTCAACCGATTGGTGCCGGCCCGGTTGCGGGTGGCGGCTGGCGACTCACCGATGGAGTCCACGGCCAGGAAGCCAACTCGTACGCCGTCTCGCTCGATGATCACCGGGCGACGGGCTGCGGCGAGGTTTCGCCCGGCACCGACAGTTTTGATCTTTCCCGAGTCGAAGCGGGCAAGGGTCTGTCGTAGCGCGCGGTCGCCGTAGTCGCCGACATGATTGTTGGCCAGCGAAAGCAGGTCGAACCCGGCTGCCCGCAGGCTGGATCTGACGCGCGGACTGGCAGCGAAGGAGTCGCCGCCCTGGGTCGGTGAACCCGCCGCGGACAGGGTCGACTCGAAGTTGCCGACCGTGATCTCGGCGGCGGCCAGCCGCTTGGCCAGAGGCTTTAGTGGCGCGCCCGGGTCGGCACGGTGCCGGGCGCCGACCCGCCGGCCGAGCATGATGTCCCCGACCGCGGCCAGCGTGGTGACCTCCGGTACAGGTCGCTCGGAACGAATGCGGAGCGGATAGTGCTCGGGGTCCTTGAGAGGATGGCGGCCCTCAATGGTCAGCACTCGGACTCGAGCGTCCACGGCGTCAGCTGGTACGACACCAAGCACGTTGCGGCTCCCTCGAACCTCACGCAGTGCTTCGCTGGCTCGACGATCCTCGGTGCTGACCACCTGCATCCGGCCGCCTGATTGCCCGATGGCCGACCAGCGGGTCGCCCCCGATGTGGTGACCCGGCGAGCATCGGCCAAAGCCACATCGGTCGTAGGCCGACTGGCATGGACGGCGAGCACCAGCGGAACTGAATAGTCGGTCGACGGAGCACGCGAGGCCTGTGGTCGACTGGCGGTAGGCGGGGCAGATACGGATCCGCTTGTGGAGGCAGCGGGGCGCGGCAACGTCTCAGGGTTGTCGGTCGAGGCCTGGCAGCCAGCCAGCAGAATCACGCCGAGAGCGGCGGAAGCTGCTCGGGCTGTCACTGGGCCAGCGTAGGCGCCTGGCCTGGTGACCGCTTTTGGGCGGGACCAGGCACTGTTCGAGTACCGAGCAAGCGTGCATGGATATCCCCCGGGAATCGCACGGTGAATCGGGTGTCGCCGATCCAGGACTTGAGCTCCTCAATCCGCTCATCGATCTCATGCCGACGGGCAGCCGCCACCCGCTCGAAGTAGTGGCTGTGAATCGTCCCGTCGCGGGTCTGCGCCCAGGCTCCGACTACCCGTCCGTCGACCCACAGGCTGGGCCCGCCGTTGCCGGCGCTGTCGAAGACCTCCCTTGACGTCTCAGGCAAGTACCAGTCGCGCTGTTTCCAGCCCATGATCGTCGGATCCAGTCCGGGCAGCACCGCTACCCATGGCTCGGCTGGCGCAATCGGCGGATCATCCACGGCCAGCCAAGCTGGGCCACTGTCCAGCTCGGCCTCCACTGCTCCGCAATCGGCCAATGCCTGCTTCGTCCGCTTCATCGTCCAGCCCATCCACCACTGCAGGTCGGCCGTCGTCGCCGGCCCGAATCGCTGCAGCCAGCGATCAGCCAGTTCAGCCGCCGCGGCCTGCGGCTCGAGATCTCCCAACCCACCGGGCAACCACGACTCGGCGTCCACGTATCGGTAGGCGCCGTTGATCCAATTGCTCGGCCGGCCGCGGAGCATCTGGCCGGCGAAGCCGAGGATGTACAAGACCCTCGTATGTGCAGACTGCACTGCTGCGTACGCCTTGCCCGGCGAGAGATGGAGCCGCTGACGCAATGCCTCGGTGCGCTGGCCGATCTCGCGAGCCGTACTCGGGCCATGCTTGCGAAGGTCCGCGAGCACCTGCTCCTCCGCCTCGGCCAGCCATAGCTCTGGATCGGCCACGCCACTGGCCGCCAGCAGCTGACCTGTGCGCCGCCGTTCGGTTGCGAGCAGATCCCGAGTCGCAGCTGCATGAAACAGCCGAACCACCGGCGGTGTTGCCACCCAGAGCGTTCTCCGCATCCCGTGGTGTCGTATCAAGCTGCGATCGGTGTACAGCGCCTGCTCGACAGCCTCGACCGATGGATGCACCATCCTGGCCATCGCGGACAAGAACACGCTGGCCGGGTCGGAAGAGTGCAGGGCTACCAGATCATCGGCAATCTGTGGGAGGTCGTCGGTCCGCGTACGTGGCACAAGGCGGTGCCGCTCGGCCAGCCGGACCCGGCGCTCCTCGTCGGATATTCGTGGGCTCACGCCTCGACCGTAGCGACCGACGGTGACACTGTGCTCCGCGATTGCGGCGCTATTTGATCAGCCGCAGATGGCACCAACGTTGGCGGACCGGACGAGCTTGACGTACTTGGCCAGCACGCCACGCGGCGCGGGTCGCGACGTGGGGGCCCACCTCGCGCGGCGGCGCTCCAGCTCGGCTTCGTCGAGGCTGACATCAAGCAGGCCGTTGGCAACGTCCAGGACGATCTCGTCGCCGTCCTGGAGGAAGGCAATGGGGCCACCGTCTACCGCCTCGGGGGCAATGTGGCCAACGCACAGTCCCGTGGTTCCGCCGGAGAAGCGACCATCAGTGATCAACATGACGTCCTTGCCAAGACCGGCACCCTTGATCGCGGCGGTAATGGCCAGCATCTCGCGCATCCCCGGGCCGCCTTTCGGTCCTTCATAGCGAATGACGACGACATCACCGGTGGTGATGGTGCCATCCCCCAGCGCATCCATTGCGGCTCGCTCGCCGTCGAAGACCCGCGCCGTACCCTTCCAGACCTCGGTATCGAAGCCAGCGCTCTTGACCACTGCGCCTTCAGGCGCCAAGGACCCGTGCAGGATGGTGATGCCGCCGGTTGGATGGATGGGATTACCCAGTGAACGGATGATCTTCCCATCTACGTCGGGTGGCGCGATGTCGGCGAGGTTCTCGGCCATGGTCTTGCCGGTTACGGTCAGGCAATTTCCGTTCAGGAGGCCGGCGTCGAGCAGAGCCTTCATCACTACGGGCACTCCGCCGACCCGATCGACATCGTTCATGACGTAGCGGCCGAAGGGCTTCAGATCACCCAGATGTGGCACCGCGCGACCGACGCGTACGAAGTCGTCGAGGGTGAGGTCCACTCCGGCCTCGTTCGCGATGGCCAGTAGGTGCAGCACCGCATTGGTTGAGCCACCGAACGCCATGGTGACTGCGATGGCGTTTTCGAACGCCTCCTTGGTGAGGATCTGGCGAGCGGTGATGCCCTGCCGCAGCATCTCGACCACTGCAGATCCGCTCTTACGCGCAAAGCCGTCGCGGCGGCGATCTACAGCCGGTGGTGCGGCGGAGCCCGGCAGCGACATACCAAGCGCCTCAGCGGCGCTCGCCATGGTGTTCGCGGTGAACATGCCGCCGCAGGCACCCTCTCCCGGGCAGATGGCCTTTTCGATCTCGACCACCTCATCACGACTGATCAGTCCCCTGACGCAGGCACCGACCGCCTCGAAGGCGTCGATGATCGTCACGTCTTTGTCGCCGACATGGCCGGGCATGATGGAGCCGGCGTAGAGGAAAACCGAAGCAAGATCAAGGCGGGCAGCAGCCATCAGCATGCCTGGCAGAGACTTGTCGCACCCGGCAAGCAGCACCGAGCCGTCCATCCGCTCCGCCAGCATGACTGTCTCCACCGAGTCGGCGATGATCTCCCGGCTCACCAGGGAGTAGTGCATGCCGTCATGGCCCATCGAGATGCCGTCCGAGACCGAGATAGTGCCGAACTCCAACGGATAGCCGCCGGCCGCATGGACTCCGTCCTTGGCCGCTTTGGCGAGCCGATCAAGCGACAGATTGCACGGGGTGATCTCGTTCCAGCTCGAGGCGACGCCGATCTGGGGCTTCGGCCAGTCCTCATCACTCATACCGACTGCGCGCAGCATGCCACGTGACGCAGTCGCCTCGAGACCGTCGGTGACCACCCTGGACCGAGGCTTGATGTCGGGAGTCATGGCGGTCAATCTACCGTCGCGTTATGGGTGGGCCGCGCTGGGAACGGGCTGGGCCCGGGTGGTAGCGACAAGCTGCCAGGCCAGGCCGACCAGCAAGATCACCCCGAGCACCGGGCCTAGATTCGCGACTACCTGCTGCAGGAAGTCGTACTGTCGCTCCTGGCCCTGGCCGTACGGCAGCAAGGCGAGCGGCAGACAAACGCATACCCAGATCACCCAGCAGCCGCCCAAGTACCTGGCCCAGCGAGGTACTCCTGGAGACAGCACCGCCATCGCCAGCGGAAGGATCCAGACGTAGTGGTGGGTCCAGGACAGCGGTGAAGCCAGGCATGTGGTGAGTCCGACAATCGCGACGGCGAACACCTTTTCACCGACGCGCCACCAGTGGGCGGCGACAAGGCAACCGAGCACGGCCAAGACCGCGGCCACCGCAAGGCCCACTAGGGTCGTGATGCGCGAGGAGTCGCCGAGCCGGAAGAAGACGCCGAGCAGCGACTGGTTGCCGGCGTACAGCGGTGAGGCGGTGCGAGTGTCGCCACCGGACAGGCCGCCGAAGAACACCACCGTCTCTCGGAACAGGAAGACGGCGCCGATCGCGGTGAATACCGCGAAGCTGATGATCGCGGTGATCGCCGCCCACCGCTTGCCGATCAAGAACATGAAGATCACGAAGAGCGCCGGCGTCAGTTTGATCGCGGCCGCCAGGCCGGTCAGGATGCCCTGCGGGATTCGCCTCCGCTCCCCGGGCCGATCGGGCAGCAGGTCCGCGATCACCAGCGCCATCAATATGGTGTTCACCTGGCCGTACCCCAACGTGGTACGAATCGGCTCGACAGCGAGCACGACCGCGATGCCGATGAGTCCAAGTTTCCAGCCTCGTGGTGCGCCGCAGCGTTTCAGTACCGACTGCTGCGCCCAGACCAGGCCGCCGGTCCAGACCACCTGCCAGAACCAATAGGGTCCGAAGGCCAGCGGCGTCATCAGAATCGCGGCAATCGGCGGGTAGATGAAGTAGAGCCCCCAGCCGGGGGTCGTAGTTGCCAGAATGTCCTTGCCGGCCAGCATGTCCCTGACCGCGTACACATAGACCTGCAGGTCGATGGTCGACGGCTGCCAGGGAATGAACCTGCCGCGTTCGATAACCAACGGCAAGATCAACAATGCCACCGCAAACGGCGGTAGGAACTCCACTGCGCCGCGAGCCAGCCGCCGGCTGACCGACAGTGATGTTGCGGGAGCGGAATTGATCTGCAGAGTCACGCACCCGCCTGGATCTGGCGATAGACCGAGTCCAACTCATCATCCGACGCACCACCTGGGTTGACCAGCCTCCTCAAACCAGGCTCGTCGGCGTAGCGCGGCACGACATGTACGTGAAGGTGAAAGACCTCTTGACCAGCTGCCTCGCCGGCCGAGGACAACAGGTTGATCCCGTCAGCGTCGAGTCGCTGCATCAGCAGCCGCGCCACTGCGTCCACAGCCGGGGCGATCTCAGGTAGCGCATTTGCCCCCGTGACGATGTCCGGCACATGCCGTTTCGGCACCACCAGTGCGTGCCCGCGATGCCAAGCGCCGATGTCGAGAAAGGCGACAGCGCGATCATCCTCATAGATCCGCCGGGAAGGAAGTTCGCCGGAGACGATCTTGCAAAAGATGCAGTTGGGATCCACGTCGTGAGTCACCGGGGTCTCGAAAGGAGTCATACGATCCTGTTCTCCAGTTCCTGGCCAGCGGCAAAACGCCTCAGCTGAGCCGCGATGAGGCGGTCGGCGCGCGGAAAGAAGGCGCTGCTCGGCCCGCCAACGTGCGGTGCGATCAGCACCCCAGGTGTGCGCCACAGCGGGTGCTCGGGAGGTAACGGCTCCGGATCGGTGACATCGAGTGCTGCCCGGATCCGGCCGGTCGAGGTCTCGGCCAGCAACGCCTCCGTGTCGACAAGCTTGCCCCGGGCGACATTGACCAGCACGGCTCCATCCGGCAGCGCCGCCAACTCCCGGCTGCCGATCATCCCCTCGGTCTGCGGGGTGTGTGGTGCCACCAGGAACACTACGTCGGCGTTGGGAATCAGCTGCGGCAATTCCTCGATCTGATGCACAAGAACCGGCTCGGTACGCGGCCGACGCGCCACCCGCGTCACCGAGGCAACCTCAAAGCCAGCCAATCTGCGCTCGATCGCGGCGCCAATATTGCCGTAGCCGATGATCAACACACGCTGGTCGGCAAGCGAGATGCCGAGCCGTCCGTCCCAGATGCCGCTGAGCTGGTTACGCGCATAGTGATCAAGATGCCGACCGCTGGCCAGCGCCAGTGCGACAGCCAATTCGGAAGTACTGGTGTCATGCACACCGGCTGCATTGCACAAGATCACGCCTTCCGGCACGTGGGGCAAGAAGTTCTCCACACCAGCGGTCAAGGTCTGGATCACCTTCAGGCGCTTCATCTCCGCGACCCGGTGAAGGACCTCCTCGCCCTTGAGATAGGGCAGCACATAGAACTCGACATCAGCGATCGAATCCGGCCAGCTATCGCCGTCGGCGCGATAAACCTCGACCTCGATACCGTCAGGGATTCCACCGAGTCGCTGTTCGGCTTCCTCGGCGCTGGCGTACGGCAGCCAGACAAGCCTTCTCGTTGTGGGCACCGGCTCAGTGTCTCGCTGTCGGAGCGAGCGCCGCATGGCGTACCGGAAATCCGGCAGCTTCAATCGCAGTCTTGACCTCCGCGATTCGCACGGTACCGAAGTGGAAAACGGTTGCGGCCAAGACTGCGTCGGCACCTGCGGCGATCGCCGGCGGAAAGTCTGCCACCCGACCGGCACCGCCGGACGCGATCAGCGGCACTTCCACTACGGCGCGTACTGCCTTGATCATCTCGAGATCGAAGCCGCCGGTGGTGCCATCGGCATCCATGGAATTGAGCAGGATCTCTCCCACTCCTTGATCAGCGCCGCGGCGGGCCCACTCGATCGCGTCCAGACCGGCCGCGGTTCGACCACCGTGAGTGGTCACCTCGAAGCCCGACGGCGCCCAGTCCGCGCGGCGGGCATCGACGGAGAGGACGAGCACCTGGTTGCCGAAGCGCCGAGTGATCTCCCCGATGACTTCCGGCCGCCGGATCGCCCCGGTGTTGATCGCCACCTTGTCAGCGCCGGCGCGCAGCAAGACATCGACGTCGGTAACCGAGCTGACGCCGCCGCCCACCGTCAGGGGAATGAACACCGTCTCGGCGGTTCGGCGTACCACGTCCAGGGTCGTCTCTCTGCCTTCGGCCGACGCTGAGATGTCGAGGAAGGTCAGCTCGTCAGCTCCCTCAGCGTCATAGAACGCGCCCAGCTCCACCGGATCACCCGCGTCCCGTAGGGCGACGAAATTGATGCCCTTCACGACGCGGCCGGCGTGCACGTCCAGGCACGGGATGACACGAACTGCGACCGTCACGACGAACACTCTAGATCGGCCAGAAACACGCAGGCCCGAGTCAGCACCGTGCCGCATAGTCGCCATTCAGTGGCGATCCGCAGCGAGCCATCAAACACCGAGCGAGCAACTCAACACCCCATTACGCTGACGACCATGCCCCAGCTCGACGACCGGTTCCTTGCGCTGCCTCTAGGTGAGCTCAGCGACGCCGCCCTGTCCAAGGCCAAGGAGCTCGGGTGCAGCCATGCGGAGGTTCGCGTGGAGCGGATCCGTCAGGCCTATCGCAGCTTTCGTGATCATGCACTGGAGACCACCGCCGATGGTCAAGTCCTGGGCTTGTCGGTTCGCGTCGTGCACAACGGTGTCTGGGGGTTCGCATCAGACATCACACTGTCAACTGACACTGCGGCCCATTTGGCGGCGCGAGCGGTGGCCACCGCGAAGGTGTCGCGTCCGTTGACGCCGGCGTCGGTCGAATTGGCCGAGGAAGACGTGTATGCCGACGCCAGCTGGGTGTCGGCATACGAGGTGGACCCGTTCGAGGTGGACGAAGCCACCAAGACTGGCCGAATTCTCGGGCTCAATGAGGCGCTGCTGGCAGCACCCGGTGTCACGCATGCCACTGCAATGCTCGGTTACGTTCATGAGAACAAGTACTTCGCGAATCTTGCCGGTACCAGCACTTTCCAGCAGCGGGTTCGGCTTCAGGCCCAATTGACCGCAGTCAACGTCGGTAAACACGGTTTTGCGACGATGCGGACCACTGCCCCATCGACCGGCCGGGGTTGGGAGTACCTGACGGGCACCGCCTGGGACTTCGACGCCGAAGTGGCCGAAATCCCGGAGTTGCTTGCGGCGCACGTTGCCGCGCCGTCGGTCGAGGCAGGCCTGTACGACCTGGTGATCCATCCCAGCAATCTGTTCCTCACGATCCATGAGTCGATCGGACATGCGACGGAGCTTGATCGGGCGCTGGGGTATGAGGCTGCCTACGCCGGCACCTCCTTCGCGACCTTTGATCAGCTAGGCAAGCTGCAGTACGGCAGTGACGTGATGAACGTGACCGGAGATCGGCTGGTCGACCATGGGCTGGCCACCATCGGCTTCGACGACGAGGGAGTTGCTCAGCAGCGGTTCGACATCATCTCGGGCGGCACCCTTGTCGGATACCAACTCAACCGGCAGATGGCCGCAGAGAATGGCTTCGAGCGCTCGAACGGGTGCGCGTACGGAGATTCGCCGGGACATATCGCGATGCAGCGGATGCCGAACGTCTCGCTGCAGCCCGCGCCGGACGGGCCCAGCACCACCGAGCTGATCTCCGGCGTGGACAAGGGCATCTACATCGTCGGCGACAAATCCTGGTCGATCGATATGCAGCGCTACAACTTCCAGTTCACCGGGCAGCAGTTCTACAAGATCGACAAAGGCAGGTTGGCCGGGCAGCTGAAGGATGTCGCCTACCAGGCGACGACGACAGATTTCTGGCGATCGATGGAGGCCGTCGGGAACCAGGACACCTATGTCCTCGGCGGCGCCTTCAATTGCGGCAAGGGGCAGCCTGGCCAGATCGCTCCGGTGTCGCATGGCTGCCCCTCAGCGCTGTTCCGCCAAGTCAATGTACTGAACACTCAAGCCGAAGGTGGTCAGTCGTGAGCGCCGCCCCTCCGCAGGACCTTGTCGAGCAAGCACTCGAGATCGCGACCCTGCCATGCGTTGCCTGGGTGACCGAGCACGCCGAGGCCAACGTGCGCTGGGCCAACAATGCCCTGACTACGAACGGCGAGATGCGCAGCAGAAGGCTTGCTGTAACGGCTACTGCCGAGGTGGCAGGTGGCACCGCGGCGGGGACGGTGATCCAGCAGATCGCCGGAGCCGAGGATGTTGCTGAAGTCGTTGCGGCTGCTGAGAATCTGGCACGTACCGGAAGGCCGGCTGAGGATGCGGCGCCGCTGGTCGAGAACTACGCCCATCATGATCTCTGGGACGAGGCGCCGGAAACCACCAGCATCGATGTCCTCGGTGAGCTGTCGAAAGGGCTTGGCGTCGCCTTCGAGAGCGCACACGCTGCGCGGCAATTGTTGTTCGGTTTCGCCGAGCATGGTGTCGCGACGACCTATCTGGGCAGCAGCACCGGTCTGCGGCGGCGCGGCGTACAGCGAACCGGCAAGCTGGAGCTCAACGCCAAAACCGCCGATTTCCAATCCTCAGCCTGGCTGGGCAGGGCGACCCGAGACTTCTCCGATGTTGATGTTGCCGAGGCGATCGACGAACTGACCACCAGGTTGAGCTGGGCGAGGACGAAGCTGAATCTGCCACCCGGGCGCTACGAGACGCTGCTGCCGCCGAGCGCCATTGCGGATTTGATGATCTACGCGTACTGGACGGCCAATGCGCGCGACGCTGAAGAAGGTCGCAATGTGTTCGCCGGCGGAAACGGCACGACCAAGATCGGGCAACGGCTCGCTGAGTTACCGATCACCCTCTTCTCGGATCCGCAGTATCCAGGTCTGGAAACCATCCCCTTCGTCGACTTCACCTCTTCTGCCGATGACACCTCTTGGGCGTTCGACGTTGGCTTGCCGATCGACGCGACGACCTGGATTCAAGACGGGGTGCTGCGTGAGCTGATTCGCAACCGCGCCCACGCTGCGCGTACCGGTAGCCAACCGACAGCCCCGGCCGACAACCTGATCATGGACGGCGGCGGTACGGCCAATCTGGAACAGATGATCTCCACCACCGAGCGCGGCCTGTTGCTGACCTGCCTGTGGTACATACGCGATGTCGACCCGGAACGACTGCTGCTGACCGGGCTGACGCGCGACGGGGTCTATCTGATCGAAGACGGACAAGTCGTCGGCGCTGTCAACAACTTCCGCTTCAATGACTCACCGATCGAGCTGCTTGGCAGGATCACCGAGATCGGCGGCGCCGAGCTGACTTTGTGCCGGGAGTGGAACGACTACTTCAACCGGACGGTCATGCCGCCTATCAGGGTGCCTGACTTCAATATGTCGACAGTCAGCCAGGCCTCCTGAGCACGGCTGATCCGGCGCGGCCTGTTGCGAACCGGACGGCGTGTTGCTGGAGCCGGAATTGTCGGCAAGCTCCTCTAGGGTGAATGTGTGTTCGATTCAGGCGTGGAGCTGCCGGCCATGAGGGCCGGCAAGTTGGCGGGGCTGATCGAACAGAACCATGCCGAACTGAGGGCTGCCGAGTGCCAAATGCTTGAACTGGCCTGCGCCTGGGCTGATGCGCATTATCTGGATTCGGGTAGCGAGGAGTACCAGCCGTTGATTCAACGGGCGTGCGCCTGGGGCGGCGAGGGGACGCCAGAGGTCTCGGAGTACTGCGCCGCAGAACTCGGCGCGCTGCACGGCACCGGCATCATGGCCGCCCGATCGCTGATCGCTGATGCGTTGGATCTGCGATACCGGCTGCCCCGACTATGGAATCGGGTGCTCACCGGTGGCGTGCGGGCCTGGCAAGCCCGCAAGATCGCCGAGCAGACCCGGCCCCTGTCATGGGAAGCCTGCGCCGATGTTGATCATGCGCTCAGCGACTTCGTCGGGATGATGCCATGGCCACGATTTGCAAAGCTCTTGGCCGCAACGATCTTGGAAGTCGATCCGGCGCTTGCAGCCGAGCGCGCCGAGCGGGCCCGGGCTGCCCAAGATGTATTCAGCTTCGATTCCGAGGACGGGTTGAAGACGATTGTGGCCAAGGCGGCCGCTGGTGATGCAATCTGGTTCATCGCGACGATCAACAGGGTCGCCGAGATCCTCGCGGCGCGTGGCGACACCGATCCGATTGGGGCTCGCCGCGCCCGTGCGGTCGGGATATTGGCTCAGCCCGCGGAGGCGCTGCAACTACTTATCGAGCACCAGAACGACCGCAGTTGCCAGCCACCCGAGTCCTACGAAGCGTGTCAAACCACCGAGTCAAGCGAACCTACGGAGCAAGAGGAATCGGCCGAGCCAAATGAATTCGCAGCTGACGCCGAGCCGGAACCAGAGCCGGAGGCTGATGATCATAAGTCGTTGTCGATGGCGGTATCGGGGGGATTCGACGCTAAAGCCGCGCGGCCGCGCGTGGTATTGCATTTCCATCTTTCCGAAGTAGCGCTGCGTTCCGGACATGCGCTGGTGCGGCCTGCAGACGGCGGCCCGCTCACCCTCGATCAGCTAAAGGAGTTCCTGAGCCAGAACGGATGCCAGGTACGCATCCAGCCGGTGCTAGATCCCACCGAGTCAGCACCGGTCGACGGATATGAGATACCGGCGCGACTACGGGCCGCAGTCAGAGTCCGCCAGATTGCCGATGTCTTCCCGTTCGGGACGTGCCTTAGTCCAAAGATGGATATTGATCACACCGAACGGTATGTGCCCATGGACTACGGCGGGCCGCCGGGTCAAACATGGCTCGGCAACCTGGGCCCGTTTGCCCGTTCCGGCCATCGCGCAGCCACCCACGGCGGCTGGGCCAAACACCAGCCCGAGCCCGGCTATTTCATCTTCCGCTCACCCACCGGATACGTCTACCTGGTCACCAACCAGGGAACCCTCGCCCTTGGCCGAACCGCATTCAGCGCCGCCGTCTGGAAAGCCAGCTATGGAAGGTCGGCGCCGGTCAGGTCATCCCCCTCATCGGCGTCCATCTCAGGCGCATAGCTGACCACGCCGCGGCGCATCGAGCGCACCAGCAGCCGGGCGGTGTCACGGAGCTCACCGGGACCGGCGGCATCCGCGATCTGCCCAGCGAAATCAGCAACCTGACGAACCCACCGAACGAAATCCCCCGCTGTCAGGTCACTGCCATCCAACACCTCAGCCAGTGTCCGGCCAGCCGCCCATCCGTACGCTGCCTCGCTGAAACCGATATCTGGCTCTGGCCCACGCTCCAGCCTCGCATCGCGTTCCACCAGCGATATCTCGCGCCAGATCCGTCGCACCTCGATCATCGCGGCATTGCTCCGGGCATCCGGCATTCGCGGCCGGTGATGTGCGTCATCGGTACGCCTCGTCTCGAAGACCAGTGCTGCCAAGACAGCGGCCAGCTGCGGATGGGTGAGATCAACGAAGACGCCGGCATGGATGCACTCGGCTGCGACCAAGTCCAGCTCGGCATAGATTCTGGCGAGCATCCGGCCCTGCTCGCTAACCCGGTGACCACCGTCCCCGGCGAGATAGCCGAGCGATTCCAGCACCCGGCAGATCTTGTCGAAGTGGTTGGCGATGGTGTTGCTCCGGGAATCCATGCGGGTCTTCAGCCGTGCACTCTCACGCTCCATCCGCTGTGCTCGTTCGGCCCATCGCAGATGGGTGTCACGGTCAGGGCACCGGTGACAGGGATGATGTTTCACAGCCGTCCGAAGTTGATCAAGTTCAGCTTGAGTCTCTTGATCGACTCCGGTCTCCCGGCGGCGCCCCTGATCCAGCTGGATCTCGCTGACCCGAGACCGCAACGCCGCGGCGAGATTGCGGCGAGACGCGGCGTCTTTGGGGTTGAAGTGCTTGCCGATCTTCATCCGGCCCCGCAGCAACGGCGGTGTGGGGAAGTCAGTGATCGACAGTCTCCGGATGTGGCGTTCTTCCGTGAGCACCAACGGTCGTGGCGCCTGATGATCTTGCCGAACTCCGGGATCGATGATCACCGCCCAGCCCTGGCTCTTCCCGCTGGGTACTCTGACGATGTCACCAGGCTTCAAGATCGACAGCGTCTGCAAGGCCTCGGCACGGCGATCCGACCGCCGCTCCCGCGCGGCCGACGCCTCGAGGCAGGCAAGCTCAGCGCGCAAGCCCGCGTACGCCCGAAAGTCCCCGAGTTCACAGGCTGCCGCTGCCCAGTAGGCCTCGATCGTCTCCTCGTTTCTCTCCAGGGTGCGCGCCACTCCCACCACCGAGCGGTCGGACTGGAACTGCGCGAACGATTGCTCGAGCAAGGTACGGGCTCGCTCCCGTCCGACACTTGCCACCAGGTTGACGGCCATGTTGTAGGTCGGCGAGAAGGAGGACCGCAGCGGATAGGTACGCCGGGAGGCCAGGCCGGCAACCGCCCGAGGATCAAGCCCAGGTTGCCAGAGCACCACAGCGTGACCTTCGACGTCGATTCCGCGACGGCCTGCTCGGCCGGTCAGCTGGGTGTACTCCCCCGGCGTGATGTCGGCGTGGGTCTCGCCGTCGAACTTCACCAGCTTCTCCAGTACCACCGAGCGGGCGGGCATGTTGATACCCAACGCCAGGGTCTCGGTCGCGAAGACGACCTTGATCAATCCGCGCACGAACGCCTCTTCGACGCACTCCTTGAATGCGGGCAGCATGCCGGCGTGATGCGCTGCCAGACCCATATCCAGAGCCGCAGCGAAGCGATCGAATTCGAGGGCGTCCAAATCCCCGGCGGAGAGTCCGGCGACATGCCGCTCGATGATGGCAGCGATCTCCTGCCGCTCAACGCGGCTGGTCAGCCGAATCCCGGATGCCAGCAGCTGCCGGACGGCGGCATCGCAGCCGACACGGGAGAAGATGAACACAATGGCCGGCAAGAGCGCTTCGTCATCGAGCAACTCGACCAGCTCCGGACGGCTTGGCATATGGAAGGAGCGGGGCCGACGGCCTGGGCCGCTACTGCGGGAGCGGTGGGCAGCACCGCCGTAGGCACCGCTGCCATAACTAACTGTGCGGCGGCCACGACCGCTCTTGCCGCGCGGACGCCGCGCGTCGTCCCGGACGAACCTGGACTCGTCGCGCGCGATGTTGATCAGCGCCGGATTGACCTCCGTCTTGCCCTCTCCGGGAACTTCCCGAGCGGTGGGCGCAAGATCGGCGAAGAGGTCATGGAGCTTGCGACCGACGAGCACGTGTTGGAACAGCGGCACGGGCCGGCGTTCTGACACGACGACCGCCATATCACCGCGTACCTCGGACAGCCACTCTCCGAACTCTTCGGCGTTGCTCACCGTTGCCGAGAGCGCCACCAGCTGAATGGAATCCGCGAGGCCGATGATCACTTCCTCCCAGACGGCACCGCGGAAGCGGTCAGCCAAGTAGTGCACCTCGTCCAACACCACATAGCCGAGGTTTGCCAGCGTGGACGACCTCGCATAGATCATGTTCCGCAGCACTTCGGTGGTCATCACCACAATCGGCGCCTCCGGGTTGACCGACGTGTCGCCGGTCAGCAGCCCAACGCTGGTGGCACCGTGACGTCGTACCAGGTCGGCGTACTTCTGGTTCGAGAGCGCCTTGATCGGAGTGGTGTAGAAGCACTTCCGGCCGTTCTGCAGCGCGAGGAAGACCGCGAACTCACCTACGATCGTCTTGCCTGCCCCGGTTGGCGCTGCGATGAGCACGCCAGAGCCCGCCTCAATGTGCGCACATGCTTCGCGCTGGTAGTCATCGAAGACGAACCCGTAGCCGTCGGCAAAGGCGGCCAGCAAGGGCGACGCTTGCTTCCGACGGAACCGCGCGTACGCCTCGGCGGGACTCGGCGATTCGCTTTCCATCGAGGGATCGGCCATGATGCGGCCCAAATTACCCTTAGCATCGATCCGGCTTCGGTGCGCAGCGGTCCTGCTGGCTGAGCCGTTCGAGCCCTTCGACGATCTCAGCGCGTAACTAACCATCCCCCTGCGAGACAAAGACGGGCAGTGCCCGGGGTATGCAACTGACCTTCAGCGGTGCGGCGCCGATCATCTCGCCATCACCGAAGCCGACCAATCCCGGTCCCTCGACGGTCACCTCGCGAACCCGCAGCTGCTCGACGCAGGGATCTCGTACGAATTTTCCGGAGTACATCTCGGGGAAGAGCCGCAACAGCTTGAGCCGCCCGACCGGATGAATGATCGTGATATCGAGCAGGCCGTCGTACGGCTCCGCGTTCGGGCAGATCAGCATTCCGCCGCCGTAGGAGTTTGTGTTGCCGATGGCCACCAGCATCGCCGGCAGCTCGCGCACTTCGCCGTCGATAGTCAACCGGTACTGCAGCGGTGAGAACACCCGCAATTCCGCCATGACCGCCACCGCGTATCGCGCCGAGCCTCTCGGCCAGGGCATCTCGTTAGCCCGGCGATTCACCAAGGCATCGAACCCGGTGGCGAGCACTGCTGCCACGTAGCTGTCGCCAACCTGGGCAAGATCAAGAGCACGGCTGTAGCCCGCCGCTATCACGGCAGCGGCGGCCACGGCATTCTGCGGGTCCAGACCTATGCCGCGGCACAGGTCATTGCCGGTGCCGGCGGGAATCAGGCCGAGAGTCGTCCGGCCGCCGCCCGACAGCCGCGCCGCTGCCGTGGTGTTGACGCCGAGATGCATCATCCCGTCGCCACCCATCACCGCCAGCACGTCGACACCGTCCTGGATCGCCCTGTGGGTCATGGACCGGGCCTCCGAGAAGTCCCGACTCAGCAGGATTTCGAGGTGCGCGCCCCCATCACGTAAGGTGCCGGCAACCTGAGGCAGCAGCTCGAGGGCGCGCCCTTTCCCGGCCGATGGATTGACCACCAGCCTGATCTGGCGACTCACCCCGGCGGGTCGAGCTCGTCGTCGCTGCTCTGGGAGAGTTCACGCAGCGCCTGGTCCTTGTCGACACTTCCCCGGATGATCAAATCGTCACCGGCGAGCGCGGCGCGGCGCGCCTTGCGCCGGTCCAAGATGTGCGCAATGACCTCTGTGGCGATGAACAGCAAGGTCATCGGCAATGCCAAGGCGAGCATGGAAAACGGATCGGTCGAGGGTGTCGCTATGGCGCCGAAGACGAAGGTGCCGAAGATCACCAAAGTTCGGTATTTCGACAGCTGGGTGGCTTTGATCACACCCACGATGTTCAACATCAACACCACTAGTGGTATCAGGAAGGCGATCCCGAACACCACCATGAGACGCAGCAGGAAGGATAGGTAGGCGTTGATGTCCTGCAGGTTGGTCACACCAGCCTGGGTGAAGCTGAGCAGCACCGTAATGGCCTTGGGAAGGACGATGTAGGCGACGAAGACGCCGCCGATGAACATCGGAGTCGCAGCAGCAATGAAGATCAACGCCCACTTCTTCTCCTTGGCCAGCAAGCCAGGCACTATGAACGCCCAGAGCTGGTACAACCAGATGGGCGCCGTCGCGATTGCTCCGGCCAGTGCCGAGACCTTCAAGGACAGTGCGAGCGGCGAAGTCAGATTGATGTTGACCAGCGATGTGTCAGCATCCGGGTGCTGGGCCTTCAAGGCGGCGATGGCTTGGAAGTACGGGCGCTGCAGGATGTCGAGCAAGTCGTAGCGGAAGAACCACGCGACGATCATGCCGGCGATGATTGCGAGTACCGAAACAACCAGCCGGTACCGAAGCTCCCGAAGATGCTCGAAGAGGGTCATGCTGCCGTCTGGCGGTGCGGGCGGCGGCTTGAGCCACTTCAAGCTGAAGTGGATGGGCCGGCCCTTGATCGTCAAAGACACGGCAGCTCAGGGTTAAGCGTCAGGCGTCGTTGCGCAGGTCCGTACCGGAAGGATCTTGGTTGGCCCGCGGCGGCTGCTGGTAGGTGGCGCCGGTCGGCGGCTGTGTTGATGTGTTGGCCTGCGGCGGCTGCTGGTAGTTCGTCGAGGTCGGTGCGCCTGTGCCGGGTTCTGGATTGGCCAGCGGCTGCTGCTGGCTGTCATCGGCCTTGAGACCTTTGGTCTCCTCCTTGAACTCTCTGAGTGCCCGCCCCGTGCTCTTGCCCAAACCGGCGAGACGAGCGCCGCCGAACAACAGCAACACAACGGCCAGGATGATCAACAGCTCGGGAACGCCAAGGCCAAGTACGAGCGGAGTCATGATTCCTCTTTCCTGCACCGGTTGCGAGCATTGGGGTGCTTCGGAGTCATCCTACGTCGCGGATGCCTCGATCAATCTCTGCAGTAATTGTGCGATCGGCGGCCCAGTACGACTGGAAGGCGCGCTCCGGAACCTCGATCTGTGCCACGAGCTGGGCCAGCTCATTTGCCCTCACGGCCAGCATGTCGACCTCGCTCCAGACGTCCGCGGCCTTGTGGGCAAGCCATACCGCATAGCAGATGAGCATCACCAGGCCCGCCAGTGCGATCCCCGCGAAGACGATCACCCAGATCATCGCATCACCCTACAGTCTTCGATCAGACATAGCCGCGCGCGGTCCACGCTCGGGACTCGATTGCGAACGGGCCGGCTCCCAGGCTTTCCTGGCAGCGCTCGCGCAGCGCAGCCCGGCGCTCACTGTCGAGGGAGGTCACATAGACACCGGCCGGACCAACTCCGAGGGTGAACGGCTCCCACCAGTCCTCGAAGGTAGCGTGCTCGACGGAGACCGGCAGCGCTGTCTCCTCGATGTCGCGCCAGCCCGCCTTCCTTCCCAATTCGGTGAGGTGGCCCTCGTGTCCGCCGGCCAGTCCGGATTCGTCAGTTGCGTTCGAGTCGAGCTGGTGCACGGCATCCCAGAACGGAGCCAGCGGCGTCTGCCCGCCTGCGTGGTCCCAGACGCACGCGGCAACCACACCGCCGTCGCGTGTGACGCGGGCCATCTCAGCCAAACCGCGTACCGGATCGTCCATGAAGTGAACGACCAGCTGGGCCAGGGCCGCGTCGAACCAACCATCGGCAAACGGCAGCTCTTCAGCGGCTGCGACGCGTACGTCGACTCCGGGATGGCGCTCGCGGGCCGCGGCGACGAATTGCTCAGACGGATCCACAGCCGCAACGTCTGTCGCTCCCAGACGATGCAGGAGTTCGGTTGTCAGTGCGCCGGGGCCACAGCCGACGTCGAGCACCCGCCGGCCCGCCGCGATTCCGGCGAAGTCGGCGAACGACGGCGCCAGCCGAACGGAGTACCGACCCATGAAACGGTCATAGGCGTCGGCAGCTACGGCGAACCTCACCACGGGCTCTACCCTAGGCCCCTCTCAGACGCCAGCGGTGGTGCCGAGCAGCGCCGCGTATTGATCAAGAGCCTCGCGCGCCGCCTCGGCAGCAGAGTCGCCTGCACCTTCGGGCGAGAGCACCCGTGCTCCGCCCTGGAGCCGGAGCAGCAGGCTACGCAGCCAGGCCGGATCTGTGACATGCAGCGAGACGATGAGGCCGCCGCCGGGACGAGTCGTGACCGCTTCGGTCGGGTAGTACTCCGCTATCCACGCCGCCAAAGGCTCTACCTCGAGCGTCACCAGCGGAGCGTCCTTGAGCGCTTCGAACCACCCGGTTGACAGATCCTTGAGCTGCACGTCGTGGGGGGCGACAGCGACCGAGGTGACCTCGACGGCAGCTATCCGGTCGAGACGGAACGTCCGCAGCGCGTTGGCGCTGTAGCACCAGGCTTCCAAATAGCCATAGCCATCCAGCACAAAGACCCGCAAGGGGTCGACCATCCGCCTGGTTGTCTCTGCCCGGGACGCGACGTCGTAAGTGAGGTCCAGCCGCTTGCCGCGCTGCAATCCGTCGTTGACGCGCGCCTGAATGTCATCTCGGGCGGCGGTGACGGCCACAGTGGCCTGATCAGTCGCCGGCATGTGTCCTGCGGCAGCCTCGAGTTTCTTCAGGGCCCGGTCGACGGCATCGCGCTTGCCGGGACCCGCGATCTCGCGCAGCGTCCGCAGCGCCAGCACCAACGCCAGCGCCTCGTCGGTGGAGAGTCGCAATGGCCGGGTCAGATAGTCGGCATTGCTCAGGTGAATAACACCCTCGCCGTCCACCGCATCCATGTCGATGTCGATCAGATCGCCCGGGGTGAGGCCCGGCATGCCGCACATCCAGAGGACGCTGAGATCCTCGCGCAGTGTCTTGAGCGTGATCCCGAACGCGGCGGCGGCATCGGCCATGGCCACGCCGTCGTGTTCGCGGAGATACGGAACGAGGCTGAGCAGCCGTCGTACCTGAGCTCGGGAAGTCACGCTGCACTCACCGATTCTGCGACGGCGGTCAGACCGCGGACCACGAATTCCCGCAGCTCGGCGGGCTCCAGAACGACAACATCGGCGGCGTACTGGGCGACCTCCTCGGCAGCGGAGTGCAGATCGCCGAAACCAACCGCATACACCGCGAACCCGGCCGGAAGTCTGATGTCGGACGTGGCTGGTTCGCCGCGTCGAGCCAGGGCCGGCGCCTTTCCGTTACGGATGGCGAGCATCGCGGTCTCGGTGGGCTCACGCGGGGCGAGCGAGCGCGCCAGCCGCCGCAGGTCCAGGTCCGCCGGCACCTCGTACGACCCGGCGCGGGAGACCCTTCTTGGCAGATCGGACATCCGCGACAGCTTGAACATCCGGGTTGCCGCCCGGTCCACATCACGACCGATCACGTACCAACGCCCCTTGAACGAGGTCAAACCCCACGGTTCGAGTGTGCGCGGGCTGCCGTCGCGATAGGTGAAGCTCACCCGAGCCCGATCAAGCACGGCATTCCACAGCATCTCGAAACCCGGCTCGGATGCCTGCACAGACGGCTCCAGCGAGGCGAGCTGCGAGGCGTCCGGTTCCACACCGGCGGCGCGCAGCTTGGCAATAGCACTTCTGGTGGACTCAGCCATGCTCGCGTGCCGCCAGACTCGTGCCGCAACACCGACCACGGCGGCTTCCTCGGCATCCAGGTCGATCGCCGGCAGCGCAAACTCCGAGGAGAGGATTCGATAGCCCGGCTCGTCATCGAAGAGCGGGTCGAAGCTGCCGACTTCGATGGGAACACCCAACGAGCGCAGCTCGTCTTTGTCGCGCTCGAAGGTGCGCTCAAAAGCGGCGTCGCTGAGATTGTGGTAGCCCTCGACCGCCTCGCGAATGCGACTTTTGGGAAGATAGCGGCCCGACACCAGTAAGCAGATGGTGAGGTTGAGAATTCTCTCGGTCTTGCGGGGTGCCATTGCGTGCGATCACTTTCTCACCGGAGCCTCGATGAGCACGGTACCT
>Ga0081455_10002472_pt1 | contig 21974 bp, 28 predicted proteins | sample TabmetS3T2R1_FD_70207 | JGI IMG/M metagenome (GOLD analysis project Ga0081455, IMG submission 70207) | Tabebuia heterophylla rhizosphere microbial communities from the University of Puerto Rico - S3T2R1 | ecosystem: Host-associated > Plants > Roots > Rhizosphere ...
TGTCGCAATCGCCGGTCGAGGGCAGCATCGCGGGCGAACGCTTAACAGCTCGTTTGCATTTGATTTAATGTCACGGATTCTACCAACAGCGTTTCCAAAACGTCACTCCGTATCGCTACGATCCGCCTTCCGTATCGATACCGAGGCGCTGGAACGCGGCATGATGCGATGACGCCTGCGAACCCATGAGGAGAGACATGTCGGAAACTTCCGCAACCTGCAAAATCATTCGCCCGGCCGCGACCTATGCCGGCAAACAGGGCTTCAATTATTTCGAGGGGATCGCGACGGAGTCCGTGGGCTCGAAACATATCTGCATGCACCTGCTGACCATCCCGCCGGGCGGCCGCGCCAAGGCGCACAAGCATGAAAACCACGAGACCGCGATTTACATGCTCGAGGGCGAGACCCACACCTGGTATGGCGAGCGGCTCGAACATCACGTCGTCGTCAAGGCCGGCGAGTTCTTCTACATCCCGGCCGGCGTGCCGCATCTGCCGGCCAATCTCAGCGACAAGCCGGCAAGCGCCGTGATCTCGCGCACCGATCCGCATGAGCAGGAAAGCGTGGTGCTGCTGCCGGAGCTCGAGGCGCTGGTGCCGGCTTTCCGAAGTTCGTAATATTCGCCGCGCGATTGCTGCCAGCAGCCTGTCGTCGCCGGATTCCGGGTTCGCCCGTTTCACGAGCGATCCGGAATGACGTGTGGAAGGTTCCGCCGCGCTTGCCCTTTGCCAACAGCGCCGCTACATCACGGCGCAACATCCCGAACACAGCAGCTTCTGGAGCCGCAATGGCCCGTCAATTCGTCTACTTCATGCAAGGCCTGTCGAAGACCTATCCGCCGAACCGCAAGGTCCTCGATAACATCCATCTGTCGTTCTATCCCGATGCCAAGATCGGCGTGCTCGGCGTCAACGGCTCCGGCAAATCGACGCTGCTCAAGATCATGGCCGGGCTCGACAAGGATTACACCGGCGAGGCCTGGGTCGCCGAGGGCGCCCGCGTTGGCTATCTCGAGCAGGAACCGCAGCTCGATCCGAAACTGTCGGTGCGCGACAACGTCATGCTGGGTGTCGCCAAGCAGAAGGCGATCCTGGATCGCTACAACGAACTCGCGGCGAACTATTCCGACGAGACCGCCGACGAGATGACCAGGCTGCAGGACGAGATCGAGGCGCAGGGCCTCTGGGATCTCGACAGCAAGGTTGACCAGGCGATGGACGCGCTGCGCTGCCCGCCCGACGACGCCGATATCAGCAAGCTGTCGGGCGGCGAGCGCCGCCGCGTCGCGCTGTGCCGGCTGTTGCTCGATGCGCCCGACCTTCTGCTGCTGGACGAGCCGACCAACCATCTCGACGCCGAATCCGTGTCATGGCTGGAAGGCCATCTGCGCAATTATCCCGGCGCGATCCTGATCGTCACCCACGATCGCTACTTCCTCGACAATGTCACGAGCTGGATCCTCGAACTCGACCGCGGCAAGGGCATCCCTTACGAGGGCAATTATTCCTCCTGGCTGGTGCAGAAGCAGAAGCGGCTGGAGCAGGAAGGCCGCGAGGAGGCGGCGCATCAGCGCACGCTCGCCCGCGAGCAGGAGTGGATCGCCGCCTCGCCGAAGGCCCGTCAGGCCAAGTCGAAGGCGCGCTACCAGCGCTATGAGGAGCTGCTCAAGCAGGCCAGCGAAAAGCAGACCCAGACCGCGCAGATCATCATTCCCGTGGCCGAGCGGCTCGGCAACAACGTCGTCGATTTCGAGGGGCTCACCAAAGGCTTCGGCGACCGCCTGCTGATCGACGATCTCACCTTCAAGCTGCCGCCCGGCGGCATCGTCGGCGTGATCGGCCCGAACGGCGCCGGCAAGACCACGCTGTTCCGCATGATCACCAAGCAGGAGCAGCCGGACAAGGGGACAATCACGGTCGGCGAGAGCGTCCACCTCGGCTATGTCGATCAGTCGCGCGATGCCTTGAACGGCAGCAAGACCGTCTGGGAGGAAATCTCCGACGGCAACGACATGATCCAGCTCGGCAAGCGCGAGGTGAATTCGCGCGGCTATTGCTCGGCCTTCAATTTCAAGGGCGCCGACCAGCAGAAGAAGGTTGGCGCGCTGTCGGGCGGCGAGCGCAACCGCGTGCATCTCGCCAAGATGCTGCGCTCCGGCGCGAACCTGTTGCTGCTCGACGAACCGACCAACGATCTCGACGTCGACACGTTGCGTGCGCTGGAAGAGGCGCTGGAGGATTTCGCCGGCTGCGCCGTCATCATCAGCCATGATCGCTGGTTCCTCGACCGCATCGCGACGCATATCCTCGCCTTCGAAGACGACAGCCATGTCGAATGGTTCGAGGGCAATTTTCAGGATTACGAGAAGGACAAGATGCGCCGGCTGGGGCAGGATTCGATCATCCCGCACCGGGTGAAGTACAAGAAACTGACGCGGTGAAGAAAAAAGGCGGTATCGGGGCTTCAGGGCAGTGTCGTGGGCGCCGAGCCCGAACGCTCAAACGGTGTCATGTTTATGAGCGGCATTTGACATCCCGATCTGTCTCCTCATCCTGAGGAGCCCGTCGGAGACGGGCGTCTCGAAGGATGAGGCCGCTACGGATGTCCGAAGGCGCTTATCTCTACATTCTTCGTTGTGTCGATGAAAGCCTCTACATCGGAACGACCCGATCGACGCTTGAAATGAGGATCGCTCAGCACAATGCTGGGTCTTACCCAGGGTACACCTTCACAAGGAGACCAGTGACACTGGTCTATTCGGAATGGTTCGACAGAGTCGTCGACGCGATCGCTAGCGAGCGCAAGCTGAAGAAGTGGACGAGGGCGAAGAAGGAGGCGTTTATTCGGGGCGATCTATCGACATTGCAGGTTCTTGCTCGCCGTCGTCGGCCTCATCCTTCGAGACGCGCTTCTGCGAAGCGCTCCTCAGGATGAGGAGCTATCGTTCCAGCGTCTGGTACAGTGGCCTCCCCGGTGCAGGCGGTCATCGCCTGCGTAACATTGCCGCGCTGACATCATCGCCACGGCCCTCTATCTCAGCGCGGCATGTCCGTCACGCCCGACACAGCGGTTCCACCGCGCGCCGTCAATCTTCGCCCGCTGCCGATGCTGATCTTCGGATCGCGCTGGCTGCAACTGCCGCTCTATGTCGGCCTGATCGTCGCGCAGGCGGTCTATGTCGTGCTGTTCCTGAAAGAACTCTGGCACCTCGTCATTCACGCGGCGGAGTTCAACGAACAGCAGATCATGCTGGCGGTGCTCGGTCTTATCGACGTCGTGATGATCTCGAACCTGCTGGTAATGGTGATCGTCGGCGGCTATGAGACCTTCGTGTCGCGGCTGCGTCTGGAGGGCCATCCCGACGAGCCGGAATGGCTCAGCCATGTCAATGCCAGCGTGTTGAAGATCAAGCTCGCAATGGCGATCATCGGCATCTCGTCGATCCATTTGCTGCGCACGTTCATCGAGGCCGGTGGCCTCGGCAGCGGTCGCACGGCCTATTCCTCCGAGGGCGTGATGTGGCAGACCATCATCCATCTCGTATTCATCACCTCGGCGATCGGCATCGCCTTTGTCGACCGGCTGTCGAACGCGACCGCGGTGGAAACCCGCGGCACCTCCCGCTGAGGCAGGACGGAAGAAATCCTATCCGACCTTTTCTGAAAGCCACATCTTGATCAGCGATTGATAAGGCACGTCGCGTTTGTTGGCGGCGATCTTGATCTGCTCCAACAGGCCGACCGGCAGCCGGATCGAGATTGCGGTGGTCGAAGGCTTCAGGTTGGGGAAACGGGCGCGTGCGGCCTTGCTCCAGTCGATATGATCGGTGGAGTCGTGAGTTTCCCAATATTTCCGTTCATCCGCTTCGCTTTTAAAGGCGGGAATGCGTTTAGCTTTGCTCATAGATCGTCCGTTCCCTGCGATGCATGTCGCGCGCCGAGATTACGCGGATCATCGTATCGCTCTGTCTCAGCGTGAATGAGATGTGCAACAGCCGGCCCTCATTCGTTTTGCCCAGCGCGTGAAACCGCTTTTCGGTTCCGCTGTGTCTGACATCCTCGGCCACGATCAACGGCTCGTTGAAGAAGGCGGCCTCGGCTTCCGCCTGGGTGACTCCATGCTTGTCCGCGCTTTTGCGGCTGTTGCCTTCATCCCATTCAAAGCCGATGATCTGGTCAAAATCGATCATGTTGTATATGACTAATATATACAGACATGCTGCCAGAGGCAATATCCCAACATGCTCCGCCGTCTTAGATTTGTTGTGGGGGCCTTGTTTATTTGCAGTCTGGGCGCGCCTCTCGCGACAGCTGCGCCCGATCCGCGCTTCACCGCCTTCATTGCCTCGCTCTGGCCGGAGGCGCAGGCGCAGGGCGTGTCGCGCGCGACCTTCGATCTTGCGACCCGCGGGCTTGAGCCGGATTACAAATTGCCGGATCTGCAGCTGCCCGGCCGCAAGCCGTCGGCGCCGAGCCAGGCCGAGTTCGTCCAGGTGCCGGCGGACTATGTTCGGGAAGCGAGCATCGCGCGGCTCGCCGAACACGGGCAGTCCTTGCGCCAGCAATATCGCGCCGTGCTGGAGCGGATCGAGCAGCAATATGGCGTGCCGGCCACGATCATCCTGGCGATCTGGGGCCGCGAGACCGACTATGGCCGTTACCAATTGCCCTACAATGCCGTGCGGGTGCTCGCGACGCAGGCCTATGTCGGGCGGCGCAAGGAGCAGTTTCGCGAAGAATTTATCCTGGCCTTGAAGATCATCGAGGAAGGTCATGTCAGCCTCAAGGACATGCGCGCGTCCTGGGCGGGCGCGACCGGGCTGACGCAGTTCCTGCCGTCGGAATTCTACAAGCACGCGGTGGATTTCGACGGTGATGGCCGCCGCAACATCTGGACGTCGGTGCCGGATGCCTTGGCCTCGGCGGCGCAGCAACTCGTCAACAAGGGCTGGCAGCCCGGTTTGCGCTGGGCCTATGAGGTGCGGGCGCCGCGGACCGCCGACTGCACGCAAGGGGTGCCCGAGGTGACCAAGCCGATCGGCGGCTGGTTGCGGGAGGGCTTTGGTCTTGCGCGCGGCGAACGGCTCTCGTCGACAGAGCTTGCGACGCCGGCGTCGCTGCTGCAGCCGGAGGGCAGTTACGGGCCGGCGTTCCTGACCACGAAGAATTACTTCGTCATCAAGGACTACAATTTCTCCGATCTCTATGTGCTGTTCGTCGGCCATCTCAGCGATCGCATGATGAATGGCTTGCCGTTCGAGCAGCAATGGTCGGCGACGACGCAATTGCGCACCGCCGATGTCGAGGCGATGCAGCGGCATCTCACCCGGATGGGAATCTACAAGGACAAGATCGACGGCAAGGCCGGCATGCTGACCCGCGCGGCGCTCGGCCGTTACCAGAAATCGGCGGGGCTGGTGGTCGATTGTTGGCCGAGCGCGTCGGTCCTGCGCACGATGTCTGCGGCGCGATGAGCGGGACATGAGCTTTCAGAAAAAATCATTTTGCGCGCACCGCTCGGGGGCGAGACGGTGAGGGACGAGATTGAGGGGGAGAGCAGGATGTGTTTCAGGCGTTGTCGTCTTGCCGCCGCGAGCTTTGCCGTCTTGGTGCTGGCCGGCGCCGGCCTTGCCCACGCGGCATCCATCACCATTGTGGCGCTCGGCACCAGCAACACGCGGGGACGCGGCGTGCCGCTCGCCCAATCCTATCCCTCACAGTTGCAGGCCGCGCTCGGTGCGCGCGGCCGTCAGGTGCGGGTGATCAATATGGGCGTCAACGGCGCCAGCAGCACGGAGGTTCTCGGCCAGGTCGGCTCTGTGCCGCGTGGCACGGCACTGGTGCTGTACGAATACGCGATCTCAAACGATCGGCGCAAAAAGGTCACGAATGGCCAGGCCAACATGGCAGCCGTTCAAAGCCAGCTCGCCGCCCGCGGCGTTCGCAGCATCGACGTCACGGATGCGTTCGCGACCCAGTACCGGAGTGCGTTTCCGCGCGGGATGATCGTGATGGACGCGGGGCCCCATCTCAACCCCCAGGCCTACGCCGAACTGGTGCAGACGCTGCTGCCGCAGGTGGAAGCGGCGCTGGGTCGGTGATGGTCTGCCCGGCTTGAAAAAGACAAAGCCCGACGCGATGCGCCGGGCTTTCTCACCCATTCAAGGGATTAGAGCGTTTTCGAGCGAAGTGGAAACCGGTTCGCCTGAAGAAAACGCGATCAAACAAGAATCCAGACGGTTTTCGCGATTCAAGGAAAAGCGAAAACAGCCCGGACCCGCGTCAGTTACAAACCTGCACGTTGCGGACGCGCCACATGAAGCCATCCCAATATTGCTGCTGCGCCCAGTGGCAAACCGGTTGCGGCGCGTAATAGACCGGGCCGCCGCCGTAATAACCCGGCGGGGGTGGCGGCGGCTGATTCGCGTTCGCGATCGCGCTGCCCAGGATCATGCCGCCGATCAATCCACCGGCGACACCGGCGGCGACACGGCCATTTTGCGCGTTTGCCGACGGCGCGAAGGCAACGAGCGATCCTGCCAGGATCGTCGCCGCGGCGAGCGCCGAAATCGTCTGCTTCATTCTTTCTCTCCTCAGTGATGCGCCCCCAAGCGAGCGCAGCAAGCCGTCGCCAAGCCGAACGCACCGTTGGTCAATCGTCACGCTGCTTCGGACGGCCGCAAGTATAGCGTCAAACGCCTCGCAAATGCGACTTTTGTGCGGGCCTATCAAAAAAAACGTCCCGGAATCAGCCCTTAAGGCGAATTCCGGGACGTTAATGTTTGTGAAAGCAGCCGCTTTAGCCGCAGACCTGCACGCGGCGGACCACCCAGGCAAAGCCGTTCCAGACCTGCTGGCGCTGCCAGTAGCAGCCGGGATAGCCGACCGGAGCCGAGTAGTAACCATACGGCGCGCCGCCATAATAATAGCCAGGCGATCCGGCCGCGATCGCGCCGCCCAGGATGGCGCCCGCGGCAAGGCCGCCGATCACGCCGGCTGCGATTCGTCCGCCGCGCGCTTCGGCGGGTTGGGGCGCGGCCACTGCCGTTACGGCGAGCGTCGCAGCAGTCGCAAGAGCCAACATTGTCGTCTTCATCGTTTCACCCTCTCTGTGATGGTTGGTCCGGCACGATCAGGACCCCCGATAATCCGCGAGACGCCGCCACTGTTCCAGTTTGGGCTTGAATGGACGGTGAATAGCCTTGCCAGATTATTGCCATGAAGATTGACGCCCGTTTATCAAGCTCGCGTGACATCGAGGCTTGGCAGCGGCTTGGCACCGTTGTGTGACGCGGCCGGGCCGCTTACGCTGCGGCTCGCCGCCTCATTGGCGCGCCAGTTCACGTCACGGCCTGCAGGGGGGTCGGTCCATGTGGGCAAAGTCTCGTTTCGTGATCATCTGCGCGGTTCTGGCGATGGCGGCCGGCCTGCTTGCCGAGGCGCAGGCGCAACAGGCCGGCGAGGGGGCACGCAACCGCGCCGGGCAGGGCAATACTGCGGGCGGATCGCCGGCCACCGGCCGCTCGCCGGCATCGCCCTTGATCGGCCGGGCGCGCCAGCTGATCACGCAGGATCAGGACTACCCGGCGGCTTTGAAAACGTTGGACGCGGCGGCGCAGGCCGATCCGAACAATCCATTCGTTGACGCCTGGCGCGGCATCGTCGCCAACCGCCAGGGCCGATATGCCGAGGCGCTGCCGCTGTTCGAGAAGGTGCTGGCGCGCGATCCCAAAAATCTGCTGGCGCTGAACGGTCGCGGCTTTGCATTTTTCATGAGCGGCGACAACGGCAAGGCCATGGCGGATTTCAATGCGGCGATCGCCATCGATGCCAAGGCGCCGGTTGGCTATATGAGCCGAGGCATCGTGCGTGCCAGCATGGGCGATCTGCAGCTTGCGCTCGACGATCTGAAGCTCGCGATTCAACTCGGCCCCGACCTGCAGCAGGCCTACGCCAATCTCGGCTTTGTCTATAACCGGATGCGGCAGTTCGATAACGCGGTCCCGGTCCTCGACCAAGCGATCCGTCTCGCGCCGAAATATGCCGCGGCGTACAACGCGCGCGGATTCGCCAACCAGAATCTCGGCAATGGCGACGCGGCGATCGCCGATTACAAGCAGGCCATCGCGATTTCGCCGAAATACGTCAAACCGCATGGCAATCTCGGACGGATCTATCTGGAGAAGCGCGATACCGATCGCGCGACGGCCGAATTCAGCGAGGTCATCGCAATCGATCCGAAATCCGTGCCGGCGCTGCTCGGCCGCGCCAAGGCCTTCGAGGTGACCGGTCAGCTCGACAAGGCCTTGGCCGACATCGAGGCCGTGCTTGCGATCGCGCCCCAGCACAGCGTTGCCCAGGCGGCGCTTGACCGCATCAAGACCAAGATCGCGATCGCGAGCAACGGTCCCGCCTCAGGCGCCGCCAGAAGCGGGGGGCGCGTCGCGCTCGTGATCGGCAATTCCAAATACAGGCTGGTCGATGCGCTGGCCAATCCTGCGCGTGACGCCAAGCTGATCGCGGACTCCTTGAGCCGCAGCGGCTTCACCACCGTGCGCACCCTGGTCGATGGCAACCGCGCCCAGATCACAGCGATGCTGAAGACCTTTGCGGCCGATGCCGCCAGCGCCGATTGGGCCGTGATCTATTATGCCGGCCACGGCATTGAATATGACGGCAACAACTTCCTGGTGCCGGTCGACGTCAAATATGCCGCTGACGACGACATTCCGAAGGAAAGCATTGCGCTCGACGCCATCCTCAACGCGGTCGGCCCGGCGGCGAAGCTTCGGCTCGTGATACTCGACGCCTGTCGCGACAATCCGTTTGCAGAGAAGTTGAAGGGCGAGGCGGAGGCCAGCGCGATCGGCAAGGGGCTCGCGCGGATCGAGCCGGACGGCGGCACGCTGGTCGCCTTCGCAACCAAGCACGGCCATGTCGCGACCGACGGCACCGGCCAGGACAGCCCGTTTGCGACCGCGCTCGCCAAACGTATCGCCATGCCGGGGCTCGAAATCAACAAGCTGTTTCGCCTGGTGCATGACGATGTCTATGCCAGCACCAACAAGGAGCAGGAGCCGTTCACCTACGGCCAGTTGTCGGCGCAGGATTTTTACTTCCGCGTGCCTTGAAGCGCCGCGCGGTATGCTCAAGCGCGATGTCGTTAAGTTGAATCACCATCGCGCTTTTGCTGTCTTTTGCGCATGATCTTTCGGAAAGCCGCTGCAAACTTTTCCGGATCATGCTTTACATGCGTGGCGTCAAGGAGCATCACCGATGAACGACCTGACCGTCGCCGACAATGAGATGGAGCTCGAGCAGAACCATGCTGCCGTGAAGCAGCATTGGCGCGCTTTTGCGGCCGGCGATCTCGAGGGCGAGCATCGGATCTATCACGGTGACTCGACGCTCGAATATCCGCAGTCCGGCGAATTGATCGTCGGGCGCGACAACATCAAGGCATCGCGGGCCGCCGAGCCCGATCGTGGCCGCATCACCGCCTCGCGCATTCTCGGCCAGGGCGATCTCTGGATCAGCGACTTCATCCTGAGCAATGGCAGCGCGCAGACCAACGTCGTCAGCATCATGGAATTTCGCGACGGGCTCGTGTTTCATGAATCGCGCTATTTCGCGCAGCCTTTCGCGCCGCCGCCCTGGCGTGCGCCCTGGACCAGGGTCGCGCCCAGACCATGAGGCGGCGGCTTTGATCAGGCGCAAGATTAGAGCCGTTCTATTTTCCGGCTGCGCCGGCACGGCAGTTTGGAATCGCTAGAAACTGGCGGATTTCCTTTTGCATCAGGCCGGACGGTTCTCTAAGCGAAGGGCGCGTCACCTTTGAAGATTATCGCCCTCCATGATCGTCTGCTCCTGCAACGTCCTGACCGACACCGACGTCCGCACCGCCGTGAATGCGGCGGCGGATACGCCGCGCACCGCGCGCGAGATCTATGGTTGTCTCGGCTGCAGCGCCGAATGCGGCCGCTGCGCGCGAACGATCAAGACCATCATCAACGAGGCGCTCGGGGCTTGCGCGCGGGACTGCAGCGCGACGTGTCCCCACGCGATGCATCACGCCCACGACCGCGCCGAGGTCGAACAGCCGCTGCAGACGGCGGCTTGAGCGGGCTTACGCACCCTCCTTGGGATGACAGCGGACGCAGGGTTGTGACCGGCAGGCGCCTGTCCTAGTGTTGCCGCGGACCATGATCCAATAGTCGAGCCGAACTGTCGGCCGAAGAGACCAGCGAGAGCAAGGCATGAAGGGCGATCCGAAAGTCGTCGATTTCCTCAACAAGGCGTTGCGGCATGAGATGACCGCGGTCAATCAATATTGGCTGCATTATCGTCTCCTCGACAATTGGGGGCTCAAGGAGCTCGCCAAGAAGTGGCGCAAGGAATCGATCGAGGAGATGGAACACGCCGACAAGCTGATCGAGCGCATCATCTTCCTCGATGGCTTCCCCAACATGCAGGTCCTCGATCCCCTGCATATCGGCCAGGACGTCAAGGAAATCCTCGACTGCGACCTGAAGGCGGAGATTTCCGCGCGTGCGCTCTACGAGAAGGCCGCCACGCATTGCCATGGCGTGAAGGATTATGTCAGCCGCGACCTGTTCGAGAAGCTGATGAAGGATGAGGAAAGCCACATCGACTTCCTCGAGACGCAGATCGATCTCGTCAAGAAAATCGGCGTCGAGCTCTATTCGCAGAAGCACATCGGCGAACTCGATCACGACTGACGGCCATTATCTGCCGTCATCGCGAGGCGCCAACGGGTCCGCGCTAACGCGCGGCCCGATGACAGGCTATGGCGACGAAGCGTTCCTGCTGTGTCCATGACTCTGGATTGCTTCGGCGCTCAAGCGCCTCGTAATGATGCCTTCTGTCGGCCAATTGTGACCGCGGTCACAGTGCCTGGTTCAAGCCGGCCCTAATCTGCCCCAACGTTGCAGACAGAAGGGACGGCAATCATGAGTGACAGGACTCAATTGCGACTGGCGTCGCTGGTCTTCACGGTGATCTGGACCGGCTTCATGTGGTGGTGGAACGAGCCGCTCGACGCGGCGCAGATCGTGTTGCTCGTGATCTGTGGCCTGCTCTGCGGCCTCGGCTGGCATTTCGGCTATGGGCGGTGGCTTCGCCTCTATTTCCGGCAGACCCGGCGGGTCGCCCGCTAACCCATGCACCGACAAAAACAAAAGCGCGATGGCGAATGCCACCGCGCTCTGTCAGCTCAAACGGACCGTTTGGTCCGGACCAATCCGTCTCAGAACAGCGAGGCGTATTGCGCAAGCCCGGCCTGCTGGGCGAGGCCCATCGCGACCTGCTTCTGCTGGTCGTCGAGGCTCGCGATCAGCGGGCGCAAGCCCGGCGCGTAGCGCCGCACCGCGGCCTCATCGACATGCTCCTGGCGGGCAAGCGCGCGCAGCGCGGAGGCTGCGGCGGGCCAATATTTCTGTTGGGCGGCGGTCAAGCGCAGCGCGGTGCGATAGCGCAGGATTTCGATCTCGCTGACGACGCGCCGGGCGAAGGACGGCTTGCTCGTCGTCTCGGCCGAACTGACCGCGTAGGGCTTGCTGAAATCCTTGCCGTAATCCTGGCCGAACTCCTGGGCGTTGGCCGATTGAGCGGAGAATGTAAGCGAAAGGCCGGCGATCACCAGCGCAACAGAGGTCGTAATCTTCAAAGGTGCCGTCCCCAATGATGTTGGTTTGAAGTGGCGCCGGTTAGAGGGGCTATGTGTCGGAAATGCGACGGCGATTTCGTTCCGAACGTTAATGCAAATCCGCATGATAGCCTCCCGCCCAGCAGAGAGCAGAATGACGGATTCTCATAATTTGTCGCCGCTTTTTGCGCGTTTTGCACCTGTTCCGCGTTCGGAACAAATTCCGCGCTCCGCGCCTCATGGATGCATTCGGCATTTGCATGACGTCCGAGCCGGCGTTAACCGTGAGCGGACGGAGGATCGCGATGTGCCGCAACATCAAGACGCTGTTTAATTTCGAGCCGCCGGCGACACGGGAGGAGGTTCACGCCTCCGCGCTGCAATTCGTCCGCAAGCTCTCCGGCTTCAACCGGCCCTCGCAGGCGAACACCGACGCCTTCAACCGCGCGGTCGCCGAGGTCTCCGATGCGGCGCGGCGCCTGCTGGCCTCGCTCGAGACCAACGCGCCGCCGCGTGATCGCGAGGTCGAGGCCGAGAAGGCGCGCGAGCGCAACCGGCTGCGGTACGGTTGAGGCGGCTCTCACGCGCGGCCGCTGAACTCTCGGCCTTTCATCGCGCCACTTCGCGGCTCCGACCGCGCCGTTCAAAGCGCTGCAGCCGCTTTTTCAGCCAGGCGCCGATCACGCCACGCAGCGCCGCGGACCGCCGCGCCTTGCCGTTGCGCTCGCTGCCGCGGCCGCTCTCCGAGACGATCGTTCCGGCGCGCCCGATCGACCGGACGCGGCGGCTCTCCTCGGCAGCCTTGATCGCGAGCGGCCCGACATGGGACAGGAACACCCGCTCATGCGAGCGCGTCAGCATGTCGACGGCTTGCGACAGCGGCAACCACTTCACCGCCTTGACGTCGTGCGTCAACGCCCGCGCCGGCGTGGCACTGGCGCGCATGTGCCAGAAATGCACGATCTTGTGGCGCCCGTCGGTGACTTGTGACAGCGCGCCGAGAAATCCGAGCACCGTCACCTCATGGCCGGTCTCTTCCTCGACCTCGCGCTTGGCTGCGGCGATCAGGCTCTCGGACGGCTTCAGCTTGCCTTTCGGCAGCACCCATGAATTGTCCTTGCGCAGCCGGACGATCGCGACCAGCGGTCGCGCGGACTCCCGCAGCACGATGCCGCCGGCAGCCTGCACATGCGGATCGGATTTGCCCGATTCCTTCATGCCATCGATATGGATGACGGCAGGGACGGGAGCAAGCGTCGCGCGGGCACCGGCGCGGGTTCTGCACGCCTTACGCATCGTGAGCGCTCGCGGTGCCATTCTGTGAGCTGCGTCACATCGTGCCGGCGCCGGGCGGCGTAATCTCCGAACCGACCCGACACAGGAAAGACCCGTCATGAGCGATCTCAATCGCCTTCGCCTCGGTTCGATCGCCTTCGCCGCGCTCTGGACCGCCTTCATGCTGTGGTGGACCGGCGCCAATGATCCCGTCAGCGCCGCGATGACGTGCGCAAGCGGAATGATCGTTGGCGCGACGTGGTATGGCGCGATGCGCCGCTGGGCGCTCCGGCGCGGTGTCGCCGGCAAGTGAAGCGGGCGACGTCGCTGCACACTGCGGCAAATCCAGTTTAGTTCAGCCGCAGGATGGCGCCGTTCAAGGCGGTCGCAAACGCGCTCCAGGCCGCATAGGGCACCAGCAGCAGCGCGCTCGACCGGTCGCGTTGCCAGGTGATGGCGATGAAGGCGATCACGGCGGCGGACAGCATGGTTGCGATCGCGAGCGCGAGATCAATCCGGTGGGCGCGAAAAAACACCGGCGCCCAGGCGAAATTCAGGGCCAGTTGGATGGTCCAGAGCGCCATCGCGGCCGAGGATGAGGCGCGGGTGAAGATTCGCCAGCCGGCAACCGCGATCGCGACATACAGCACGGTCCAGACCGGCGCGAAGATCCAGTCGGGCGGGTTGAAGCCGGGCTTGCGCAGATGCGCGTACCATTCGCCGGGGCCGGCGACTTGCGCGATCAGGGCGCCGCCGCCGAGCACGAGCGCAAGACAGGCGAGAAGCAGGAAAGGTCGCCGCATGGCGGGACAATCGCGCCTGGTCAGTCCGGTTCCAGGCTGCGGCGAAACGGTCGGTCGATCACCCCGGCCGAGACCACCGCCCGGTCGATGATCAGGCGGGGTCGTCAGCCATGATGGCGGTCTCGCTGTTCACGGCGGCGCGCTGCGCGCCCCAAAAATCGGCGCCGAGCATGCCGGCCGCCATCGCGGCGACGAACACGATCACGGGCAGGCTCAAGCCGGCGAGGTTGACCAGCGCCGGCCCCGGACACAGCCCGACCAGGCCCCAGCCGATGCCGAACAGGGTCGAGCCGATCACGAGCGGGGTGTCGATATCGTTGCGGGTCGGCCAGTGCAGCGGGCCGGCGAGCACCGCCGCGCCGCGCTGCCGCGCCAGCGCGTAGCCTGCGCTCGCCACCGCGACCGCGCCGGCCATCACGAAGGCCAGCGTCGCATCCCAGGCGCCGAAGACGTCGAGGAAGCCGAGCACCTTCTCAGGGTTCGTCATGCCGGAGATCAGCAGGCCGGCCGAGAACAGCAGGCCGCAGGCGAAGCTCGCGAGGATCAGCGGCATCTCTCAGCCTCCAATGACGTGGCGGGTCAGCGCCACCGTGACGATTGCCGTTGCCATGAAGATCGCGGTGGCGGCGAGCGAGCGCTGTGACAGCCGCGACACGCCGCAGACGCCGTGACCCGAGGTGCAGCCGCCGCCGATGCGGGTGCCGAACCCGACCAACAATCCGCCCGCGGCAATCACCAACAGGCCGGCGGGCATCGCAGGGTTCGGCAACGCGGCGCCGAACAGCGCGGCCATCAAAGGTGCCGCGATCAGCCCAGCGATGAAGGCGAGCCGCCAGGCGCGGTCGCCCTTTATTCCACCCAACAGGCCGCCGAAAATACCGCTGATCCCGGCGATGCGGCCATTGACCAGCATCAGCGCCGCCGAGGCGAGGCCGATCAGCGCGCCGCCGATCAGGCCGGAGAGGGGCGTAAGATTGTGCATGGCGTGATCTCCTGGAAGGCCTGGCGACGTTTTATCAGCCACAGATGTGCGCGTCGGCCGAAAATGCAAATGGCCGGGAAGACCCGGCCATCGCACAGTTCAACCGTTTGCAGATCGCGCGTGGCGCGCGCCCGCCAACTGCAGATTTACATGCTGCAAGTCTTACATGCTGCAGGTCTTACATGCTGCAGGTCTTGGCGGCGACCAGCTTGTCGCGGGCGGCGAGCGCCTCCGGCAGCGTCGCGATCGGCTTCTTGCTCAGCGACTTCACGCCCTGGGGAGGGGGCAGCTTCATGGTGTCGTCCCAGACCTGGCAGAAGCCGGTGTTGTCCCAGCGGATCACGGTGAAGGCGGCCTGGGCCGGGCTGGTCGCGGCGAGCGCGGTGGCGGCGAGGCCGGCGGCGGCACACAGAAGCGAAAGACGACGCATGTTTGAAGTCTCCTGAAAGGGGTGTTCTGGCCGCCGCCTGGTTATGTGAGGCGGACCGCCGAGGTCTTAGGTTGTCCCGACCTCTGATTAAGTAGCCGAAAAGGGGAACCAGGTTCAAGGTCCCGTGAGCGGGATGTCCGGACAACAGGATGTGAGGGGGGTGGGGTGGCGTGGGGTGGCGTCCGGCCGTGCCCTCATCCTCGACGAGCTTGCGTAGCAAGCATCTGGACGGATGAGGCCTCCGCACATTTCTAGCTTGCCTCAAGATTCAAACTGAATAGGTCGAACAACGACACCCTCAACGGTTATTTCCGTTGGGAAAATGCCTCTTAGCGAGTCTCGCCCTAGAGATCGAAGGGCAAGCCTTCTTTCGCGGACATTGGACCTATCATGATCGTCTTCAATCCAATTGAATATCCATCGCCCAGTATCGACTGCCCGCTGAGCGTCGGCGATGTCGCTCGGAGGTATTCGATATCCGTCGTGTACGATTCGATGACGTAAGCGCCGTGTCTTGGAAAGCTGAGCGTGCAACGGAGATGACAGTGTTCGGCCGGTCGCCTTTTCCAACTCTTTTAGTCGAGACTGAAAATTCATTCTTGTCATTTTTATAAATTTTGTCGCTGCAGCGGCGCCTTCGCTTGCTTCGATTTTGCTAAGTAGCTTGGCCTCGAGCGCTACTTCAATTGCTGTAGTAACTCTGCGAACTGCACCTGAGCAATCTCCGCGTTCCATTAGGCTTAGTGCGTCGAGTAACTCGGGTTCTCCCGCTGTTCCTTCGATATGGCCTTGACTCGCGAGTTGTCCACTTTCGATTAGTTGATAGGTTTGCGGTGGGCTATCTTGGCTTCCGTAAATCATCGGTTTGCCATCCCACGAACGATAGGGAACCAACCCACAACTTATACTCTGTCCGTCGCGCTCGATTATCCAAAAAGGAACATCCCAAGCAGACATTTCGAATGCAAAATAGTCGTAGGTAGCTAGGCGGTAGCGTTGGATCAATTGATTGATGATTGGAATATGCGCCCTGCAAAGTTCTGCTAAATAAATTGAGTGGCTTGGCGGTCGCCCTTCACCGTCTCGCCAAGCGGCATTCCAGACCGCTTCGTTGCATCTGCTGTCAATTTTCAGAACCGTCTTAGATTTGCGCCATAGAACACTCAATTCAGGCTGTTCGAGTATTTTTTGTATATTGGCGCTAAGCTGGTGAGGTTTCTTGAATGGTCCCTTGTAGATGACGGTCGAGCGGGAGTCCGCTAAACCATCACAATGCAGCTCGAAATAATCATCCTGTACCATAATGGGGAAATGACAGCCCCGATGTTCAACTTCGATGGTGTCATTGTTCACCATCAACCAAAAGGGTAATTCGACCCAAAGCCTGACTTTTACCCACTTCGCGTCCCAATCGATGTCATCGCCGACAATGTATCGGCTTTGCGCCTCGTCTCGTTGGACCGAACTCAGGGCGGCCCCCTCACAACGCTCTGTTGCTCGCCTTAACCTTCTCCGCATCGAGATAGACGTCGCTGCCCATCTCCTTGAATTTTTGCGACATGGCTTCCATGCCGCGTTCGGCCTCATCCTTCGAGACGGCCGCTGACGCGGCCTCCTCAGGATGAGGGTCGACGCCGCCTGCGACCGCTCTTTTCTCCGGATCATTCAGCGTCGCCGCATAGTCCCGCACGTCCTGGGTGATCTTCATCGAGCAGAATTTCGGCCCGCACATCGAGCAGAAATGCGCGACCTTGTGCGCGTCCTTCGGCAGCGTCTCGTCGTGATACTGACACGCGGTGTCCGGATCGAGCGACAGGTTGAACTGGTCCTCCCAGCGGAAGTCGAAGCGCGCGCGGCTCAGCGCGTCGTCGCGCAATTGCGCCGCCGGATGGCCCTTGGCGAGATCGGCCGCATGCGCCGCGATCTTGTAGGTGATGACGCCCACCTTGACGTCGTCGCGGTTGGGCAGGCCGAGATGCTCCTTCGGCGTCACGTAACACAGCATCGCGCAGCCGAACCAGCCGATCATCGCGGCGCCGATGCCTGAGGTGATGTGGTCGTAGCCCGGCGCGATGTCGGTGGTCAGCGGCCCGAGCGTATAGAACGGCGCCTCGCCGCATTCCTTCAGCTGCTTGTCCATGTTGATCTTGATCTTGTGCATCGGCACGTGGCCGGGGCCTTCGATCATGACCTGGCAACCCTTCTTCCAGGCGATTTGCGTGAGTTCGCCGAGCGTTTCGAGTTCGGCGAATTGCGCGCGGTCATTGGCGTCGGCGATCGAGCCCGGCCGCAGGCCGTCGCCGAGCGAGAACGACACGTCGTATTTGCGCATGAGATCGCAGATCTCGTCGAAATGCGTGTAGAGGAAGCTCTCCTTGTGATGCGCCAGGCACCACTTCGCCATGATCGAGCCGCCGCGCGAGACGATGCCGGTGACGCGGTTGGCGGTGAGGTGGATGTAGGGCAGCCGCACGCCGGCATGGATGGTGAAATAGTCGACGCCCTGTTCGCACTGCTCGATCAGCGTGTCCTTGTAGAGCTCCCAGGTGAGTTTCACCGGGTCGCCATTGCACTTCTCCAGCGCCTGGTAGATCGGCACGGTGCCGATCGGCACCGGCGAATTGCGGATGATCCATTCGCGCGTGGTGTGGATGTTGCGCCCGGTGGAGAGGTCCATCACGGTGTCGGCGCCCCAGCGGATCGCCCACACCATCTTGTCGACCTCTTCTTCCACCGAGGAGGTCACGGCCGAGTTGCCGATATTGGCGTTGATCTTCACCAGGAAATTGCGGCCGATGATCATCGGCTCGAGTTCGGCATGGTTGATGTTGGAAGGAATGATGGCGCGGCCGCGCGCGATCTCGTCGCGGACGAATTCCGGGGTGATGAAGGCAGGCACGGCGCCGCCGAACTGCTCGCCGTCGGCGAGGGCGGCTTCCGCGCGCTCCAGCATCTGCTTGCGGCCGAGATTCTCGCGCGCGGCGACGTAGATCATCTCCTTGGTGACGATGCCCTTGCGTGCGAATTCGAACTGCGTGATCGGGGCGTCGCCGACGCCGCGCAGCGGCTTGTGATAGGCGGTGAAATTGCGCGCTGCGTGGGCTGCGCCGACATTGCCATTGTCCTCTGGCTTGATGGTGCGGCCTTCGTATTCCTCGACGCCGCCGCGTTCGCGCACCCATTGCTGGCGCGTGCGAGCCAGCCCCTTGTTGACGTCGATCGCGACATTGTTGTCGGTGTAGGGGCCGGAGGTGTCATAGACCGCAAGGTTCGGCTCGCCGGCCTCCTTCGACAGCAGGATTTCGCGCAACGGCACCCGCAGGTCCGGCGCGGCATCCGGCGTCGCATAAATCTTGCGCGAAGATCGCAGCGGCCCGGTGGTCACGTCAGGCGTGACCAGATCCTTGTCGGTGATCGGCTTGTTCATCGGGCGTCTCCTTCGTGTCGCGCAGCATGTTTCCTCATGGTGAGGAGCAAGCGTAGCTTGCGTCTCGAACCATGAGGCCGTGGCTCATCCGTCGAGACGGCTGCTTCGCAGCCTCCTCAGGATGAGGTCTCCGGATTCGCGGAAAAGGAGAGGGCAGACGTGAAAAGTCCCTGTCCCTTCGCCGGCATGACCCGGATCAGGTTCAAAGGGTTTGCCGCGATCAGCGGCGTCTCAGCTCCCTCCCGGGAACACCCCTCGGAACGAGTCCTTATAATAAGCCACTGGCGGGGCAGGTCAACGTCCGTCGCCGCCCAGGGCGCCGGCGACCGGCATTGCCGCGGCGCGCAACCAGGCGCGCACGCGCGCATCGGGATCGGGATTTTGCGTGACGTCGCTGACGACAGCGATCGAATCCGCGCCTGCGGCATAGATCGGCGCGGCCTGCTCGAGCTTGATGCCGCCGATCGCGACCAGCGGAATACGGCCGAGCCGCCGCTTCCAGTCGGTGAGTTTGGGTACGCCCTGCGGACCGAAGCGCATCGCCTTCAGCGTTGTCGGATAGATCGGACCGAGCGCGATGTAGTCCGGCGCGAACCGCAGCGCGGTTTCCAGTTCGTCCTCATCATGAGTGGAGAGGCCAAGCGTCAGGCCGGCGGCGCGGATCGCCGCGACGTCGGCCTCGGCAAGGTCTTCCTGGCCGAGATGGACGTGCTGGGCCTTGGCCTCGATCGCCGCGCGCCAGTGGTCGTTGACGACAAGCTTGACCGTCGTGCCGCGCGTTGCGGCGAGCGCCTCGCGCACCAGCGCGAGCCCCTGGACATGATCCAGCCCCTTGGCGCGGAGTTGCACGGTGCCGACGCCGAGCGCGGCGAGACGTGTCACCCAGGCGATGGAATCGACGACGGGATAGAAGCGGTCAGGATACGGCATGCCAGAACGGTGTCCCGATCACGGGTGTGGAGGGGGAGGCGAAATCGCGCGGGCCCATCAGGCCGGCTTCGAAGCCGGCGCGGCCGGCGTCCACCGCGAGGCGGAAGGCCTCGGCCATGACGACGGGATCGGCGGCCTTGGCGACGGCCGTGTTGAGCAGCACGGCGTCATAGCCGAGTTCGAGCGCCTCCGCCGCATGCGAGGGCGCGCCGAGACCGGCATCGACGACCAGCGTAATCTCGGGCAGCCGCGCGCGCAGCAGTTTCAACCCCTCGCGATTGACGATGCCCCGCGCGCTGCCGATCGCCGACGCCCAGGGCATCACCACCCGGCAGCCGGCATCGACCAGCCGCTGCGCCACCGACAGGTCCTCGGTGCAGTAGGGAAACACCTCGAAGCCGTCCTTGATCAGGATCGCGGCGGCCTCGACCAGACCGACCACATCAGGCTGCAATGTCTCGCTGTCGGCGATCACTTCGAGCTTGATGCGCGGCGTATCGAACAATTCGCGCGCCAGCCTCGCGGTGGTCACCGCCTCGCGCACGCTCATGCAGCCTGCGGTATTGGGCAGCACCGTGACGTCAAGCTCGCGGATCAGCGACCAGAACGCTTCGCCGGCCATCCCGCCCGCGCTCTCGCGCCGGACCGAGACGGTCACGATATCAGCGCCGGAGGCGCGGATGGCGCGCTGCATGATCGCGGGCGAGGGATATAGCGCGCTGCCGATCAGAAGGCGCGATGAGAACTCGGTCTCGTAGAATTTCACCATGATGCGCCTGCTACCCGCCCTGGCGCGGCGTCAGGATTTCGACCGCGTCGCCATCCTGCAACGCCGTCAGGTTCCAGCGCGCGCGGGGGATCACGCCGCAATTGACGGCGACGGCGAGATGCGTGCCCTGATAGTCCAGTTCGCCGAGCAATTGATCGACATGCGTCGCCGTCACCTCCAGGCGTTCGCCATTGACGATCACGACCATTGCATCACCTCTTCGTCGAATTCGCCGCGCAGCAGGAAGGCCGCCGTCAGCTCGGCGAGCGCGGGCGCGAGCAGAAAACCATGCCGATAAAGCCCGTTCACGGCCACGGTGCCGTCGCCGATCGAGATCCGCGGGCAATTGTCGGCGAAGGCCGGCCGCAATCCGGTGCCGAGCTCGACGATGCGGGCCTCGCCGAAGGCGGGGTGCACGGTATAGGCCGCGCTCAACAGCTCCAGCGCCGAGCGAACGCTGACGCCGCGATCCTCGCTCTCGATCGACGTGGCGCCGATCATGAAGCGGTGGTCCGCGCGCGGGACGATGTAAAGCGGCCAGCGCGGGTGCAGCAGCCGGACCGGGCGCGACAGCGCGATCTCGGTGGTCTCGACCACGATCATCTCGCCCTTGACGCCGCGCAGGCCGGGCATCGCATCGCGCGCCGACAGCCCGCGGCAGTCGATGACGATGGCGTCCGGTTCGGGCGGTCGCTCGCTGCCGAAGCGCAAGGAGACGCCCATTTCGGCGAGCCGCGCGTGCAGGCGCGGCAGCACGCGGCGCGGCTCGACATGTCCCTCGTCCTGAAAGAACAGGGCTTCGCCGAACCGGCCCGCCAGCGCCGGTTCGAGCTGGCCGACATCATCCGCCGCGAGGCGATGGTGATGGTTTGTCAGCTGCGCGAAGCGGACGAAATCGGCGCGATCGCGCGGATGAGCGACCACCAGCGATCCGTTGAAGGGCGTGTCCGGCACTTCCTGCCGCCACAGCGCCAGCGACCTCCGGCCGAGCCGCGTGATAATGGGCTCGGCGGCTTCCGCCTCGCAATCCGGCGCGAGCATGCCGCCCGCGACCATGCTGGTGGCCTCGCTCATCGCCGCACTGTCGCGTTCATGCAGGGTCACGCGGCAGCCGTACTTTGCGAGCAGCAGGGCGTGCCAGGTCCCGGCAATGCCGGCGCCGATGATATCGATTGCGCCGGCGTCTCGCGCCCGCGCAAATGTCGACAATGATGAATGAGACAACGTCGTCTGGAGCATCCCCGTCCCTTCGCCGGCATGACCCGGATCAGGTTCAAAGGGTTGCCGCGGCTCGCGGACTCTCAGCTCTCCGGACGAGAGCACCCCTCGGAACGAGCCCTTATAATAGGACCGTGGGGGGTGAGGTCAACGGCGCGTGGCCACGCAGATGTCTACATTTCGTGTTGCGAACCGCGATCTCAGACTTCGCGTGACTTGCACGTGAATCCTGATTTCTGAAGCCATTTCAACCACCTGATCCCGTCCAGATGTGGCACGAAAAAAATCTGCTTGCTGGTCCAGCAGATTCCGCTTGCTGGTCCAGCAAACTCCTCGCGTATCCTCTGCGAATCCCGCCTCGATGAGAGAGGCGTTGCGCACGTCACGAACGTGAGGCGGGGAGCGGTGGCCGCGAGGTGTCGCGCATTTGCCTGGCAAATGCAGACGAAACGACATCTTACGGACGGTCAAGC
>Ga0081455_10002473_pt1 | contig 21966 bp, 19 predicted proteins | sample TabmetS3T2R1_FD_70207 | JGI IMG/M metagenome (GOLD analysis project Ga0081455, IMG submission 70207) | Tabebuia heterophylla rhizosphere microbial communities from the University of Puerto Rico - S3T2R1 | ecosystem: Host-associated > Plants > Roots > Rhizosphere ...
CGGAGTCGACCCTCGCGCAACGGATCAGCCGCGCCAAGGCCTCGATCCGTCAGGCCGGCGCAGGCTTCGAGCTGCCACCCGAGTCCGAACGTCCCGAGCGGATGCGCTCGGTCCTGCATGTGCTCTACCTGATCTTCAACGAGGGCTACACCGCCACGGCCGGTCCGGAGCTCCACGACGTCGAGCTGACCCGAGAGGCGATTCGGCTGACCCGGCAGGCTCGCGACCTACTCCCCCGCGACGGCGAGGTCGCCGGTCTACTGGCCCTGATGCTGCTCACCGACGCCCGCCGCCCGGCGCGTACCCGGCCCGATGGTGGACTCGTCCCCCTGGCCGAACAGGACCGCAGCCGCTGGGATCGCCGGCTGATCGACGAGGGCGTCGAGCTCATCTCGGACACCTTGACGTGGGCGCCGCTCGGTCCGTACCAACTGCAGGCGGCGATCGCAGCCGTCCATGACGAGGCAGCCTCCGCCGACCAGACCGACTGGCGGCAGATCCTCGAGCTCTACCGGCTGCTCGAGCACTTCTCCCCCGGCCCGATGGTCACCTTGAGCCATGCCGTCGCGGCCGCGATGGTGGACGGACCGGACGAGGGTCTCGCCATGCTCCGTCCGCTCGAGGACGACCGGCGGTTCCGGCGAAACCATCGGCTGCATGCCGTTCGCGGTCACTTGCTCGAGATGACCGGCGACCGACAGGCGGCACGCGACGAGTACGACCTGGCTGCCCGGATGGCGACCAGCATCCCCGAGCAGGATTACCTTCGTGGAAAGGCGGATGACTGTGCACGTGACCGAGACTGACGTCGAGCTCGACGACGGCCGGCGACTGCATGTCTACGACACCGGCGGCGCCGATCGGCTGGCCGTCGTCTGGCATCACGGCACGCCGAACCTGGGCGCGCCGCCGGTCCCCTTGTTCGAAACCGCGGACGAGCTCGGCATCCGATGGGTGTCCTTCGACCGACCGAGCTACGGCACGTCGACCCCTCGCCCCGGCCGTGACTTCGCATCGACGGCCGGCGACGTCGCGCAGGTCGCCGATGCGTTCGGCATCGACCGCTTCGCCACCATGGGTCACTCCGGCGGCGGACCGAACGCCTTGGCCTGCGGCGCGTTGCTTCCCGACCGCGTCATCGCCGTGGTGAGTGCGTCGGGTCCGGCGCCGTACGGCAGCGACGGGCTCGACTGGTTCGCCGGCATGGCGTCGGCGGGGCAGGCGTCGTTACGAGCTGCATCGCAGGGCCGTGAGGCATACGAGCACCACCTCGCGACATCGACCGACGAGGACATTGGCTTCACCCCGGCCGACGAGGAGGCGCTGGCCGGCGACTGGGCATGGTTCCTCGACGTCGTGCGTCCCGCCATCGAGCAGGGCCCGGAAGGAATGATCGACGACGAGTTGGCGAACGCCGGGCCCTGGGGATTCGATCCCGCCGAGATCACGGTGCCCGTACTCATCCTGCATGGCGGCCGCGACCGCATGGTGCCCAGCTCGCACGGCGAGTGGCTGGCCCGGCACTGCCCGTCGGCCGAGCTGTGGCTGCGTCCGGACGACGGGCACATCACGGTGCTCAACGCCGGACCGGACGCGCTGGGTTGGCTACGAGAGCGGGTGCGGTAGATCCCTCGCACATAAGGGATCTGGGCAAGTCACTCACCGGTGACGCCGTCGATTCCTTCGCGAAGCAGATCGGCATGCCCGTTGTGACGCGCGTACTCCTCGATCATGTGGAGGTAGATCAGGCGCAGCGACGCCGGCTCGTCATTGAGCGTGAATGTGTCGTCGAGCGACGCGTCGGCGACTGCCTCGTCGGCGAGCCGGCACTCGTCGAGGAACCGGGCGTAGTCCGCCTCGGCCTGCTCGGGCTTGAGATCTTCGAAGTCGGCGTCCTTCCACTCCTCGGTGGAGTAGAGCCGCTCGACCGACTGGCCGGCGAACCGCTCACGGAACCAGATCCGCTCGACCTTGGCGAGGTGGCGGATCAGGCCGAGCAGTGACAGCCCGGAATGTGCGACCGAGCGCTGGGCCAGCTGCTCCCCGGTGAGTCCGGCGCACTTGACGAGCAGGGTGCTGCGCTGCCAGGCGAGGAAGTCCGTGGTCATGGCGCGTTCGTCGGCGGTGAGCGAACCCTCGGGACGGGTGGCGGGCGGTGCGGTCCAGGTCATCGACACATGATGCCTGCCCACGAGTCGGACCAGCGCGCTGGATCAGGTGGTGAAGCCTCAGACGAGACAAAGACGCCGCGAATGCGGACAATAGAAGAAGCCCCGCGAAGTATGAGTTCGCGGGGCTCCCTCTTTGACCGGGTGTGACGCCGTCGATCTCCCGGATTTCCCTCCAGATCCGCCCGCCTCGTCACCGGCGGTCTCCTCGCGGTGTGACCCACTCGGATGGACCTGATTTTCGATCCGTTCCCGCGCCCCCGGAGGAGCGCGTAGAAAGATTTCTACTACCCCAGAAGCCCTCAACACAAGGGGTTCCAAGCCCAATTCTCGAAGTATTTTGGTCGTCCACAGACTTTTTCAATTTCTCCACAGCATCCCCTCGATCGTCCACATGACATCCACCGGTTCATCCACAGACAGCGCCCTCAGACGACGGTCGGAGGTGTGCCGCGAAGCGAGCTGGATCGGGCCCGCGTCGTCGGATCCGGTCGAGCTTCCCGGCGGAATTGCCGCGATCGCCGGGTTGCTACCCACTCCCCTGTCGGACGTGTCCACATGCTGGGCATCGGGCCGACTCGGCCGCAGCCCGAGTCGATGCAGAACTGTGACCGAGGCGGCGGCGACTCGGGCCGAGGCGACGGAACTATTGGCGTGAAACCGCCGGTCTGGTCGAGTGTTGGTGCGACATCGCGCCAGCAGCTCGCGAGACGGCCGGCGCCCTGATCGGCCGGCGGCCGCAGCCCGGCGAGCCGTACGGCCGTACCCCTCCAGCCGTGCCCCGCAGACGTACCCCAAGCCTTACCCGCGGGCCGCGCCGACCGTCGGCGTGAAACTGCCAGGCCCAGATCCCAAGCCTGGTTGGGAATTCTCACACGCCGAGGCCGCCGACCGCCGTGCCGACGAGGTACGTGATCGTCATCGCAAGGGCACCGCCGATGACGTTGCGGGCGATAGCTCGAGCCTGTCGCGCGTGGGCTTCGCCGATTCGCGCGCTGATGAGCCCGGTGAGCGCGAGCGCCAGGATGACCGCCACGAAGGTGACCGGGATCCGGCTGCCGTCCGGTGCGAGGACGACCGCGAGGATCGGCAGCAGCGCACCAACGACGAACGACACCGCGGAGGCGCCCGCGGCCTGCCACGGGCTCACCAGGTCGTCGGGGTCGATGCCAAGCTCGATGTCGAGGTGTGCGCGCAGCGGGTCCTTCGCGGTCAGCTCCTCGGCGACATCCCGCGCCAACGGCGGCGATATCCCTCGGCGCTCGAGGAGCTCGGTCAGCTCCTCGAGCTCGGCCTCGGGCATAGTGGCCAGCTCGGCCTTCTCCTTGGCGATCATGGACTTCTCGGAGTCGCGCTGGGCCGAGACCGAGACGTACTCCCCAGCCGCCATCGACAGCGCACCGGCGACGAGGCCCGCGATGCCCGCCGTCAGGATGTCGCCGAGGTCGCTGGTGGCACCGGCCACGCCGGCCACGATGCCGGCCGTCGAGACGATGCCGTCGTTGGCGCCGAGCACTCCGGCGCGCAGCCAGTTCAGCCGTGCTCCGACACGTGCGTCATGCGGCTCGTGGGCATGGGTCGGCGGGTCGGGCTCGGCCATGTTCGTCAGCGTACGACTGCGGTACTGCCGTGGGATCGACCCGACGCGCCGCTCCCGCAGCGCCTCGTCCCGGCGAGGTCAAGAAACAAAGGAATTCATCGCGATGTCCGCGTGTCGTTGCAGACTCGGCGGAAGGGTTCCGATGTAATGAATGAGGCCCCGCGAAGTATGAGTTCGCGGGGCCTCGCCGACGAGGCGCGACCTTCCTCGTCGTCACGGGCGGACTTCCGTTCCCTCCAGCCGGTCACTGCGGCTGGTCCAACGGGTTGCCCCGCTGACATGGGTTCAGACCTTCGCCCGATCACGAACCTCCGAAGAAGTTCGTGCGCATAGTTCTATCGGTCGTTCGCCAACCACACAAGGGCCGTGGGCAATTTTCTTCGAGAAATTCTGTGGCCTCCGGCGTGTCGCTGTGACACCGCGTTCACTCTCTGCTCTCGCGAGTGCGCCAGAGCCACACCAGCCCCAGAAATGGCAGTACGGCCGGCACGTAGCCGTAGCCCTGGCCGTACACCGACCACACGGTCGCGTCCGGAAAGTCCTCCGACGCGACCACGCTGATCGTGCCGACCGTGAAGACGCCGACCGCCTCGACGGCACACGCTGTCCACGCCAACGGCCGGATCCCCCGGGCCAACCCGACCGTTGCCGCGATGTACACGGCGGCCGCGAACGCTGACAGCGTGTACGCCAGCGGAGCGGCGTCGAAGTCGGTGGCGATCTGTACGACAGAGCGTGCTGTGGCCGACAGCGCGAAGATCGCGTAGACCGCGACCAGCACGCGACCCGGCCCGGTGCTCGTCGATCGCTCAGACATGGGTGCCCTGCCAGATCTGGACCAGCCGCCACGACAACACGATGATGAGGAACGCCGCGATGACGACGACGCCGGTTCCCCAGCGCGACTTGTCGGATGCACCCCAGGCAACACCGATCGGCAAGATGAGCACGATCGTGATGAGGTAGCCGACGAAGGTGATGCCGTCGACCGATCGGTCGGTGGCCCCCAGTGCGATGAAGCCGCCGATGACGACGGCCACCACGGCGATCTCCAATGCGGCCGCGGCATAGAACAACGCGTCGTTGACCGGCCGATTGCGAATCGACAGGGCGCCGGCCCAGGCCATGATGACCAACGACATCAGGGTGAGCACCCATGCCACGGTGACGCTCACGCGACCGCCGCCCGATCGCGATCGGCCTTACGCAGTAGGGGGTTCTGCCGTGTACGCGCGACGAAGCAGCGCGCGAAACCGTACTGGGTCACCCGCCTAGTCTGGCGAGTCCCGTGCCGGTGCCGATCACCAGGTGCCGAGCATCCACGATTCGACCCGCACGGCCTCTCGGGCGATACTCGACGAGGCATGCTGGAGATGGAGAAAGGTGTGCCATGACGATCATCGGTGTCGTCGCGTTCCTCCTCGGACTCGCGCTCGTCGGATATACCATCGTCGAGCTGCGCCGCGTGCGCCGCTCGGCCCGCCGTCTCGAGGACGAGGTCCGCGAGGCGGCCGTCCGGGCCGGGACGTTGCCGCCCGATCTGGTCGAGGCGCTCGGCACCGGCGGTCGGCGGGTGGTCGCGATCGAGATCCTCAACCCGTTCGAGCTGGCCGGTCGCGAGACCTGGTTCGCCCGGCCACTGTCCGCGATGACGCCGGACCTGCTTCGCAGCCTGGTCTACCAACGCGCCGCGACCATGTTCCGCGAACGGGCCGAGGAGTACGGCGTCCAGGCCGACGTGCGGTTGCATCGTGCCGAGTAGCGTCCTGCTCCTCGTCGGGCTCGCCATGCTCGTGGGAGGTGGCGGGCTGCTGGCGCTGACCCGACGGGAGCGTCGCCGGCTCGACGAGGTTCGCCATCTGCTGGTTCGCGTCAACGCGGCCGCGGACGAGGTCGAACACGTCGACTGGGCCCGCCGCCGACTGGGTGACGGTTTCAACCTCGCTTGGGATGGCGCCGCCGGAGTCAACGACGTCGTACGTAAATCCGGACAGGCGATCGCCGGCATCCCATTCGCCATTCTCGACACCATCGGGCGCAATCTGCGGCGGGACGATGACGTCGACTGACCGGGCACATCCGGCCACTACAGTGACGGCATGCCAAGTCTTACCGTGGACGAGGCCCGCGCACGGGCGGACCTGCTCGCAATCGACAGCTATGACATCGACCTCGATCTGACCCGAGGCGACAAGGTCTTCCGGTCCCGCAGCGAGATCACGTTTCGAGCGAATCATGACGGCGAGACGTTCGTAGACGTGCAGCCGCTCGACCTGATCTCGGTCCAACTCGACGACGAGGCACTGGATCCCGCCGGGCTCGCCGACGGCCGGCTGTCGTTGCGCCTGAGCGCCGGTGAACACCGGATGGTCATCGAGGCAGACATCGCCTACAGCCACGACGGCGAGGGTCTGCATCGCAGCGTCGACCCGGCCGACGGACTTGCCTATGTCTATGCGATGGCGTTCCTGGACGCGGCGCCCCGGATCATCGGCTGCTTCGACCAGCCCGATCTCAAGGCGGTCTATCGCACTCGGGTCACGGCGCCGGCGGAGTGGACCGTGATCGGCAACGCCCGTGCCCACGAGGAGGAGCCGGGCCACTGGCGGCTCGACGAGACTCCCCCGCTGTCGCCGTACTTCTGGACGATCGTCGCCGGCCCCTACCACTCGATCATGCATGAGCACGACGGCATCCGGCTCGGCATCCATGCCACGCAGTCACTGGCGAAGCATCTCGATGCCGACGCCGAGGAGATCTTCACCGTCACCGGTCAGTCGTTCGACGCCTATCACCGGATGTTCGGCATCCGCTATCCGTTCGGCGACTATCACCAGGCCTTCGTTCCCGAGTTCAACGCCGGTGCCATGGAGAACCCCGGGTGCGTGACGTTCCGCGACGAGATGGTGTTCCGGTCGCGGGTCCCGAAGGGGCAACGCAGCTGGCGGGCTCGGGTCATCATCCACGAGATGGCGCACCAGTGGTTCGGCGATCTCGTCACGATGCGGTGGTGGGACGACCTCTGGCTCAACGAGTCCTTCGCCGAGTACATGGCCTACCGGGTCTGCGACGACGCGACCGACTTCACCGACGCCTGGGTGGAGTTCGCCCATGTCCGAAAGCACTGGGGCATGCTGGCCGACCAGCGCGCCAGCACACATCCGGTCGCCGGCAACGGAGCCTACAATGCCGAGGCAGCCCTGGCCGACTTCGACGGCATCTCGTACGCGAAGGGCGCGGCCGTCCTCAAGCAGCTCAACGCGTACCTCGGTGACGACGTCTTTCTCGAAGGAGTACGCCGGCACCTGACCGCCCATGCCTACGGCAATGCCACACTGGCCGACCTGGTCGAGGCGTGGAAGTCGGCCGGTGCCCAGGACCTCGATGCCTGGGCCGATGCCTGGCTGCGGACCAGTGGACCCGACACGCTCACCGTCGTCGACGGCGCCTTGCACCGCACGCAGTCCGAAGGGTGGCCCGCGTCGCGACCGCACCGGCTGACGCTGCGCCGGATCGCGAGCGACGGTGTCTCCGACTCGGTGCTCGACGTCACCGCCGACGTCACCGAGCTCCCGTGGCGTCCGGCGCCGGGCACGCTGCTCGTGACCGATGGTCGTGACGAGACCTGGGCCAAGATCCGCTACGACCCCGACACCGTCGCGACACTGCCGGGCCGGATCGCCGACGTGGCCGACCCGGTCACCCGCGGTGCGCTGTGGCTGGCGATCCGCGACGCCGTCGCCGACGCCGAGATCACCCTGTCGACGGCGGTCGACCTGCTGTGCACCGCACTCCCCCACGAGACAGAGGACATCGCGGTCAGCGCGCTCGCCAACTGGGCCGGCACCGTGCTGATCGGCCAGTTCTCCGACGTCACCAGCGAGCATCGCGACCGCGTTGCCGCCAGCCTCCGTACCCGGCTCGAGACCGCCCCGTCGGGCTCCGGCCTGCAGCTGGCCGCCGCCCTCGGACTGGTGCCGCTCGTGCACGACCCGGATCTGCTGCGCGCCTGGCTGACCGGCTCGGCGCCGGACGGTCTGCTCATGGACGCCGAGGCACGGTGGCCGGTGCTGACCCAGCTGGCCCGTCTTGGCGCAGTGACCGAGGACGACATCGTGGCCGAGTTGACCCGCGACAACTCCGCCCAGGGCGCGATCCATGCCGTGCGATGCCGTGCCGCCATGCCCCATGAGGAGTCGAAGGACCTGGCCTGGCGCGGCATCGTCGGCGACGGCTCGCTGTCCAACTACGAGGTCTACGCCATGTGCGAGGGATTCTGGTGGCCGGACCAAGTCGGCCTGCTCGAGCCCTATGTGGATCGCTACTTCGACGACATTCCGGGGACGGCCCGGTTGCGCTCGGGCATGGTCGTCGCGCAGGCCGCCAGCCTCGCGTTCCCGAAGTACGCGGTGTCGCACCGGACGTTGCAGCTGGCGGAGACGTCCCTGAACGCAGTGGATCTGGGCCCCGGCCTTCGGCGTTCGGTCGCCGATCGGGCCGACGACCTACGCCAGGCACTGGCGGTCCGCGCCGCCGGCTGAGCTCGGGCACCCGTGGGGCGTGACTCCGGCCTGGTTTCCCATGTCCTCATGGGAAACTGCACGCCTCACGGGTTACAACCCATGATCGGTGCGGTTTCCCATGAGGACATGGGAAACCGTGCGGGACGCTCGCAGTGGGTTCGCGTGCGTGTTGGGTGCCACACTGACGGGGTGAGGACCGCACGGCGACCCGGACCCACCGAGCGGATCCGGGTCCGCGAATGGCAGGGCGACGACGTCGTCGTACGCGAGGACAAGCTGGCGACCGAGGAGCCGCTGGAGATCCGGCTGTCGTGGCCGGGCGCACCGGCGCGTGGCTTCGTCACGACGATGCGTACGCCGGGCCATGATTTCGCCCTCGCGACCGGACTGGCATACGCCGAGGGTGTGTTCACCGGCATCGACGACGTACGCACGGTGGCCTACTGCACCGACGTCAACCTGCTGCCCGAGCAGGAGTACAACGTGGTCTCGATCGACCTGACCCGGCCGCCGGTGCGATGGAGCGAGCGCACCCTGGCGATGACGTCGGCCTGCGGCGTGTGTGGCAAGCAGAGCATCGACGCCGTGTTCGACATCGGCGCCACCGAGCAGCCAATCGAGCCGACCCTCGACGCGCGGTTGGCCCGGAGCCTGCCGGACCGGCTGCGCGAGGCACAGCGGATCTTCGACACGACCGGCGGCCTGCACGCGGCCGGACTGTTCGACGCCGGCGGCACCCCGCTCCTCGTCCGGGAGGACATCGGGCGGCACAACGCGGTCGACAAGGTCGTCGGACAGCGACTCCTCGACCGCGGCCGCACTCCCCCGGCGGCCCTCGCCGTCAGCGGCCGGCTCGGCTTCGAGATCGTCCAGAAGGCAGCTGTGGCACGGATCCCGGTGATCGTGTCGGTGGGTGCGGCTTCGAGTCTCGCGGTCAGGGTGGCCGATGCGTTCGGTGTCTGTCTTGCGAGCTTTGTCCGGGGCGATCGGATGGTCGTCCTGACCCACCCGGATCGCTTGCACTGACGCGGTTTGTGGGCGTACCTCCGGTACCGGTTAGGCTCGCCGCCATGTCGCACGACATCGACGCCAGCTTCCTGGCGCTTCCCCTCCGTCGCCTGGCCGATGCCGCGCTGCAACGCGCCCGCGACTTCAACGTCGAGCATGCCGATTTCCGGCTCGAACGGCTGCGCAGCCAGAGCATCCGGCTCCGCGACGGCGCGCTGGAAGGCAGCCACGACGGCGAGGATCTCGGCTTCGCGGTACGAGTCGTGCTCGACGGCACCTGGGGCTTCGCGGCCAGTGTCGAGCTGTCGGCCGAGTCCGCGATCCGTACGACCGAGGAAGCCATCCGGGTCGCGCAGGTGTCGTCGGCGATCAGCTCCGAGCGCATCGAGCTGGCACCCGAGCCGGTCTACGACGACGTGCGGTGGGTGTCGGCCTACTCCATCGACCCGCTGTCGGTGCCGCTGTCCGACAAAGTCGAGCGGTTGTCCGACTGGAGCCACCGGCTGCTCGGCCACGACACGGTCTCCCATGTCAGCGCGGCGCTGCAGCAGGTCGTCGAGAACAAGTTCTATGCCGACCTGGCGGGGACCGTGACGACCCAGCAGCGGGTACGTCTACAGCCCGATCTCACCGCGCATGGCACCGACGAGGCCACCGGCCGGTTCGACTCGATGCGCACGATCGCACCGCCGGTCGGCCGCGGCTGGGAGTACCTCATCGACGGCCGCGACTGGGACCGCGAGCTCGCCGAGATCCCCGATCTGCTCGCCGAGAAGCTGGCCGCCAAGTCGGTTGACGCCGGCGTGCTCGACCTGGTCATCGACCCGTCGAACCTCTGGCTGGTCATCCACGAGTCGATCGGCCACGCGACCGAGCTCGACCGGGCCCTCGGCTACGAGGCCAACTACGCGGGTACGTCGTTCGCCACCTGGGATCAGCTCGGCACGCTGAAGTACGGCTCCCCCGTCATGCACGTGACCGGCGACCGTATCGTCGAGCACGGCCTGTCCACGATCGGCTACGACGACGAGGGCGTCCATGCGCAGTCGTGGGACATCGTCAAGGATGGCACCCTGGTCGGCTATCAGCTCGACCGGCGGATGGCGCACATGCAGGGGCTCGGCCGCTCCAACGGCTGTGCGTTCGCCGATTCCCCCGGCCACATCCCGATCCAGCGGATGGCCAACGTGTCGCTGCAGCCGGCCGAGAACGGCCCGAGCACCGAGGACCTGATCGGCCAGGTCGAGGACGGGCTCTACGTGATCGGCGACCGATCGTGGTCGATCGACATGCAGCGGTTCAACTTCCAGTTCACCGGCCAGCGGTTCTTCCGCATTCGGCAGGGCAAGCTCGAGGGCCAGGTCCGCGACGTGGCGTACCAGAGCTCGACCACCGACTTCTGGGGCTCGATGGAGGCCGTCGGCGGCCCCGAGACCTGGGTGCTCGGCGGTGCCTTCAACTGCGGCAAGGCACAGCCCGGACAGGTGGCCCCGGTCAGTCACGGCTGCCCGTCGGCACTGTTCCGCGGCGTACGGATCCTCAACACTCAAGCGGAGGCGGGTCGATGACCGGCAACAGTCCCCAGGAGCTCGTCGAGCGAGCGCTCGAGGCCTCGACCGCCGACGGTTGCGTCGTCCTGGTCGACGCGTCGACGAGCGCCAACCTGCGCTGGGCCAACAACACCCTGACCACCAACGGGATGATGCAGGGCTCCGAGGTCACCGTGATCTCGACCGTCGACGGCGGGCAGGGCGTCGCCTCGAGCGCGCTGACCCGCAGCGCGTCCACGGTCGACGAGGTGCAGGCCCTGGTCGAGGCGGCCGACACCGCTGCCCGCGAGGCCGGCCCGGCCGAGGACGCGGCGCCGCTGATCGAGGGCGGCGACGACCCAACGTGGGACGACGAGCCCGCATCGACGTCGATCACGGTCTTCGACACTTTCGCACCGGCGCTCGGCGAGGCGTTCGCCCGGGCCCGCTCCGACGACCGGCTGCTCTACGGCTACGTCGAGCACACCGTCGACACCGTCTACCTCGGCTCGTCGAGCGGACTGCGGCGGCGGCACGCCCAGCCCACCGGCCATGTCGGCATCACCGGCAAGTCTGGCGACCTGACACGTTCGGCCTGGGTCGGCCAGTCGACCCGCGACTTCTCCGACGTCGACGCCCTCGGGCTCGATACGGAGCTGGAGCGCCGACTCGGCTGGGCCAAGGAGACCGTGGCACTGCCAGCCGACCGCTACGACACGATCCTGCCGCCGGCCGCCGTCGCGGACCTGCTGATCTATGCGTACTGGACGTCGTCGGCCCGCGATGCGTACGAAGGGCAGACCGTCTACAGCAAGACCGGCGGTGGCACCCGCGTCGGCGAACGACTCACCAAGACCGGCGTCAACGTCTACTCGGACCCGGCGTACCCGGGACTGCAGTGCACCCCGTTCGTGACGGCGGCCGCCTCGTCGAGTGTCAGCAGCGTCTTCGACAACGGGCTGGCGCTGGGGCACACCGACTGGATCAACGACGGCACCCTGACCTCGCTCGCGCAGACCCGCCACTCGGCCGACCTGACCGGCCTGCCCGTGACGCCGGCGATCGACAACCTGGTCATGAAGGTCGACGGCGCCACCGGCTCGATCGACGACCTGATCGCCGGCGTCGAGCGAGGGCTGCTCCTCACCTGCCTCTGGTACATCCGGGAGGTCGACCCTCAGACCCTGCTGCTCACGGGCCTCACCCGCGACGGCGTTTACCTGGTCGAGAACGGCGAGGTCACCGGCGCGGTCAATAACTTCCGCTTCAACGAGAGCCCGATCGACCTGCTGGAGCGGTTCACCGCGGTCGCCCAGACCGAGGCGTCGTTCTCGCGCGAGTGGGGCGACTACTTCCCCCGGACCGCGACGCCGGCGCTTCGGGTGCCCGACTTCAACATGAGCACGGTGAGCCAGGCGCTCTGAGACTCAGTCATGGTTTGGTTCGCGAGCCACCCGGTATGGATTGCGTACTTCTGCGGATTAGGCCACGACGGGTTGGCTGGTAACCCGAGGCAGCACGAACCTGCTCCGTAACGGATGCCCGCCCAACCGACATGAAGTAACCTGCTCAGCGGCGTTGAGCCACGTGCACGATGTTGAGGTAGTGCTTCTCCACTGTGGGTTGGGGGCGCCGGCCGATTCGTTCCCGGATCGCGCTGAACAGCCGGCTCCGCTGCGCCTCGGTCATCACGATGTGGCCGGAGTACGTCCGGAGCACATCGATGTACTCGTCGGCGGTGTACGTAAACGACCAGACATGGCGGCGGGTTTCGGGCAGCTCGAACCAGCCCGAGGCGGCGATCTGGGCGGCCAGTGGATCGATGACCGCATCCGGGTTCGGGGGTCCGCCCCGTGGGTGCGACTCCTCGATCTCGTCGTAGACGTCCTGGATCTCGGCGAAGAACCGATCGCCGTCGGACGGCAGCACGTGATGGGTCGTCACGACAGCCAGCACACCGTCACGGTGCAGCAGCTGAGCCGCTTTGGCATAGCCGCGTGCCGGTTCCACCCAGTGCCAGGACGTGGCGGCGAAGACGGCATCGTACGCAGCCCGCTCCGGCGCATCCCAGTCCTCGAAGCGGGATCGCTCGATCACCACGTCCGGGAAGTCGGCGAGGCGCTCGGCGGCCGTCGCGGCAAGACTTGCGCCAGGCTCAATCGCGGTCACCGACCAGCCGCGCCCGGCCAGTGCTCGGGTGGCCTGCCCAGTGGCCGGCCCGACCTCGACGATGCGGGCACCGGGTTGTAGGCGACCCAATGCGGCAACGTCGTCGAAGACCCCGTCCGGGTAGGTCGGCCGGACCCGGTCGTAGAGCTCCGCGACCGAGTCGAAGACTGTCCCGTCCAACGTTCGCCGGCCTCCTCGGCGCCGCGTCAGCGGCCGTAGGGCGTACGGGTGAGGGTGTACGTGACGACGTCGAGATGGTCGATGCTGCCGTCGGCCCGGCGTACGACGTGGAGTGGCTCACCAGTGAAGTAGTTGTCGAGCCCCCGCCAGGTGTCGACGCCGACCCGCTCGAGACGGGTGCGACGACCGGCGTTCTCGTTGTCGAGCAGCAGGTTGCCGTCGCGGACGACCATCGTGTACGGCGTGTTGCCCCAGTACCACGGCCCGAGCAGCTCGTCGGCGCCGTCGACGACCGGCTCCGGCGACCACTCCCCCGGCAGCAGCGGCTCATGTTCGGCGAGCACGTCGATCAGGGTGTAGGCCAGACTCGGCGTATCGCCCCGGGTCCCGTTCGACAGCGTGATCGCAGCGGCGTCGTTCTCGGGGTCAATCACCAAGCCAGCAAGGAATCCGGGCATCGAGCCGGTGTGGCCGAACAGGATCCGCTCGGGCCGTCCGGCCAGCTGGAGCCCGAGACCCCACGCCATGTCCAATGCATCGTCGGGGGTGCCGCTGATCGGAATCTGCATCTCGTCGGCGGTGTCCGGTGCAAGGACGGCCGGATCCGGATCGAGCCAGAACGCGGCGTAGCGCGCCAGATCCTGGACGGTGCTCCACACCTGTCCGGCCGGCGCCATCGCACCCGTGTCGGTGTGCGGCTCCGGATCGAGCCGACCCGACCAGGGGTGGACCGAGTATCCCTGAGCGTGCGGCGCCGTCGGCGAGTACGTTGTGCGCGCCATCGCTAGCGGGTCGAGCACGCGGGACCGTACGACGTCCCACCACGATCCGCCACGCAGCCGGCCGACCGCCTCGCCGAGCAACGCGTAGCCGAGGTTGGAGTAGTGCATCTGCCTCGCGGCCGGGAGCACCGGCTCCTGCTTGCCGACCCTGGCGGTCAGGTCGTCGAAGTCGGCGCCGTCGGCGCGCTCCCACCACGGTCCCAGCGGCTCGGACGGGAGGCCGCCACTGTGCGTGAGCAGCTGCCGGATCGGGATCGTCGCGAACGGCACATCGGAGCCAAGGACCGAGCCGATGGTTGCGTCCAGCTCGAGCAGTCCCTCATCGCGGGCCTGCATGACCACGATGGCGGTGAGTGTCTTGGTGATCGAGCCGATGCGGTACTGGACATCGGGTCCGGCCTCGACGTCACCGGCATGCCGCCCACGCGCGGTAGTCCAGAGCAGCGAACCGGAACGCATGACACCGGCAACCAGGGACGGCTGCTGGGCATCGGCCTGCGACGTGGCGACCTCGCGAAGCAGCGCATCGGCGGTGTTGGCGCGCATGGCCATCGCGTTCACGCGAAGGCCTCCGGAGGCGGGCAGGCGCAGACCAGATGGCGGTCGCCGTAGGCCTGGTCAATCCGCGCCACCGGTGGCCAGTACTTGTCGGCGCCAACGCCGTCCGGAGTCGCGCCGAGCGCCCGCTCGTACGGCCGATCCCACTTGCCGGTGATCGCGTCGACGGTATGCGGCGCGTGGCGCAGGGGCGACTCCTCGAGCGGCCACTCACCCTCCGCGACCCGGTCGATCTCCGCCCGGATCGCGATCATCGCGTCGCAGAACCGGTCGAGCTCGCCGAGGTTCTCCGACTCGGTAGGCTCGACCATCAGCGTGCCGGGGACCGGGAAACTCATCGTCGGGGCGTGGAAGCCGTAGTCGATCAGCCGCTTCGCGACGTCGTCGACGCTGACGCCGGTGCGCTTGGTGATCTCGCGCAGGTCGAGGATGCACTCGTGGGCGACCAGACCGCCATGGCCCCGATAGAGCACCGGGAAGTACGGATCGAGCCGATGCGCCACATAGTTGGCCGACAGCACGGCGACCGACGTCGCGTCGGTCAGACCCGTCGCTCCCATCATGGCGATGTAGGCCCACGTGATCGGCAGGATGCCGGCCGACCCGTACGGCGCTGCGCTGACCGCGCCGATGCCATCGCGCCGATCCGCGTCGGGATGCAGCGGATGCGACGGCAGGTAGGGCACCAGGTGCTCGGCGACTGCGACCGGACCAACGCCGGGACCACCGCCACCGTGCGGGATGCAGAACGTCTTGTGCAGGTTGAGATGTGAGACGTCGCCGCCGAACTCGCCCGGCTTCGCGTGACCCAGCAGGGCGTTGAGATTGGCTCCGTCGACGTAGACCTGTCCACCGTGCTGGTGGACGATCTCGCACAGCTCGGTGATGCCGTCCTCATACGCGCCATGCGTCGACGGGTAGGTCACCATGATCGCCGCTAGGTCGTCGTCATGCTCGGCGCACACCGTACGCAGCTGCTCGAGGTCGACGGTGCCGTCGTCGGCGGCCTTGACCACGATGACGCGCATGCCGGCCATGACGGCCGATGCGGCGTTGGTGCCATGGGCCGAGGACGGGATCAGGCACACGTTGCGAGCGCCTTCGCCGCGATCGCGATGGTAGGCCCGGATCGCCAGCAGCCCGGAGAGCTCGCCTTGCGACCCGGCGTTCGGCTGGATCGAGACCCTGGCATAGCCGGTCACCTCGGCGAGCCAGCCTTCGAGCTGCTCGACCAGGGCGATCAGCCCGGCGGCGTCATCGGCCGGTACGAATGGATGCAGGTCTGCGAACTCCGGCCAGCTCACCGGCTCCATCTCCGTTGTGGCGTTGAGCTTGAGGGTGCACGACCCGAGCGGGATCATCCCGCGATCGAGCGCATAGTCACGGTCGGCGAGCTTGGCCAGGTAGCGCAGCATCGCCGTCTCAGATCGGTGACTCGAGAAGACCGGATGGGTGAGGATCGGCGTCTCTCGTCGCAGGTCCTCAGGGATCGCATCGGACGCCGCCAAGTCGAGCGCGTCCAGGTCGACGTCGTGTACGCCGAACGCGTCCCACACCTGACGCAGATGCTCCCGCGTGGTCAGCTCGGATGTGGTGATGCCGACCCGGTCGTCGTCGACCAGCCGGAGGTGCACGCCGGACCGGCGGGCCGCCTCGACGACGGCAGCGGCCCGACCGGGCACGGTCGCAACGACGGTGTCGAAGAAGCCCTGATGCTCGACGGCGACGCCGCCCTGGTCGAGTCCGGCGGCGAGCACGACGGCGTAGCGATGGGTGCGGTGCGCGATGTCGCGCAGCCCCTCGGGCCCGTGGTAGACCGCGTACATCGACGCGACGACCGCCAGCAGCACCTGCGCCGTACAGATGTTGGAGGTGGCTCGATCGCGCCGGATGTGCTGCTCCCGGGTCTGCAGCGCGAGTCGGTACGCCGGCCGCCCCTCGGCGTCGACGGAGACTCCGACCAGGCGCCCGGGCAGCTGTCGCTCGAGTCCTTCGCGTACCGCCATGTAGCCCGCATGCGGACCGCCATAGAACATCGGCACACCGAACCGCTGGGTCGACCCGACAACGACATCAGCGTCGAACTCGCCGGGCGCCGCCAGCAGGCACAGCGCCAGCGGGTCGGCCACCACGATCGACATCGCGCCGGCCGACTTCGCCTGGTCGAGCAGCCCGCGCAGATCGGGAACGGCGCCGCTCACTCCCGGGTATGCGACGACGACGGCGGCGAACCCCTCGTCGGGCAGGCCGTCGGAGAGGTCCGTGACCCGAAGGTCGATGCCCACGGCGTCCGCCCGGGTCCGCAGGACCGCCAGGCTCTGCGGCGCGAGGTCGGCATCGACGAGGAACGGCTTGTCGACCGACCGCTGCGCCCGGCGTACCAGGCCGACTGACTCGGCGACCGCGGTGCCCTCGTCGAGCAGCGAGGCGTTGGCGGTCGGCAGGCCGGTCAGGTCGGCGACCATGGTCTGGAAGTTCAGCAGCGCCTCGAGCCGGCCCTGCGAGATCTCGGGTTGATAGGGCGTGTACGCGGTGTACCAGCGCGGGTCCTCGAGGACGTTGCGCCGGATCACCGCCGGGGTCGCGGTCGGGTGGTAGCCCATCCCGATCATCGCGACGCCGGGGTTGTTGCGGGCCGCGAGCCGACGCAGCTGGGCGATTGCCTCGGGCTCAGAGACCGGCGGTGGCAGGGACAGCGCGGTCTCGCTCCGGATCGCAGGTGGCACTGCGGCGGCCATCAGTTCGTCCAGGCTGGCGTAGCCCAAGGCGTCCAACATGGTCTGCCGCTCCCCCGGCCCGGGGCCGATGTGGCGGGTCGCGAACGGGGCGGCGGCGTCGAGGTCGTGCAGGCTGGGCGTGTCACTCATCCCGAGGCTCCTGGGTCAAGCGGATGCGGATACCGCTCCCCCTCTGTCACGCTCGTCCGGCGGGCGCTTCAGAGTGCCTCAGTCACGTGGTCCCATGGGCCTGAGAGGTTCTGGGGAGAATTGCACCTTCGGCGCTGCCCGGCCCCAGTTGCCCGGCCGAAGCAGACTCTCCCACGTGCCTTCAACAGCGCTGCCAACGTACCACTATGTGGGAGTAGCCCCCGCGAGCCACGCCCATGTCGTACGCGGACCCGCCCTCTGCATGGCATGTGCGCACTCTGCATGGGCTCGACGCCGTGCAGAGTGCTGGAACACCACGCGAACGTGGTAACCCGTCAGGGCGGGATCGAGAGAGGGGCTAGCCGACCTCGCGGGCGCGGCGGCGGGCAGCGAGCTCGTCGTCGGGGTGGTCGGTCTCGGGCACGTCGGCTCGCTCGCTGGGCAGCTCTGCGAGCGACCCCTCGATCTCACGCCAGACACCGCCGATGGCGATGCCGAAGACACCCTGCCCGCCCTGCAGCAGGTCGATGACCTCGCCGGCCGAGCGGCACTCGTAGACGCTCGCGCCGTCACTCATCAAGGTGACCTGGGTCAGGTCGTCGGTGCCACGCTCGCGCAGGTGCGAGATCGCGGTCCGGATCTGCTGCAGCGAGACGCCGGCATCGAGCAGGCTCTTGATGATCCTGAGCAGCAGCACGTCCCGGAAGGAGTAGAGCCGCTGGGTGCCGGAGCCGCTGGCCCCGCGCACGCTGGGCTCGACCAGACCGGTCCGCGCCCAGTAGTCGAGCTGCCGGTAGGTGACGCCGGCGGCAGCGCAGGCGGTCGGACCGCGGAAGCCCACGTCCTCGGGCATCGGCGCCAGGTCGTCGGAGAACAGCAGGCCCTGCTCGGCCGCGTTGGCCGCAGCCTTCGCCGTGTCCTCCGCCGGGGCGGAGTTGACGTCAGCGCCTGTGTCGCGAGTGCCCGTCACGGGTGCCCTCCCAAGGGTGGGTGAGTCGTCGCCGGACGAGTTACAGCGGCGACATTCCTTGCTCACCGTACGTCCGGGTCAGACGGGGGTCAACGACCGACCCGGCGGGTCGTACAACCTCAACTGGAGGTTGAGAGTCGAGGGATCAGCGCTCGTGCTCGAAGTCCTCGGGCTTGATCTGATCGAGGAATTCCCGGAACTTCTCGACCTCGGCCTCGTCCTCGTCGGCCACCTGAACCCCGGACTCACCGAGGACGTCCGGGCTGCAGACGATTCTGCTTCCAGTACGTAAGGCCAGCGCGATCGAGTCCGACGGACGGGCGTCGACCTCGACACCCGAGGCGAACACGAGACGGGCGAAGAACACCCCGTCCTTGACGTCGGTGATCCGGACCTCGGAGAGCTCCTCACCGAACGACGTGACCAGATCGCGCATCAGGTCGTGCGTGAGCGGACGTGGCGGGACCACGCCCTGCTGGGCGAAGGCGATCGCCGTCGCTTCGACGGCCCCGATCCATATCGGCAGATAACGGGTGCCCTCAACCTCGCGCAGCAACACCAACGGCTGGTTGGTGGGCATCTCGACTCGGACGCCAACTACATCGAGCTCATGCACGCCTTCCACCGTACTCCGGACCGGGTCCGATGCGCAGGGGGCGGGGCCAGCCGATGCGATTCGGCTCAGCGGCGCAGGCCGTTCTTGACGAGCATGGCGTGCAGCCGCAGGGTCAGCGCTGCAAGCTCGCGTACGGCGTCGTCCGCGCGGGCCTCGGCGGTCGCGTCGCGCTGCCGCATCAGGGGCGCGACGACCTGCTCCACCAGGCCCACTTCGCGATCGGCGGCGGTCTTGAAGGCCCGCAGATGCCTTGGCTCCAAGCCGAAGGCGGCGAGCTCACCGACGGTCTTCGCGACGACGAGGGCGGTGCCGTCGTAGGCGCCCTTGGAGCCCTGCCGCTGGATCAGTCCGAAGCGCTCGATCTGGTCGAGCAGATCGCCGTCGATGCCCGCGGCCTCGAGCAGCTCGGCCCGCGACAGCCGCATCGTCCGGCTCTCCTGGGCGAACGTCTCAGGCGCCGGATAGCCGTCGTCGGCCAATACGATCCGGGGCGGCACGGGCTTCACGTCGTCGTCGAGCGGCGGGAGTCCGCGGTCCATCGCGGAGAGCTCCTCGCGGATCCGCTTGAGCGGGTAGTAGCTGTCGCGCTGGCGGGTCAGGACGTAGCGCAGTCGCTCGACGTCGGTGTGGGTGAACTTGCGATATCCCGACGGCGTACGCGCGGGTTCGACGAGTCCCTCCGACTCGAGATAGCGAATCTTGGAGATCGTCACGTCGGGAAAATCGGCTCGAAGCAGGCCGAGCACCTCCCCGATGCTCATCCGCGCATGTTGCGGCGCGGCTGAGGTCACTGCGCGGCTCCTCCTGTGCCGGCCTGGCTCGGGTAGTAGACCAGGCGGTACTTGCCGATCTGCACCTCGTCGCCACCGGCGAGCACGACCTCGTCGACCCGGTCGCGGTTGACATAAGTGCCGTTGAGACTGCCGACGTCGGAGACGACGTAGCCGTCGGGGGTACGGCGGAACGCGGCATGCCGGCGCGACACGGTGACGTCGTCGAGGAAGATGTCGCTGTCGGGGTGGCGACCGGCCGACACGGTGTCGGTGTCGAGCAGGAATCGTGATCCGGCGCTCGGGCCGCGCTGCACGACGAGCAGGGCACTGCCGGGCGGCAGGGCGTCGAGCGCGGCGGCGTCCTGGGCACTCAGCTCGGTGGCCTCGACGTCGCCGTCGAAGGTCGGTGTCAGCGAGATGGTCGAGGTTGCCTCAGACTCCGATTCGGGCGCCACCAACCGGTGCCCGCACTGCGCGCAGAACTTGGCAGAACTCGGGTTCTCATGTCCGCACTCAGTGCAGAACGGCATCACGACCTCCTCGACAACACAATTGCTCCCACTACCCTACGTGCCTGATCGCGCCGACTACGGGAGAGTCTCAAGCGAAAGTCAAGGTTGATGGTTGGGAGCAACCTACGGGTGCCGATACTGCCCGGTCAACACGGGTTTCCCGGCGTCATTCCCCGACGTGCGCGCGGTAGCCGTCGGCGTCCAGCAGATCGCCCATGGCGGACGAATCGGCGACCGTGATCCGCACCAGCCAGCCGTCTCCGTAGGGGTCGATGTTGACCTTCTCCGGGGCATCGTCCAGCGCCGGATTGGACTCGGCGACCGTGCCGGAGACGGGGGCGAAGATGTCGCTGACCGACTTGGTCGACTCCAGCTCTCCGATGCTGGTCCCGGCCTCGACCTCGGTCCCGGCCTCGGGCAGCGAGACGTACACGATGTCGCCCAGTTGCTCCTGTGCGTAGTCGGTGATGCCGACCTCCGCCGTGTCGTCGGCCAGCCGGATCCACTCGTGCTCGGTGGTGTACTTCAGGTCGTCTGGATACACGCGTCGCTCCTCGGGGAGTCAGTCGGCCGGCTGAGCGTACTGGGGCTCGCGGCGCACCGCCAGCGAGGTCACGTTGACGGTCTCCCGCTCATTGACGTCGACGCTGCCGCCGAGCGACTCGACGATCTCGGTCACGCCACCGGGAAACTCCACGGCCTCGCTCAGCGTGTGCGGGTGGCCGATCACGTCGATCTCGAACGGCGCGTTGACCACCGTGCCGTCGACACTGATGCCGTCGGTGTCGTCGGCGAGATAGGTCTGGGCGACGACGCGGGCGGTGTTGTTGATCTCGATCGCCTCGGCGCCCGCGTCGCGAAGCTCTTCGATCACATTGAGCAGTGTCGACGCCCCGACCTGGTTCGCCGGGTCGTCGATCCGGATCTCGATCCCGGGGCCGGTCGCACCGACGGTGCCGGACAGGATCGCCAGCGTGCTGGCCTCGTCGCGGGCGTCTTGGAGGGCGACCTGAGTACGGGTGCTGCTGTTCTGGAGCTCGCGCTTCTTGCTCTCGAGGTCCTGGAGCTGGGTCTCCGCCCGATCCCGCGTGGCGTCGAGCGAGTCGAGCAACTGGATCAGGTCGCCGCGCCGGGCGCCGGCGAAGTCGCCCGAGTCTGAGACGGTACGGCCCTGCACGACGACGCCGAAGGCAAGCACGCCGAGCAGGATCGCCACCGGGATCTGGGCGCGTCCGGGCCGGGCGGTGAGAACCTGCAGCACCTTGCGCCGGGCATCCGGCCGAGTCGTGGAGTCCGACGTGGCGGCCGCGACCTCCGGCTCGGGCTCGGTCTCAGGCTCGGTGGGCTCGGCCGGCTCCGGTGCGGTCTCGCTCTCCGGCTCGGCGTCAGTGTCGTCGTCCTCGGCGACCTCGTCCTCATCGGCATCGGCTTTGGCGGCCGGCTCATCCTCCGCGACAGCCGCATCGGGCTCTGCATCAGCGGCCTCAGTGTCGGCAGACTCGGCGTCGGCGGTCTCCGGCTCGGCGTCGGCGGCCGGCTCGTCCTCGGTCGCTTCTTCCTCGGCCGTATCGGGCTCGACCGCCTTGGTCGACTCCGCCGACTCCGGCTCCGGCTCGGTTGCCTCGGGCGCTACCGACTCGACGGCCTCGGGCTCGGTCGACTCGGGCTCGGTCGACTCGGGCTCGACGGCGTCGGCCTTGCGGGGCTCAGT
>Ga0081455_10002474_pt1 | contig 21961 bp, 15 predicted proteins | sample TabmetS3T2R1_FD_70207 | JGI IMG/M metagenome (GOLD analysis project Ga0081455, IMG submission 70207) | Tabebuia heterophylla rhizosphere microbial communities from the University of Puerto Rico - S3T2R1 | ecosystem: Host-associated > Plants > Roots > Rhizosphere ...
CGGCGAGACGCAGGGTCGCGCGCTTGTCTTGGGTCGTCTCGCCCGTCGAGCTCGCCTCGGTCCATAGTTCGCGGACCGCCTCGGCCAAAAAGGCCCGTCCAGATCGAAGGTCGGCCTCAGCGCGCCCGACAGCAGCTTGAACCATCGGCTGATCGCGGAGCGTCGCCTGCATGGCCCGCGGTGTCTTGGCGCCAGCCAGCTCGAAAAACGCGGCGAGACAGGAGCGGGCCATCCCTAGGGCTACCGCGGCATCGCCCGAGCCGAATAGCAAAGTCCGGGGTATCTGATAGAGCGGTCCAGTGTCCAGCAGCGGAGCGCCGGCCTGGAGCACCGTGCGCTCCGCGGGCACTAAGACATCGTTTACGGCGAAATGGTAAGTCCCCGTGCCACGCATGCCGCGGACATGCCAGGTGTCGAGCAACTCAGCTTCGGCCGCTGGCACGAACAGGTAGAGCTGTTCGGGTTGACCGTCCTGTAACCTCGGCTGGCCGTTCTCGAGGACCTGCGCGCGCGCCGCGAGCCATGCGGCGTGTCGGCAGCCCGTACTGAATCCCTGGCGGCCGGTGACCCGGTACCCGCCCGGCACCACGATTGCCTGAGCTGTGGGAAGCGGCGTGTTCGCGACGATGCTGCGTGGCGTATCGATCCAGATCAGGCGGGCGATGTCACGCGGCATCCGCGCAGCGTAGGTCGCGAAGACCGCGCACTGATTGACGATCCAGCCGGCGCTGGCGTCGGCTTTACCGATCTCCTCGAGCACTTGCACGTAGGTCGGCAAATCGATCTCCGCACCGCCCAGCGTACGGGGAAGCGCTAACTGGAACAACCCGGCGTCGGCGAGCGCCTCAAAGAGCGGCTGCGGCAACTCCCGATCGGCCTCGATCTGATCGGCGCAGGAGCGGATCATGGGAGCGAGTTTTCGCGCGGCGTCAAGCGGCGATTTAGTTTTGGTCGCAGTCATTGGTTCGATCCTACCCGTCTGTTAGAATTCGAAGCAAGAAACGAACGGTTTCCTCCAGCACTATCAAAGAATTTAACCGCTTCTCTACTCCAGACCGCAGTCAATGTCCATCTCTCGACCGGAATCGAGTTGAAATTGACAGGGCGGGCAGATCTCGGATATTGTCCGGCCAAAATTATCACCAGTCGCACCGGCCAGTGTGACCTTAAAATTTCTGGTCGCCGGGGCGTGGCCACCGGCAGACTCGAGTCAGGGTCTTCTCATCAACCAGCGCGGGGACACGCGCGCTTGAAAACAGGAGGATTTATGATCACACGCTCATCGACCTCGCAGGCCCTCTTACTCACCGGAACCATCGTTATTCTTGTTGTCGCGCTGGCCGCATTCGCGCAGCAGGAAGCGGACAAACCGCCGGCTCAACCGGCCGCGCCATCGGCGCCCGACGCTTCCAAACCGATGCCCATCCAGCAACCGCAGCCCACTACCGTGCCGGGACGGCCAGATATTCCCAATGCGGAAGTGGCCAAACAGTTGCGCAACGTCGCGCCCCTGCCCTTCGGCGCGCCGGAAGACAAGCTGCCGGTGGCGCAGCTCAAGGTGCCCAAAGGCTTCAAGGTCGAAGTCTATGCCAGCGGAATTCCCAATGCGCGGTCGCTCAGGCTCGGCGACAAGGGCACTGTGTTCGTCAGTAACCGTGTTCTAGACAAAGTCTATGCTATCGTCGACAAGAACGGGAAACGCGAGACAAAAGTCATTGCCTCGGGGTTGGACCGGCCCAACGGTCTCGCCTTTCACAACGGTACGCTCTACATCGCCGAGGGAACCCAAATTTCCAAGCTCGAAAAAATCGAAGATAACCTGGACAATCCGCCCAAGCCCGTGGTCGTCTACAGCGACTTTCTCAACCATCAGTCCCATGGCTGGAAATTCATGGCCCTGGGGCCGGATAGCAAGCTTTACGTAAACGTCGGCTCGCCGTGCAATATTTGCGAGCCTCCGGAGACCAATGGACAGATACGGCGGATCAATCTCGATGGCAGCGGCGCCGAGGTGGCCGCCCGCGGGGTGCGCAATTCGGTGGGCTTCGATTGGCACCCGGTGACAAAGGAACTCTATTTCACGGACAACGGGCGCGACTGGCTGTCCGAAGATCTGCCTGAAGACGAGCTTAACCGGGTCACCAAGCTCGGCCAGCATTTCGGATTTCCATACTGCCATCAGGGTAACTTCACGGATCGCGAGATGGGCTGGGGACGCTCCTGCGACGAGTTTGAGAAGCCCGTTGCCTTGCTCGGCCCACACTCCGCCGCGTTGGGCATGCGGTTCTACACGGGGAAAATGTTTCCGAGCCAGTACCAAAATGCAATCTTCATTGCGCGCCACGGTTCCTGGAATCGGACGAAGAAGATCGGCGGCGATGTCATCGTCGTGAAGCTGAACAAGGACGGCAGCGTAAAGTCGCAGGAGCCGTTCCTCACTGGATTTCTCCAGAACAATGAATATAGCGGCCGGCCAGTGGACGTGCAGGTCCTGAAAGATGGTTCGTTGCTGGTATCGGATGACCATGCCGGCGCGGTTTACCGGGTCAGCTACGGCAGCACCAAGGTCGTGCAGCGTTGAGCGGCGGACGGTCACGAATCACCTGACGTGGCGCAGCCGCACCAAAGCGGTGTAAAAAGCTCCCCCTCTCCGTCTCCCCGTCGCGGGGAGACGGAGAGGGGGCACTGTTGGTGTAAATGGCGTTTCGTTGATCAATAGGAAGGCGCGCAAACTCTCAACGCTACTAGTGCTATACGCGAGTTGTGTAACGTAAGACGTACCATAGTCGCTGCGACGTTCGTCTTGTTGTCGGTGTCGCCCGCCAACGCTGATACGATTGAAGCGCGTCTTTCTGCATGCCTCGCCTGCCACGGCGCGAGTGGGCAATCGGTAGTTCCCGAGGTCCCCTCCCTCGGGGGTCAACCGGCCTTCTACCTTACCATCCAGCTCGTCATGTTTCGGGAGAAGCTGCGAGTGGTCGAGCCGATGAACCAGGTGATGCAAGGACTCACGGATAACGATTTGCGCGGCATGGCGGCTCACCTCGCAAAATTGCCGCCGCCTGAAGTTGCTGGCTCTATCGATCCCGAGCGCATGGAGCGGGCCCGGACCCTCATCGAACAGCACCGTTGCGACTTCTGCCACAAGCGGGATTATTCCGGTCAAGAGAACGTGCCCCGCCTTGCCGGCCAGCGCGAGGATTACCTCGTGAAGGCGCTGCGGGAATACAAGAACAACACGCGCCGCGGCTACGATGCGGCGATGGCGGATGTACTCTACCTGATCAGCGACGAGCAGATCCTCGATCTCGCCTATTTTCTCGCGCGTCTCCGCTGAAAAAGTGGCGGTGCGTTTTTTCGGGGCGTATGTGCCATTCATTCGAGAAGTTAATGAAACAAACCTACTTGATTGTTCCAAATGAGAGGGAGAGATGTGGTTCGACAAGCTCACCTCTTTGAAACTCGAAGGGTGCATTATCAGCTTCCCCCGACGTGGCTGATAAAATTCTTCAATACTTAGAAAAACCTCCGGTAAGCATCTGTTCAGCTTTGTCTGCACAAAGCCAGAGCGAGTTGACATAATGCCAGCTTATCGGATAGGCTCCGCCCACTAGTCCTTGATCTTTGCATTGCATCGGATCTTTTGCCGGCTCTAATCTGCGGTCACGGAAGCGGTTTGTGATATCTCAACGGCTACTCCACAAAAGTAAGTTCCTATCACTTAGTTCTCCTCTCCTAACTGAAGCAGGAGGTTACTATGAGGAAATTTCGGACACGTGTGGCCATCACTCCGCTACTCTTATTCTTCTTCCTTGCAACAAGTTTGATCTTTAGTTCCGCACTCCATGCACAGGCTCCCTTCTATCAGGGAAAGAGCATAACCCTCATAATTGGCAATCAGGCCGGAGGTCTCTATGATCTTTGGGCGCGCCTCATCGCTAACCATATAGGAAAACAGATCCCGGGCAATCCCAGCGTCGTCGTGCAGAACATGCCAGCCGCCGGGTCATTGGTTGCGGCAAATTATCTTTACAACGTCGCCAAACCGGATGGACTCACCATCGGCGCTGTTATTCCGGGAATCTACACGGACCAGCTGATTGGCCGAAAGGAGGTGCAATTCGACTGGGCCAGATTCAATTGGATCGGCACGCCGGAGCAAACCGAATGGGTGTTTATCATCCGCTCGGACAGCCCATACAAAAGCATCGAGGATATACGCTCAGCTACAGAGCCGCCTAAGTGTGGCTCCACAGGAACGGGTTCATTTTTGTACCAAGTGCCTAAGCTTTTGGAAGAGACCTTGGGAATGAAACTCAACATGGTCACAGGCTATATCGGTGGGCCGGATGTTGACCTTGCCATCGAGAGGGGCGAGGTGCGCTGTCGTTCGATTTCCGTTACGGCCTTTTTTGGTCGCGAGCCTTACATTGCTTGGGGGAAAAAGGGTTTTGTTCGTCCCCTGGCTCAGACAGGAAAAAAACGGGATATTTCATTGGGGGATGTCCGCACTATCTATGAGTTAATGGACCTGTATAAGACACCTGAGATTGGCCAGCGGTTGGCTACTGTGATGCTGGCATCGAACATCTTTGGCCGTCCTTGGCTAACGCCTCCTGGCGTCCCTGCCGAGCGAATAAGAATCTTGCGCGAGGCGTGGAATAAAACAATGAAAGATGAAGAGTTTTTGGTAGAGGCAAAAAAGCGGCGCTGGCCGGTCGCGCCCGTAGCCGGCGAGGAGCTTGACTCGTTGGCCAAAGAGGTGACCGCGCAGCCGCCAGAAGTTGTCCAACGGCTGAAAAAATTCTTGGAAGAGTAACGAAGTCTTAAGGATAAGTCTGAAATAATTCGGTGTTTACTTCATCTTTCATCCTTTCGCCTTTATCCTTTGTCACACGGAGGCCCCGATGATCAAGCTAAAAAAGCTCGGACATATCCAGCTCCGAGTGGCGGACCTCGAGCGGTCTAAAGCTTTCTACCGCGACGTTCTCGGCTTCCGCGTCGCCGAGCAGGATCCCAAGCACGGCGACCTGTTCATGACGTTAGGGGAGGACTTCCACACACTGGACATGGCGCAGCACGAAAACCCGGAGACCGCCAGGGGCCCAGCTCGGCCGCTCGGCGTCGCCCACATCGCCTTCCAAGTGGCGAGCTACGAGGCACTGGGGGAGGCTTACCGCACGCTGCTCCAGCACGGCGTGCGGATCGAGCGTGCCATGGACCACGTGAACCAGCGCAGCATCTACTTCGCCGATCCCGACGGCAACCGCCTGGAGATCTACTACGAGATGCCGGGAGCGCTCGCGCGCTTTCCCGAGGGCCGGGGCGACCAGAACCGCGAGCTGGCTATTAGTAATGTGGGAGAGCCGTTGCCTGCCTGGCTTTCCGAGGGGTGGCCCGGCAGCATCACCGCGGCAAGAAATTCCTCGACCTTCGCCAACAAAGACTGACTAAGGAGACAACTCAACAGCGGGAGGCTCGCCAGTACCCGCTGATCCAAGTCTAGGAAAACATCACAGACCCTTACACCGCAGCGTATCCTTGGGAGGAACGCCCCATGGCAATCACTGAACAACTCGCGCACTTGATAGCAGAAACCACGTATAAACAACTGCCCGTGAGTGCGGTGAGCCAGGCAAAGAGGGCGCTTCTCGACACCATCGGTGTCACGCTGGCCGGACATGGAGAAACCGCGGGCCAGATCATTACCGCATTTGTCAAAGACGCCGGTGGTCATCCGGAAGCTGCCATTCTGGGCACATCTCTTTACACGTCGCCCGCCCTTGCGGCGTTGGCGAATGGCACGCTCGGGCATGCCTTGGACTTTGACGACGTAACCTTTCACCTGCGTGGACACCCAAGCGTGCCTGTGGTCCCTGCGACGCTAGCGCTCGGGCAGGCCCTGGGTGCGAGCGGCGAGGACGTTATCACGGCGTTTGTGATCGGGGTGGAGGTTGAAGCGAAAATCGGCAAGGCAATGACCGCCGCACATCTGCGCCGCGGCTGGCATCCCACGGCCACGATTGGAACCCTAGGCGCAGTAGCAGCGGCGGCGAAACTCCTAGGGTTGACCGGCCGACAGGTCCAGATGGCGCTTGGGATCGCGGCTTCGAAAGCCGCCGGGTTACGGCAGAACTTCGGCACCATGACAAAGCCACTCCACGCTGGTGAAGCGGCGCGCAAGGGGGTGGAAGCAGCCCAACTTGCGCAGCGGGGATTCACAGCCGATCCGCATATCCTCGACGGCCGGTTTAGTTTCTTCAATGTGTTCGTGGGTGAAGGGGAGTTCGTCCCCGAGACCGTTATACGGGATTTTGGCGCGCCGTATGAAATCATCACGCCGGGAATCGGTGTGAAACCCTATCCTGCATGTCGCCAGGCACATCGCGCCATTGATGCAATGCTCCACCTGGTGCATATGTACCACCTGCAGCCCGACGACGTCAGTGAAATTATCTGCCACATCAGCGCGCGCATGCGCGATTTTCTCGTCTATCACCAGCCGCAGACGGGTTTGGCAGGGAAGTTTAGCATGGAGTACTGCCTGGCCGCGGCGCTCTTGCACGGCAAGATGGGCCTGGCGCAATTCTCGGATGCCAGCGTGCAAGATCCCCGCGCTCAGGCGTTGATGCGGCGTGTGCGCTTGACACACCCCGATGAGGACAAACCCAACTGGGATAACCCTGTCCCAGATGTCGTGGAGGTCGTCTTGCGCGATGGCACCCGGCGACAACAGCGCGTCGAGGTTCCCAAAGGCGATCCAGAACTCCCGTTGACGTGGACCGAACTCGTGACCAAGTTCCAGGACTGCGCTGCTACAGTGCTTCCAGAGAGACAGATTGAGGAAGCCATGCAGCAGATCGCGCACCTGGAAGAACTACCGACACTGAAACCGCTCATGACGAGCCTCACTTTGGCGGATGTGCCGGCGTAAGCCCCCAGGTGCTAATAGTGACGATTTGCTTCAGAGCAGTTCTCTTGCGGCTCTCTTGATCTCGGATTCCGCAGTTCAATTGTATGACTTGTGCTAGGCGAGGCGTGAGCCTGGAGCAGCGAACGCATAGACCCGTAATGTTTCAAAGTTTTTTTGTTACTTGGCACTTCGTTCGTAACGGTCGAGGACGCCGCTCATCGCACCGATGCCGCAACTGCGCTCAGAGGCACAGGCCCGTTGCGTTCGCTACGGAAGGCTTGCGCCTTGTCCTGTGCTTCGCCTTCAACTGCGGAATGCGGGTTGATTAGACACTATTGGGTCAGTGGATGAACCCATACAGCTTGCCGGCGTTTTCACAGACGATTTTGTGGCGGACCTCTGCGGGCAGGTGTCCCAGTTCGCGCTCGATGAACTCGCTCGAGTCGGGCCACACTCCGTCCGGGTGGGGAAAGTCCGAACCCCACATGATGGTATCGTGTCCCAGGTCATCGAGAAGCTTGATGCCGATGCGATCACTCTGATAGGTGGCTCGGCACTGGCGACGCCAGTACTCGCTCGGCCGCATGGTGAGGCTCAAGTCTTTGAACTGGTCCTCCCATTCCGCGTCCATGCGGTCCAGCACGTAGGGAATCCAACCGATCCCGCTCTCGCCGATCACGATCTTGACGTTGGGGTAACGCTCCAGCGCGCCGGCGAAGATCACTGATATCAACGTTGTGGCCATGTAGAGTTGGAAGCCGGAGATGTGAACCGCGCGCTCCACTAGCGCGAGCTGGGGCGGCAGCTTCGCGAGGTCCGGCCGTCGCTCCCCTGCGGTGTGGAAGTGTACAGGCAAGGCGGCCTCGTTGGCGACCTCCCAGACCGGATTCCATTGGGGATCCCAGAACGGCGCGATGTCGTACGAGTGAGCGATCTCGAGACCGCGCACACCGCCGCGTTTGATCACGCGCTGCATTTCTTCCACGGCGGCCTCGACGGGAGCGTTGGGGATGCAGGCGAGGCCCGCGTAGCGGTCGGGGTGCGCGTCGCAAAAGTCGGCGAGCCATTCATTGTAGATCCGCGTCAACTCGATGGCGGCCTCAGCATCATTCAGCCGGCGAGTAGCGCCGAGAATCCCGTAGAGCACCTCGGCCTGCACGCCGTCGCGCTCCTGGTCCTTCAAGCGCAGCTCCGGGTCGGTGAGCCTTCGGATGCCTCGCTTGCCGTCCTCATAGAGACCAGTGGTGGCCATGCGGTCGGAGCGGTGGATTTTTCCGGGAACGTACTCGCGCCCGGCCGACCCCATGCCGTTCATGAGCCCGAGGTTTGCGCCCTTCTTTGTCACCCACACTGGCCCCTTGGGGCCGTCCATGACGTAGGGCATGCGGTCCTTCATCGCCGCCGAGGCGCTCGACGTGAAGAGATCCGGCGGCAGCCAGCAAAGATCGACGTGACAGTCGGCAGAAATTCGGGTATAGCGCATATCGTCCTCCGAACATCGGTTCAAAGTTCAATGGTCAAGGTTCAAAGTCCGAACGACTTAAAACGTTGAACCTGGAACATTGAACCTTGAACAACGTGTCATATACCATAGAGGAGAGCACAGTTGTCCCACAGAATCTTACGCTTGCTCGCCTCGCTAACACCGTCAAGTTGCAAAAATGTCTCGATGGCGCGCGGATAGGCCGAGTCGTCATGCGGCCAATCAGTGGAAATGACGATGTTCTCATCACCTATGGCCTCAATGGTGTACCGCACGACCGCCTCATCGGGATCAACCGAGACATAGCAATGACGGCGAAAATATTCGCTGGGGGGCATTTTTAACGGGAATCGTTCGTCGTCGCCGAACTTCTCGACGCGTTCGTCCAAACACCATAGCCACCACGGCACCCAGCTACAGCTCCCCTCCAGAAAAGCGGCGGTCAATCCCGGATAACGTTCGAAAACTCCGCCCGTCAACATACTCCCCAATGCCAGCATCATCTCCACTGGATGGCCCATGGCGTGCGCCATAGCGAAGTTATCGAGGTACCGCCGTCCCAAATGCTCCTGGTAGGCCATCTGGATACCATGAAAGGCAACGGGTACGTGAAGCCGTTCCGCTTCGTCCCAGAGGGGATCGTAATAGCGGTCGTACCACGGCCGGCCATTGACTTGCTGGTTGGGCAATACCAGAGCCACGGCTCCTAATTCCTTGACGCTCCGCCGCGCCTCTACCGCCGCGAGCTTCACGTCATGCACCGGTACGAGGGCCGCCGGTTTCAGGCGGGTGCGGTCGGTGCTGCAGAAATCGGCGAGCCAGTTGTTAAAGGCTCTGCAGACGGCAGCGGTAAGTTCTGCGTCCAGACCATCCACGGCAATGATATGGGCGGCGCGTGTGCGAAACACGATGGAGACGTCGATTCCTTCCACCTCCATGGCGTGCAGCATCGCCTCCGGCTGTTCGCCGCGGCGCTCCTCGTCAGGGCCAACCTCGCGTCCAAGCTTCTCGTGGCGGTCGTGGGCCTTCTGCCGTCGTACTTTGGCCAGGCGCTGCCGTTCCGGGCGATCGATGTAAGCAGGAAACACCTTGCCCTCAAAACGCCACACGCCCGGGCTCGAGCCATCCGGCATATTGGTAAACTGCGGGGCGCGCTCTTTGAACTGTGGCTCGATATATCTGGCCCACAGATCACGCGGCTCCGTCACATGGATGTCACTGTCTATGACCTTAAAGCCCTGCTTCACCGTTCTTTCTCCTTTGCTCCGACACAAGGATTCTGCCGAGACACCGTGCGCGCAGAGTTGGAAATACGATCGCGCCAAGACGCCAAGAACGCAAAGAAAAAATATCCTCTTACTTGTCCGAACTTGGCGGCCTTTTTGCGCGAGATATTCTGACTCTTCCCTGACACCCTCACGCGCTCTATATATTCTTTCACCTCAATGTTCCTTCATGGTGCGTCGCTCGATTTCCAACAGACGCTCCAGGCCGCTGGTCTTCTGCGCGGCTTTCATCTCTTTATCAGCACCACCCGGACCCAGGAAAGGGTCTATTTTTCCTTGCGCCAAACACTCATAGGACTGCCGCACGGCTTTGACCATGGCGGCGAAAGCTGTGCCGGATGACGCGGCCAAGCGGTAGCCCAGACCGGCCAGATCGCGCGGCGAGTAGAGGAATCCGGAAAAACCGTCGGCTGGCGCGAAGGTCATCAGTGGCGCTGGTAGGCGTTCGCCGACGGTGCGCATCTCCTCGGCATTGCGCGTGTGGACGAACAGCATGTCGGCGCCCGCTTTGTGAAATGCCTCCGCACGGCGCAAGGCCTCTTCGAGGTCGTAGACCCGCCTGGCGTTTGTCCGGGCGATGATGACGAAATCGGGGTTGGTGCGGGCGGCGATCGCCTCGGCGAGTTTCTTCAGCATCAACTCGGTGGGAATCAGATGATCGACGCCGGCGTGGTGCTCGACACGCCGCGGCAGCAGCTGGTCCTCGAGCTCGATTGCGGCGAAGCCCGCCGCTTCAGCGAGGGCAATCGTGCGATGCATGTGCACGGGGTCGCCCCAGCCGCCGCCCGCATCCAGGACAATCGGCAATTGGCACACCGCACGCATGTCGAGGGCCACCGCGGCAAGCTCCGGAAGCGTCAGATTGGCCTCGGTGACGCATTTCAGCCAGCCGAGCGACCCACCGCTGAGGTAAAGCGCTTTGAACCCAGCCTCCTCGGCGAGCCGCGCCATGATCGGATTAAGCGCCACCGGAGCGAGGATCAGTTCCTTACCCCGCATTAGCTCGCTGAACTTTTGCACGTTGCCTCCTTAATTTATCGCCGCGATATTCCCGACTCGTCCCTTTGTTCCAATGAATTTAGGTCCTCCATACTCCGCGGCGGAGAAAATGTCGAGCCCTGGATGAAGAGGCGAACAACGCTCAAATTTTGACTCAATGCTTGATATCAAGTAGCAATCAGCAAGGGCTGTGCGGTACAATCCTGGCGGAGGTGAATTCAGAGAAGGTCGAACCACTCAGGGAGATTCTCGAGAGAGAGCTTTTCTTGTTAGCGTGACTTCGGCTTGAGATCCCAAGCGTAGACGTCCTCGGCCGGATTTGACTTGAAGTCGAATTTGTTGCTCACTCCTTGGAGGCCTTGATACTGGTAGAGCCAGGCCACCGGCGCTTCATCCATCAGCACCGACATGGCTTTCTGCAGCAGTTTCACTCGCTGACCGGGGTCAAAGCTCGCCTGCTCTGCGTTGAGTGCAGCATCCACCGTCGGGTTGGAAAACTCCAGCCGCTTGGTCACTCCTGTGCGGAAGTATTGGTGCAGGTATTCACTGGGGTCAACGACCGATCCCCGTCCGAAGATATACATGCCGACTTTGCCATTTTGGATAGCAGCAAACCCGCTATCTTGGTCCTGCGTCCGCAGCTTGGCTCGGATTCCGACCGCGTTGAGCATGCCGCCGATCGCCTCTGCAACGTCTTTGACTTTGTTGTACTGTCCAAGAGGAACTAAAAAATCAACCTCAAAGCCGTTAGGGTAACCGGCTTGCGTAAGCAACTGCTGTGCTTTCGTCGGGACGTAAGCGTACTTGGGGCTGATCTCGGGGCTGTACCCGTACTGGTCGGGTCCTACTGGCGCATCCATCGGATAGGCGTATCCTTTCAACACGCGCTTAGTCAGAGCCTCTCGGTCGATCGCGTAGTTCACTGCCTGACGCACAAGTTTGTTCTTGAACTCGGGCACCGACGTGTGCATGCCCAGGAACATGATATTGACCGTGCGGGCAGTCTCTATCCTTGCACCGCCTGTCACTCGGGAGGCGCTCTCGGGCGGAACGTTGGAGATGATATCCACCTCCCTGTTCGTCAACGATGTGATCGCTACCTCCGCCTCCGGTATATTTCGAAACACGATCTCGTCAACCGTCGGCTTGTGATCGCTGTGGGCATAGCCAGGATTCTTCTGCAGTACGAACCACTGACCGCGTACCCACTCTTTGAACTTATAAGGCCCCGTTCCGAGCGCCAGTTTGTCGGCCTGGGATCCACCCAGACGATCATAGGCGGCCCTGTTAGTGATGAAGCGTTGTGCCAGGCGGAACACCAGGGCCGCATCCGGACTCTTGGTGCGCAACCGGACAGTGTACGGATCTACCGCCTCTATCGCGTTCACATGGGCGATCGAGCTGGCCTGCTTGCTGTCGGGGTCCTTCTGGATTCGAGTGTACGAGTGCACGACGTCGGCCGCCGTGAACTCGCTGCCGTCGTGGAACTTGATGCCCTTCTTTAGCTTGAACACCCACGTGTTATTGTCCGGATTGCTCCACGACTCGGCCAGAATAGGGACGATTTGCCTCTTGCTCCAGCTCCACTCCACCAGGGGCTCGATCACGTGCTTCCAGGTCGGATAGATCTGCGTCGTTGAATGAGCGTAGGGGTTTAGGGTTTCCACCTGCACGCCGGGGAGGGCGACCGTGGCGGTAATTTTCTGCTCTTGCGTCGCAGCAGCCAGCGCCTGGGCATCGAACATTGTAGAAGCTGGCCCCGTCACTGTCGGGACAAGCATCTTGTATGCCCCGAGAACAAGGGAAAGCAGCCCGGAGAAAGCGATGACTCGGAATCTCAGCATAGCAATTCTAACTCCCTTTAGTTATCACACCGAAGCGAATTCGAGCCTGAAGCAGACAGCGCACTTTGAGTCATCAAGCATCTTGTGAATGCCCGCGCATCGGGACTTCGGAGCGGCCCGACTATACGTTGAACCTAAGAGGAACCGTCTATCATTTTTAGTGCCTCGGTGGCGGCTCGCCGCACGAGAACTTTGACCATTTCGCGCTTGTATTCTGCGGAACCACGATTGTCGTCCATCGGATCAATCTCAGTAGCAGCGATCTCGCCCATCTCTCGGAGCGCGGCGTCGGTTATCGGCCTTCCGCGCAGCACTTCTTCTGCTTTGCTGGCACGCACGATGGTTGGCGCGACCGAATTGAGCCCCATGCGTACGTCCTCGCAGATCCCGTTTTTGGCTTGCAATGTAATCGCGACTCCGACCGTCGCGAAGTCTTCAATGCTGCGCGGGGTAAATTTAATATGGCACCAGCCCGGTCTTTGCGACGGCGGGACATGGATCTCGGTTAACAATTCACCCGGCTCTAGAGCGGTTTGGTAGTAGTCGATGAAAAACTTGTCCAAGGGCAGTCGGCGTTGACCCTTGCTGCTGGAAAGGATCACCTCTGCATCGAGTGCAATTAAGCTTGCGCCGGGATCGGTCAACGGATCGCCGCCCGCAAGATTGCCCCCCACCGTTCCCATGTTGCGGATGCGTGGCTGGGCGACCTTACGAAAAGTTTCCTGGAGCAGGGGATAGTGCTTCTGCACGGCGGCCGAAAGCTCAATATCGCGATGCCGCGCACCGGCGCCGATGTGGAGGCCGTCTTTGTTGTAAGTGATTCGGTCGAGCTTGGGGATACGCGCCAAGCTGATCACGACCTTGGGCATGAGCAGGCGCTGGCGCATCATGATGATCAAAGACGTGCCGCCAGCTATGACACGCGCATCTTCGCCGTGCCTTTCCATCAAACTGAAGGCTTTTTTGAGAGTTGTCGGTTCGTGGTAGTCAAATTTGATCATGATCCGTTTTTTTCTCTGAGAGCCCGGAGAATCTTTTCCGGCGTGATCGGCAAGGTCTTGATCCGCACACCCACGGCGTCGAAGATCGCGTTGTTGATAACGGCCGCAGTGGGGTCCATATTGAGCTCGCCCAATCCCTTGGCCCCGAACGGTCCCGTCGGCTCGTATGAATCGGCAAACGCATGTCGCAGCGGCGGCATATCGCGCATGGACGGAATACGATAATCGGAGAAATTCGGGTTTATCGGTCTTCCTTCGTCGATCTGCAATCCTTCCGTGAGCGCGTATCCGATGCCCTGAGCCAGCCCGCCTTCGACTTGTCCTTCGGCGCCGATGGGATAGATGACCGTGCCGCAGTCCGACGCAACGACAAAGTTGAGGATTTTGACTTGTCCGGTTTCAGGATCGACGTGAACTTGGGCGGCTTGGGCGCCGTAATTATAGGCGCCGGACTCGTTACCAAAGCGCGTGCTATCGGGCAATACCGAGTCGGCATCGAAACTACCCGAGCCGACAATCGGTGCGCCGTTGTGACGGAACAGTCGCGCGCGCGCGACGTCCGCAATAGTTATAGACTTGCCTTCGGCTCCTTTGACGAAAATTTTACCGTCGCGCGACATGAGATCCTGGGGATTGGCTTCCAGCATCTCGCCGGCCTGCTCAAAGAGTTGCTGCTTGACATTGGAAGCAGCGTTCTTCACCGCATTGCCGCTCACGTAAGTGAGGCGGCTGGCAAACGCGCCTAGACAGAAAGTTGTAAGATCCGTGTCGGCGCGGGAAATCTCGACATCTTCGACCCGCACGCCGAGTTCTTCGGCAGCGATTTGGCACATCGCGGTGTGAACGCCCTGGCCGCATTCACCCTCACCACTTAAAATTAACGCCTTGCCGTCTTCATTGATTTTGATCGTGGCCGAGCTGCCGTCATAGTCGCCGAAATGACGTTTGCCGCTGACATGAACCGTACACGCCAAGCCTAGTCCGGTATTCGGCTGTCGGTTGGCGCGCTTGCCTTTCCAGTCGATCATTTTATCGACCATGTCGAGACACTGCTTTAGCTCGCAGCTCGTGACCCGGTTGCCGTGAGGGGAGATATAGCCGACTTCAGCCGCGTTGATGCGGGCGATCTCGATGGGGTCGATGCCCAGTTCGTGGGCACCGAGATCGATCGCTTGCTCGACCGCCCATTCCGCCGATGGGTTACCGAAGCCGCGAAAGGCTCCGGTTGGTATCTTGTTAGTATAAACCAACTTGGCGTTGATCTTTACGTCGGAATACTTATAGCAGGTGTCGTGGCGCATCGACGCGACGCCGGTGATGGCCGGCGCTTTTGCCGAGTAGGCGCCGTTATCAGCGATGACGTTCAATTGTTTGGCGCGGATACGGCCATCTTTTTTAAAGCCGATCTTGACGTTGATCTTCATGAACACACGCGGTCGGCAGCCGGCGAGAAACTCTTCTTCGCGGCTATTGATCAGCTTTACCGGCTTGCCGGCTTTTTTGGCGAGGACTGCTGCAACCAAGGCGTTGTTGTCATCGCAGGATTTGCCGCCGAATCCGCCGCCGACAGCGCTCTGGATGATGCGTACATCCGATTCAGGGACCCCTAAGGCCGTGGCGATTCGGAGGCGGGCGCTAAACAGCGTCTGCGTGTTCATGTAAATCGTGTATTTGCCGTGGGCGCTGTATTCGGCGACGCTGCCGATGGTTTCGATCGAACAGTGCCACTGGGGCATGCTGGTAAAGGTATCTTCGACGATCACGTCGGACTCGGCGAAGGCCTGGCCGACGTTGCCGCGTTCGATGTTCATCATCATCGCGATATTATTTGGCTTGTCATCGTGCACGAGCGGCGCGTCGTCTTTCATTGCCTCTTCGGCGTCGAAAACACCGGGGAGAGGCTCCCAATCCACTTCAATCAGATCGACAGCCTCCTCGGCGATATCGGGATCAATGGCGGCGACAGCGGCGACTTCCTCGCCGACATAGCGGGCTTTACCGACCGAAAGGATGTATTGATCGGCGAAGAAAGCCCCCCAGGGACGTTTGAGGGTGTCTTCCGCCGTGACCACGGCGCGCACGCCGCGAAGCTTTGCCGCTTTCCTGGTGTCGATGTGGCGGATGCGTGCGTGCGGATAGGGGCTTCTTAAAACCCGCCCGATGAGCGTGCCGGGTAGTTGGATATCGGCGATAAACTTCGATTCGCCGGTAACTTTGTCAAAACCTTCGATGCGCTGGACACGCTGTCCCACGACGGAATATTTTTCTGCTTTTGCCATATGAATTGCGGACAAGGAGATTCGGAAAGAAGGAGAAGGGAAACAATCTCCCAGCTCCAAGTCTCCTCGTCTCCCTTGCTTGTCTCCTAGTCTGTCTTCGCGACTGGCTTATAAACGTCCAGGCTCTGTATTTTGGCGGTTTGCTCGCGCTTACGAAATTCGAAATTCGGATCGATTTTGTTGTGAACCACAGCCATGACGGACTCAAGAATCTTATAGTAGCCGGTGCACCGGCAGAGGTTGCCGGACATCCATTCTTTGACTTCATCCTCGGTGGGTTCGGGGTTCTCGTCGAGCAGCGCCTTGGCGGCCATGATCTGACCCGGCGTGCAGATCCCGCACTGGAACCCGCCGTATTCAATAAAAGCTTGCTGCAGTGGATGAAGCCTACCATTCTTGGCGAGTCCCTCGATGGTTTCGATATGCTTCCCTTGGCAAGCAACCGCGAGGGTCAAACAAGAGCTTACGACCCTGCCGTCGATAATTACGCTGCAAGCACCGCAAACGCCGATGCTGCAACCTTCTTTGGTACCGGTGAGGCCGATGTCATCCCGGAGGGCTTGTAGAAGCAATCGGTTGGCTTCCAGTTGCAGGTCATACTCTTCGCCATTAACGAGTAGCCGAATCTGTTTTTTCATGATGTCGCAGCATATATTTTGCCTCTCCGAGATTCAACTTATCGAGTGTAACGAAGATTTTCCCTTCCACGTTTAAATTCCGCCGACCGGCGATGTCTCGGTTCGTCCGGGGCTTTTTTATAGTTCATCTGAACGATTAAGCTCCAGTTTGACACAAAGTGTCAAAACACCAGAGCGAAAATCAGACGTTAAGAATTCCGCTTGCCGTCGGGCTGTGATACGCTCTTAAAGCGTAAAATCAAATTGCACTGCATAGGAGAATACAATGGTCGGTGAGAAAGATAGAAAGGATGTTCTCGGTCGCATTCAACGAGAAGAGCTGGCTCAACTGACAAAAGAGCTCGTCGATATCGCAAGCCCTACCGGTTCCGAAAAGGTGATCGGCGAGTTTATCTTGGATTGGTATTCGAGACACGGCATCAAGCCTGTGCGCCAGGAAATCGACCCCAATCGCATCAATGCCGTAGGCATTCTAAAGGGCAGCGGCGACGGTGTCTCGCTCATGATCAACGGTCACATGGATACAAGTTATACCGGAACCGATGAAGATAGAATGTTCTGCCGAGAGCTTGAACCAGACAGCGATCTCAAAGGCGCCATTCGAGACGGCAAAGTTTTCGGTCTAGGGGCGTCCAATATGAAGTCAGGGCTGGCGGCGTTCATGGTCGCGGGGAAAGCGATACGGGAAAGCGGCATCACTCTTAAAGGAGATCTGATACTTGCCGCTGTAGCGGGCGAGATTTCGCGGACGCCGGTAGGTCCTTACCAATCTGGCGCGTACCGTGGTGAAGGCACGGGAACGCATTATCTCTTGTCGCACGGCATCCAATCTGACCTTGCTATAGTGGCGGATCGGTCGGCCCATTCGATAGTGTGGGCACAGACCGGTGTAGCGCAACTCAAAGTCACAACTTTCGGCGATCCTCATGCCGCCTGGGGAGTTACCAGAGAAGAGAAACCGCCTGAGGTCTCTAGCGCGATATTGAAAATGATGAGAGTCGTGCAAGCCATTGACGCTTGGGCCGCGGATTTCGAGCGGGCCCACGTTTATTCCTCAGCCCACGGCCCGATTGTGCCAAAAGTTAACATCGGCGCTATTCAGGGTGGCGCCCCTTTTAGACCGAACTATTATCCAGGAGTTTGCTCCGTCTATGTAGACGTGCGAACTCCGCCGGATTTGCGGCCGCTACAGGTCCAGCGCGAACTGCAAGCGGCTGTGTCCAAGCTCGGTCTTGAATATGAGATTGAAATGTATGCCTCCAAAATGGGATACGAGGCCAAAGGCGTGGAGCCCATCGTGCGGGTCATCGAGGAGAGTTATCAATCACTGTTTGGCAAGAAAACTCCCGCTCCCACCGGCCTTCATGCGAGTATCTGGACTGACACCAACATCTGCAATGAATTAGGGGTACGAGCATGCAAGTTCGGTCTGGGCGGCGGACGCTGGAAGTTTCGCTCCGAGCAAATCGATGTCGAAGACATTTTTCGCGGCGCCCAGGTCTATGCCTTAGCGTCGTTGGAAATCTGTAATTGGGAAAAACTACCCGTGTAACTTCGCTGGACTGCCGTCCCGCGATTTTTTCGCTACGTTTCGACAAGGTCGCAGCGAGGTTTATTCTGAACGGCCCGAGTGTGACTTGCCCCATTTAGCGCGCATCGATTTCATGGTTTCGCCTTCGCCCACTGGCACGCGAGTCTGGCGCAGTTTCTGCCAAACCTTCTCGTGTTCGCTTCGAGCAGCCAGCTCGGCTTCTTGAGCCAACTCTTCAGGCCAGAGTCCCATGAGGTATCCGTGCCAAGGCTCCTGAGGATCGAGTTTGGGAAGACCGAGCTCTTCCCAGATTTCCCGCGCACGGACCATATATTCTTTTTTCGGCAGCGATAGGGGAGGGAAGTCGGCTTTACGCGTGGCATCGATCAAAAGCGATGATTCGCAGTTGTCGTAGCGGCTCGAAGGATGGGTTGCCACCATGCCGATGGGTGTTGCCCCAAAGGGTCGATCGCCAACAACCTTGATATCCTTGTGTGGTTGCGACCGATGGGTGATCGCCCAGGTTACCGCAACAGGGTCGCGAGGATTGATATCCTCATCCACGGCGATAATCAGCTTGCCTACGCGGTCGCCATAATCAAGAACGCCCTGCATAGCGTCCCAAGGTTCCTGATCATTGCGCTTTTTTAAACTGACGCACACGTAGGGTCGGAGATTGACCAAAGGCTCCATCAGGTGAACTTCGCGAACGGAATCCAAGCCACGCTTGATAAGAAAGCGCTTGATCAACGTAGCCATACCCATCGCCTTAATTTTGGAGCTTTCGCTGGGTGTGACCTGGCTGATGATCGAAACCCATATGGGGTTTTTTCTATGCGTGACGCACTTCAATTCGAAAACCGTGCTCAGTGTGCGCGGATCGACATAGCCCATAGACTCGCCGAAGGGACCTTCTTCTTCCATGTAGTTGGTCGGGATGATTCCCTCTAGGACAATCTCAGCGGTCGCGGGCACCTCGAGATTAACAGTTTGACATTTTACCAGCTTTACGGGTTCGCCCATCAGGCCACCCGCAAGAGCCAGTTCGTCTATTTCCGGCGGAACTTTCTGCGTCGCCGCATACGATACAGCAGGAACGGTACCCACGACGATTGCGACCTCCAAGGGAATCCCTTTCTTACGGCATTTCTCCCAATGTGTGGAAAGATCTTGCGGCGTGCCGGACATTAGGCCGCTGAGCGCGGGTCCCTTGATCAAACCGCGATAATTACCGACATTTCTCTTACCGGTTTCGCGATCTTTGGTAATCCAATGCCCCGCGGTGATGTACGGGCCGTTGTCGAAACCCGGCGTCGAAATCGGGATGGCAAATTCGTTGAGACCGCCTTGCGCGAGCAATTCATCGCCTTTGTGAATCTCCTCTTGGCACGGCCCTTCATTGATAATAACGGGTTCTATCGGATGATCGAGGGCGTAAATCCAACGATCGGCGACTTCGTCGGGCTGGCACTTAAGTCCCAAACAGTAAATCGCTTCGGAACCGGCGAGGCCGCCCACCAATACTGAGCAATTGTATTTGCGCTTCTTCGAATCGGTAACGTTATCGAACAGGAATCCTTTGCGGGCCTCTTCCGATAATCCTCTGAACTGCCAGCGGACCAACGGCTGCAGTTCGGTGTCTTTGTTGATGTCTCGATGGATGCGGTAAAGTTTCCCGTGGTCCTCCAGAGCCGCGATAAATTCTCGTAAGTCATCATAAGGTTTAGCGAAATTCATAGGATTTGGTCTATGCTGTTTTGCTTTTTTTGGCAAGCGGTGAACCAAAATCAGCTTGCAAAACACCGTGTGGACCCTAAAATTGAAAAGTTGGCAACATGTTGCTCAAGACTTTCAACGCGCTCGGTGGCAAAAAAGAGGAATTTTTTCCGCTAAAGGAAGGCCTAAACGGGTGTGGGTCCGCCACGTGACGATGAATAAGAGTCAAAAGACTAGAAATTTACAGCAGCCGATGCGATTCGTCAGAAATTAAGCGCAACCGAAATTTTCACTTGAAGAGGCCTCGGAGGAACCGAATGAAAGATGCAACGACAGTCCTGCAGTCTAGCAGTGAGGGCCTAAAGCTATTGTTGTTGTCGCTGGCCATTGTGACGCAAACTTATGCGCAGGAATCTACGCGCGATCGGGTCCAAAACGAAACTGGTCAGTTGATGCTACAGAAAAAAGCACAATCGCGCGAATATCAGGGGCGTGAAGTGGAGGGGGAAGACAGGCGTATAGGGCCAGGTGATTCAATTTGGCGGATTCTGGTAAAAGAGAAAGGCCTTTCGGAAAATCGCTTCAGCCAATACCTGGTAATCATTCGGGGACTCAACCCGAAAATTAGGAACATAGATGTGCTCAAAGTGGGCGACAATCTTTTCATTCCTCTGCGTCCCGATGAGTTACTCGCAGCGCCAGCGGTGTCGGCAAAAACAGATGTCCAGCCCTCGACCGTTACCAGGGGAGCAATCCAAGAGTATCGCGTGAAGCAAGGCGAGCATCTCTACCAGATACTCAGGGAACAGCTGGGGATCGCCAATGATCGTGACGTGGCATTGTATTACGCACTGGTGAAAGACCTCAATCCGGAGAGAAAAAACTGGGATGCCCTATTAGGGGGTGATTTGATTCGCTTGCCCGTGCCAGAGAAGCCCGGTGAGCTTACAGTCGCTGAACGGAAAGTTTCAATTGAATCACCACCGGCACCCGAACCCATTAAAGAAACTAATCCACCTGCCAGTGTTGGGCAAGTCAAAGAAGATAGGCCTTCCATGGCCAGGATTTTCGGCCTCGATTATGCGAAACAACTACCGGCTAAAGAGAACCTTGCATTATTAGGGCAGGTGGTCGAGGTCTTGGGAAATGAAGTCCGACGCGACGGTCAGGAGACCGTGACTCTGAAAGATGGCACAGTGCGAGTCGACAGGACTTCCTATCCGGTGGTTTACAACCCGAAGCTTCATCAAAGGATCATTCTGGATCCTGACGAGAAGATTCCTGCTGCTGTAAAGTCAAAACTTACGGACCCGAGCGCTCAGACCGCGGTTTTGCCCGTCACTGGAACAGCATCGCTCCAGGAGTCAGTCAGCCAACTGCTTTCCCGTCTGGGCTATCAATCTTTACCGACAGATCGGCCGGTGGTGATTCAAGAAGGCGGAGTTGGGATCGAGGCCAAAGGTAACTGGATGGCGTTAGCGCCGGAGGAGAAGAACAAAGCGCAAGAGATCTTTGTCATTGCGCTCACCGATAATCCGCAAGACATTCCTGACTATTTGCGAAAGGAGTTGGCGACAAGGGGATTGCATTTCAAAGATATTGTGTTGGCTGCAACTTCCAATCAATCCCTGGCTTCCAATGAGTCGAAGGAGTTTCTGCCGGCGATAAGACGATTGCCGCGGGAAAAGAGAGAATTTATCGATGCCATGTTATTGGCGTTCAGCGTGCCCTTCGGTGTTTCTGAAACGCTTTCCACTGAATTGGGACAGGGGCTTAAGGTCGACGTGCGTTGCGACAGAATCTTTGATAGAAATGACAAGCGTACAGGGTTGTTCTTTCAGCGTCTTGAGCCGGAAATAAAGAAGATACTTCAGGAACGAGACAAAATTAAAGTCATCGAGCTGGATTTGGCTGTCTTGGACCATAAGGAAATCATGGCGCGCCTGTTGAGTGAACTGGGAGAACAAGCGGCCTACCGCGAACATCGGTTCCCCGCTAGCTCTAGCAAGGATCGATTGAATATTACTGCCTGGGGTTTCTTGCTGGCGAGACAAGGCATGTTTGTTACCGATCGTGAAATTCCGCAGTCGCTGCATCGCTTTTTCTTTGAAAAGGGCTTGGAGATAGTTTATTTTTGACCGATCAATACGAGCCTTTTCTTAGACCGGCCGCGATTGCGCGCCCGTAGCTCAACTGGACAGAGCATCAGACTTCGGATCTGAGGGTTGGGGGTTCAAATCCCTCCGGGCGCGCCAAACATTTCAAGTACTT
>Ga0081455_10002475_pt1 | contig 21954 bp, 15 predicted proteins | sample TabmetS3T2R1_FD_70207 | JGI IMG/M metagenome (GOLD analysis project Ga0081455, IMG submission 70207) | Tabebuia heterophylla rhizosphere microbial communities from the University of Puerto Rico - S3T2R1 | ecosystem: Host-associated > Plants > Roots > Rhizosphere ...
CGATTTTGCGCCAAGGGGTTTGGCCGGGAATACGCCGCACTGCTGGGAAAAGCCGCCGAAGTGGCCAGCGCCGCAGAAAACAAAGCAGCGCGCGCCTGAAGCCTGCTTTTCTCGCGCCATACGCGGGACTTGCGCATTGCCGCCATGATCGGGCGTGATGTATGCCCTCGTCCGGCGCCCTTTTTTGGCCTGGCAAACGGAAGGCCCTATGTTCCTGTGGCTCCTATTTGGGGTGATGACAGCCGTTGCGGTTTTCGCTGTTTTATGGCCTTTGGGCCAGACTGCTAATGTGCAGGCGGGAAGCGACATTGCCGTCTATCGCGATCAACTCGACGAAATCGAGCGCGACCGCAGCGCGGGGCGGATCGGAGAAGTCGATGCCCAAGCGGCGCGAGCGGAAGTTTCCCGGCGTCTTATTGCCGCAGCCGACGCCGCTGAATTCGCCCATTCGTTTCCAATCGGGTCGGCGCTCTGGCGTCGCAGAGCGACGGCGATTGGCGCTGTCGTCGTGCTGCCGGTCGTAGCGCTGACGCTCTATCTTGCGATCGGTTCGCCGCATTTGCCGGGTCAGCCGCTGAACGCTCGATTGCAAGCCGTCCACCAGGATCAATCGATCGCCAGTCTTGTGTCGAAAGTCGAGGCGCATCTGGAGCGCAATCCCGATGACGCTCGCGGCTACGAAGTTCTGGCACCCGTTTATCTCAGGCTCGGCCGTTTCGAGGACGCGGTGAATGCCCGCCGCAAGCTGCTCGCGTTGAACGGCGAAAATGCCGAACGGCTTTCCGATCTTGGCGAAGCCCTGACCGCGGCTGCCAATGGCATCGTTACATCGGATGCCAAATCAGCGTTCGAGCGCTCACTCGCGCTCGACCCAGACCAATCCAAGGCGCGGTTTTACATGGGCATCGCCGCTGAGCAGGACGGCGATCGCGCGCAGGCGACTGCGATCTGGCGCGAAATGATCAACAAAGCGCCGGCTGATGCGCCCTGGTTACCGGTGGTGCGCGACGCACTCGCGCGCGTGGGAGACGATCAATCCATAGTGTCGGCCCCAGGGCCAACTAGCGAAGACGTTGCCGCCGCGCGTGCCATGAGCGAAAAGGATCGGGGAGAAATGATCCGTGGCATGGTCGCCCGTCTCGCGGATCGCCTGAAGGAGAATGGAAACGACGTTGATGGCTGGCAACGGCTGTTGCGCGCCTATATGGTGCTGGGAGAACGAGACAAAGCGCACGCGGCCGCTGCCGATGCCAAGCGCGCACTCGCCAATGATCCCGATAAGCTCCGCCGAATCGAAGACGTGATCAAGAGTCTGGGGCTTGAAGGCTGAACGACACGGAATGACCCGCAAGCAACGACGACTGGTTCTGATCGGCACAAGCTTGGGTGTGCTTGCGATCGCTGCGGCACTGGTACTCGGCGCGTTGCGTGATTCCATCGTGTTCTTCAATTCGCCCACCGATGTTGCCGAAAAGCGTGTAGTGCCAGGCACAAGAATGAGGATTGGTGGACTGGTGAAGCCAGGAAGTGTGGAACGCGGCGACAATCTGCTGGTGCGCTTCTCGGTGACCGACGGAAAAACCGACATCCCGGTATACTATCGAGGCATCGTTCCGGACCTGTTTCGGGAAGGGCAGGGGGTCGTGGCAGAAGGTAAACTCGAATCCGGCGGAATGCTTGCCGCCGATACGGTGCTTGCCAAGCACGATGAGCGGTATATGCCGCGTGAGGTTGTAGACGCGCTGAAAAAAAGCGGACGATGGCAGGAAGGTGAAGCCAAGAACGCGGGGAGCAATACCAAATGATTCCCGAGCTGGGGCATTATGCTTTGGTGCTGGCTCTTGCGCTTGGAATGATCCAGGCGATTGCACCGGTTGTTGGCGCGCGCACCAATGACTCCTCCTTGATGCAGCTTGCTGCCTCGACCGCGATCATGCAGTTCGTGTTTGTTGGGCTCGCCTTCCTGGCGTTGGTCGGCTGCTATGTGACATCGGATTTTTCGGTTGCGACGGTTTACGAAAATTCGCACTCGATGATGCCGCTGATCTACAAAATCACCAGCGTATGGGGAAACCACGAAGGTTCTATGCTTTTGTGGGTGTTGATACTGTCGCTTTTCGGCGCGCTTGTCGGCAGTTTCGGCAAGAATTTGCCTTCTGTGCTGAAAGCGCATGTGCTCGCGGTGCAATCGTGGATCGCTTGCGCGTTCTATTTGTTCATTCTGTTTACATCAAATCCTTTCGCGCGGCTTTCACAGGCGCCGTTCGAGGGGCGCGACCTTAATCCGATTCTGCAGGACATCGGCCTGGCCGTTCATCCACCGCTGCTTTACCTCGGTTATGTCGGGTTCTCGATTGCGTTTTCGTTTGCCATAGCTGCGCTGATCGAAGGGCGCATTGATGCTGCTTGGGCCCGCTGGGTTCGGCCGTGGACGCTGGCAGCCTGGATGTTTCTCACCATCGGCATCGCGATGGGCTCGTATTGGGCTTATTACGAACTCGGCTGGGGTGGGTTCTGGTTCTGGGACCCTGTGGAGAACGCTTCGCTGATGCCGTGGCTTGCCGGCACCGCTCTTTTGCATTCGGCGGTGGTGATGGAGAAGCGAAACGCGCTGAAGATCTGGACTATTCTTCTCGCGATACTCGTATTCTCGCTTTCGTTGATAGGCACCTTCCTGGTTCGATCAGGTGTACTCACGTCAGTGCATACTTTTGCCAATGATCCCGCGCGTGGTGTCTTCATTCTGGCCATTCTGATGCTGTTCATCGGTGGCGGTTTGATCCTGTTTGCGTGGCGCGCGCCGACGCTAAAACAAGGAGGTTTGTTTGCCCCGATTTCCCGTGAGGGCGCGCTCGTGTTCAACAATCTTTTTCTGACCACCGCCTGTCTAACGGTTTTCGTCGGCACACTTTACCCTTTGGCGCTCGAGGCGCTTACCGGTGAAAAGATTTCCGTCGGTGAACCGTTTTTCAATCTCACCTTTGCGCCGCTCTTTGTTCCGCTGCTGATTGTAATGCCGTTCGGTCCCCTCATGGCCTGGAAACGAGGCGACATTCTTGGCGTGGCTCAACGCCTGTTCGCCGCGTTTGGCGTTGCCATTGTTGTCTTAGCGCTGACATTCATTGTGGAAGGCGGAACATCAGTCTTGGCACCATTAGGCATCGGCCTTGCCTTTTTCATAATGATCGGGGCGATGACCGATATTGCTGAACGCATCGGATTGTTTCGCGTGCCATTGTTGGCGGCATGGCAGCGGGCGATCGGTTTGCCCCGCTCTGTTTGGGGCACGGCGCTGGCGCATTCGGGGATTGCGGTCACATTGCTCGGGATAGTGGGTGTGAGCACCTGGGCGAGCGAACTCATCGTGGCGGTCAAGCCAAAGCAAGCCGTGTCGCTTTCCGGATATGAGCTAGCGTTCGAAGGCCTTGTTCAACGCTCCGGACCAAACTATCGCGAAGCCGCTGCGCGATTTACGGTGCGTGAGGGGGGTGTTCCGATTGCCACGATGGAGCCGTCCAAACGCAGTTTCACGGCCCGCGCGACCACAACGACAGAGGCGGCCTTACTGACGCGAGGGTTCAGCCAACTGTATCTGTCACTTGGCGACGTCAATGGCGACGGCTCAATCTCGGTCAGGCTTTATCATAAGCCATTGGTGCTTTTGATCTGGCTGGGCGCCGTAGTCATGGCTTTTGGCGCGGCGCTGTCGCTATCGGATCGCAGACTTCGAATTGGCATCCCTAAGCCGGCAACAAAATCAATGATGCAGCCAGCAGAGTAGGGCATGTGGCGCCACGCATTTATAGTTCTGTTCGTCGCGCTCCTCGCGTCAGGACCGTCGCAAGCCGTCCAGCCCGACGAGATCCTGAAGGATTCTGTCCTCGAGAGTCGGGCGCGTAATTTGTCGCGCGAGTTGCGTTGCATGGTCTGCCAGAACCAGTCGATCGATGATTCGGAGGCGCCACTGGCTCGCGACCTGCGGCTCCTTGTGCGCGAGCGGCTGACCCAAGGCGATACCGACCAGCAGGTGCTCGATTTCTTGGTATCCCGCTATGGGAACTTCGTGCTGCTCAGGCCGCCGCTCGAATGGCACACGATTCTCTTGTGGGGATTGCCGCCTGCGGCGCTAATTGCGGGGCTTATCGGCCTGATGATCAAAGTGCGTCGACAAAGGCCAACAGCTTCTGGAACCGAAGCGCTCAGCCAGAACGAGGAGCGCAGGCTTTCGACTTTGGTCGATGACAGACTTCCGAAGCCTTGAATGGTCTTCAGAATTTCAAAACGTTCCCGATTCCGAATCTTACAAAAGTTTAATCCTGCCGACAGGACCCCGTAAGGCTCGTCGCACCATCTTAGGGTGCGAACCCGCGCGCTTGCGCGCCAAAAGAATCCGATGGAGATCTGCTGATGAAGCCGAGCGTTATTTCCGCTCCTGACAATCCGAAGAAGCCGCGCGTGCCTAATGGTCGCCGGTTCGTCCTTCTCGCCACCACCATTGCTAGCCTCGGTACCGCAGCGTTCATCGCTTCGCCGGACCTTAGTTTCAAAGGCACCTATCCCGCCGCCATCGCGCAGAATCTTTCCGAGCAGGCCGGCAAGGTGCAGGCGCCAGTCGGATTCGCCGACATTGTCGAGAAAGTTAAACCTGCAGTGATTTCAGTGCGCGTCAAGGTCGATGGCGGCGGGCAAACCAGTGGTCTCGGCAGTGGCGACGTTCCTCCGGGATTGCGCGACTTTTTCCGCCGTTTTGGAATGCCTGATGTTCCTGATGGATCCGAGGGTATGCCGCGAGGCCGAGGCGGCCGCAACTTTGTTACCGGCCAGGGCTCCGGCTTCATCATTTCGGCCGATGGCTACGCTGTGACAAACAATCATGTCGTCGACAAAGCGGAGAGCGTCCAGGTTACAACCGACGACGGCAAGACGCACAAAGCCAAGGTGATTGGCAGTGATCCCCGTACGGATCTTGCACTGATCAAGGTCGAAGACGGGCCGTTCCCGTACGTGAAGCTATCCGACAAGACACCCCGCATCGGGGACTGGGTTCTTGCCGTGGGGAATCCCTTCGGCCTCGGAGGCACCGTCACCGCCGGCATCGTTTCGGCACGTGGTCGCGATATCGGCGCAAGTGCTTATGATGACTTCATCCAGATCGATGCTCCGGTCAACAAGGGTAACTCTGGCGGGCCCACGTTCGACACCGATGGCAATGTGATCGGCGTCAACACGGCGATCTTTTCGCCCTCGGGTGGCTCGGTTGGTATCGCCTTTGCAATTCCCGCCGACACCGTGAACAGCGTTATCGCGCAACTCAAGGACCGCGGTTCAGTGACGCGGGGCTGGATCGGCGTTCAAATTCAGCCGGTAACCCAGGCAATCGCTGACAGCCTTGGTCTCAAGAAAGCGGAAGGTGCGCTTGTCGCCGAGCCTCAGGCAAACAGCCCCGCCCAGAAGGCCGGGATCGAAGCCGGTGACATCATCACCTCGGTTGACGGCAAAGAAGTCAAGGATGCTCGCGATCTTGCCAAGAAGATCGGAGCAATGGCTCCCAAGGCCTCGGTCAAGCTGACCGTCCTTCGCAAGGATGAGGAGAAGACGATCACGCTGACGCTCGGTGAGTTGCCAAATTCGAAGGAAGCGCGAGCAAGCATTGGAGATGCCGAGAACGATGCTGACGTCGGCAAACTGGGGCTCTCGCTCGCTCCGGCCGCACGCGTCGCCGGCTCCGGGGCCGAGGGGGTCGTTGTGACGGGCGTCGACTCGAATGGCATTGCCGCGGAGCAAGGGTTCTCGACTGGCGACGTGATCCTCGAGATCGGCGGCAAGTCCGTGTCCACGCCTGCTGACGTTCGCGACGTGGTCAAGAACGCACGAACGGAAGGTAAGCGCAGCGTTCTTGTTCGAGTGAAAAAAGGCGACAGTTTGCGGTTCGTTGCCCTGCCGCTTGCGCGCGGATGACTTTGGGGACGGCCGCCGGCATCCGTCGCCCCCGCCGGTAGGTCTGCCCTCAACGGGACGGGCGTTGAGCCCGTCCCGGCAATTGCGGAAAGCGGCATCGAAAGCGGCCGCTTTCGGTACGAACTCCAACCCCGGCATCCGTCGCCCCCGCTGGGGTGGGGTCGCGGAGGGGGTGGTGGGTATCCACCACCCCCTCTCGTAAACGCGCCACGGAATTGACTGGAATTGGTGTGACCGATGCCCACTTATCCAGATTTCAACGGGCAGCGCCCTTTCGGTAGGATGGCCGAAGCGCAACCGGATCGGGTCACCATGCGCCTCTTGGTCATCGAGGACGACCGCGACGCTGCGGACTATCTCGTCAAGGCCTTCCGTGAGGTGGGCCACGTTGCTGACGCCGCAACGGATGGTGACGATGGCCTCGCCATGGCCCTCGGGGGTCAATATGACGTGTTGATCGTCGACCGCATGCTGCCCAAACGGGACGGCCTGGCCGTCATTGGCGCGCTGCGGGCCAAGGGCATGGAGACGCCCGCCTTGATCCTCTCGGCCCTTGGTCAGGTCGATGACCGGGTCAAGGGGCTGCGGGCCGGCGGCGACGACTACCTGCCCAAGCCATATTCGTTCTCCGAGCTGCTGGCGCGCGTCGAGGTGCTGGCACGCCGACGGGGCGGCCGCGGCGAGGAAACGGTGCTGAGAGTGGGCGATCTCAAGCTCGACCGATTGTCACACCAGGTCCACCGCGGCGAGGGAGAAATTTCGCTGCAGCCACGCGAATTTCGCCTCCTCGAGTACCTGATGCAGCATGCCGGCCAAGTCGTCACGCGTACTATGCTATTGGAAAATGTGTGGGATTATCATTTCGACCCACAAACCAACGTCATTGACGTGCACATCTCGCGCTTGCGTTCGAAAATAGATAAAGGTTTCTCCCAGCCGCTCCTGCATACGATCCGCGGCGCGGGATACATGATACGTGACGGCGCTCGGTAAACTTTTTCGGACGACCACGTTTAAGCTGACGCTGGTCTATTTGACCGTATTCGCGCTGTTTGCGGCGTTCCTGCTTGGCTATTTCGCCCTCAACACCCGCCTTCTCATCACCGAACAGATCACGGACACGGTCAACGCCGAAATCACCGGGCTGTCCGAGCAATATCGCCTTGGCGGCATCAGGCGGCTGGTTGCCGTAGTCGACGCACGGGCACGAAGACCAGGATCGAGCCTTTATCTCGTTACAACCTTTGCTGGAGAAACACTCGCCGGCAACGTCACCACTTTGCCGCCTGGCACGCTCGACAACCCCGGCTGGACGGAAACGGCCTATCGCAGACTCGATGAGTCCGATGCGGCTGATCACCTGGAGCACCGAGCGCTGGCGCGCGTCTTTCAACTGCCGGGAGGGTTTCGCTTGCTGGTCGGGCGGGATCTCGACGAACGTGACCGGCTCTACAAAATCGTGCTGTCAGCCGGACGATGGTCGATCGCGATTGTGATCGTGCTCGGCCTTGTCGGCGGGCTGTTCGTTACCCGTCGCGTACTGCGCCGGGTCGACGCCATGACGGAGACCACGCGGACAATCATGCAGGGTGACCTGACTGGCCGATTGCCGGTCGCCGGCACGGGCGATGAGCTCGATCGTTTGGGAGGAAATCTCAACCTGATGCTGGAGCGTATCGAAGCACTGATGCGCGGTTTGAAGGAGGTTTCCGACAACATCGCCCACGATCTCAAGACTCCGATCACGCGCTTACGCAATCGCGCTGAGCAGGCATTGCGTTCGGCAAAAAGCGAGGCCGACTACCGCTCCGCGCTGGAGAGCACCATTGAGGAATCTGACGGCCTTATTCGGACCTTCAACGCATTACTGATGATCGCCCGCGCGGAATCCGGTCAGGCCCGAGAAAATATGAGCGAATTCGATGCCGCGGAAATCGCGCACGATGTTGGCGAGCTGTACGAGGCCTTGGCGGAGGAAAAAGGCATTAGTCTGAAAGTAGAAGCTGACGCGCCGGTGCCCCTCAAAGGAAATCGAGAACTTATCAGTCAGGCCCTTGCTAACCTGATCGACAACTCCATCAAATACACAGAGCCGTGTCGGGACGCGGAAAATGGCTTGCCGGCCGAAATCGTAGTGCGCGCAATGAGTGAGGGCGAACGGATTCTCCTGACGGTTGCGGATAGCGGACCCGGCATTCCCGAGGCGGATCGCGCTCGCGTGGTCGAACGGTTCGTCAGACTGGAACAAAGCCGATCCAAACCAGGGTCAGGGCTTGGCTTGAGCCTTGCCTCCGCTGTAGCGCGCCTGCATGGCGGCGAACTGACCCTCGCAGACAACCAGCCAGGTCTTAAAACCGTGATTGCCTTGCCACGGGGAGGGCCGGTACAGATGCGGGATGAAACGCCCCGCAAAACGAAAGACCTCCCAAAAGACGGCTGATGTTGGTGGTCTCAATAGTACAACAAGCGAAAAACTCGCTGACCGCATAACGACCGCGCCTCTCCGTGTTGATGAAAAAGCGGCACAGGTGCGCATTGATGCCTGGCTGTCCGAATTGACAGCGGAAGAAGCTAAAGAGCTCCGAAGCCTTTTCGCCGTTAAGCCCACCGTCAAAGCACTCATCGAGAGTTTCGCCGAAAGCTCGCCTTACTTGTGGGAATTGGCCAGTCGTTACCCAAAACGGCTACTGCGATTGCTCAATTCAGATCCTGATCAGCATCTGATTGCGCTGCTGAATCAACACTCACGCAAAATCGCGTCCACCAGGGATGAAGCCGAAGCGATGCGCTTCTTGCGTCAAATGAAAGGCGAGGCGGCACTTTTGATCGCGCTCACTGACATCGGTGGCGTTTGGCCTGTGATGCGTACAGCTCGCGCGCTAACCAATCTCGCGGATACTGCGGTCGAATCAGCCTTGCGTTTTTGTCTGACAGACGCCGTTCGTGTCGGGCGCCTTGTACCAAAAGATAAATCTCAGCCGCACGTCGGAAGCGGTTATGTCGTGCTGGCTATGGGAAAAATGGGGGCGTTTGAGCTCAACTACTCAAGCGACATCGACCTCATTGTCTTGTACGACCCCTCGGCGCCCGCGCTGCCGGCAGATGCGGAGCCTTCAACCTTATTTGTGCGCATCACGCAGCGGCTCGTAAGACTGCTGCAGGAGCGTACCGTCGACGGCTATGTGTTTCGGACAGATCTGCGTCTGCGGCCGGACCCGGCCTCCACTGCAATTGCGATTTCTACTGAAGCCGCTCTCTTCTATTACGAAAGCGTCGGTCAAAACTGGGAGCGGGCGGCCATGATAAAGGCCCGTGCCTGCGCCGGCGACATTGCCGTCGGCGAAGCGCTCCTGCATCAGATCGCGCCGTTTGTGTGGAGGAAATATCTCGACTTCGCAGCTGTTGCGGATATTCACGCGATGAAGCGGCAGATCAATGCCTATCGCGGACATGGCGAGATCGCTGTAGAAGGCCACAACATCAAGCTGGGGCGCGGCGGGATTCGTGAAATCGAGTTTTTCGTTCAAACCCAGCAGCTCATCGCAGGTGGCCGCAATCCAGCTCTACGGGACCGCGATACCCTCACAACTCTGGATAAGCTTTGCGAAGACCAGTGGATTGATGAGGCCGCGCGTGATGCGATGAAAGCAGCCTATTGTTTTCTCCGGACAGTCGAACACCGGCTGCAGATGGTCAACGATGAACAGACGCAAACTTTGCCAGCCGATCGGGCGGCAATGAACCACTTTGCGCGCTTTATGGGTTTCGCCGACCGGGATGCCTTTGCCAGGGCATTGCTGGGACACCTTGACAAGGTGCAGCACTACTACGCGCGCCTGTTTGAGAAAGAGGAGGACATCGGTCGGCCAGCTTTGGCATTTCCAGTTGAAGCCGACGATCACAAGACGCTCGACAGGCTTTCGGAACTTGGTTTTCGTGCGCCGCTGGAAGCATCCGGCATCATCCGGCAATGGCTAAGTGGAAACTACCGCCCGCTCAAAAGCGAAACCGCACGCGCTCATCTGACAGCGCTGCTGCCCGCGTTGCTTGAACGGCTGGCGCGGACGGACAATCCGAATGTCACGCTGGTGCTTTTCGATCGTTTCCTCACCAACCTGCATGGCCCGGCGCGACTATTGTCTCTGCTTCGGCAAAATCCCGAGCTCATTGCATTGATCGTTCTGGTCCTGGGGATCGCTCCGCGTCTGGGTGATGCGCTGGCGCGCCATCCCCAGGTGATCGATGCGCTGATTGACCCGAGTTTCTTTGGCGCTTTGCCGGATGAGGACGAACTTCATCGCCGATTTGATGCGGCGCTCGCTCAGGCGCGCTACCACGAGGACTTGCTCGAGCGCATACGCATGTTCGGCCTCGAGTATATGTTCCTGATTGGCGTGCGGATCCTTACGGGAACTGTCACCGCGAGGCAGGCGGGGGAGGCGTTCGCGCGTTTGGCAGATGCGGTGATCCGCGCCGTGCATCGCTCGGTCGGCGCCAACTTCGCGACCGCGCATGGTCACATGCGCGAAGAAGAGACCGCGGTTGTGGCTTTGGGCAAGTTGGGCGGCTACGAAATGACCGCAACGTCCGACCTTGACCTCATCCTCATCTATGATTTTGACGGCGGATTCCCTGAATCGGACGGGCCACGGCCCCTGTATGGTGCGCAATATTTTGCCCGGCTTACCCAGAGGCTTATCAACACGCTCACGGCGCAAACTAATTATGGGGCTCTCTACCAGGTGGATATGCGGCTGCGGCCATCAGGCCGCGCTGGCCCCCTGGCGACACAACTCGAGAGTTTTTCCGCATATCAGGAGACAGAGGCGTGGACGTGGGAGCATATGGCCCTGACTCGGGCACGAGTTGTATCGGCTTCTCCTGCATTCAAGCAAAAACTAGAGAGTGTCATCCGTGACGTATTGCGCCAGCCGCGGAACGCTGAATTGATCGCTGGCGATGTCGTGGAAATGCGGGCCGCCATCGCCAAGGAAAAAGGCGATCGTAATCGCTGGGATCTAAAATACGTGGCAGGAGGCCTGATTGATATCGAGTTCATTGCCCAGTATTTGCAGCTCATCCACGCTCATCGCTTGCCGGAAATACTCGATACTTCAACCGTGCGTGTGCTCGACAAGGCGCGGTCACTGCGCGTGCTGTCGCCAGAGGATGCGGAAGTTCTTCGTCCCGCCGTCGAGCTCTATCATGATCTCACGCAAATCCTCCGTCTGTGCCTGACAGAGGCGTTCAATCCCAAGACGGCTGGCACAGGACTTTTGCGGCTGTTGGCACGTGCAGCCGATGTGCCGGACTTCGCGACCCTCGAGGCGACGGTAGCCGACCTGCAGGCGAAAGTGCGGGAAAGCTTTGTGCGGATCCTGGGGAAAGCACCCGAGTCTGGCTAGGCTGCTTCTTCCTTGGGTAGGTGGCATTGCGGCTCAAGGGGAAGTCGGACCATCACTAGCGTTCCCTTTCCAAGTGTCGAGCGAATGCGCATGTGTCCGCCGTGCAGTTCGACAAGTGATTTCGATATGGCGAGTCCAAGCCCAGAACCCTGATGGCTCTTTGTGAGCTGGCTTTCGACCTGCTCGAATGGACGCCCGAGCCGGGCAAGAGCTTCCTTGGCGATGCCGATACCGGTGTCTGCTATTGCGAGCATTATGCAATGTTTGCTCGCCTGCCCGCGAACGGTAACGCGTCCGCCTGACGGAGTAAATTTAACCGCGTTAGACAGCAAATTCAGGATAACCTGCTTCAGAGCTCGGCGGTCGGCACGCAATCGGAGTTCCGGCGATATCCTGGCCGACAGCTGCAGGCGTTTGTTCTGCGCACGTGCGCCAACGACTCGCATCGCTTCCCCAAGCAGCGAATCCAGATCGAGATCCTCGAAGTCCAGCCGGATGCGGCCGGCCTCGATTTTCGACATATCCAGAATGTCGTTGATTACCTCGAGCAGATATTGGCCGCTGCCGCGAATGTCGCTGCAATATTCGCTATATCTTTCCGCGCCAAGAGGACCGAACATTCCGGATTCCATGATTTCGGAGAAGCCAATAATCGCGTTGAGGGGGGTACGCAGTTCGTGGCTCATATTTGCCATAAATTTTGATTTTGCCTGATTGGCTTCTTCGGCTCGGGTTTTCTCCTCGGCATATTTTTCAGCGAGTTCGGACGAGCGCTGCTGCGACGCGCGCAGGTCCGCAATTGTCGCCATGAGCCTTTTTTCGCTGTCGAGCAGTTTTTCCTCGTGGGCCTTGAGTGCCGTTATGTCCGTGCCCACCGACACGTAGCCGCCGTCCTTTGTGCGTCTTTCGCTGATATGCAGCCAGCGGCCATCCTCGAGCTGCGCTTCGAACGTGCGCGCGCCAGGGATGCTTGGCCCAGCCGTGGTCACCTTATTGCGGACTACAGGCTTGCTTCCGGCAGCGACAACCGACTCGTAAGACGCGCCAACCGTGATCGCTTCGTCAGGCAGGTGGTGAAGCTCCTGAAAATTCGAATTGCAGAGCACAAGGCGATTTTCCGCGTCCCACAGTACGAACGCTTCGGGGATGGTCTCGATAGCATCACGCAGGCGCATGTCGGCAGCTACGGTCTTTTCGACGAGGTTTTTCTGCTCGGTGATGTCGACGGCTATGCCGATCAGATGGAGTCCCGATTCGCCGGCCTGGCGCACCAGCTCGCAGCGTGCGCGCAGCCATACCCAGTGGCCTGCGGCGTGACGCATGCGAAACGCATGATCGATTGTTGTCGTAGTTGCGTCAGCGAGTTCAGCCGCGAGCTGGTACAATTGAACGTCGTCAGGATGCACCAGCGCATTCACATCCCCGAATGAAAGCAGATCGTATTTTGTGTCCAGTCCGAGAATTTCAAACATCGACTGCGACCAGAAGATTCGTCCTCGGGCAAGGTCCCAGTCCCAAAGTCCGCAGCGGCCGCGGTTGAGCGCAGTATCGATCCGGCTGCGGACGGTTTCGTGGATGAGGTCGGCCTCGCGGGCTCTTGTCGCCTGCCAATGAAAAGCGAATCCTAAAATAAGAACGACGAATCCGGTGGTGGCTGACAAAGTAACAGTGAGCGTGGTGAGAGAGCGCCAGCTCGCGAGAGCTGGCTCGCGTGACTGGATAACCGCCAACTGGCCAAATGGGGCCTTGAGCATGCGCACCGTCGCCAACGCGCGCGTGTCGTCGGGTAGAGCGATATCCATAACGCCTGCACTGGCGCCAAACGTCGTTAAGGGTTGGGTTGGTCCGACCAAATCCAGCAGGCGACGACCGATTACGCCGTCTGTGGCAGGCATCGAAGCCGTAACGATGCCGTCGGCGTTGGTGAGAAGAAAACGCCGTCCGGGGGCCATCGCCCAGGACGGCAGCGCGCGCGCCAGGACCTGTTGCGGTTGCTCAGCCGCGCTTGCGGGCTGTTTTACCGGCTGCCGGAAGCGCTCAGCCGAGAAGTCACCAACGGCTTCGAGGGATGCAATCTCGCTTGCCAGCGTTTGCCGGCGATGGTCGAGAACCTGTACAAGGGCACCGACACAAATGGTCGCCAGAAAGGCGATAATCAGCACGGGGACGGCGCGTCGCAAAAGGGGCTCGGCGTTCAGAAGACGCCGATAGGCTGGCTTGGCGATTGATTGCGCGAGGCCCTTGATAGAATCCGCGTTTGCAGACGCACTCGCCACGCTGGCGCGCGCCATAGAAGGCCTCCGTTCGGAATGTCCCCAGTCACCCTCAAGACGGAAGGATGTGCCGCATCGCTTCCCGAATCACCCGTTGATTGGAATCGATGGACGTTGATTTGTCGAGAGTCGGAAGAGTCAAATCTTTAAAAAATGTTACCCACGGTTCGATTTCGAGCATAGTCGCCGCCGTCCCGGGTTATCAGGGCACCGCCAACGCGCGCTCCACGATGTCGCTTAAATCGCGTGAGAGGCCCGGCGTCGTTTTCAAGCGGGTTAGCGCGGCCTCTGCCTTGGCGCGGCGCCCGCTTTCGAGCATCCGCCAGGTCCGGAAAGCAGTTGCAAGCCGGGCCGAAACCTGCGGATTTTTCGGATCGAGTACGCGTACGGTATCGGCAACGAATTCATATCCGGCACCGTCAGCGCGATTGAATTGGGTCGGATTGCCTTGTGCAAAAGCGCCGATCAGTGCACGGACCCGATTTGGATTGGCGAGAGAGAAGGCGGGGTGCGCGGTGAGTCTCCGCACGTTGTCCAGAACACCGGCCTCCGGAACGGTCGCCTGTAAGGAGAACCACTTGTCTACGACCAGGGCATCCGACGAATAGCGTGCATAGAAATCGTCGAGCGCCCGCTGGCGCTCCACGACGTCATGAAGTGACAGTGTTGCAAGCGCCGCCATGCGATCAGTCATGTTATCCGCGTCGGTATACTGCTCGTACGCACGGGCAATTTCCGCGGATTTTCCTGTCGCCGCCATAAGATCAAGAGTGACGTTGCGCAGCGCGCGGCGCCCCGCACTCCTGGCGTCGGGCGAGTAGCCCCCGCCATTGTACAGTCGGCCATAAAGCGCGCTGAGTTGAGGGGCAAGCCGCTGGCCGATCGCGGCGCGCAACGCAGAACGGGCACGGAAGATCGCATCCGGATCGACGTCCAGGCCGATGTCTCGGGCGATATCGGCTTCGCCGGGCGGCGTCAAAGCCAGGGCAACAAAAGCGGGCTCCAGCGCGGAATCATCGAGAATGTTTGCGAGCGCCAGCATCAGCCGGTCGTCAGTGCGCATTGCTCGACCGACGCGTGAGGCTTCCACGTTCTCAATAAGAAGGCGTGCCGAGATTGTTTGCAATGCTTGCCAGCGATTGAATGGATCGCTGTCGTGAGCGGCGAGAAATGCGAAGTCATCGGCATCAAGGTTGCTAATGACCTTGACCGGCGCCGAGAACCCCCGGTTGATCGAGAGCACGGGTCGCTCGTTCACATCGACCAACTCGAACGACGCCGCCTGGTCGGTCAGAACCATGACTCCTGCGGCGAGCGGCTCGCCGGTCGACGGCTTAAGCGGGAGATCACGCCCGTCTTTGCCAAGAAGGCCAAGCGACAGGGGAATGACCATTGGCTCCTTGACCGGCTGCCCCGGCGTTGCCGGCACGACTTGTCTGCATTCAAGAAGATAACTCTTGCGCGCCGCGTCGAAATGGCCATGGACAGTGACTTCCGGGGTTCCGGCCTGGCCATACCAGCGCATAAACTGGTTGAGGTCCCGTCCGCTTGCGTCGGCGAAGCATCGGATGAACTGCTCGACAGTAGCGGCCTCGCCGTCGTGGCGCGCGAAATACAGATCCATGCCCGCGCGAAATTTTTCCGGGCCTATCAAGGTGCGCACCATCCGAACGAGCTCGGCACCTTTTTCGTAGATCGTCGTCGTATAGAAGTTATTGATTTCCTTGTATGTCTCGGGTCGAACCGGATGCGCCAGAGGCCCCGCATCCTCGATGAACTGTGTCGCGCGCAGACTGCGAACGTCCGCGATCCTTTTGACCGCGCGCGACCGCATGTCGGCCGAGAATTCCTGATCACGAAAGACGGTCAAGCCTTCCTTCAGGCAGAGCTGGAACCAATCACGGCACGTAATCCGATTGCCGGTCCAGTTGTGGAAGTACTCGTGCGCAATGACGGCTTCGATATGCGCAAAATCGGCGTCGGTAGCCGTACCCGGACTGGCCAGCACGTATTTGTCGTTGAAGATATTCAGGCCCTTGTTTTCCATCGCCCCCATATTGAAATCGGACACGGCAACGATCATGAAAATATCGAGATCATATTCGCGACCGAAGACTTCTTCATCCCAGCGCATTGCACGTTTAAGCGAATCCATCGCGTACGCGGTGCGGTCCTCCTTGCCATGCTCGACATAGATTCGCAGCGTCACGTTGCGTCCGGACATTGTGAGGAACCGGTCCTCGACGCAGGCCAGGTCGCCACCGACCAGCGCAAAGAGGTACGACGGTTTCGGATGCGGATCGTGCCAGACCGCGAAATGCCGTCCGCCCGGCATCTCTCCGCTTTCAACGAGGTTACCGTTCGAGAGCAGGAGAGGGCTTTCTCGTTTGTCGGCCTCGATGCGTGTCGTGTAAATGGCCATGACGTCCGGCCTATCGGGAAAATAAGTAATGCGGCGAAAGCCCTCGGCTTCGCATTGCGTGCAATAGGTTCCGTTCGAGCGATAAAGGCCCGAGAGCTGGGTATTGGCCGATGGATCGACGATCGTCTCAATTTCGAGCGTGAAGGGCGCATTCGGAGGTTGGGGAATCGTAAGGCTGTCCGAGCTTGACACATAGCTGTCGGGCGGCAGCGGAGTCCCATTAAGCCGAAGTGACACCAGCGACAAGTCATCACCATCCAGGATCAATGGCGCAGATGCGGTGTTCGGGTTCGGCTTGAGTGCGAGCGTCGCACGGATCCTTGACGCGGTAGGATGCAATGAGACGTCGAGCCGTACAGTTTCCACCAGCCAATCGGGCCGGCGGTAATCCTTCAGGTGAACTGGCTGGGCAATATCGGTGCGCATGGCAGTTGATCTAAAGTGTCAGGCCCGCAATTGGAAGAATGAATGATGCCGACCATGCAGGCCATGGCGCTCCAGCGGCCGCGTAGGGCGCTTGTCATGTCCGAGCGGCCAGTACCGACGCCTGCGCCGGGCGAGATCATGGTGATGGTGACGGCTTGTGGCGTTTGCCGCACCGACCTGCATGTCGTTGACGGGGAACTGTCAAATCCGGTGCTGCCAATTGTGCCCGGCCATGAGATTGTCGGGCATGTGAGGGCGCTGGGAACCGGTGTCGGCGGATTTGCTATCGGAGACCGGGTCGGGGTGCCATGGTTGGGAGCCGCCTGCGGACTCTGTCCGTACTGCCGCGGCAACCGAGAAAACCTGTGCGATAACCCGGTGTTCACCGGTTATACGCGGGATGGCGGTTTCGCGACCCATGTCATCGCTGACGCGCGCTTTTGCTTTCGGCTTGGCGAGGCAGGCGAGGATGCGGAAATAGCTCCATGGCTTTGCGCCGGATTGATCGGCTGGAGAAGCTACAGGAGGGCCGGGGAGGGCACGGCGGTCGGTCTCTATGGGTTCGGAGCGGCAGCGCATATCCTCGCCCAGATCGCGAAATGGCACGGCCGACGCGTGTTTGCTTTCACCCGTAAGGGCGATCAAGCCGCGCAGGACTTTGCGCGCTCCCTCGGTGCCGAGTGGGCGGGCGCATCCGAAGACTCTCCACCCGAACCACTCGATGCCGCGATCATATTCGCACCCGTCGGTGCATTGCTGCCGGCTGCTCTCAAGGCGGTGAAGAAGGGTGGTCGTGTCGTGTGTGGCGGCATCCACATGTCCGACATTCCAAGCTTTCCCTATGCGCTGCTGTGGCAGGAACGCGAAGTTGTCTCGGTGGCTAATCTTACTCGTGCCGACGCGCGCGAGTTCCTGGAAATTGCACCGAAGGCAGGAGTGAAGTGCCAGATAACGGGTTATCCCTTGCTGGGCCAATGAGGCGCTCTCTGATTTGCGCGAGGGACGTTTACACGGTGCGGCGGTCCTTATTCCATAAACCGTACTCAGCGCATGGGTTCGGCGTGGCCAATGACGCGCTTGATTGGCGGCGACAGCTGTTTCAGCGCCCGTTCCAGAGCATCAACGTCCTCGTGTACGCTCTGTACGCTCAACTGCGGATCTACCTGGCAGTGAAAGTTGACGATCTCACCCTCATCGGTTTCGCGCACGCGAACGTCATGGATGTCGCGGATGTTGCGCCCTTTGGCTGCGAGTTCGGATAGTGCCAGCTCCACCGCCTTGACCCGCTCGGGCGGCGCCTCGCGGCCCGCTGCGTCCTGCGGCTCCAACGGCTCTATGTGGGTTTCAACCTCGACGTGCGGACCGAGCTCGGTTGCGATGGCACTCTCCAGGCCATCGGCCATATCGTGTGCGGCACGCAGCGAAAGCTTTCCGTCCACTTCGAGATCCAGCGAAACCGCCAGCTTGTCCTTGAGTTCATGAACCGTGACGTGATGAACGGCAAGCGCGCGGTTGCGCGCGATGACCATGATGCAGTCAAGAACGGTTTCGTTGTCCAGGGCGACGGGATCGGTAGTCACAACTGGTTCGGCTCCCGGAATCTGCTCGCGAAGCGCGGCCGCTACGTCGTCCTTGAGAGCGCTGACACGATCGAGCGGCAGAGTGCGACTCACGGTCAGACGAAGATCGATGAAGGTTTGCTCGCCGACGGCACGTGCGCGCACCTGCTCCACACGGACCACGCCTGGCACGCGTGCGGCAATGGTCGTGATCTTTTCCGCGGCACCGGGTGGCGCGACATCGGTAAGGGTATCGACCGTGTTTCTCCCCAAGCGCCAACCCGCCACGCAGACCAAAATTGCCACGACGAGCGCCGCCACCGAGTCCGCCCAAGGCAATCCGAAATGGACCCCAAAGAGACCGATCAAAACTGCGAGGGATGACCATAGATCAGACGAAAAGTGCAACGCGTCTGCTTCCAGTGCGTGGCTCGAAGTCTTTTCTGCCGTATGTGTGAGTGCGCGTGCCCGGAAAAAATCAACCACGATAGAAACAATAATGACGCCGAAGGCCCAGATTGTGGCCTCGACAACATGACCTTCATGCTGGGTAAGTCGCTTGATGGCTTCCCAGATCACGATCCCGGCGAGAAGAAACAGCAAAGCGGTTTCGGCTAGCGCCGAAACCGCTTCTACCTTGCCGTGCCCGTAATGGTGTTCTTCATCCGCTGGCTTGCCCGAAATACGGACAGCGACATAGGTCATGACGGTGGCGCCGAGATCAATAAGCGAATGGCCAGCCTCCGACAGGATCGCCAGCGAACCGGTAGTAAAGCCGACGATTGCTTTGGCTACGGTCAACCCGGCCGAAGCGATGATCGAAGAAAGTGCAACCTGTTCTTTTTCGCTCTGCATGTGGCGTGGGTCTAGCGCAAACGGCGACAGATTTCGAGAACAGACTGGAACTAGGCTATTCACAGTCGAATGGACTGTCCGTCGTTTGCAGCCGAGCGTGTGACCGCATCGAGAATGCGAATATTGCCGAGCAGTTGCTCGATAGTGAATCGGTAAGGCGTCCCGTGCTCAATGGCATCCGCCCAGGCCTCGAAGTTCATCCGTACAGTGTTCGTATGCTCGAAATGGCGGCTCTGCCTGCTGCCATCTGGACCACAGTATACGAAGCTCGATGGGATGCCCTTGTCGACATTTCCGCCTTCCTGGACCTCGACCCAGCCCTGGTCGCAGACCATCGTGAACCGCCCATAGAATGGAGGCGTGGACAAGCAGGTAATCCGGCCGCGGGCGCCATTTTCAAACTCAATCTCGGCGCTGACAAAATCTTCCCCCGGCGCAGGAAAGATCTGCGATGCCGTGCGTGCGGTCACCCGGACGGGCTTGCCCGCAAGAGACACAAACATGTCTCCGAGGTGAATGCCGAGAGCAGTCCACGCGCCCGCTGGCGCTTGGCTGGGGTCGCGCCGCCAGTTCGATGGATCCATTTTGCGGAAGTTATTGTGGCTGACATTCGCATCCAAATGCAGCACCCGCCCCAAGGCGCCATTCTCGAACAGACGACGCATCTCTTCCATTGCGGGCTCGAAGCGGCGTTCATGACCGATGCCCAGAACGCCACCAGCCGTTTTGCACGCGGCGATGATGCGTTCGGCACTCGCCGTTGTCAGGGCAAGTGGCTTCTCGCAGAAGACATGCTTACCGGCGGCAAACGCGGCGACAGACATTTCTTCGTGAAGCAGGTGAGGGGTTACGATCGCAACGGCATCGACATCGGAGCGGAGAAGCAATGCCTTGTAGTCGGCAACAAGATCGAATTTTTTCTCCGCAGCGAAAGGCGCGGCCATCGAAGTGTCGATATCGCAACCTGCTATGATTTTGAAGCGGGGGCTATCTGCAAGACAAATCGCAATCTGCTTGCCCCACCACCCCAGTCCTATAATCCCAATTCTGATCATTGCGCGTTGCACCGGTCGGGACCGCACCAGATTGAGTTGGATTTGGTTCGCTATTGTTGCTTTCGCTTTTCGTCGACGATCCGGTCGATGTCGGCGATTTCGAAAAGTCCTCCGGCAAGCCGTTCCGGATGGCTCAAGAGGTCGCGCACCGCGCCGAGAAATCGGCCAACTTGCTGTGCGTCCGCCAGACGGTGATCGGCCCGCAGGAATAGAGGCATTACATTCACCGATACAAACTGGTCCGAACGCGCGACAACCTTGGGCTCCATTGGTCCTAATGTAAGATTGAACGCGTCCGATTTGTCCGGAAATCGGGTCGGCTTGTACATTCGCATCGGTGGGGCTCCGGCGAACGACAGGTCGTTCACCATCATGCAGCCTGCTCGCGTTCCATCGATTCTGCCGAGCGTCGGCAACCGGAAATGCCGGTCCAGAAAACCATATACACGCACGATCTGACGGAACCAGAAGGACGGGATCCTGCGAAAGCGGGCCAGATCCCGGTCCCGTCCCCCTTCGCCTCGGCCCGCCTGCAGCAATCTCTGCCAAATCTCAAGGCCAATCCGCTCGAGGCTTTTTAGATTCGCATTCTCAATGAGCAGGAGATCCATTTCGGAATTTCGACGATGAAAGAATGCCATGCGAATGTTTATCTCGCGAAACGGGTATATGCGGCGTCCAACCAACCGCGCGTTTATTTCGGGAAACTGTTCGAGAGCCAGCGCGGTCGCGCGTATCAATGCGTGGACGGCAGTTAGAACAATTCGTCCATTCCGATTCCGTTCGTGCAGGAACGCGTGCAGGGCATCGGCATCAATTTCTGTTCCCCAGACCAATGTCGGATCGACCTGGCTTGCCCTGGAGGCGTGCAGATAAAACCGGTTGTATAGCGGGACCTTGGATTGGGGAACCGGACGCCGAACCAGGGGCCACTTCATAGTCTATTCGCCTTCAGGCCAGGGAGGGGGCGAAAACCGGATCAGTCCGCTTGCGCCTGCGGCATCGATGATTGGCCTAGCACAACGCCGACAATATCCTCGACAGTGCGAAAGTTCGAGGGGTTGACCTGATCGCTGTCGAAACGCACGCCATACGATTCTTCGATATGAAAAATCAGGTCAACGAGCAGCAGGGAATCAAGCAAGCCGCTCTCCAGCAGGTCCATACGGGGATTTGCCGCCGCATGACGCGAGCTTCGAGATCGCACGAAGTGCATCAGATCATCTTCAAGTTTTTTTCGATCTATCGTCATTGGGACTGAGTCACGACGTCATCTGTCTGGACCCGGCGCGGACTTCCAACGCCGGGTGCAAGACGGGCCAGCGCTTCACGGTCGATTTTGTAACCCGATGTGAGCGGAAAACGCTCAAGCACCTCGTAATACAGAGGTTGCTTGTAAGAGGGGAGTTCGCGCTGGCAGGTCGCGCGAATCTTCGTCACATCGATTGGCCGATCGTCGCGGGGGGCGAGGAACAGGATGAACCGTATTTCGTCGCCGCGGGTCATGGGGACTGCAATCGCGCATGTCTGCGGAAAAGCTGTCTCTACGAGCCCTTCGATTTCCGCTGGATGCACGCGATGCCCCTGAACCTTGACCAGCAGGTTGGCGCGCCCCTGCAAATAGAAAAATCCATCGTCATCACGACGCGCAAGATCACCGGTTCGCAACCAGCCGTCTCCACCGAGCACTTCGGCCGTGGCCGTCTTATCATGCCAATAGCCAAGCATCACGTTCGCGCCGCGAGCGCAAAGCATGCCGGTAGAGCCTGCCGGCAGTTCGCGATTTGCCTCGTCCATGACGGCCAACTCGACACCGGATATTGGCTTCCCGATCGAACCTGGGCGAGTGTGGAGTTCCTGGGGCGGCAATGATGCCAGTCGGGCCGTCGCCTCTGACTGGCCATACATGACGTGGAACGACGCCGGACGAATCCGGTTCGCGATTTGCGCCGCCAAATCATAACGCAGAGCGCCACCCGCAACGGTCATATAGCGCAAGGC
>Ga0081455_10002476_pt1 | contig 21953 bp, 19 predicted proteins | sample TabmetS3T2R1_FD_70207 | JGI IMG/M metagenome (GOLD analysis project Ga0081455, IMG submission 70207) | Tabebuia heterophylla rhizosphere microbial communities from the University of Puerto Rico - S3T2R1 | ecosystem: Host-associated > Plants > Roots > Rhizosphere ...
TCCGTTGATGGGGGCGGGGCTTGCCATGATGGCGATCGACACGCTGCGCGAAAACGGCAAGCGGCTGGGCAAGACCTCGGCCGAGCTGGGCTGGATCCTCGAGGACAACAAGGCAACCAACAACATCATCCGCACGGTGGGCGGGGTGCACTACAAGACGCACCGCGTTTACGAGAAAGCCTTGGTGTGACGAAAGCCCCGACGTGACCGGGGCGCCCCTCGGCGCCAGGCGACCTGCTTCGGCCTTCGCTCCGCTCGCCAACCGCGCCTTCCTGGGGCTTTGGACCGCCAACCTGCTGTCCAACGTCGGTGGCTGGATGCAGACCACGGGTGCGGCGTGGGAGATGACCAGCCTCACCCGTGAGCCGATCTTCGTGGCGGCGCTGGCCGCCGCCGGCACGCTGCCGATGTTCCTGTTCTGCTTCTTCGCCGGCATCCTGGCCGACCGGTTCGATCGCCGTCGCTACATCATGGTCTGCCAGTGGTGGATGATGGGCGTGGCCGCCGTCCTCGCGGTCCTAGCCTTTCTGGGGCTGCTCAGCGCCTGGAACCTGCTGGTCCTGAGCTTCCTGATGGGCCTGGGCAATGCCATGAACGCACCAGCCTGGCAGGCCGTGGTGCCCGAGATCGTCGCCCCCACCGAGCTGCGACCCGCGATCGCGCTGAACAGCGCGGGCTTCAATCTCGCCCGCACGATCGGCCCGGTGGTCGGCCAGATCCTGCTCGGGCTGGTCGGCGTCTTCCTGCTCTTCTTCATCAATTCGGTCACTTACATCGGCGTGATCTTCGCCATGAGGGCCTGGAAGCGGTCGCCTGAAGCACATGCCGAGCAACGCCAGGAGGGCTTCGTCGAGGCAGCTCGCACCGGCCTCGCCTACGTCCGGGACTCGGGCGAGCTCAAGGCGGTGTTCGCGCGGGGGCTCTGCTACTTCGTGCCGGGCATCGCGCTCAGCACTCTGTTGCCTGCGATCGGCCGCTTCTCGCTCGGCCTCGACGAATTCTCCTTCGGCCTCCTTTATGCCGCTTTCGGTATCGGCGCGGTGTCGGGTGCGCTCTCGATGCCCACCGTCAACCGCGTGCTGGGTGCGGATCGCGCCAACATCTGGGCGATGGCCCTGCATGCGGCGGCCATGACGGTGGCCGCTCTGGTCATGCGACCGGCGGTCTTCGCGGTCTGCCTCGCACTCACCGGCGCCTGCTGGATGACCGTGGTCGCCAATAACAGCACCGCCGTGCAGATGATTTTGCCCAATTTCATGCGCGCGCGCGGCATGGCGGTGAATCAGGTGGTGTTCTTCGGCGCCGTGGTCGCGGGTTCGCTGCTGTGGGGCAAGACCGCGGATCTCTGGGGTGTGCGGACAGCGCTGATTGTATCAGCTGTATCGCTGGTGCCTCTCACGCTGCTCGCAGCGTCGATTCGGTTGCCGCGCGCCTCGTCACCGCGGCTCTGAATGCAACTGTCGACGCCTCTTGTGTGTTGTTCGAACCACTAGATCGTCAAAAATTTTGCTGACAGGGAAGAATCCGCTTGTAACGGCGGACATTAGTTGTAGATAGCAAACCAAGACGCCCACGCACGTGCCGCTGGCCCATAGTGGTTACGCAACGACGGAAAGCGTCCTTTTTGGCAGTGCCGGCCTAGCGCCGGGTCCGGGAAGGAGCTTCTGAGATGGTTGCTTGCTGTGCGGGGCGCGATCCCCGCTATCGTGTCCTTTGCCCGGTAAGCCTTGGCCGGGCCAACTCGTTCGACGTTCCGCTCCGGCGGAAGTCCACTCCGTCGAGTATCGGCTGACGACGCCGCCCCAAGCGGGCGCCGTACGTCACTGCCGTCACTCCCTTCGAACCAGTCCGACATTTTAGACGGGGGACCCCCCAGCGATGACCGAGCGTATTTTCCGTTATCTCCGTGAGCAGCAGCCCGAGACGCCGTGCCTCGTGATCGACCTCGACGTGGTCGAGAACAACTACCGCCGCATGCGGGAGCTGCTGCCGGCCGCCCATATCTTCTACGCCGTGAAGGCCAATCCGGCGGCGCAGATCCTGTCACGCCTCGCAGGCCTGGGCTCCAAGTTCGACACCGCGTCGCGCGGCGAGATCGAGCTGGTGCAGGCCAGTGGCGTGTCGGCGGACCGCATCTCCTTCGGCAACACCATCAAGAAGGAGAAGGACATCGCCTGGGCCTACGAGCAGGGCGTGCGCCTGTTCGCCTTCGACAGCGAGATGGAGCTGCAGAAGCTGGCTCGCGTGGCGCCGGGCGCCCGCGTGTTCTGCCGTGTCCTGGTCGATTGCGGTGGCGCCGAGTGGCCGCTCAGCAAGAAGTTCGGCTGCGCGCCGGAGATGGCCAAGGACCTGCTGCGCAAGGCCAAGGAGTGGGGGCTCGATCCCTACGGCATCTCCTTCCATGTCGGCAGCCAGCAGACCGACCTCGAGCAGTGGGACAAGGCGCTGGGCCAGGTCTCGCAGATGTTCTTCGCCCTCGCCGAAGAGGGCGTCGACCTGCGCATGGTCAACCTGGGCGGCGGCTTCCCGGCGCGCTATCGCGCCGAGGTCAACCCGATCGAGGCCTACTGCGAGGCGGTGACCCGCGCGCTGGTGCGCCACTTCGGCAACCGCATGCCCGAGGTGATCATCGAGCCGGGCCGCTCCATGGTGGGCGACGCGGGCGTGATCCAGAGCGAGGTCGTGCTGGTCTCGCGCAAGGCGGCCAACGACCGCAAGCGCTGGGTCTACCTCGACATCGGCAAGTTCTCGGGCCTGGCGGAGACCATGGGCGAGAGCATCAAGTACCGCCTGCGCACCGCACGCGACGGCACGCGCGTGGGGCCGGTGGTGCTGGCCGGACCGACCTGCGATTCGGCCGACATCCTCTACGAGAAGACGGAGTACAAGCTGCCGCTCTCGCTGAAGCCGGGCGACAAGGTCGAGATCCTCTCGACCGGCGCCTATACGACGACCTACTCGTCGGTCGCCTTCAACGGCTTCGCGCCCCTCAAGGCGGTCTGCATCTAAGCCCACGTTCCTGAGCTGGAGCGAACCGACGGGGCCTTGAGAAAGGCCCCGTCGCCGTTTATCGACCATCCAACTGTCAAAGAGGGGAGAGCGCTGAAATGGCGAAGAGAGCCGCGCGCAAGGTTGCCAACACGAAGTATCTCGGCTTCAAGGGCCGCATGGTGATGATCGGCTTCGGCTCGATCGGCCACGGCGTCCTGCCGCTGATCTTTCGCCATATCGGCATCAAGCCGAGCCAGATCACGATCATCGCCGAGGATGCGCGCGGCGGCCTGCCCGAGGTCAAGCGCTACGGCGTCGAGTTCATCGAGAAGCGGCTGACCCGCTCCAACTACCGCCAGGTGCTGGCCGGCCGGCTCGCCAAGGGCGACATGCTGGTCAATCTCTCGGTCGAGGTCGCCTCGACCGCGCTGGTTGAGCTCTGCCAGGAGAAGGGCGCCCTCTACATTGACACCTGCATCGAGCCCTGGCCGGGCGGCTACACCGATCCCAACCTCTCGGTGTCGCGCCGTTCGAACTATGCGCTGCGCGACACCATGCTCCGGCTGAAGCCGCGCTACCGCGGCGGGCCGACGGCGGTGATCGCCCATGGCGCCAACCCGGGCCTGGTCTCGCACTTCGTGAAGCAGGCGCTGGTCAACATCGCGCGCGATACCGGCCTCAAGGCCGCCGTGCCGACCACGCGCGAGGGTTGGGGCAGGCTCGCCCAGCGGCTGGGCATCAAGGTGATCCATATCGCCGAGCGCGATACCCAGGTCTCGCCGAAGCCGAAGGAGGTGGGTGAGTTCGTCAACACCTGGTCGATCGACGGCTTCGTCTCGGAAGGCGGGCAGCCGGCCGAGATGGGCTGGGGCACGCATGAGAAGGCGCTGCCTGCCGACGGCAAGCGGCACACCTTCGGCTGCGATGCCGCGATCTACCTGAACCGGCCGGGCCTGCTCACCCGCGTGCGTACCTGGACGCCGCTCGAGGGGCCGTTCCACGGCTTCATCATCACCCACAACGAGGCGATCTCGATCGCCGATTACTACTCGCTGAGCAACGGCCGCAAGGTCACCTACCGGCCGACCGTGCACTACGCCTATCACCCGTGCGACCAGGCGATCATGTCCATGCACGAGATCTCGGGCAAGAACCTGCACCAGCAGAAGCGCCAGCGCCTGATCGTGGACGAGATCACCTCGGGCCGCGACGAGCTCGGCGTGCTGCTGATGGGCCACAAGCGGGGTGCCTACTGGTACGGCTCGCAGCTCGACATCCACGAGGCGCGCAAGCTCACGCCCTACAACAACGCGACCTCGATCCAGGTCTGCGCACCGGTCCTCTCGGGCATCATCTGGGCAATCGAGAACCCCGACCGCGGCATCGTCGAGGCCGACGAGATGGATTTTGCGCGCAACCTCGAGATCTGCATGCCCTATCTCGGCCCGGTCGTCGGCAAGTACAGCGACTGGACGCCGTTGCAGGACCGCGGCCGGCTGTTCCCCGAGGACCTCGACAAGTCCGACCCCTGGCAGTTCAAAAACTTCCGGGTGGTGTGATCTTCGCCAAGAAGATCGCTGATGCGAGCCTTAAGCTGACGCAGCTTAGACTTCTGCCAAACTCACAGGGAGCATTACCCTAACAACGCTCCCAACGGCGAAAGTATATGCCAGCTGCCTTCCTTGTGCCCGGGCGCGCTTCAACGATGGTCATCGCCATCTCCTTCTTGGGGTATGGCATCTCACGACGCGCGTAGGAATCCTACACCACTTCCTTGTGGGCAGTGCTGCGCGTCGTCAGGTGGCTTTGCGTCACCTAACGGCCGCGCGCTCGTTGGCTTGGATACCAGAGATACAGCTGCGAGCACGCTTCTCGCGATACTCTGGTCTATAAGCAACCGATAGTTTAGCTTCTTTGCTATTGGCTCAGGTCCATGCGGCCGCGATGGAAATGGATGATTTTTGCCAGCGTAATCGCCGGCATTGTAGCAGCTGCTTACGGCGAGCTCGTCCTCGACATTCGCACGCCGCGTGCCTTGCTGACTGAAACGCACGCCATTCACTCTTATGTCGCAATCCAGCTGTCGGATCTTGTAAACGCCGACAAGGCTATGAAGAAAAAGTACGGACCTGAGGCGGAGACCGAACTGACGACCCAGCCTCCTCGGCTGACCACACGCATTGGCGGCAAGGTCGTGGAGCAGCAGAGGACGGGTCAATTCTCCGAGGCGATGGGGATCTTCGTGATAAGGCCACTTGTTGGAGGCCTGGACAGCGTTTTTCCGTTTCAGATCAATCCGCGTAAGGCACCGATGCCGGGCAGGAAGGGCACGTCGACTGCTCGAGATCTGCAGCGCCAATTCGGCAGTCTACCGATCAAGCCTTACGACCTCATTCGCGAAAACAAAGAATTCCCTTTCAAATATCTCGAGTTCGATGATCGTGATGCGGCGACGGACAGGTGCATCACCATTTCATCCGCGGATGTCGGATGGATGGGTCGGCAACTGCAATTTCAAAGCGGAACATTCTGCGTTATCTTTTGGAAGGGCACGCTGAGGGGCTCGATGCTTATCGGCGTTGCGCTGGCGAACGGCGATCCCTGGATGAGGCCTTTTATCCGGCGCATTTGCCGCGAGCTCACTGCTACTGTGCTTGCGCGCGTGGCCGCGACAGACGGCGAGCCGCCTCCCGACTATGCCGCTTGTATTCTGGTCGATCGACCCGATCGTACGGTTTCAACCGAGGCGCTGCAGGTGCATGTATACGAAGTGGGCCGCGACGCCACGCTGGCCTACGTGAATTGAACTATTTCAATGTCACGCGCAGCGCAAAAGCGCCGCCCGCGGTGTAGCCTTCCGCCTGTCCGCCGGCCTGCCGATTCAAGTTAACGTTGACGGATTCGAGTCTGCACGTTTTAGCGAGGACTTGCTCGACCAGGCTGCACTCGCTTGCCGCCATTTCATAGATCGAGCGACGCACTCGCTCCCTTAGCCTCACAGCCTCTTCGCTTTCCCCAGTGGGTCCGGGGAAGAATAGATTGATGTTGACTTGAATCCGGATGGGCTCTTCGCGCCGCTCTGTGCTTGCACTGATGCGCTCCCGCCCAGAGTCCTGTGCACCTGCACCTAAAGGACCAAAGGCCAATGTTGCCGCGAGAGAGAACCCAAGATATCGCTTCATCTGCCACATGGTGGTCTGGTCCCTAATATTGCGGCAAATGTACGGGCCTGAACTGCATTCAACCACAACGAAAGGATGTGACGAAATAAACGTTACAACTTATAAACATTGCCAACGTCTGGATGAAGTATGCGTACGAAGTAGCCTAGTCGCGCTAAGGTTCCATCGAGAACGGGTCTTCGGTGTGGATGTCTGCTCGTTCAGCGGCTCGAAGCTCGCTGTCGCTCAGCGGCGACGCTCCTGAATGGGCATGCCCTTGGTGACCGTGTCGAGGTCGTAGGGTTTCTCCACCAACGTCTCGGCGTCCCACATGCTGCGTGGGGCCGTGAGGAGGTCGCCATCGTAGACGTGGATGGCGGCGCTGATCTTGTCGAGCGGGTTGACGACGGAGTGAACGATATCGCGCCCGAGCAGGGTGACGTTCCCGACACCCAGCGCCTCACCGCCCGCCGGCTCGATCTGGAATGTCTGCGCATCGGAGAGGCGACGCCAGAACACGTTGTCCTCGCGTCCGCCATACATGCCGATCACGGCCGCCATACGATGGTCGTGGGGCGGCGTGACCTGCTTCGGCGCCCATGCAAGCGTCAGTACCGTCAATTCAGGCGTCTGATGGAGGATCTGGACCCCGGCTTTGTTCGGTTCACCCAGCTCGCGCACGATCGCCGCCGGATCGGAAACAGCGCGGCCCACGATTTCCACCATTGCCTTGCGCGAGCGCTCGGCCAAGGCGGCTCGAAGATCGGCAATAAACTGCTCGCGGTCGAACATGGCGTGCCCCAAAAAGTGCCGGACGAACGACCCAGTCTGCCGACCGTTTCGTTGGCCCACAAGCCAAACTGCCGCTCCCGTACCTTTAGCCGCCGGCGGCGGCTTGAGCCGACGGAGCGCTTTCCTTCACCACGTCGCGCAGCTTGAATTTCTGGATCTTTCCCGACGGAGTCGAAGGCATCTGGTCGAGCACCAGCAGGCGCTCGGGGATGTATTGCAGCGCGGCTTTCTGTGACTTCAGGAAATCGACCATTTCCCTGAAGTCGATCGACTGGTCGGGCTTGGTCACGACTACGGCGCAGGCGCGCTCGCCAAGGCGCTCGTCGGGATAGGCGACGATCGCGACCTGGGCGACGGCAGGGTGCCGGTAGAGCAGGGCCTCGATCTCGACCACCGGAATGTTCTCGCCGCCGCGGATGATGACGTCCTTCGACCGGCCGTCGATCTTGACGTAGCCGCGATCGTCGAGCGAGGCGAGGTCGCCGGTATCGAACCAGTCGTCGGCATCGGTGCCGTTGAGATGCGGGCGATTGAGATAGCCTCCGAAGTTCGAGCAGGCGCGGATCAGGAGCCGGCCGCTGGTGCCGTTGGTTAGCGGCTCGCCATCGGAATCGACCACGCGCAACTCGACGCCAGGCAGCGGGCAGCCGCAGGTATTGAAGGCGCGCTCGTCGTCGTCGTCCGGCTTGATGAGGGTTGCCGCACCGTTCTCGGTCATGCCCCAGGCCGACACGATCTTGGTGCCGAGCGTCTTGCGGGCGCGTTCGACCAGGGGGCCGGGAATCGGTGCACCGGCGCACAGGAAGGTCTTGAGCGTCGGCACCGCGAGGCCGGTTTCCACCACCACGTTCGCGAGATCGGTCAGGAACGGCGTCGAGGCCATCGTGAAGGTGGCGCCTTCGTCGCGGATCGTCTCGACGGCCTTCCGCGGCTCCCAGATGTCCTGCAGGAGGGCGCGGGCGCCGAGCGTGATTGGCATGAAGAGGCCGTACAAGAAGCCGGTCTGATGCGCCATTGGCGAGGCCATCAGGACGACGTCGTCGGCGCCGAGACGAAGTCGCTCGGCATAGGGGACGATATTCGCGATCAGCGAATTCGACGAATGCATCACCCCCTTGGGCTCGCCCGTCGTGCCGGACGTGTAGATGATCTCGGTGATGTCGTCGGGAGTCGGCCGGTTACGACGCAGGAGGGCCTGGGCTTCTGGCGTCTCATCCTGCGTGCCTTCCAGCAACGCGCCGAAATCGCTGCTGCCGGCGCCGCCGATGACCAGCACATGCTGCAACTCGGGCAGGGCCGACCGGAGGCCAGCAATCATCTGCTCGTAGTCATGCCCGCGGAAGCGTTTGGGCACGATCAGGACCTTGCTTTGCGCGTGCTTCAGCATGAAGGAGAGCTCGCGCTCGCGGAAGATCGGCATCAGCGGGTTGAAGACGGCGCCGATCCGCGCGCAGGCGAGATAGGCCACCGTGAATTCCCACCAGTTCGGCAGCTGGGCCGAGACCACATCGTTGCGTTCGACGCCGAGCCTCGTGAGACCGACGGCAAGGCGGTCCGCCAACCGCGCCAATTCGCGATAGGTCAGTCGCCGGGTTTCACCCCTTTCGATCGAAACAGCGGTCAGGGCCTCCTTGTCCGGCCGTTGTCGAAGGCAGTCGTCGAGATCGTCGTTGATGGTCCGGTCGCGCCAGAATCCCTGGGCCACCATCGCGGCACGACGCGGCGGAAAGAGGATGGCGTCGAACTGCATCGGGTCCTCCTGGCTTCGGCTCTCGGGCCGTTTCGCCGATGGTCGGCCGAACCGGGCCAATAGACAAGGACCGGAGGCTTTCCTAGAGTCCGCGACGATCAATGAAGGGAGCTGTGAATATGGCGAAAGTCGGAGACAAGGTGCCCAGCGCGACGCTGCGCGTGATGGGACCCGAAGGACCGAAACCCCTCCCCACTGCGGAGCTGTTTGCGCCGGGCAAGAAGGTCGTGGCCTTCGCGCTGCCGGGAGCTTTCACCCCTACTTGAAGCGCCAAGCATGTGCCAGGTTTTCTGGCCAACATTGATGCGATCAAGTCGAAGGGTGTGGATACGGTTGCCTGCATTTCCGTCAACGACCCGTTCGTGATGGGAGCCTGGGGCAAGGACCAGAAAGTCGGCGACAAGATCCTGATGGTGTCAGATGGCAATGCCGAGTTCACGCATGCCATGGGGTTGACCTTGGATGCGTCCCGCAACGGTCTCGGCACGCGCAGCCAGCGCTACGCCATGGTCGTCCAGGACGGCGTGATCAAGGACCTGTTCGTGGAGAAGCCGGGCGCCTTCGAGGCCTCGACCGCAGAGAACGTCCTGAAGCACTTGTAAAGAGCCTGTCAGAGGTCTTTCAGACCGGAATGCTCCTCCTGAAGAGACGCGATAGCGTCAGTATCAGGAGGAGCGCGACTGCTCCGGCGGCGTTCACGATCACCGAGCCGGCGTAAAGCCACAGAGCGAGATAGGCCGAGGACATCAGGAGCGTGATCGCCGTCACGCGGGCGCCAAAAGCGGCGAACTCGTTGAACGAGATGCGCTTGCCGTCCTTCTCGGCAAGCCCGGTCACCGTGACATTGGCCGAGGCGCCGATCACCGTGCCATTGCCGCCAAGGCAGGCGCCGAGCGCCAGCGCCCACCACAGCACCTGCCCCTGGGGACCGGCATCGAGCCGCTGTAGCAGCGTCGCGATCAGCGGGATGGTGACGGCTGTATAGGGGATGTTGTCGATCAGTGCCGACAGGAAGCCCGACGCCCAGAGCACGATCAGGGCCGCCACCAGGAGCGTCGCCTCTCCCGAAAGCCCGAGGCCGCCGCGGACGCCCTCGATCACCCAGCCCAGTCCCTGTGCCAGCGAATCGATCAGGCCCGTGGCGACGGCGGCGCCTACCAGCACGAACAGGAAGAGAAAGAAGGCAAGCGTCGGCCACTCGATATCCTTCTCCAGGATCGCCAGCACGCCGTGCTGGCGCTCTTCCGGCGTCGGTTTGTGATCCCGCAGATAGTAGAAGTCCTGGGCAAACAGGATGACGGCGATGCCGATCACAGCAGGCACCGACACCGGCATATCGGTGAGCGAATGCGTCATGAAACCGGCGAAGATGGCTGCGGTGACCCAGCAGGTTGTGCGCAGCAGAGGGACGTTGGTCAGTCTGGCGCCGGTTGGCGTCGCGGCTTCTTCATGGTCGCGATCGGCGGCGGGCCCGATGTCGGAGCCATAGAAGCGCCGGCTGAACCAGACCAGAACCATCATCATGGCCGTGCAGGGCACGGTGAGGTTGTAGATGAAATCCATGAAAGAAAGGCCGCTGCGGGGGTCGGCACCGATCAGCACGTTGGGCGGATCGCCGATCAGTGTCGCCGTGCCGCCGATATTGGCCGCCATCACCATGGGCAGGAAGAAGGCCGAACCGTTGATCCTGAGTCGCCGCGCCATCTCCGACGCCATGGGATAGGCGAAGATTACAGTGGTGACGTTGTCGAGGATGGCCGAGAGGATGCCGGTGAACCAGATGATGAGCCGTGCCGCCCGACTCGGATTGCCGCGCGAGCGCTCGAGCAGCCGGTCGACCGCCCAGGGGAAGACATTGGTGGTTTTGAGCACACCTACGAGGGCCATCATCGAGAACAGCAGCAGGATGACGTTGAGGTCGATGGCTTCCATCGCCGTCTCGAAGGAGATCAGCTTGAAGGGTGTGAAGTAGGAGATCAGCCAGACGAGCGCCACGGCGCCGATCGGCATCAGCACACGATGCACCCGGTCGGCCGCGAGACCGGCGAATACCGCGATCAGGATGACCGCGACCAGCCCTTGGCTCACCACGTCGCGAGTTGAGTCGAAACCGTGCATCAGGCGAGATAAGTGGCCGACACGCCGCCATCGACGATGAGCGTGTGACCATTGACGTAGGATGCGGCGGGAGAGGCGAGGAAGATCGCCGCCCCGGCGATTTCGCCGGGGTTCGCCCACCGTTTGGCCGGGCAGCGCTCGCGCTGCTTCTCGCCCTGCGGTGAAGCAATGAGCTGGGCGTTGGTCTCGGTCGCGAAGAAACCCGGCGACAGGGCATTGGCCGTGATGCCGGTGGCGCCGAACTCGGCCGCTAGCGCGCGTGCCAGCGCTGTCAGGCCGCCCTTGGCGGCGACATACGACGCCGCGCCCGGCACGGCGAGGTCGGCCACGATCGAGGCCACCAGGATCAGCCGTCCCCAGCCGCGTTCCAGCATGGATGGAACGACCGCCTTCACAAGGGCATGGGCGGCCGAGAGGTCGACATCGATCAGGCGGGCAAAGTCTTCCGAGCTGATCTCGGCGAAGGGCCTGCGGTCACGCTCGCCGACATTATGGATCAGCACGTCGATCCGGCCGGCCTGTGCAGTGGCGTCCTGCATCGCTTGTCGGTCGGCCATGTCGAAGGCAAGGCCATCAGCCGCGAAGCCCGCGCCGCGCAATTCGGCGATCCGGGGCGCCAGCCGCTCGGTCGAGCGACCGTGCAGCAACACACGCGCTCCCGCTTCGGCGAGGCCACGCGCCATCTCCCATCCCAGGCCGCGGGCGGAGCCCGTCACCAGGGCGGTGCGCCCATCGAGGCGGAACTGGTCGGGAAAGGTCGACATCAGGCGGGTGGCTCGTCTATTGGGCTGTCACGAATTAGCGTTGGATCGGGGAATGCTGCAACTGCCTAAAGTGATCGGCCATCGTGGCGCCGCTGCTTATGCGCCGGAAAACACCCTCGACTCCTTCCGCGAGGCCAGGCGCCGCGGCGCCACCTGGGTCGAGACCGACGTCAAGCTCACGGCCGATGGCGTTCCCATCCTCATGCACGACGCCTCGCTCAAGCGCACCACCGGCATCGATCGGCTGGTGTCGCGGACCAAAGCGGCGGACTTGCCGAAGGAGGTCCCGACTTTCGAGGCCGCAATCGACTGCTTCCGAGAGCTGGGGCTGGGCTGCAATGTCGAGATCAAGCCCTGCGAGGGGCGTGAGGCGGAGACGGCGCGGGTCGCGGTCGAGACCCTGCGGCGATGCTGGCCCGCCTCTTTGCCCGCGCCGCTGCTGTCGAGCTTCAAGGACGCCTCCTTGCGAGCGGCCCACGAGTCGGCGCCGGAATTCGCCCGCGCTCTTTTGATCGACACGCTGGCTGATGATTGGTGCCAGCGGGCCAAGGCCGTGGCAGCAGTCGGCATCAACACCAATGGCAAAAAGCTGACGGCGCCGCGCGCTGTCGAAGTGCGGCGGGCTGGCTACCTGCTGAGCGTCTATACGATCGACGATGGCGACGTCGCCAGGGCGCTCACCGGCATGGGCGCGCATTGCGTGATCACCGACACGCCCGACTTGATCATCGCCGCGCTCATTTAGACCGGCCCGGCGCGCATTTGGGGGTTGCGTTCGCACTGCAGTCTTGGTGGAGTGTCACAAGACTGAAATAAATCAGACACATCGCAGTCTCATGCCCCGCTGATACAGGCGAGGGGCTCATTTGGGAGGTATCGAAGTCATGTCACGCATCCTGCTGTCGTCCGTTGCCGCCGTTGCCGTTCTGGCGAGCGCGCACGGCGCCGCCGCGCAAACCGAAATCCAGTGGTGGCACGCGATGGGGGGCAACCTCGGCGAGACGGTCAACGCGCTGGCCGACCAGTTCAACAAGTCGCAGAAGGACTACAAGGTCGTCGCGGTCTACAAAGGTTCCTACACCGAGACCCTGACGGCTGCCGTCGCCGCCTTCCGCGCCAAGCAGGGACCGGCCATCGTCCAGGTGTTCGAAGTCGGCACCGCGACGATGATGGCTGCCAAGGGGGCAGTCTATCCCGTCTACCAGCTCATGGCCGACGAGAAGGAGCCCTTCGATCCCAAGTCGTACATCGGTCCCGTCTACGCCTACTACTCGACGACGGATGGCAAGCTGCTGTCCATGCCGTTCAATTCCTCGACGCCGGTCTTTTACTGGAACAAGGAAGAGTTCAAGAAGGCCGGTCTCGATCCTGACAAGGCGCCAACGACGTGGGAGGAGGTCGGCGAGGCGGGCAAGAAGCTGGTCGCCTCAGGCGTCAAATGCGGATTCACGCCGCAATGGCAGACCTGGACTCTGATCGAAAACTACGGCGCCTGGCACAATCTTCCGTTCGCGACCAAGGACAATGGCTTCGGCGGCACCGACATCGAACTGAAGTTCAACGATCCCGCCCGCGTCAAGTTCATTGGAATGCTGGCCGACTGGATCAAGGACAAGCGCTTTGTCTATGGCGGCCGCGAGGGCAAATCGACGGTCATGTTCACCTCGGGTGACTGCGCCATGCATATCGCCTCGTCGGGCTCGGCATCGGCCATCCAGGCGGCACTTGGCGTCGACAAGGTCGGCATCGGCATGATGCCCTATTCCCCGGAGGTCAAGGCGCAGCCGCAGAACTCGATCATTGGTGGTGCCACGCTGTGGGTCCTCAAGGATCGCCCGAAGGCCGAATACAAGGGCGTTGCTCAGTTCCTGACCTTCCTGTCGAGCGCGCCGGTACAGGCCAAGTGGCACCAGGAGACCGGCTACGTGCCGATCACGCTGGCCGCCTACAAGCTCACGGAGGAGTCGGGCTTCTACAAGAAGTTCCCGGGCCGCGACATCGCGGTGAAGCAGCTCACCCTCAACCCGCCGACCGAGAATTCGAAGGGCCTGCGCATCGGTAACTTCGTGCAGATCCGTGACGTCGAGGACGAGGAGCTCGAGTCCGTGTGGTCGGGCAAGAAGGACGCCAAGTCGGCCCTCGACGAGGCGGTGAAGCGCGGCAACGAGTTGCTGCGCAAGTTCGACTCGGCGAACAAGTAGGGCTTGGCCCTTCAGGCGCTTCCCTTGGGGGCGGCGCCTGAAGGAGCATAAGCGGAGCCTGCATGGAAAAGCGCGTCGTCTTCAACGAACGGTGGCTGCCTTATCTTCTGGTGGCGCCGCAGATGATCATCACGTTGATCTTCTTCTTCTGGCCGTCCGCCCAGGCGATGTGGCAGTCGGTATTGGTGGAGGATGCATTCGGCGGCAATTCCAAGTTCGTCTGGTTCGAGAACTTCGTCAGCCTGCTCAGCGATCCGAACTACTATGATTCGGCGCGGCTTACGCTGATCTTCAGCGCCCTTGTTGCATCGATCGGCCTTGCGGTATCGCTTCTGCTTGCTGTCATGGCCGATCGCATCTTACGCGGTGCGTCGATCTACAAGACGATCCTGATCTGGCCTTATGCCGTGGCGCCGGCCGTTGCCGGCGTGCTGTGGGGATTCCTGTTCAATCCCTCAGTCGGCATCGTCGTGTGGTTGCTCCATGGCATCGGTGTCGACTTCAACTACGTCATGAACGGCAATCAGGCCTTGCTGCTGGTCGTGTTTGCATCGGTTTGGGCACAGGTGAGCTACAACTTCCTGTTCTTCCTCGCCGGGTTGCAGTCGATCCCGAAATCGCTGATCGAGGCCGCGGCGATCGACGGCGCGGGACCGACCCGCCGCTTCTGGGACATTGTCTTTCCGCTGCTTGCGCCCACGGGGTTCTTCCTGCTGGTCATCAACACGCTCTACGCCCTTGTCGGCACGTTCGGTGTCGTTGCTTCGCTCACCCAGGGAGGGCCGGGCCAGGCAACCAACATCCTCGTGTACAAGGTCTGGAATGACGGGTTCCGTGGTCAGGATCTCGGCAGCTCTTCAGCGCAGTCGGTGATCCTGATGCTGCTGATGATCCTGCTCACCTTTGTCCAATTCCGCTTCGTCGAACGCCGGATACACTACTGATGGTCGAGAATCGGCCCTGGCTGACCTTTTTCAGTCATCTTACGGTGATCGTGGGGGTGATCATCATTGCCTTCCCGATCTGGATGACTTTCGTCGCCTCAACCCACGATCAGGCGACGATGCTGCAGTCGCCGGTTCCGCTGTGGCCGGGCACCCATCTCATCGAGAATTACAGAGACGTGCTGGCCGAGGGCTACAAGGGCCGCCCCGGCACCGTGCCGCTTTACGTCACGCTCACCAACAGCCTGGTGATGGCGCTGGGCGTGGCGATCGGAAAGATCCTGATCTCGATCATTTCGGCTTTCGCCATCGTCTACTTCCGCTTTCCGCTGCGGATGATCTTCTTCTGGATGATCTTCGTCACCTTGATGCTGCCGGTGGAAGTTCGAATCGTTCCGACTTACGGAGTCGTGGCCAACCTTGGCATGCTCGATTCCTACGCCGGTCTGGTCATTCCACTAATCGCCTCGGCGACGGCGACATTTCTGTTCCGCCAGTTTTTCCTGAGCGTGCCGGACGAGCTCACCGAAGCGGCACGGGTCGACGGCGCCTCACCGATGCGCTTTTTCTGGGACATCCTGCTGCCGATGAGCCGTACCTCGATCGCAGCCCTGTTCGTGATCCAGTTCATCTACGGTTGGCACCAGTACCTCTGGCCATTGCTGATCACGACCAAGGAAAGCTTCTACACCATTGTGATGAACGTCTCGCGCCAGGCCAATGTGGTGGATGCCACGCCTTCATGGAACCTCCTGATGACGATGGCGATGCTCGCCATGTTGCCGCCGGTCCTGGTCGTGATGTCCATGCAGCGGCTGTTCGTGCGCGGCCTTGTCGAGACGGAGAAGTAGCCCATGGCGCAAGTCCACCTGCGCGGCGTCAAGAAGAGCTACGACAAGCTCGAGGTCATCCACGGCATCGACATGGAGATCGCCGACGGCGAATTCATCGTCATCGTCGGCCCCTCGGGCTGCGGCAAGTCCACGCTCCTGCGCATGATTGCCGGCCTCGAGCGTATCACCGGTGGTGAAGTCGCAATCGGTGAGCGCGTCGTCAACCAGCTCGAACCCAAGGATCGCGACATCGCGATGGTGTTCCAGAATTACGCGCTCTACCCGCATATGACCGTGTACGAGAACATGGCGTATGGGCTGAAGATCCGGAAGCTGTCCAAGGACGACATCGACGCCCGCGTGCGCAAGGCCGCCAAGACCCTGGAGCTGGAGAAGCTTCTGGAGCGTCGGCCGCGCCAGCTGTCGGGCGGCCAGCGCCAGCGCGTCGCCATGGGGCGCGCCATCGTGCGGGAGCCCGCGGTGTTCCTGTTCGACGAACCGCTCTCCAACCTCGATGCCAAGCTACGAGTGCAGATGCGGCTCGAGATCAAGCGTCTGCAGCGCGAGCTCGCCGTGACCTCGATCTACGTCACGCACGACCAGGTGGAGGCGATGACGCTCGCCGACCGGCTCATCGTGATGAATGCCGGCGTTGCCGACCAGATCGGCACGCCAATGGACGTCTACGATCGGCCGTCCTCCGTATTCGTCGCAGGTTTCATCGGCTCGCCGGCCATGAACTTCCTGGCCGGCAAGGTGGGGACAGGTGGCCGCGACGTCGAGCTCGTCAACGGCGGCGCGGCGCGCGTTGTTCTGCCGCTCTCCAGCCCTCCGGCGGTGTCGGCCGGCACCGCCGTGGCGGTCGGCCTGCGGCCCGAGCACTTGCAGCCCGACGCCGATGGTCCGCTGGAGCTCGAAGTCGAACTTGCCGAGCCATTGGGCGCCGATACGCTGCTGCATGGCCGTTTCTCGGCGGGAGAACTGGTAACGATCCGGCAGGATGGCCATGTTCTCGCCCAACCGGGCGAGAAGCGCCGTTTTTCGATTGATCCGGCCCGGCTGCATCTCTTCGATTCGCAAAGTGGCCGGCGTATCGCCGACGCCTGAAATCCCAGTCACCGGATGATACGATCGCCGGAGGATACAAAGGACTCGTCGGCCCCCGCGCCCGGCGCTAAGAGGAATGCCCCGACGGCGGGGCTTGCCGTCCTTTGCGGAGTTTTGGGGTGACGATTCGGAGCTGGCTGGGCGTTCTTGGCCTTGCAGTCGCTCTTTCCGGCTGCCAGGCGGTGCAGGGCGATGGTCCATTCATGAATGGTGCCAAAAGAGGCAGCACCGAAGCGTTTCCGTTCGACGTCATCGACCTTACGCCGGCCACGGTCATCGCCTATCGCGCTGGTAGCGATCAGCCTGCGATGGTGGAGCGTTCGTCGGCCCGCTCCGAGCCTGGCGTCTCGGCCGGCGACGTGCTGAGGGTGCGTATCTTTGAACGCTATGCGGGCGGCACGTTCCCGACCATTGATGGCTTCGCCGATCTTGGCACCCCAACCGTCACGCCGGCCGGCACCATCGAAGTGCCCTATGTCGGATCCGTCAAGGTTGCGGGCCTTGGTCTGCGCCAGATCGAACGTGCGATCGAGAGCCGTTTGGCCGGCAAGGCCAAGGAACCGCAGGCAATTGTCGAGCTCGTCGCCGATCGTACCAACACGATTACAGTGTCGGGCGAGGTCAAATCTCCTGGCCGCATCCCGCTCAGCGACGGCGTCCGCACCGCAGTCGAGGCCATCAATCGGGCGGGCGGGGTCCTTGCCCCCAAGCCTCTGCCGAGCGCCTGGACGGAACAGGAAGCCGCCCTGCAGGCGGCGGCCGATGGCGATGCTTCGGCTACACCTGCCACAGCAGGAGGCGGAGGCGGTGGTGCTGGCACGAGCGCAAGCACCAACACGAGCACTCCTGGCGAAGAGCAAGCCAAGACACAGAAACTCTCGCAATTCGAGGTGGTCGTGCGCCGTCACGGCGAGGTGCTGCTCGTAAAGCAGTATCTCGAACTTCTGGCCGGCGCCGATATCGCGGTCGAAAAGGGGGATGAGATCGTGGTTCGGTCCAGCTCGCAGGTCGTCACCGTGCTGGGAGCGGTGGCGATCGCGGGCAACGTGCCGCTGACGAAGCCGAACATGACCCTGGCCGAGACGCTTGGCACGGTGCATGCCCTGCACGACCTGCGCTCGAACAAGACCGGCCTCTACGTGTTCCGGCTGGGTGACATCCGGGACAATCCCACGGCCCGCGCCCGCATCTTCCGGCTCGATTTCATGCAACCGGTATCGGGGTTCGTCGCGCAACAGTTCGGCATGAAGCCGAAGGACGTGATCTTCGTCGCCAACGCCCCGCTCTATGAGTACGACAAGGTCCTGACGGTGCTTTACCGCACGACCATCATCGGCGGCATTGCGACGGGCAAGTCCACGTCAGGCGTCAGCTTTTAGCCAAACGGCCTCAGGCGCTGCCGGGATATTTCAGGTTGCAACCGTAGGGCCGCGTCGAGGTATCGGTGATCGGCTTGCCGGCCAGAAGCTCCGTGAGGGCGGCACGTACATATTGCTTGGCGCGCGGAATATCGTCGCGATCGGCCGTGGCGATGGAGTCGATGCCGCCCTTGTAGACCAGCACACCCGAGGCATCGACGATGTACATATGCGGCGTGACGGTTGCACCATAATCGTGCGCGATCCGGCTCTCCGGATCGAGCAGCACGGCCGCCGGTGCGGCTTGGCTTGCGGCCACGATCTCGTTGGCCTGGGCCGCGGTCACATATCCCTGTTTGCCTGGTGCTGACGAGGCGACCGTGAGCCAGACCACGCCTTCGGCTGCAGCCTCGCGCTGCTGGGCCTGCATGTTGCCCGAGCGGTAGTGCTTGCCGACGTAAGGGCACTCGTGGTTCGTGGTTTCCAGCACCACGACCTTGCCGCGCAGAGCCGCGAGCGACCAGCTCTGGCCGTTGCTGTCGGTGGCGACAAAGGGAGGGGCAGCCTTGCCTAGGTCGGATGCGGCCCGTGCCGCAATCGGTGCCAGGCTGAAGGCAGCGCTCGTGAGCAGCAACGAGCGGCGGTGAACCACGACGTTCGACATGATGCCTCTCCTATCGTTGGGCCTGGTGACTTGAGGTGAGTGTTGCGACCATCGATGCTTCGGTCAGGATTTGCGGCAGAATCGTTGGTCGCTCCGCACCTGCCGGCCAATAGAGGTAGAGCGGCACGCCGGCCCGGCCAAGTTCCTTCAGCAGGGCCGTGATCTCGGGGTCGCGGTTGGTCCAATCGCCCTTGAGCTTCACCGTACCGGTTTGTTCGAAGGCGCGTCGCGTGTCCGCAGTCTCGAGGGCCACGCGCTCGTTGACCAGGCAGGTGATGCACCAGGCAGCGGTGAAATCGACGAACACCGGTTTGCGGGAGGCGACGGCCTCGTCGAGGCGGGCGCGCGAGAAACGCTCCCAGCCCTCGAAGCTGACACCGGCGGACGGTCCGCTGGTGGCGGACGCGGCCTTGGCCGGCTGGTCCTGGAGCTTCCAGGCGGCGCTGAAGGCCAGCAGCACGGCAACCGCTGCGATGCCGCGGCGCAACCAAAGGGCCGGCGAGGTCACGGTGGCGAATCGCAAGAGCCAGATCGCGAAAGCAATGAGGATCATGCCGCCCAGCGCATAGAGCACGCCGTCGGCGCCGGTCTGCTGGGTCAGCACCCAGATCATCCACACGGCCGAAGCGTACATCGGAAAGGCGAGGAACTGGCGCAACCGGTCCATCCAGGCACCCGGGCGCGGCATCAGCCGCTGCAAGGCGGGTGTAAAGGTGAGCACAAGATAGGGGAGCGCGAGGCCAAGCCCCATCGCCAGCAGTACGGCGATCGTCTGGGGCGCGGGCTGGCTCAGCGCAAAACCCAGGGCAGCGGCCATGAAGGGCGCGGTGCAGGGCGTGGCGACAACGACGGCCAGCACGCCGGTAAAAAAGGCGCCGGCAGTGCCCGAACGGCCGGCCAGCCCCTGGCCGAGACCGGCAAAGCGGCCGCCCACCTCGAACACACCCGAGAGATTGAGGCCCACGACAAAGAAAAGATAGGCGACCAGGAGCGAGAAGACCGGCGACTGGAACTGGAAGCCCCAGCTCACCTCGCCCACGCTGGCACGGATCGCCAGCACAACTCCGGCCATCAGCGCGAAGGAGACCAGCACGCCGGCAGCATAGGCGATCCCATCGCGCCGGATTTCGCTGCGCGCCTGGCCCGAGAGGCGGACGAAGGAGGCCGCCTTCATCGCCAGCACCGGGAAGACGCAGGGCATGAGGTTCAGGATCAGACCGCCCAGCAGAGCAAAGCCAAGCGCCGTCCAGAACGACAGCGCTTCGCCCGCATCGTCGGCCGCAGTGATCGGGGAGGCGTCGGCCACGAGCGTGGAATCGAATGGAGCGGTGATGTCAAAAGCCTGGCGATGCTCGCCATCGCCGGTCTTTTCGAGGAGCTGGAGCGTGCCGGCGATTTGCTGCGGCGTCGCGGCCTTCGCGTCTCCTTTCTTCAGCGGGATGCGAATGCCCTCGGCCGTCACGCGCGCCGTCTGCTTGGCCATGTTGGCGACGGCGCCCCATTCGGCCGGAAAGAAATAGACGTCGCGGATCGTGTCAGGCTTCAGGCCCTTGGCGTCGACGACGAGAAACGGGTCGCCTGATTTCGCCACGCCGAACCGGGCCGGCCAGGGGCTCTCCGTTGGTACCTGGCGGCGCGCCGTATCGAACAGTGCGCGGGTCGCCGGATCGGCCGGCGTAGCCGCCGTCCCGACAGGAAGCGTGAGGTTGAACTTGCCTTCCTCGGGAATGCAGACATCGCTGCAGACCAGCCAGTTCGCATCGGCCGCCAGAGCAAGTGTCGAGCCGGCGAGATTGGCGGGCGGCGTGATCTTCACCAGCAGCAGGACGTCGCCTTCGAAGCCGTAGTTGATGACCCCGCCCACATCGATCTTGGTCGGGGTCGGCCAAACGATCGGATCCGCAGTCACGCCCGCCGGCAGCTTCCAGGTGATGTCGGTCGGCTGGCCGGCATCCCCAGGATTCTTCCAGTAGGTATGCCAATGCGGCTTCATGGTCTCGCGCAGGGCGACCCAGAAGGGCTCGCCGGGCTTGACCTGCGAGACCTCGGAGAGAAGCTCGGCACGCACATTGTCCGTCGTCACGACGGACTGTGCCGCCGCCGGTGACGTCAGAACCGGCAACGCCACAAGGAGCGAGACGAGAAAAGCCAGGAAACGCGACATGGGCCTATTAAGTGATCCGTGCTCATGGCTGTGGCAAGGCAATCCGGATCAACGCGGCGTGATCTTTTGCCTCGACGAGAGCAGTCGTCTAAGTTTTTGGTTTCATTGAGGAAATGATGGCTCCAGAGATCGATGGCGGAAGTCTCCTGAAGGCGCTGGACGAGCTTGCTCAAGTTGGGGCGATCGAGGGTGGCGGATGTGCACGACTTGCACTGAGCGACGACGACAAGGCCGGCCGTGACCTCGTCGTGGGCTGGATGAAGGCGCTGGGGCTCGAAGTCAGGATCGATTCCATCGGTAATGTCGTGGGCTTGCGCCCCGGCCGCGAGAACCTGCCGCCGATCATGACCGGTAGCCACATCGACACCGTCCGGACCGGCGGCCGCTACGACGGCAACTACGGCGTATTGGCTGGCCTCGAGATCGTGCGGGCACTGAATGCGGCAAAGATCGTGACGCGCCGGCCGATCGCCGTCGCCTTCTTCACCAACGAAGAAGGGGCGCGCTTCCAGCCCGACATGATGGGAAGCCTGGTCTATGCCGGCGGTCTTGGTCTCAACGAAGCCTATGCCGCCGCCGACAAGGACGGCGTGGCGGTCGGCGACGAGCTGCGACGCATCGGCTACCTCGGGACCGTACCGCCGGGCATGCTCCGGCCGCACGCCTTCCTCGAGCTGCATATCGAGCAAGGACCGATCCTCGATGAGGAGAGGGTGCGGATCGGCGTCGTGGAAAGCGTGCAGGGCATTTCCTGGACCGAATACACGGCCACCGGCGTTTCCAATCACGCCGGCACCACGCCGATGAGATTGCGCCGCGATGCGGGCTATCTCGCCGCCTCGGTCAATCTGTTCGTCCGCAAGCTTGCTCTCGACATGGGTGGGCACCAGGTGGCGACGGTGGGATCGCTGTCGCTCCGGCCCAACCTGATCAATGTCGTGCCCAACCGTGCCATCTTCGCCGTCGACTTGCGCAACACCGACGAGGCCAAATTGAAGGAAGCCGAGGCCCGCGTCGCGGCTCATATCGCCGAAGTCGCACAGTCGGAACGCCTGGAGGTCGAGGCCAAAGTGCTGGCCCGTTTCGAGCCGGTGATCTTCGACGCG
>Ga0081455_10002477_pt1 | contig 21952 bp, 22 predicted proteins | sample TabmetS3T2R1_FD_70207 | JGI IMG/M metagenome (GOLD analysis project Ga0081455, IMG submission 70207) | Tabebuia heterophylla rhizosphere microbial communities from the University of Puerto Rico - S3T2R1 | ecosystem: Host-associated > Plants > Roots > Rhizosphere ...
CCCTCGTTGTGACCGTGGCGGCGATAGCAGAAAATGTCGATCACCACGTCCTTCCGGAACGTCTGACGGAACTCCGTCGCGATCTTGGTGACATGCACCACCGCTTCCGGATCGTCGCCGTTGACGTGGAACACCGGCGCTTCGACCATCTTCGCGACGTCGGACGGATAAGGCGAAGAGCGCGAGTAGATCGGGCTCGTGGTGAAGCCGATCTGGTTGTTGACGATGACGTGAACCGTGCCGCCCGAGCGATGGCCCTTGAGGCCCATGAGCCCGAAGCATTCCGCGACGATGCCCTGCCCCGCAAACGCCGCATCGCCATGGAGCAGAAGCGGAATGACGGTTGTGCGCTCGCGGTCGCCATATTGCGCCTGCTTGGCGCGTGCCTTGCCCAGCACCACCGGATCGACCGCTTCGAGATGGGACGGATTGGCGGTCAGCGACAGATGCACCTTGTTGCCGTCGAACTCGCGGTCCGAAGAGGCGCCGAGATGGTATTTCACATCGCCCGATCCTGACACGTCGTCGGGATTGGACGAGCCACCGCGAAACTCGTTGAAGAGCGCGCGGAACGGCTTCTGCATGACGTTGGTGAGCACGTTCAGCCGGCCACGATGGGGCATGCCGAGCACGATATCTTTCGCGCCCATGCTGCCGCCGCGCTTGATCACCTGCTCCAGCGCGGGAATGACCGATTCCGCCCCGTCGAGCCCGAAGCGCTTCGTGCCGGTGAATTTCACATGCAGGAACTTCTCGAGCCCTTCGGCCTCGACGAGCTTCTGCAGGATCGCCTTCTTGCCTTCCGGCGTGAAGCTCACTTCCTTGCCGTGGCCTTCGATGCGCGCCTGGATCCAGGCCTTCTGTTCGGGATCGGAGATGTGCATGAACTCGACGCCGATGGTCGAGCAATAGGTGCGCTGAAGGATCGCGAGGATCTCGCGCAACGTTGCCGTTTCCAGCCCGAGCACATAGTCGATGAAGATCGGCCGGTCGAGATCGTCCGGACCGAAGCCGTATGCCTCGACGCCGAGCTCAGGCTGAGGCCCTTTGTCTTCCAGCTTCAGCGGATCGAGATCGGCGGCGAGATGACCGCGCACGCGATACGCGCGGATGAGCATGATCGCGCGGATCGCATCGAGCGTGGCGCGACGAATTTCATCCTGGGTTGCCGCCGGACTCGCGGCCTGCACACGCTCGGCGACCTTCGCGCGCAACGCCTGGCCGCCATCGGGAAATGCTTCGGCGAACTGTCCGCCAAGCGCGTCGAGAAACAGGGCGCCGTTCGGCTTCGGCGGCCAGCTCTTGTCCAGCCAGCTCGGACCGCCGGCAGGCGCCGCGCCGTTCAGGCTCGCAAAATAGCTGCGCCAGCTCGGATCGACCGAGCCCGGGTCCTGCTTGTAGCGTGCGTAGAGGTCTTCGACAAAACTGGCGTTGCCGCCATAGAGAAACGACGTCTCGTCAAAGACGGCGTTTTCGCGGGGATTGCTCATCGTCGTTCCGTTGCCGCGCGGCCGGCTTGTCAAAGCCCTTCGACCGCCCGCGCGACCCATTGCTCAAACCGGCCAACTGCCCTTGGCCCGGAGCCGTCGCCAGAAGCGACGACACCTCATTATACGCCCTCAAAGCTTAATGCCCGGCGACGGTTTTGCCACAAACCGTTGACGGATTGTTACGCTCTCTTACCGCCCTACCGCTTCAGCACCTTCACGAGGGTCGTGCCGAGCGCCGCCGGCGAGTCCGCCATCGTGATCCCTGCGTCCTTCATCGCCGCGATCTTGCCCTCGGCCGTGCCCTTGCCGCCCGACACGATGGCTCCCGCATGACCCATGCGGCGCCCCGGCGGGGCCGTGAGGCCGGCGATGAAGCCCACGACCGGCTTCTTGACCTTATGGCGCTTCAGGAAATCGGCCGCTTCCTCCTCGGCCGTGCCGCCGATTTCGCCGATCATGATGATCGAGGTCGTTTCAGCGTCGCCCAGGAACAGGTCCAGCACATCGATGAAGTTCGTGCCGTTCACCGGATCGCCGCCGATGCCGACGCAGGTCGACTGGCCAAGGCCCGCCGCGGTCGTCTGGGCCACGGCTTCATAGGTAAGCGTGCCCGAGCGGGAAACAATGCCCACGCTGCCGCGCTTGTGGATATGGCCCGGCATGATGCCGATCTTGCAGGCGTCCGGCGTGATGACGCCCGGGCAATTCGGCCCGATGAGACGGGTCTTCGAGCCCTTCAGCGCGCGCTTGACGCGCACCATGTCGAGCACCGGAATGCCCTCGGTGATGCACACCGCAAGCGGGATCTCGGCGTCGATCGCTTCGAGGATCGCATCCGCCGCGAAAGGCGGCGGAACATAGATGGCGCTGGCCGTGGCCCCCGTCGCCTTGACAGCGTCCGACACGGTGTCGAACACAGGGCGATCGAGATGCTTCGTGCCGCCCTTGCCCGGCGCCACGCCGCCGACGACTTGCGTGCCATAGGCGATCGCCTGCTCCGAATGGAACGTACCCTGATTGCCGGTGAAGCCCTGCGTGATGACTTTGGTGTTCTTGTCGACGAGAACGGACATTACGCGGCCTCCTTCACGGCTTTGACGATCTTTTGCGCGGCGTCCGCGAGATCGTCGGCCGGCGTGATGCGCAAGCCCGAGTCCGACAGGATCTTCTTGCCCAATTCGACATTCGTGCCCGCCAAGCGAACAACCAGCGGCACGGAGAGCTTCACTTCCTTGGCCGCCGCGATCACGCCTTCCGCGATGATGTCGCAGCGCATGATGCCGCCGAAGATGTTGACGAGGATGCCCTTCACCTTCGGATCGGACAGAATGATCTTGAAGGCTTCGGTCACTTTCTCCTTGGTCGCGCCGCCGCCGACGTCGAGGAAGTTCGCGGGCGCCGAGCCATAGAGCTTGATGATGTCCATGGTCGCCATCGCCAGACCCGCGCCGTTGACCATGCAGCCGATCTCGCCGTCGAGCGCGATGTAGTTGAGATCGTAGCGCGAGGCTTCGAGCTCCTTCGGATCCTCCTCCGTCTCGTCACGCAGCTCGCGGATGTCCGCGTGCCGATAAAGCGCGTTCGAGTCGAAGTTGATCTTGGCGTCGAGGCAGACGACATCGCCCTTGTCGGTCACGACCAGCGGATTGATTTCCAGCAGGCTCATATCCTTCGCCGTAAAGGCGTTGTAGAGGTTCTGCAGCAGCGTCACCGCCTGGTTGGCGGTCGGGCCCTTGAGGCCCAGCGCGAAGGCGATCTTGCGGCCATAGAAGGGTTGAAAGCCGGTCGCCGGATCGATCGAAAGCGTCAGGATCTTCTCGGGCGTCGTCGCCGCGACGTGCTCGATGTCCATGCCGCCTTCAGTCGAGGCGATGACGGCCACGCGCGAGGTCGCGCGATCGACCAGCATCGACAGATAAAGCTCGCGCGCGATGGCGGAGCCCTCCTCGACATAGACGCGATGGACCTTCTTGCCCTGGGGGCCGGTCTGATGGGTGACGAGGGTCATGCCGAGCATCCGGTCTGCCTCGGCGCGTACCGCATCGATCGACTTCACGACCTTGACGCCGCCGCCCTTGCCCCGGCCGCCGGCATGAATCTGGGCCTTCACGACCCAGACCGGCCCGCCCAGCGTCTTGGCGACCGCAACGGCCTCCTCGGGCGTGAACGCGACGCCACCGCGCGGCACCGGCACGCCGAACTCGCGCAGCACCATCTTGGCCTGGTACTCATGGATATTCATCTCGGCACCCCCTTCGATGCGCGCGAAAACAAAAATGAGGTCGGGATAGGTCCACCAATGGATCGAAGACCAAATAGCCGCCGTTGGCAATCAGGTGAGGCGAGCTTTATAGCACCGTCCCGGCCGCTGGCAACCGCGGTCCTTTGCACTGCAACACTATGGCGCAAGTGATTTCTTTGTTTATTGCAGTTTAAGGCGCGACAGCGTCCTCGGCCGGCGGCGCCGCACCCGCCACGGCGGCGATCGGCGGAGGCGTGGCTGCATCCACCATCGTTTCAGGCACGGGGCTCGCGTCAGGGGCTATCGACCCCGTGGGCTCATCCGGCCAAAGAACTGACGAGACCGTCCGGGCGGTCGGCACCAGAACCGGGATCGGCACACTCACCTCGCGCACCGTCTGGCCGTCGACGCTTTTGAGCTCCAACGCGACGGACTGTCGTGCCCAGTCGATCTGGACCACGCCGAAATTGTCCGCCTCGTAGAGGGGACCTATCCTTTGAGCCTCCGGTGCGCCAGGACCGGCGACATGTGCGCTGTTGAGCCCGCTGGCCGTCAGCTCGAAGACCGGATAGGGCGCCCCGGCGGCATCACGGTAGATCGCCCCGGCCCGCCGGTTGCCTGACAGGAAGATGACGCCCTTGGCGCCGGTTTCGGTGATGAGGTCGAACAGCTTGGTACGCTCGTTGGGCAGGAGACTCCAGGTCTCCGCCCCCGGCACGTCGGGGACCACCGGGAGCGGTGACACCACAAGGCGAATGTCCGCCGGCTTCCTCAGCTCGCCTTCGAGCCAGGTCCATTGGTCGGCACCAAGCATGGACTGCGCCGGGTCCAGGTCGGGGAGAAAACGCGGCCCGCCGACAGGTCCGGACTTGGGCACGGATCGGAACCAACGCTCGTCGAGCAGGATAATCTGGACCCGCTGTCCGGGCGGCCCCAGAACAACCGCGTCGTAGCGCCCCGGATGCTGGGCGCGCTGGCTGTCCGGCTTGAGTCCCCAAAACGCATCGAAGCGGGCTTGAGCTTCGCCTTTGCCGACAAAGTCGCGTCCGGAGCCGGGCCCGCCATAGTCATAGGCATCCCAGATCGCGAGCACCGGGACGCGGCGGCGCAGGATCTGAAGCTCGGACACCCGGCCCAGTGTTCGATAGGCGGTGGCCAGGCGCGAAGCTTTGGGATCGCTGCTGGGCGCATCACCTCGCACGACATCGCCCGCGATCACGACGATCTCAGGCTCGGATGCGAGGATCGCCGCCCAGACCGGCATCGGTTTGCGTTGATCGAGACCCGAGCCGACCACAATGCGGGTGACGCCCTTGTTGGCGTCGACAACAAAGGGCGGCGGGACCGCGCGCAACGCGGAAAATGTCCACGGGCCAGTCAAAAAGGAGAGTATCAACCCCGCGATGATCAGGGCCGTGAAGATGCTCGCCGTCCTAAGAAGACCCATGCACCCTCCTCCGGAGGACCCGCTCAGGTCTTCGGATCTACGCGAGCTTGGGCTCAATTTTGCGACAAGCCTCCACCAGACCGCGGACGGAGTCCACCGACTTGTCGAACATTGTGCGCTCATCGCCGTTCAACGTGATCTCAACGACACGTTCAACCCCGCCGGCACCAATCACGACGGGGACGCCGACATACAAATCCTTCACACCATATTGGCCGGTGAGATGCGCCGCGCAAGGCAGGAGCCGCTTCTGGTCCTTGAGGTAGGACTCGGCCATCGCGATGCCGGAGGTGGCCGGCGCATAGAAAGCCGAGCCGGTCTTGAGAAGACCCACGATCTCCGCGCCGCCGTCACGTGTGCGCTGGACAATCTTGTCGAGCTTCTCCTGGGTGGTCCAACCCATCTTGACGAGGTCGGGCAGCGGGATGCCCGCGACCGTCGAATAGCGGGTCAGCGGCACCATGGTGTCGCCATGGCCGCCCAGCACGAACGCCGTCACATCTTTCACGGAAACTTTGAACTCCTCGGAAAGGAAGTAGCGGAATCGTGCGGAATCGAGCACGCCGGCCATGCCGACGACCTTGGCGTGAGGCAGTCCCGACAGCTCGCGCAGCGCCCAGACCATCGCATCGAGGGGGTTCGTGATGCAGATCACGAAGGCGTCCTTGGCATATTTGCCGATGCCGTCGCCCACCGCCGCCATGACTTTCAGATTGATGCCGAGCAGGTCGTCGCGGCTCATGCCGGGCTTGCGCGGCACGCCCGCGGTCACGATCACGACGTCGGCGCCTTTGAGGTCGGCGTAGTCCTGGGTGCCCTTGAGCGCCACATCGAAGGCGTCGACCGGCGAAGACTGGGCGATGTCGAGGGACTTGCCTTGAGGCAAGCCTTCCACGATGTCGAACAGGACGACGTCGCCGAGTTCCTTGAGGCCCACGAGATGAGCCAACGTGCCGCCGATCTGGCCACCCCCGATCAAGGCAATCTTTTTGCGCGCCATCGGCCTGCTCCTTTTGGGAAATGAGTTTGTGCGATGCACCGGAAGCGCCTTGCGTAGCGCGATTTCCGGCCCGCTTCAAGCGGCGCGAGGCGCCCGAATTCGTGCTTAACGGTGCCCAGCGCCACATCTGGGTCCTGGCGCAGGCGCCCTGTTGCCACTACTCTGATCCTGGAAATCCGCGCGCCCCCACCGTCGCGGAAGAAGCAGACGCCGCGCGAACCACGCCCGGCGTCCCGTTGGGGGCGGGTGTGAGAGGCTCACTCAGATTGATTATGGCCTGCATGGCGCTCGCCGGCGCGCTGGTCGGGTACGCCATTGCATTCGCGGCACGTCCGCAACCGGCCTATGTGCCCACCGTCATTCCGGCGCCCGTGGCGGAGCAGCGTCCGCCGTCGGCGACAATCAAAGCCCCGAAGCCCAAGCTTCCGACGACGCCCTGGCGCACCAACACGCGTATCGGGTGAAACGAGGCGCCTAACCCTGCTCCGGCTCGTCGCGGCGGGCCGACATCACATATTCCTCCGACTGCATGTCGATGAGGCGGGAGACCGTCCGCTGAAACTCGAAGGTGCCGTCGCCTTCGGCGTACAACTCAGCCGGCGGCACGGCGGCTGAGCAGACGAGGCGGATGCGCCGTTCGTAAAGAGCGTCGACAAGCGTCACGAACCGGCGCGCTTCGTTGCGCATCTCGCGGCCCATGCGCGGAATGTGATCGATCAGCAGACTGTGAAACGCGTGCGAAAGTGCCAGGTAATCCGCCGCTCCCAGCGGACGCTGGCACAGCGCCTCGAAGCCAAAGCGGGCGGTGCCGTTCGCAGCTTGCGGAACATGGAGCGTCCGGCCCTGCACGATGAGGTCGCAGGACGCGCCGCCGTCGCGGCTGGTCAGAGCTTTCCACGCCGCGTCCATCGCGCGGTCGGCCTCAGGCCCGAGCGGCGTGTAATAGACCGGCACACCTTTCATATGCTCGAGCCGATAGTCGGTCGCGCCATGAAGCCCCATGACATCGAGCTCGCGCGCAATCATGTCGATGAAGGGAACGAAGAGCTGGCGATTGAGGCCGTTCTTGTAGAGCTCCTGCGGCGCGCGGTTCGACGTGGCGACGACGACCATACCCTCGTTGAAGAGCCCTTCGAACAGGCGGCCGAGAATCATGGCGTCGGCGACGTCGGTCACCTGGAACTCGTCGAAACAGAGAAGTGCAGCTTCGCGCGCGACGCGCGCGCTCACGGCCGGCATCGGATCGTCGAGATCCTTGCCGCGCGCCTTGAGTCCAAGCGCGCGGCCATGTTTCGCCTTTTCGCGCGCATCATATTTGCGCCAGGCGTTGATCGCCTCATGGGTCTCCAACATGAACGCATGAAAATGCACACGCCGCTTCTGAACGACTGGCGCACTTTCAAAAAACAGATCCATCAGCATGGATTTGCCGCGACCGACATCACCGTAGATATAGGCGCCACGCGGCCGCACAGGCTTGCGCGAGAACAGGCCGGGCTTGCGCAGACGATAGGATTTAAGCGCCTTGTGGAGCGTCTGCAGGCGCTCGACGACGGCCGCCTGGGCCGGATCATCCGACAGAGCACCGCTCGCGACCAGGGCCCGATAGGCCTGGAGCGGTCCCTGTCGCCTGCGGTCACTCACGCAAAGTCTCCAGAGATTACTGACCGAGCGCGGCCACGGCGTGGCGGAGCTTCTCCGCGTCCGGGTTCTGCGCGTCGCGCCGGACCACGATGTCGCTCACCGAAACGCGACGCCCGTAATAGGCGTCGTTCCAGTTGTTGCGCTGGGTGATGACAGCACCTTCCAGGTTTAACCCGCCGTAAAGTCCCTTGGTGCGCGAGAACGCAAGCACATCGGCGGTCGCGGCCTTAGCGCCGACGCCGACGGGGCCCGCGGCCACACTGATGTCGCCGCCCAGCGTGAACTTCGTGCTGAGCATGGCGTCCATGCCGCGCTGGCTCATCATCAGGAGCACGATCTCCGACACTTCGACGCCAATCTGCAGACCGAAGGTCGCCGAACCCAGAGTGTGGAAGGAGGGATAGGACCAGGTCGACGTGACCGGATCGCGACCGAGCAATGTACCCGAGCCGCCCGAGCCGCCAAAGATGAACCCGCCCTTCACCAGGCTGGGCAGGATGAGAACGCCCTTGACGCTCCCGATATTCTGCTTGACCCAGACGATGTCGACACCGCCGACAAACCGCTCGGCGGCCAACGCAGCCGCATCGACCAGGCGTTGAATCTTTTGCATGTCGGCCGCATGGGCCGCAGCGCCACCAAGCGCCAGGCCGGCCATGCCGCTTGCCAGTCCGGCCAGGGCGGCGCGGCGGTTGATCACTTCGGACATCGAAACCTCCTCGCGAGAGAGCCGATCAGAGAAGTTCGCTCAGCCGGTCGGCGGGGCGGCAGAGAAGCGCGGCATCAGTGGTTTCCACAATCGGCCGCTCGATCAGAAGGGGGTGTGTTGCCATCGCGTTCAGGATGGCATCGTCGGAGAGCTTGGGATCGTCGAGACCAAGCTCGTCATAAGGCGTGCCGCGCCGACGCAAGATGTCGCGCGGCTTGGCATGCATCTTTTTCAAGAGCTGAACGAGCTTCGTCTTGGACGGCGGGTGTTCGAGATAAAGCACCACGGCCGGTTCGATCCCCTTGGCGCGCAACGCCTCGAGCACCGACCGCGATGTGCCGCATTTGGGGTTGTGATAGATCGTGACGGCAGGCTTCGCCATGCCCTCTTCTAGCCGCTAGCGGGCCGTTCCTCAACTGTCCCGGTCCCGCCGCCCCTATTCGATCTTGGCACCCACCTTCTTGCCGGGCGTGAAGGTGGCAGGAATGTGGATCCAGCCGTTCACCTTGGCCACCGAGGTGTAGGGCAGGATCTTGTCCTCGACCACTTTGTAGTCCGGAATGCGGGTGAGCACCTCCCTCATCATCGAATCGAACATCATGCGCGCGAGGAACGAGCCCAGGCAGCGATGGTGTCCCGCGCCGAAACCGACATGGCGATTCGGCATGCGGTCGAGCTTCACGTGCTCGGGATCCGCGAAGACTTCGGGGTCGCGATTGCCGGCGGAATAGGCGAGCAGCACGCGTTCGCCGGCCTTGATGTCCCAGCCGTCGACGGTCACGTCCTGCTTGGCATTGCGCGCAAGCCCATGGATCGGCGAGAAATAACGTACGAACTCCTCGGTCGCCACCGGCATGAGCTCGGGCTCGTCGATCAGGCGCTGCTTGTCCTTGGGATGACGCGAAAGATGAAGCAGCGTGTTCGACGTGAGCGCCGTCGTCGTGTCGACGCCGCCGCTCACGATATTGAATGCGATGTCCTGAATGCGGTTGTAATCGAGCGGCTTGCCATCGATCGTGCCCGCCGCGAGATAGCCCAGGAGATCGTCGCTCGGCTTCTTGCGGCGGATCTCGATTTCCTCGTCGACGCGCTGCTTGAAGTAATCGAGGCCTCTGATTGTGTCCATGAACCCGGGATCGCTCTCCGGCGTGTAGACCATCTTGTGGAACGGATCGGCGAACAGCCGCCACTCATGGAGTGGAAAGCCGAAGATGTCCATCGTCACCAGCGCCGGCAGCGGGTTGGTGAGATCTTCGACGATGTCGAACTCGCCCTTCTCGATCACGAGATCTATCAGAGCCGCGCACAAATGCCTGGTCTTCTCGCGGCGCCGCTCGACAGCCTTGGGTGAGAAGCGGTGATTGAGGAAATTGCGGACGCCATCCCATTCGGGCGATTCCGATTCGTTGGGGATGGAGCGGAAGCCCGGCAGCGTCGGGATCGTGAGACCACCCTTCACGGCACCCGTTTCGCGATCGTAGTCCTTATGCGTCGAGAAGGCGTCGCGACGTTGGGCGATATTGATGATGTCCTTGAATTTCGTCGCGACCCAGAAGCCCCCGTAATTGTTGGTCCAGGCTCGAGGGTGAGTTTCGCGGATCTCGCGAAACTGCTCCGGCCAATGCTTGGCATGCTCGGGTGTCTCGTGATCGAAGTCGACCGCTTCGCGGGCCGACGCCGCGCTGCCGCTATCATCCATGCCACTTCCTCCGCGATGTCTGGTTATTTTGTCGGGCTTCGATACAGCTCTATTCGATCTTCGCCCCTACCTTCTTGCCCGGTGTGAAGGTGGCGGGAATGTGGATCCAGCCGTTGACGTTGGACACCGTCGTATAGGGCAAGATCTTGTTCTCGATCACCTTGTAATCGGGAATGCGGGTGAGGACTTCCCTCACCATCGAATCGAACATCATGCGCGCGAGGAACGAGCCCAGGCAGCGGTGATGGCCAGCGCCGAAACCGACATGGCGGTTGGGCATCCGATCGAGCTTCACATGCTCGGGATCCGGGAACACTTCTGGATCGCGATTGCCGGCGGAATAGGCGAGCAGCACACGCTCGCCGGCCTTGATGTCCCAGCCGTCCACCGTGACGTCCTGCTTGGCGTTCCGAGCAAGCCCGTGAATCGGCGAGAAATAACGTACGAACTCTTCGGTCGCGACCGGCATGAGATCTGGCTCGTCGATCAGACGCTGGCGATGCTCCGGATTGCGCGAAAGATAGAGGAGCACATTGGATGTCAGCGCCGTCGTCGTGTCGACACCGCCCGCCAGAATGTTGAAAGCGATGTCCTGGATGCGATCGTGATCGAGCGGTCGCCCGTCGATGGTGCCCGCGGCGAGATAGCCCAGGAGATCGTCGCTCGGCTTCTCGCGACGGATCGCAATTTCCTCGTCGACCCGCTTCTTGAAATGGTCGAGCCCCCTCAGCGTCTCCAGAAATTCCGGATCGTGCTTCGGGGTGTAAACCATCTTGTGGAACGGATCAGCGAACGCCTGCCACTCTTGCAGCGGAAAACCGAAGACATCCATGGTGACCAGCGCCGGCAGTGGGTTGGTCAGGTCATCGACGATGTCGAACTCGCCCTTTTCGATGACGAGATCGATCAGTGCCGCGCAGAGATGCCTTGCCTTCTGGCGGCGCCGCTCCACGGCTTTGGGCGAAAAGCGGTGATTGAGGAAATTGCGCACCGCGTCCCATTCGGGCGATTCGGATTCGTTGGGGATCGCGCGGAACGACGGCAAGGGAGGGATCGAGAGCCCGCCCTGAACGGCGCCGGTCTTCGGGTCGAAGCTCTTGTGGGTCGAGAAGGCATCGCGGCGCTGGGCAATGCCGATGATGTCCTTGAATTTCGTCGCGATCCAGAAGCCACCGTGGTTGTTGGTCCAGGCCCGGGGATGGTTTTCGCGCAGATCTCGGAATTGCTCCGGCCAATGCTTGGCATGCTCGGGTGTCTCGTGATCGAAATCGACCGCTTCACGCGCGCCGCTGTTCTCGTCCATCTGCCATGTCCTCCGCGATGATCAGTGGCGTCGTCCCCTCGTCGGTCGACGCGGTGTTGTACTTTGCGCAGATATTAGCTGACGCATCCGATTGTGCACAAAAAAAAGCGCGGATCTTTCGATCCGCGCCGAGTGTGCCGCGCTTAGGCCGCGCAGCGGGCAAAGAGACGGGCACAGGGAGGTCTGCCCGCCTCAGAGGTGCTGGTCAGAGGACCGGCACAACAAAGGGAACGTGGGCGGTCATGCCCGTGACGATCAGCGCCAGCACCCCGATACCGGCGACAATGGCCAGAACCGCCGCCGCCACATGCTGGCCGAGGTCGGGGTCCACCTGAGCGATCGTCCGCTCAAACTCTTCAAACTTCTCAATCCGTTGCATCGTCCGCACTCCTATCCGAATTTCCGGCCTGAGGGCCGGTACCCATCGGTGGGGTTGATGTCCTGCACACATATATAGAGAGGGCCCGAACAAAAAACAATGAATATTTTTGGCACCGTTCATTATTTCTGTTGCGACCGCGAAAGGCCTGCAGGCTTTCCCTAACAAAACCGCATGTTTCAGCCGTTTTTCTAAGAAGCGATGCGGCAGGCCTCGCGGGTGGCCGGGGTCACCATGCCGAACGCCAAGAGTTCAAAAACCCCACAAAGCTCCTGCTTGAGCTGCTCCAGTGGTGCCGGGTTGCGAATCTGCGGGTACCGGAAACGCTGTGTCGCTGCGGAAATCATCGCGGAGGTATGGGCCACATCCTCCACTGCAAGCTCGCCGCTCGCATTTCCCGCCGACAGAATTTGCGCCATGAGGCCCTGCTCCATGGCGAGCACTTCTTGGGCCATCTTCGGACGTTCGCGGATAATCTGCCAGAACATCTCCGCGAGCCTCGGGTCGTTCTCGACCCGGCCGTAGGTAAATTCCAGGAGCTCGACCAAAAAATTCTTGAGCTTCACCAGCGCGCTGCAGCTCGGCTGATTGACGAGAGCGCGCAAGCGCCGCTCCAGGACTGAGCTGTCCCGGCGGGCGATTTCCTCGGCGATGTCGAGCTTTCCCGGGAAATAGCGGTATAAGTTGCCTGGGGACATACAACAGTCCGAGGCCACCTCCGCCATCGTCGTTTTTCCATAACCGTAGTGGAGGAATCGCTCCCGGGCAGCCTCGACGATCTGCTCTTTGACCGTCATCTTGTTGTTCACGATATGAATGTAGGCCGCCATAACTGAATAATCAACAAATGATTCAGCGTTTCCTACCGAAGCGGGACATTTCATGCTGACCGTAGCTGTCGCAGGCGGCGGTGCCTGGGGCACTGCGCTCGGCAAGCTCGCTGCGGCCGGCGGGGCGCCGGTGCGGCTTTGGGCCCGCGAGCCCGAGGTGGTGGCCGACATCAATGAGCATCACGAAAACCGGCGCTTCCTGCCCGGCATCGCCCTGCCCGCCTCGCTCAAGGCCACGTCATCGCTCAAGGAGCTGGCCGCTGCGAATGCCATTCTGCTCGTGACGCCGGCCCAACACCTGCGTGCCGTCGCCGCGGGGCTTGCGCTGCACATCGCACCGGGGACAGCCCTCGTCATTTGCGCCAAAGGCATCGAACAGACCACCTTCGCGTTGATGAGCGAAGTTCTGGCGCAAGTGGTGCCCCACGCCCTTCCCGCCGTGTTGTCCGGTCCGAGCTTTGCGGGCGAAGTCGCTCAAGGGCTCCCAACAGCGGTCACACTCGCCATCGCCGATCGAGCGCTCGGCATGAAGCTCGTCAACCGTCTCGGTCAGGCGACGTTCCGACCCTATGTCAGCGACGACGTGGTGGGCGCGCAAATCGGCGGCGCCGTGAAGAACGTGCTCGCCATCGCGTGCGGCATCGTCGACGGCGTCGGCCTCGGCCACTCGGCCCGCGCGGCGCTCATAACCCGTGGACTCGCCGAGATGACCCGGCTCGGGCTCGCGCTCGGCGCTCATATCGAGACACTGATGGGCCTGTCGGGTCTCGGCGACCTCGTTCTGACCTGCACCAGCGGCCAGTCGCGCAACTATTCGTTCGGCCTCGCGTTGGGCCAGGGCGGTTCGCCGCAAGCTTTGTTGAGCGGGCGCGAAAGCGTGGTCGAAGGCGCCTTTACGGCCTCGGCGCTCGTATCTCTTTCCAAGCGCCACGGCGTGGAGATGCCGATTTCGATCGCGGTGGAACAGGTTCTCGCGCAACAGCTCACGATCGCCGAAGCCGTGGATGGCCTCTTGCGCAGGCCGTTCACCGAAGAGCACAAGATCACCCCCTCATCCTGAGGAGACCATCATGCTGTACGTGCTTTATTGCTTGGACGACCCGGCCAAGAACGACGTTCGCATGGCCACGCGCGGTGCCCATCTCGACCATATTGCCGCGAGTGGCGATCTGGTGCGGGTCGCAGGGCCTCTGCTCGCCGACGACGGCGTCACCATGGTGGGCTCGCTCATCGTGCTCGAAGCACCCGATCGGGCGACCGCGGAAGCCTGGGCGCGCAGCGATCCCTACGCAAAAGCCGGCCTGTTCAAGAGTGTGGACATTCGGCCATGGAAATGGAGCATCGGTGTTCCCGCTCCTCTCGCATCCAAGGACTGACCCATGGCCCATTGGCTTTACAAGTCCGAGCCCGAAACCTGGAGCTGGGATCAGCAAGTGGCGCGCGGCGCCAAGGGCACTCACTGGGACGGCGTGCGCAATTTTCAGGCCGCCAACAACATGAAGGCGATGGCGAAAGGCGATCGCGGCTTCTTCTATCATTCGGGCGAGGAGCGGCAGATCGTCGGCATCGTCGAAGTGATCAAGACCTATTACCCCGATCCGAGCGACGAGACGGGCAAGTTCGGCATGGTTGATCTGATGGCCGTGGAAGCGCTGCCAAAACCCGTGACGCTTGCCGAGATCAAAGCGGAGCCGAAGCTCAAGGAGTTCGGGCTGGTCCGCCAAGGGCGTCTCTCGGTCGTCCCGGTCGAACCCGCTCAATGGGCGCTCATCTGCAAGATGGCGGGCCTCAAGCTCAAATGATGCCCGCCGCCGGCACAGCGCTGTGCGAGCTGAAGGAGCTTGCCGCGCCCGGGGCCAAGGGGTTCGTCTTCGGGAAGGGCCTCGCACGCACCGAGGTCTTCCTGGTACGGACGATCGACGGCGCCGTGTTCGGCTACCGCAACACCTGCCCTCATCAGGGCACGCCGCTCGAGACCTTCGGCGACAAGTTCCTTACCGCCGACGGCACCTACATCGTCTGTTCCACCCACGGCGCGCGCTTCCGCCCCGAAGACGGGGTTTGTGTCGCGGGCCCATGCACAGGACAGGCGCTTACGCCGGTGTCGGTTCATATCGAGCGCGGTCTCGTCACGCTCGCGTGACGGCAGTCACGGTGACGTGAACGTCCGCTCCGTCAGGCACGCTTCGAGGCGGCCCCATTTGGTGTTCGCCCACAGCTTCAGCACGACGAGGTAACGGCCGGTGGGGGAGCTGGGATGGGGAATCTCCGCCATCCAGCAATAGATCGAGGGCCATTGCTGGCCCTCCTTCAGGATCTTCTGCTTGTAGCCCGCGATCTGGCGGTACTGGACCTGACAGAGATGAGCCGTGCCCGTGAACAGTCCACCGCGGAATTTTACGGGCACATCCTTTACGTAGGTGAATGCGAGATCATAGCGCCGCTTGCCGTCAAAGACGGGAGCGACAGTCCCGCACAGGTCTTTCGACGTCGCCGTGAGGCCGGTCGCGATAAGCGCGAGCGCACTCATCGGATCGTCTGCTTCACGCTTCTGCGCCGCGGTAACCGGATAAGTGGTCGTATCGTAAGCCGGCTCGGCCAACGTCTTGGGTTCGCCCTGACCGAACTCGATCTTGACGCGCTGCTGGCGGCCACTGCCGCGCCGGTAGAGGGAATCGTACCAATCCGGATCAAGCGCGTGTGCGTTCAAGCGACCGGCGGCGCTGGCCTCGATTGCGGCCTGCCAGAACACGCTTACGAGCCCGCTCGTCTGGAAACTCGCCCGCGCGGTATAGCCCGCAGGTCCGAACGTCCCCTCATACCGGGTCCAACCGAAGGGAATACCCGCGAAGGTAAATTCGTAGCGGACTGCCGCGGTCGTGGTCCGAGGCTCCGCCCAGGCTGGCCCCAACCCCCATAGTGACACCACGGCGATGACCAGAAATTGTCGGAACATCAGTCGCATTCACAGTACCGAGTTGGCTTCCATCGCCCAGTGATCACCGCATTCCAAGATTGCCGCAAAGAGGCCAAGTGGCTACACTTTTGGCAGGAAACGAGACACGGCCAAGCCAAGAAATAATTCGCCGTAAGCACGCCCCGGGCGCCGGCATCAGGTCGATTGGGAGGAGGCCCAGCCGTCAGCAATTCCGTATCGTCATACACTGATTGCGTCCTCGGAAAACTTTGACGCCGCCTCACGATCCGTCAAGCAACGAGGTTTGCTAACCTTTGCGGAAAGAGCTTTCAATACTTCGGAGAGGAAAGGTCATGGGAAACGTAACGGCAGGTCAAAACGGGAGCGGCGCGCGGCTGAGCACGGGGGAGCGGGTTGTTCCGATCTCCGCAGACTCGCACATCGTCGAACCCGACAATTGCTACCGTGATCACATTGAAAAGAAATACCGCGACACCGCTCCGCGCATCGAGCGCGAGGACCGCAACGGGGTACCCACGGACGTCTTTGTGATCGACGGATTTCTCGACCGCGTTCCGGTCATGGGGGTCGCCAGTGCAGGTCGCGACCCTAAGGAAACTTTCCTCTCCGGCACCGTTGCGGACGCGCCGCAAGGCGGCTGGGATCCGAAGGTCCGTATCGAGCACCAGGAGCGCGACGGCATCGCGGCCGAGATCCTCTACCCCAGCATGGGCATGATGATCTGCTCCCACCCGGACCCGGATTACAAGGAGGCCTGCCTCGGAGCCTATAACCGCTGGCTGGAGGAATATGTCTCGGAAAATCCGAAGCGGCTTCTCGGCATCGGCCAGACGTCCTCGCGCAGCGTCGCGGGGGTGGTGAAGGATCTGGAGAAGATCAAGGCCGTGGGGTTCAAGGGGATCATGCTCCCGGGGTACCCGGACACCGAATTCGATTATTGCGATCCGAGCTATGACGCGCTGTGGGAAGCCTCCATCGCGCTCGACATGCCGATCTGCTTCCACATCCTGACGACGGCCCACAAGAAGAAGGCCGGCGAGCTTTTCTTCACGCAACCCGAGAAGCGCGGCAACTCGCGCATGAATGCGTTCCATGGCATCATCCGCGGCGTCCAGGACATTCTCGGCATGTTCGTGTTCGACGGGATCCTGGAGCGCCATCCCAAGCTCAAGGTCGTTTGCACGGAGGCCGATGCCGGTTGGGTGCCGCATTTCATGGCGCGCATGGATCATGCATATCACCGGTTCGCCGGCACGCTCAAAGGTGTCGAGCTGTCCAAGCTGCCGAGCGAGTTCTTCAAGGAGAACTTCTACGTCACGTTCCAGGACGACTGGGTTGCCTTCCAGATGACCCATCTCATGAATCCAAAGCGCCTCATGTGGGCGAATGACTATCCGCACGGCGATTCCACCTGGCCCAACAGTCAGCCTCTGCTGAACGCTCACACGGCCCATCTGGGCGATGACGAGAAGCGGTGGATCCTTCGGGAGAACGTCGCGGAGCTTTACAAGCTCGACACGACTGGCATGAAGGCTGTCGCCTAGGAGCAAACCCGACCGGCAGGTCTCATCGCATTGGAGTTGGAGGACGCAGAACATGAAGTTCCATTGGTTCCATTTGATGCCCTATCCGTATCTTCCTGAGGACTTCAAGACGCGTTACCGCTCCGTGTGGGTCGATCTGCCGGCGAAGGACATTTACGACCCGGTGAAAGGCCACCAGGTCTACAACGACTATCTCGATCAGCTCGAATTCGCCGAGCAGATGGGGTTCGACGGCATTTGCGTGAACGAACATCACGCAAATGCTTACGGTCTCATGCCCTCGCCCAATCTCATGGCCGCAGCGCTCTCGCGCCGCACATCGAAATCCAAGCTCGTCGTGCTCGGCAATTCGGTGGCGCTCTACAATCCACCCGTCCGCGTGGCGGAAGAGTTCGCCATGCTCGACGTGATCTCTGGCGGGCGCTTGGTGGCAGGGTTCCCGGTCGGCTCAGCGATGGACACGGCGTTTTGCATGGGCGCCAACCCGGCGACGCTGCGCGAGAAATACTACGAGTCCGTCGAGCTCATCACCAAGGCGTGGAAGACGCGCGCGCCTTTCACCTTCAACGGCAAATACACGCAGCTGCGTTACGTCAATCCGTGGCCCCAGCCGATCCAGAACCCGCATCCGCCGGTCTGGATTCCCGGCGGCGGCAGCGTCGAGACTTATGACTGGTGCGCGAAGAACGATTACCTCTATTGCTACCTCTCCTACTTCGGCTACCTGCAGGGCACGAAGGTGATGGACGCTTTCTGGGAAGCCGTCGATCGCAACGGTGTCGACCGCAATCCCTATCGCGCCGGATTCCTGCAATTCGTGGCCGTCGCCAACAGCGACGCGGAGGCGGAGAAGCTTTATTCGGAAGCCGCGCTCTATTTCTTCGAGCGTTGCCTGCACACTTATCCGGGCTTCGCGAACCCGCCGGGCTATTCAAGCGTCGCCACTCTTAGAAAAGGCATCACGGGTCAGGTTGCGTCCGCGGCGGCACTGGCCGACGTCAAGCTCAGCTGGCGCGAGATCGTCGATCGCGGCTACATCGTGGCGGGCAGCCCAGAGAAGGTCACGCAGCAGCTCAACGAGATGGTCGACCGCATGAATGTCGGCCACGTCATGATGCTCTGCCACTTCGGCAACATGTCGAAGGAGACAACGAAGTACAACACCGAGCGTGTCGCCAAGGAGGTTCTGCCCAAGCTCAGGCCCCGCTTCAGCGAATGGGAAGATCGCTGGTGGCCGAAGGACACGCTCCAGAACATCCAAAAGCCGGCGCCCGTCGCCGTTCCGGCCTGAGGGAGCCTACCACATGATCACCTCGGAAATTGTCAACGTCGCGGGACGCAAGCAGCAGATCCTGCGCGGCGGGTCCGGCCCGACGCTTGTCTGGTTCCACGGCGTCAACATGGTCACCGCCGAAGATCCAGTGCTTCTGGAGCTCGCCAAGACACACAGCGTCATCGCGCCCATCGCGCCGGGCTACAACGATCTCGCGGAGATCAGCCAGCTGCTGACCGTGCACGATCTGGCGCTCGCCTATGACGACCTGTTCGAGACGCTGGGCTTGAAAGGCGCCACCGTGGCGGGACATTCCTTCGGTGGGATGATGGCCGCCGAGCTTGCGGCTCATGTGCCCGATCGCGTCGGCAGGCTCGTGCTTCTGTCGCCGCTCGGGCTCTGGAACGACGCCTACCCGGTCGCGGATCTTTTTGCCGTGCCCTATCCTGACATGCAGGCGCTGCTCTGGCAGGGCGCGAAAACACCCAAGCTGCAAGCAACTGCAAACGCTGAGCAAGGTGTCGAGGAGCTGGTCGCGCTCGCCCAGTCGCTCACGACGGTGACGCAGTATATCTGGCCTCTCCCCGATAAAGGCCTGCGCCGCCGCCTTTACCGGATCAAGGCGCCGACCCTGGTCGTCTTCGGCGCCAACGACGCCTATGTCTCGCCGCGCTACGCCAAGGACTTCACGAGTGGCTTGCCGACCGGGCAATCGCAGATCATCCCCGATGCGAGCCACATGGCGCCCTACGAGAATCCTGCGCTCACGGCCAGCATCATCAACAAGTTCCTGGCGGAGAAGCGGTCCTAGCGCATCACCGCAACAGAAATCGGGAGGCACGACATGGACAAACCCACGGAAGAGCTTCCCGACACCTTCTACGGCAAGAATTACGGACGCATCCCGACGGGCACGCCGCTGACGCCGGGTCTGTCCTATGCCGAGCTGCTCGAGGCGGATGGCGGACGGATCCGCCCCGCGACCAATTTGCCCGGCAACCACATGCCCAAGGCGCGCCGGATTCCCTATGACCGTTATTGGGATTCCGAGATCGCCAAGCTCGAGGATGAGCACATCTGGAGCAAGCACTGGCTTGCCGCCTGTCGCGAAGAGGACGTGCCGAATGTCGGGGATCGGATCATTTTCGACATCCGCGACAAGTCCTATCTGATCGTCCGCTCCAGCAAGACCGAGATCAAAGCCTTCATCAACAGCTGCCTGCATCGCGGCCGCACGCTTTGCGAGAGCACCGGCTCCGGTCCGCACATTCGGTGTCCGTTTCATGGCTGGACCTACAATCTCGACGGATCGGTCGAATGGATTCCCGGCGAGCCCGACTTTCCGCTGAAGGCGCATCGCGGCCCGGTGCTGCCGCAAGTCAAGGTCGCGACATGGGGCGGCCACGTCTTCATCAATGCCGATCCGAAAGCCGAGCCGCTCGAGAAATCGCTCGGCGTGCTGGTTGATCTCTTCAAGGATTTTCCGCTCGAGAACCGCTACACGGTGCTTTGGCTGCAAGCGAAAGTGCGCGGGAACTGGAAGTCCGTTCAGGAGATTTTCCAGGAGGGCTATCACACCACCGAGACCCACTGGGATTCGCTCGCCATCTTCGGCGAAACGGAAACGACTTACGACTGCTGGAAAGACGACCATGCCCATGTCAGCCGCCTGATCACGCCGACCGGCGTGCCCAGCGGCTATCTGCGCGACAAGGTCACCACCCGCATGATGGTCGAGCAGTACACGAAGCTCTACTGCAACATCGAGGCGGCACCCGGGCGTGGCGAGACCCTGACGGACGCACGCACCTATCTTGCCGATCTCAAACGCGACTATCTGAGCAACCAGTACGGCGTTGAGGTTCCACCGGGCAACAATGCGCTGCTGCTCGACTTCGTGAAGTTTTTCATGTTCCCCAACTTCCATCCCTGGTGGGGGGAGCAATGGCCGATCAGCTATCGCTTCATTCCGATCGGGCTCAACACGGAAGAAACGTTGATCGAAATTCGCCAGACCGCCCCTATTCCTCCGGGCGGTGAAAGACCACCGTCGGCCAAGCCCTTGGTGCTCGATTTTGATGATGACCCGATGGACTATCCCCACTTGGCTTATACCGGCCACATCGCCAACCAGGACGTCGCTCATATGGCCCAGCTGCAAAAGGGCATGCGCGCTCAGCGCAAGGATCGGGCCTCACCGCTGCTTGGCCGCTATCAGGAACAGCAGATCACGTTTTTCCACGAGACCTATGATCGGCTGCTCGGACTGGACACGCCAGCCTAGTGCCGCGAGACAAGCGACTCCACTTGCGCAGAAGCCTCAGGCGTTAGCATGTCCGTTCAAGCGGATCGGCGTTTTGGTCGCAATACGCTTCCTCGCGGTCGTTGCTAGTTTACGAGCGGCTTTCTGCGCCGACTTTGTCCTCGCCGAGATTTGCTTCACCGCAGCGGGTTTCCTGCGCGCCCTCCGCGATCTGATCTTCTTTGTCGGCCGCCCGCTCAGCGCCTGCGCCGCAATCACGCCAGCGCCCAACGCCATCAACATCAACAATTGAGTTTTCATACTGATGTAACTCGCGACAGACCGCGCAGTTGCCGCAACGAACCCGCCGAGCATGCGTTTTATTGTCATGAAGCGAGCATCACATTCGCCCACTCATAGCCGAGATAAAGCCTCCGCCGACGATTTGCGTCACCATGAGAACAAAGGGCGCCCGACGCCACCAAATTACAAAGGCACGGAGCGCACCGAACGCAGCGACGATGCAAGCGAGCGAGGTCCGCGCGCCGTCGCGCCTCACATAAAAGGCATCTCCTCGAGACACTCCTAGCAATGCGCTAGCGATGGAGCGACGTGGAACACGCTGTGCAAAGGCGGCGTTTCAATTTCACGGTCCACAGCAATGGAGAGTCACATGCCAACAGCCAGCGGTCACACTAGGGTCATAGCGGCGTCCAAGGTGAAGGGCACATCGATCTACGGCACAGATGGTCACAAGATCGGCAGCGTCGAGGATGTTTTTCTCGACAAGATGTCGAACAATATCCTGTTCGCCGCTCTGGGATTAGGCGGCTTCCTCGGGATTGGTGAGAAATTTCATCCGGTGCCTTGGTCCGTCCTCGATTACGACGAAACCAAGGGTGGATACGTCATTCCCTATTCGAAGGAAGAGCTCAAAAACGCCCCTGCGTTCGAGCTCAGCGAATTGAAGCGCAATGACGGCGCCATCCGGGACCAGGCCTTCACCTATTATAAGGTCGACAAACTGCAGTAGCCCCTCGGTGAGCCCTCCATCCGGGGGGCTCACGTCCCCCCGCCTGTCGTTTGCTACTGCGAATGACTTGCAATACTAACACGGGCTCATTATGGTGTGCCGATCGAAGGGGCACCCAATGGGTCACGATGAAAAGGGCTGGAACCAGACAACAGTGGCAAAAGCCGAACCGGCCGCTA
>Ga0081455_10002478_pt1 | contig 21945 bp, 22 predicted proteins | sample TabmetS3T2R1_FD_70207 | JGI IMG/M metagenome (GOLD analysis project Ga0081455, IMG submission 70207) | Tabebuia heterophylla rhizosphere microbial communities from the University of Puerto Rico - S3T2R1 | ecosystem: Host-associated > Plants > Roots > Rhizosphere ...
CCCCCGCCACATCTGCAGGCTGGCGCCGAGCGGCCGCATCTCCTCGCCGAAGGCGGTGGCGATGCGCGCGCCGGCGCGGTTCAGGAGATACGGTAGGTAAGAGTCGAGCGGTCCCATCCGCTTACGCTAGACGATTGCGATCACGCCGTCGCGCGCCGCGGCACGGCCGCCTGAAAATGCGGCGCCACCTCGCGCATGAAGCGGTCCATCTGCTCCTTCACCAGCGCATGCGGCATGCGGCCGTAGTTGAAATAGAGAATCACCTCGGCGATGCCCGCCGCCTCGACCTGCTTCAGCGTGTCGACGATATGCTGCGGGCTGCCGGACAGGATCGACTTGTCGGTGAGCTTCTCCGGCCGCATGTCGCGCAGGATGTTCACGATATCGACGAAGTACTTGTAAGTGGGCGGCACCTTCTCGCCCATGGCGGACGGAAAGGCCGCGATCAACGCATCCTGGAAATAGCTCACCAGCGCCTCGCGGCCGTACTGCTCCTCCGCAGGCGTCGAAGCGATATGCACGAAGTAGGAGCACATGGCGCGCCGCATCGGCCGCTTGAAGCCGGTCTCGCAGCTCTCGCGATAGGCACGCACGGCGTCGGCCAGCGAGCCGTAGACCATCGCCGCCGCAAACGGCGCATAGATCACGTTCCAGTCGTTCTTGGCCGCCAGCTCCATCGACGGCCGCGAGAAGCAGGCCACATAGGGCCGCAGCGGCTGCTGCGCCGGCTTGGGACGGACCTCGATATCCTCGAACTGGTAGAACTTGCCTTTGTGCGACCACTTGCCGGGCTCGGTCCAGGCCCGCCACACGATCTCGAGGCCCTCGGCGAACAGCTCCGCCGAGTCCTCGAACGGCGCCTGGAAGGGCGCGTATTCCTTGCGGTCGTAGCCGCGTCCGGCGGCAAAATCGACGCGGCCGCCGGAGAGAAGATCGAGCGTCGCCCATTCCTCGGCGACGTGCAGCGGATGATGCACCGGCAGGAGCGACACGGCCGGCGCCAGCCGAAGCCGCTTCGTGGCGCCGGCCAGCTGAGCCAGCAGCGCGAGCGGCGAGGCGTTCACGCCTAAAAGATTGAAATGATGCTCGCCGACCCAGGCCGAGTTCATGCCGATCTCCTCGGCATAGAGGGCCTCGGCGAAGATGTCCTTCAGGAACGCCTCAGCCGTGCGCGGATTGTTCGGATAGCGGTTGTCGCTCAGCGTGAAATAGCCGAAGTCCATGGCGCTTCCTCTCTCTTGAGGAGCGCCATGGTGCGCTTGAACGATTTATTTGTAAATGCAAATAAACGAAGCTTGCAGCCTAGGCCGGCTTCGGGCCGATCTCGGCCAAGGGCATCAGCCAGTCGCGGAAAGCCTTGATCTTGCGCCGGCGGATCGCCTCGGTCGGGTAGATCACGTAGTAGGCAAACTCGCTCGCCATCTTGAACTCGAACGGCACGACCAGTCGGCCAGCCTTGAGGTCGGGGGCGATCAAGGGGTTGCGCCCCAGCGCGACGCCCAGCCCGTCCATCGCCGCCTGATAGGCCGCAAGCGCAAAGTCGAAGGTGACGCCGCGCGAGGCGTCGATGCCTTTCACGCCAGCCGCCGTCAGCCAGACCTGCCAGTCGTCGGGAAAGGTGGCGGTGTGCAGGAGCGTGAAGTGCTTGAGGTCGGCCGGCTTCTTCAGCGCATTCGGCCCCTTGATCAGCGACGGCGCACAGACCGGCATCACGTCCTCGCCGACCAGTCGCTCGGCCACGAGACCGGGCCATTGTCCGCGGCCGTAGCGGATGCCGATATCGACGTCCTCGCGCGAGAAGTCGACCAGCCCCGTGTTGGTGCTGATCCGTACGTCGATCTCCGGATTGGCGCGCTGGAAACCCGCGAGGCGCGGCACCAGCCACTTGGTGGCAAATGACGCCGTCGTGGTGACGGTGAGATTCCCGCCGCGATCCTTTTGCAGGAGTTTCTCGGTGGCTTCGTTCAGCTGGTCGAAGGCCGCGCGCACCGAGGGCAGATAGGCCTGACCTGATTCGGAGAGCAGCAGCGAGCGGTTTCTCCGCACGAACAATTTTAATCCGAGGCGCTGTTCGAGCCCGCGCACCTGATGGCTGATCGCCGCCTGGGTCACGCTCAGTTCTTCGGCGGCATCGGTGAAGCTCATATGGCGTGCGGCTGCCTCGAAAGCCCGCAAACCATTGAGTGGTGGAAGAGTTCGCTTCATGCCAAATCCCTTCGCAAAACAGTGTTTTTCACATGAGTTAAATTTATCAAAACAGGACAAACGGTTGTTTGTAAAGGCCCCTGGTGAAGCGCACATGCACGCTAACAGTTGTTCCACTTAGCCCCGGGGAGACCTCCCATGGCCGATATCTCGCTCCACTTCAGTTCCAATGCCCCGCTCGCGGGCACCTACACCGCCTTCAAACAGATTTTTGGCACGTGGCGGCGCCGCAGCCGCGAACGCCGCGAACTTCTGGATCTCGACTCGCGCACCATCCGTGAGCTTGGCACCACGCCCGAGGCGATCATGTTCGAGGCCAACAAGCCCTTCTGGCGCGCCTGATCTTTCCTGATCCGGAGCCGTAGGTCCCCTTAACCCTGCCGGACCTTCATCCCTCTCCGGACACTGGCCGGCGGTCGATTCCAAGCCTCCCTGTCGACCGCCGGCTTTTTCTTTGCCCGCACCGCGTCTGCTTGCTAGAGCCCGCGCGTGCCCCTCTCCGACGTTCAAATCCAAACGCTGGCGCGCGATGCCATCCAGCGCGCCGCATCGGGCGATTTCGCCGCCGCCGAGCCGTTGCTGGCCCAGGTCGCGGAAGCGCGCCCCAATTCCGGCCAGGCGCTGCACCTGCTGGGTCAGGCGCGGCTGAAGCTCGGCCGCTTCGCCGAGGCGCGCGAGCCGCTGGAGCGGGCCGCCAAGTTTTTGCCGCGCGACGTGGCCGCCCACGTCAATCTCGCCGGCTGCCTCACGGTGCTGGGTGATCATGAAGCCGCCCTCGCCGCGCTCGATCGCGCCGGCCGCCTCAAGCCCGCGGATGCGGTGATCGCGCATAATCGCGGCCGTGCGCTGGAGGCGCTGGGCCGTGTCGACGAAGCGCAGCGCGCCTACGATGAAGCGCTTTCGATCGATCATCGGCTGATGCCGTCGCTGACGGCGCGCGCCAATCTTCTGGCCGCGCGTGGCGATTGGGTAGGGGCGCTCGCCGATCTCGACATGGCGCTCACCAGCCGGCCCGACGATGCCGCGCTAAAGCTTCGCCGTGGCGAGCTGTTGTTGCGGCAGGGTGACTGGTTGCGCGGCCTGAGCGATTACGAAGCGCGGCTCGAGCTTCCCGGTGAACGATACGCCCCTGACCTTCCGCGCTGGCAGGGCGAGCCGCTTTCGGGCCCGCTGCTGATCTATCCCGAACAAGCCGATATCGAAAGCGAGCAGGCCCGATGCGACACGCTGATGCTGGCGCGTGGTGTCGATGCAGTCGTGCAATGCGGAGCCTTGCTGGCCGAGTGGCTGGATGTTCCCACGATACGCCGCGGTGAGCCGCTCGATGGCTTTGCCGCAGCGGCGCCGTTGCGCAGCCTGCCCCATCTTTTGAACTGGGCGCCGACGGCGCTACCGCCGCCAGCTGCCTTGAAGCGCACGCGCGAAGCGGGCGCGACGATCGGCTGGTTCACGTCACGTACGCCACCCGAGGGACTCGTGATCGAGCGTGATCCTGCAAAAATCGCCCGGTGCGCCCAGGTTGTCGGCGACGATCTTTGGCCCGTGCATCTTGCAGCGTCGCTCGGTCTGCCGACAGTGATGATTCTGTCCGGCACAGAGGACTGGCTGTGGGGTCCGCACGAGGCGCCGCCCAGATGGTATCCTGACCTCGAGTTGATCAGAGCCGAAGACAGCGAGAGGCTGGCCGCACGGCTTGCCGGGTGATGACAACTGCATCCGCGCCGACAGAAGCGCAGAACGACGCGGAGACAGCTTGAAACCCCTTCACATTGCCGCCGCCCTCCTGATCGTCGTGACCTGGGGCCTCAACTTCACCGTCATCCGGTTCGGACTCGACGAATTCACGCCCTTCGCCTTCGCAGGATGGCGTTTCCTGGTCGGTGCACTGCCGGTTCTGTTCCTGCCGCGGCCGAAGATCTCGTGGAAGGCGCTGGCCGGCATCGGGCTGTTTCTCTTCACCGGCCAGTTCGTGTTCCTGTTCTTCGCCATGCAGGCGGGATTGCCGCCGGGTCTTTCGTCCGTTCTCGTTCAGCTCCAGGGACCGCTGACCGTCGTTCTTGCGGCCCTCTTCCTGCGCGAACGTGCGAGCATCGGCCAATGGATCGGACTCGCCGTGGCGATGGTCGGTGTCGTGGTGATCGCCTATTCGGTCGGCGGCCAGGCGAGCCTGCTCGCCGTCGGCATCGCGTTGCTGTCAGCGTTGAGCTGGGCGATCGGCAATCTCTTCCTGCGCGAAGCGCGTGGAACATCGGTGATCGCCGTCACGGCATGGGCAAGCCTGCTGCCGCCGCTGCCTCTCTTGCTGGCGGGAGCGATGACCGACGGCATCGGTCCGACACTGGCGCCACTGCTCGCACCAACATGGCGCGGCTGGCTCGTGCTCTTCTACACGGTCGTGCCAGCGATGTGGCTCGGTTACTGGATCTGGGGAACGCTGCTCAGGACCTATCCGGCAGCGAAGGTCGGACCGATCTCGCTGCTGGTGCCGTGTTGCGCTCTCAGCTTCGCGGCCTGGCTGGTCGGCGAACCGGTTGGCGGCCTGCGATTGGTCGGCGTGATCATCGTGCTCGCGGGCGTGGCGCTCGGCATCTTCGCGTCGGCCATCCGCTCGCCAGCGCCCTCGCCTGTGACAAAGCTGTGACCCAAAAGAAGGAAAGCGGAGGCTCTCGCCCCCGCTTTCACCTCCCCAATGGGCACTCCGCAGCGGCCAAGCCGGCACACGGAATGCAGTCCCGATGCGGACCAATGTATCTTCGCCCTTGAGCGTCGTCAATCCGCACCGCTAGCGCGGAAACTTTATTCCAATTTGCCCTATGATTTTGAAAGACCACACCATTCAGCGATGAACAATGCCGTCGCCTGGGTGATCTTGCGCACCGATTCGAGATTCACCCGCTCGTCGAAGCCATGGATATCGTCGGATTGGGGGCCATAGACCAGCGCCGGAATACCGGCGTAGAGGCCGAAGAAGCGGTTGTCCGCCGTCCCCGTCGAGGTTCTGTCCTCGAGCGCCGATCCAAACACGGTCTCATGGGCATCGGCCAGCACCGTGCGGACGTGCTCGTGGTTCTTGAGCACATAGGGCTCGGCCTGGAAGCCTTCCCAGGTCACGGTTGGAGGATTGTTGCCAAGGAAGGGATCGTTGGCGGCGGCCTGGCGGATGACGTCTTCGACCTCTTGCCGGCATTCCTTGAGCGTCTGCGACGGCAGCACGCCGACCCGCATGTCGAAGGTACACCACGATGGGACGGAGCTCGCCCAATCGCCGCCCGCGATCTTGCCGACGTTGAAGTTCACCGGGTGGTGGTGATCGCAGAAGTGTTTGTCGTGCGCCTTCTTCGCGTTCCATTTCTTCTCGAGCTCGCGAAGCTGCTGGATCAAGCGATAGGCCGATTCGATCGCGTTCGATCCGGCGTCGGCCTTGTAGACATGGACCGGATGGCCCGTGACCTTGACCTGGAACCACATCACGCCGACCTGCGCGATGGTGAGCACGCCCGCCGACGGCTCGGGAATGAGCGCGGCATCGGCGCGGTAACCACGCTGCAGGCAAGCAAGCGCGCCGTTGCCCGTGCATTCCTCTTCGACAACCGACTGCTGATAGACATCGGCCGCGGGCTGCCAGCCGAGCGCTCGCAACGCGCGCAGCGCGAAGACATTGAGGATGAGGCCCGCCTTCATGTCGCCCGAGCCGCGGCCGTACATCCAGCCATCCTTGACCAGGGGGTCGAAGGGATTGCGCGCCCACATGTCGTGCGGGCCCTCGGGCACCACATCGATGTGGCCGTTCAGGATCAGCGACCGTCCCTTGGGATTGGTGGGCCGCCACGCACCGACCACGTTCCAGGCGTCGTCGTAATCCTGGCTGTGCGGCGAGTAGCCCGGCAGATGCTTGAGATCGTCGATCTTGATCTGCCAGCGATCGATGCTGAGCTTATCCTCCTTGAACAACCGCGCCATCATGTCCTGCGCGGGCGCCTCGCGAAACCGCGTCGACGGAATCTTCACCAGATCCGCCAGCACCTTGGTCTGATCGTCGAATCGGCGATCGACCTCGTCCATGATCCGGCTTTTCACATCGGCATCGAGCATCGGGCACTCCTGAAACGGAACGCGCGACCTTAGCGCCTATCAGGGCAAGAACCAGTCGAGAATCGTGGCGTTCTCGTCGCGCGGATACGTATGTGAAAGATCCGCGATCTCGCGATAGACGACCGCCGCGCCCGCTTGGCTGAGCGCCCGCTCGGCGCCTTGCGCGATCTCCGGCGGGAACATCCAGTCGTGCGTTCCATGCACGATATGGATCGGCAGACCGCGTACGCGGTTCGCATCGGCGAAGGTCATCAGCATCGGATGGAAGGCTGCAGCGATCGGCGCGAGATGAGTGAACTGGCAGTCGCCTCGCAGGCCCAGCACATAGGTGAAGGTACCACCGTCGCTCATGCCGGTGAGGAGCTGCTTCGACCGATCGATGTTCCAGTCGGCCGCGACCCGCTCGACCATGCTGTCGATGTTCGGGCCGTCGACTTCCGGCTCCATCAGCGACCAGGTCGATCCCCGGGCGGTGGGCGCCATGACAATGAAGCCGCGCGTGCGCGCCTCGCGCACCCAGCTCCAGAGGAAGGCGCCGCCGTTGCCGCTGCCGCCGTGCATCGCCACGACCAGCGGCCAGGCACGATCCGGAACATAGTATTCCGGAACGTACAGAGAAAAGGCGCCGCGCGTTCCAGCCGGCCCATCGACATGCATATAGCCCACGCCTTCGCGCGTCGGATCGGCCTTGGCGAGCCGCGCCGATAGTTCAACATCGTCACGTGCCGCCGTCTCAAGGAAGAACTGACTGACGGGTTGCAGATGAGCCGCCAGCGGATAGAGCGCTTCGGCACCCCGCGCGTAGCCGCGCAGCGCACGATAGGCGGCGATCATCGGCTGCGGCGCGTCGGGGGCGCTCAGGAAAGCGGTGATACCGTCTGTCACGGCTGCGGCCGATCGCTCCAGACAGTCGCGCACGGGACCGAGCCGTTCGGGCCAGTCGAAATTTCGGGAAGCGGCCAGTGCCGGTGCGAGGTCGCTGTTGCGCCGCCCGATCGCCTCGATCAGCTCCTTCAACGTTGCCGGCGCCAGATGCCGCCCGGCGAATTCGAGCGCGTGCAGGCCACGCAACGTGGCCGGGACCAGCGTCGCGATGATGTCGGTCGTCTGCTCGTCGCCGATCGTCACATCAGTTCCTTTCACAAGACTAGGCTAGCGCGGCCTCGACGAAATTTCGCCTACCGTTCTTGTTTGCATGCGTCGCCTTGCCAAGCGCATCGCAGAGGTCAGACTCTTGGTCAAACAGAGCCAGAGGAAGCCAATGCCCGACGCCTCGCACACCGCGCCGCGCCAACTCGATGTAGCCATCGTGGGCGGCGGACTTGCCGGTCTCTACGCCATCCATCGCCTGCGCGGCCTGGGCCTGAAAGTCCGCGCCTACGAGGCTGGCTCCGGGGTCGGCGGCACGTGGTTCTGGAACCGCTATCCCGGCGCGCGCTGCGATGTCGAAAGCCTCGAGTATTCCTACAGCTTCTCCAACGAGCTGCAGCAGGACTGGAAGTGGCCGGAGCGTTACGGCACCCAGCCCGAGATCCTGAGATACATCAACCACGTCGCCGATCGCTTCGACCTGAGGCGCGACGTGCAGCTCAACACACGCATTGTCTCTGCGCATTTTGACGGCAAGGCGAATGAGTGGACGCTGCGCACAGACTCTGGCGAAGAGATCCACGCGCGCTACTGCGTTATGGCGGCCGGCAATCTCTCGACACCGCGCGTGCCCGACTTCAAGGGCATCAATAATTTCAAGGGTAAGTGGTACCACTCCGGCCTCTGGCCTCATGAGGGCGTGGATTTCACCGGCCTGCGCGTGGGCGTGATCGGCACCGGTTCGTCGGGCGTGCAGATGATCCCGATCATCGCCCAGCAGGCAAAGCACCTGCATGTCTTCCAGCGCACGGCGAACTTCAGCCTGCCGGCGCGCAACGGACCGATGGAGCCCGAGCGCGAACGCCGCCACAAGGCGGAGTATCCGGCGCGGCGGGCCGCAGCAGCGGACACGCCGTTTGCAATCGGCGGACATGCCAAGCCCACGAAGAAGGCGATCGAGGTCGCGGCCGAGGAACGCAACAAGGCTTATGAAGCCAAGTGGCAGGAAGGCGGCAGCATCAGCTACCTCTATGCCTACACCGATCTCCTGGTGAACAAGGAGTCGAACGACACCGCGTCGGAGTTCGTGCGCAACAAGATTCGCGCGACGGTGAAGGATCCGAAGACGGCGGAGCTGCTGGCGCCCAAGGATCATCCGATCGGCACCAAGCGGCTTTGCCTCGATACGAACTACTACGAGACCTACAATCGGCCGAACGTCGCCCTGGTCGATGTGCGCAGCGATCCGATCGCCGAGATCACCGCGACCGGCCTGCGCACCGGCAAGCAGCAGTACGAGCTCGACGCCATCGTATTCGCGACCGGCTTCGATGCCATGACCGGCGCACTGCGCGAGATCGACGTGCGCACCAGCGACGGCGCCGTGCTGCGCGACCATTGGGAAGGCGGGCCGCTCACCTATCTCGGCCTGATGGTGTCGGGCTTCCCCAACATGTTCGTCGTCACCGGACCGGGCAGCCCCGGCGTGAAGACGCAGATGATCGCCTCGATCGAACAGCACGTCGACTGGATCGCCGATGCGCTCGATCATCTCGGCAAGCATCAGCTCGACCGCATCCAGCCGACGCCGAAGGCCGAGATGGACTGGGTCCACCACGTCAATGCCGTGGCAGACAGCACGCTCTATCCGCTGGCGAACTCCTGGTACATGGGCGCCAACATTCCCGGCAAGCCCCGGGTGTTCATGCCCTATGTCGGCGGCTTCGATCGCTACAAGAGGCGCTGCGACGAGGTCGCGGCCAAGGGCTACGAAGGCTTCACATTGTCACGGCACGACGTCGTCGCGGCTTGATCCATCTCTGACCAACCCGACTCCGCCCGCTGGACTTGACCGGGTTGGCGGCCTATCTCACGGCCGCCATGCAGACCCTGCGCACGCTTAAAGCCCTGGAGCGCGACGGCCTCATAGAGGCCGATCCGCGCCTGGCCGAGGCTGCGCGGTCCATGGCCATCGCGCTCACACCCGAACTCGCGGGGCTGATCGATCGCACGGATCTCGCACGCGATCCCATCGCGCGGCAGTTCGTGCCCGACATCCGCGAGACCGAGATCGCGCCTGAGGAACGGGCCGATCCCATCGGCGATGAGATGCGCTCTCCGGTCAAAGGGATCGTGCACCGCTATCCCGATCGCGTCCTTCTGAAGCCCTTGCATGTCTGCCCGGTCTACTGCCGCTTTTGCTTCCGACGCGAAAAAGTCGGGCCGGGCGGCGAGGCGCTGAGCGCGACCGAGCTTGCAGCCGCGCTCGCCTACATCCGTGATCACACCGAGATCTGGGAGGTGATCCTGACCGGCGGCGATCCTCTGATGATGGCGCCAAGACGCCTCGGTCGGTTGATCGAGGCCCTCGACGACATCGCGCATGTCGTCGTGGTCCGCGTGCACACCCGCGTTCCTGTTGCCGATCCCGGGCGTGTCACCGACGAACTCATCGCCGCGCTAAAGCCCAAGCGGGCCGGACTTTGGATCGGCGTCCATTGCAATCACGCCCGTGAACTCGCGCCGCCGGCACGCACCGCCCTGGCGCGTCTCGCCGATGCCGGGTTGCCACTCCTCAGCCAGACCGTGTTGCTGGCCGGCATCAACGACGACGTGGAGACGCTTTGCGCTTTGATGCGGGCGCTCGTAAGCGCGCGGGTGAAGCCCTACTATTTGCATCACCCCGACCTGGTGCGCGGCACGGGCCACTTTCGGGTGCCGATCGCGCGCGGCCAGGCGCTCATGAAAGAGTTGCGGGGCCGCCTGTCGGGGCTTGCCCAGCCGGTCTATGTGCTCGATGTGCCGGGCGGTCACGGCAAGGTGCCGGTCGGGCCTGCCTATCTCGGCGACGATCCCGATGCTCTCGCCTCGGATAGCCTGATCGTCGAGGATGCGTTTGGCGGGCGCCACCGCTATCCGGCCTAAAATCGATTGGGCCTCAGGTGGACTGGGCCAGACCCAGCGCATCCCTGTTGATGTAGCCTTCGGCCTCGACGACGAGCTCGGCCTCGTGCGTTCCGGCCTTGGCGAAGGTCAGTGTGACAGGAACTTTCTGGCCACGTACCAGCGGTTGCGTGAGCCCCTGGAAGAACAGGTGATAGCCGCGCGGCTTCAACTCGACGGCCATGCCCACTTCCAAAAAAACACCTTTCTCCAAAGGCAGCATGCGCAACTCCGCGCCGACTACCTTGATGCCCCAGATTTCGGTCTTTGCCGCCAGAGCGCACGTCGCTGCGACCAGCCGATCCGGCTCTGGGCCGCGATTGGTCAGGGTAACGAAGCCCGCGGCTTCGCCCGTTTCCACCGTCTGCGCACGTGCCCAAGGCCGGCGGATCTCGATGCTCATCACACTATTCCAGGGTTAGATTTTCTTGTGCATACAGGCTGAACGCCTGACGGTCGGTAGGTCACACGCCGCTGTTATCCGCGCCGGCCGCTCGCGGCAAGCGCTGCTCGGGCCGCCCGCGTCGGCGGGGCGCTGAGTTCCTCGACCAGCCAATCCTCGAAGGCCCGCGTCTTGGGCCGGCCGGCCGACGCCGGTGGGCAGACGAACCACCATGCTTTCCCGGAGTCGACGATCTGCGGAAAGGGCTGGAACAGTCGGCCTTCCGCCAGCTCCTCGCGAAAGAGCTGCGGCGGCCCGACCGCCACGCCCGCGCCTTCCATGGCTGCCTCGACGGCGATCATGGTCGAGTCGAAGGTGAGCACGCGCTTGGGCTTGAAGTCGCCCATACCCACGGCCCTGAGCCAGATCGCCCATTCGGGGTCGTAAGTCATGTCGATGAAAGGCACGCGCTTCAGGTCATCGAGGGTCTTCAGCTTGTCCTTGTAGCGCTTGCCGCAAAGCGGCGTGAGAACGTCGCTGAACAGGCGCGTGGCATGCAGATCCGGCTCGGGCTGGACGACGAAACGGATCGCGCAGTCGAAATCCTCGCGCGCGAAGTCGACACGACGCAACGCCGTCGTCATGCGAACCTCGATCTCCGGATGCTTGGCCTGGAAGCGATGCAGTCGCGGCGTCAACCAGCCCAGCGCGAAGGTCGTCACCAGGCTGACGTTGAGCGTGCCCGAATTGGCCTTGCGACCGACCCGTTCCAGAGCGTTGGTCATGCGGTCGAAGGCATCGCGCAGATCGGGCAGCAGCGCCTGGCCTTCGCCGGTGATCTCGAGGCCGCGCGGCCGGCGCACGAACAGGGCCACACCCAGCCGTTCCTCCAGCGCTTTCACCTGATGGCTCACGGCGGCCTGGGTGACATGCAGTTCTTCGGCGGCGTGGGTGAAGCTCGCGTGGCGGGCGGCGGCTTCGAAGGCGCGCAGGGCATTTAGAGGGAGCTGAGATCGGCTCATTGCGGCCCGAGCTTCATAGTTTTTCTATGCCTCCCCTGAGCAATCATCCTTTGAAGATTGCGACACCATACAGCAAATAGGGCACAGAAACGAGGTGTACTGGAGCCGCAGTGGCTCTCGCGCCTCAAACGGAGCTAAGTCATGTCGACCCTGTCCAGCGTGCGGGCAATCGCCCGTGCGGAAGCCCCCTCCTTCTCGTTCGGCCGCGCCCTGGCGCTGCTGGCCGGTACGGTCGTGGTCGGAGTCGAGACTTTGATGAACCGCTCCGAGCTCAGCCGTTCGCGACGCCAATTGGCGGAACTCGATGACCGCCTGTTGCGCGACATCGGGCTCGATCGGGCACGCGCGCGCTTCGAGGCCTCCAAAGGCTACTGGGCGTAAGCCCTTCCGGGCCGGGGAATTGCCGGCGGGCGCCGGATAGAGCAGGCTGGTCGTGACGCCTATATGGGCGTCATGACCCAACACTTCTCCATCCTCCCGTCCCCCAACGTGGCTCCCGCCAGCTACTCCCTCCCTGGCACGTTCCCCGACCCGGAATCCTGCTGGAATGCCGTTCGTCGGCGGGACCGCGCCTACAACGGCAGGTTTTGGTTCTCGGTCAAGACAACCGGGGTCTACTGCCTGCCGTCCTGCGCAGCGCGCCCGGCGCTGCGCAAGAACGTGGCGTTTCACTCCTCTCCGGAGGCCGCTGAGGCTGTGGGCTTCCGGCCTTGCAAGCGCTGCAAGCCACGCGACTGGCAGATCGAGGCTGGCCTCAGCCGTCCGGTCGCCAAGGCCTGCGCGCTATTCGACGCGGACAACGGCGACGCATCGCCCTCGCTGACGGCGGTCGCCCGCAAGGTCGGCCTGTCGGCAAGCGCCCTCAGCAAGCGCTTCCTGGCCGAACTCGGCGTCAGCCCACGCGACTGGCTGGTGGCGAGAAAGCGGGAACGCTTCCGCAAGGCCCTGCGCGACGGCGAGAAGGTGAGCGAGGCGCTCTATGGGGCAGGCTTCGGTTCGCCAAGCCGGGTCTACGAAACCAGCAATAAGGCCTTGGGCATGACACCCGCGACCTACGCCAAGGGCGGGGCGGGCGCGCACATCGACTTCACCACGGTCGACTCTGACTATGGCCGGGTCCTGGTGGCAGCGACGCAGAAGGGCATCGCCGCGGTCTTCCTGGGCGATGACGACCGCGCCCTGGAACGCGACCTCAAACGCGACTTCCCGGCGGCAGACCTTCAACGCAACGACGCGGCGCTGGGTCAATGGGTCAAGGGCGTGCTGGCACGTCTCTACGGCCGCAAACCCTCTGCCCTCGACGCGCCGGATGTGCCGCTCGACATTGTGGGCACTGCCTTCCAATGGAAGGTCTGGAAGGCGCTAACCGAGATTCCGCCGGGCGAGACGCTTACCTACGGCGAGATCGCGGCCCGTATCGGAGAGCCTTCCGCTGCACGCGCGGTCGGCCGCGCCTGCGCCACCAACCAGGCCGCCGGCGTCATCCCTTGCCATCGCGCTGTCGGCGCCAACGGCCGACTGAACGGCTATCGCTGGGGACTGGCGCGCAAGGAGCGGCTGTTGGCCGGCGAGCAGCAGCGCCGCACCGCGTGAGTCGCGGCGCTCAGTTGCTGTTTTCGATGCGGGTGATGACGTAGCGCTTGGCGTCGCCGTTGCGCTTGAGGTCGAAGCGGATCTTGTCGCCGGGCGTGAGCCCGGCGAGCAGGGTGCGGTCTTCAACCGGGAAAATCCGCGTCATCCTCTCGAGATAGAACTGCGGGATCGGCGCATGGGCGACCGTGATCTTCGCGTTCGCCGGATCGACGGCGACAACGCGGCCCTTCGCCAGCGGATAGACCTCCCGGGGCGCCAAGGAGGCAATATCCAGACTTGGAACGGGGACTTGTGCCGCGGCGGCTCGACCATGCATGGCTCGGTCGTGAACCACAGCGGCGCAGACGCCACTTCCCAAGGCCGCGGAAATCAATACCAACCACGAAATCAGTACGATTCGACGCATACGCACCTCCCGGAAGCCTCGGGAGAGGTCGGGACGCCAATGCCGCGCTGCAAGATGAGCAGCCGCACAAATTTCCCGCAAGAATAAGTGAGCAGTCACCCTGCGAGGGGCCGCCGCAGCCTACGTCGCCGTAACAAGACATAGAAGGCACCGGGCCCGCCGTGCCGTGGATGAGCGGGTTTCATGCCGCGCACACGCCTCCAATTCTCCGGCCGCCGCAGCCAGCCCGGAAATTCGGCCCGGATGCGACCGCCCAAGATCCGGCTGCCCTCCTGTCGCAACCCCTTGCCGGTCACGATCAGGACGACCCTCAAGTCGAGGGCAGCCGCTTCCTCGAGGAAGCGCGCCACTGCCCGCTCGGCCGCCGCCAGGGTCATGCCATGCAGGTCGAGTGTGGCCTCGGGCGAACGACGGCCTCGCGACAAGGCGCGATCGATGTCCCGGTCGAACGAGAAGTCGTCGTCGGGAGGGGAAACGGGTGGGCGCACAGCCCTTCTGTTCGACGGCAAAGGGCTTCGGGGTGATGCTGTCGGCAGCGGCTCAACCGAAAGTGCCTTGGTCTTCGGCCGAACCGGTGAACGCCGGGCGCGTCGCCGGCCTTTCAGTGGCGCCACGTCTGCCATGGCAGCCCGGAAAAGATCGAGGTCCTTGACCATGGCGTTTCGTCTAGCCTTGGCCGTAGGGTGGGTCTACACACTGCGCGCCATGGCCACTGCGTCCCCTCCCGCAACGCCAAATCCGACCCCGGGTCCGCCCGACCCTGAACTGCAAACAGCAGTGCAATACCTGCGCGCGGGCTGGGTCGACCGTGCCGAGCCGCTTTTCAGGGCCGCCCAAGGCCGCTACGGCGACAGGCCCGACATCCTGCATTACCTCGCCGCCTGCCTGGCGCAGCGCGGGGAGCCTGCGGAGGCGGAGGCATTGTGGCGCAAGGCCCTGGCCAAAGATCCCAACGAGCCGATGTTGTCCTACAACCTTGGCCTGATGGCACGCCAGCTGGGGCGGTTGGACGAAGCGGCCAAGCGCTTCCGCGACACGATCCGCCGCGCGCCGACGCATGTCGAGGCGCGGCTGGCGCTGGCCTCGCTGCATCTCGATCAGGGTCGCTTCGCCGCGGCCGAACGGGAACTCGCGGAATTCACGCACAACCTCGACCGCGCCATCCAGCAGCCGGGCGGCGAGGTGCTGAAGCCGCTGCAGGCCCGCGGACGCAACATGCTGGGCCACGCCCTCTATCGTCTTGGCCACTACGGACCGGCCATCGAGGTGCTCGACATGGCCCTGCAAGACGTCGGCGACGATGCCGCGCGGCGTGGCCAGATCATGGGCGATCGCGCGCTGGCCCTCGGTGGCCTGAACCATCATGACGAGGCGATCGCGGAGGCCGAGCGCGCGCTGGCGCTCGCGCCGCAAAGCCCCAGCCTCAATCACGTCCTGGGATTCATCCTTTATTTCGCCGGCCGTCCTTCCGACGCCCTCGTCCCCATCGAGAAAGCGCTGGAGCTCGATCCGTCCTTCGCCCCGGCCTTGAAGACCCTGGCCCTGGCCCGGACCGCAGCGGGACAGACCGATTCGGCAATCGAGGTGCTGCGCCAGGCGCTGCGGAATAACGCCTCGGACCGCGACGCGATCCTGCAGCTTTCCTTCCTGCAGATCGAGCACGGCCGGTTTGCCGAGGCCCTCGAGACACTGGCCCCGTTCCTGGCCGGCGCGCCCAACGACGTGCGGGCCTTGAACAACCAAGGTCTCGCGCTGCGCGGCCTGAAACGTCAGGAGGAAGCGCGACGGACACTGAAGCGCGCGTCCCGGCTCGCGCCAGATGATCCGCTGGTGCTCACCAATCTCGGCACCGTACTGGTCGATCTCGGTCGCGCGACCGAAGCGCGCGCACTGCATGAGCATGCGCTGCGCAGCCTGCCCGGCGACCCTCGCCTGCTTGCCAACTACGGCCTGTGCCTTGCCGCGCTCGGCGAGCGTGAGCGCGCGCGCGAGACGCTTGATGCGGCCTTGGCCAATGATCCCGGCAACATGGAAGCGTTGACAGCGCGCGCCGCGCTCGACGCCGAACCACAAGCGAGTGCGGACAAATGAATGAGGGGGCCAAACACCTTGGTGAAGTGACCGGCAAGATCGGGCAGGCCGCACGCACCGCCGGTCGCGATCCCGCCGACGTGACCCTGGTCGCGGTCTCCAAGACCCACCCTGCTGATCGTGTGCGCGAACTCCTCGCCGTCGGTCATCGAGTATTCGGCGAAAACCGGGTGCAGGAGGCCCAGGAGAAATTCCCGGCGCTCAAGACCGAATACGCCGACCTCAAGCTCCATCTCATCGGCCCCTTGCAGACCAACAAGGCGCGCGAGGCGGTGGCCTTGTTTGACGTCATCCAGTCGGTGGACCGAGAGAAGCTTGCGGTGACCCTGGCCAAGGAGATGGCACGTGCCGACAAGCGGCCGGATTGCTTCATCCAGGTCAATACCGGCGAAGAACCGCAGAAGGCGGGCATCCTGCCGGCCGACCTCGATTCGTTCGTTGCCGCCTGCCGCGACACGCACAAGCTGCCGGTGGTCGGACTGATGTGCATTCCGCCGGTCGAGGAGGAGCCGGCGCTGCATTTCGCATTGTTGGCCAAGATGGCAACTCGCCATGGCCTGACCAACATTAGCATGGGCATGAGCGCCGACTACGAGACCGCAGTGCGGCTGGGCGCGACGCATGTCCGGGTCGGCAGCGCGCTTTTCGGGCAGCGACACCTATAGAGCATGCCGGAGCTGCCCGAAGTCGAAACGGTTCGCCGTGGGCTGACCCCGCGTCTGGTGGGCCAGCGGATCGTCCGCCTGCAGCAACGCCGCCGCGATCTGAGAGTGCCCTTGCCGTCGCGCTTTGCCCAACGCGTCGAAGGTCGCACCGTGCTGGGCATCGATCGGCGCGCCAAGTACCTCCTGGTCCGCCTCGACGACGGCCACACCTTGATCGTCCATCTCGGCATGTCCGGGCGCATGACGCTCCACGATGCGAAGAGCGCGGCCGAGCATCCATTGGAGCGGCATGACCACGTCGTCATCGACCTCGAGGACGGTTGGCAAGTTCGTTTCAACGACGCACGGCGCTTCGGCCTGATGGTGCTGGTGCGCGACGAAACCGTGGCCGGGCACAAGCTGTTCAAGGGACTGGGCCCTGAACCGCTCGACCCGGCTTTCGACGGCCAGGCCCTGGCCAGCCGGCTGCGGGGCCGCCACACCTCGATCAAATCAGCCCTCCTCGACCAGAAGACCCTGGTGGGGATCGGCAATATCTATGCCTGCGAGGCCCTGTTCCTGGCCGGCATCTCGCCGCGGCGCTCGGCACACACAGTGCAGGGCGAGCGGGCCGATCGACTGATCAAGGCGCTGAAGCAGGTCCTGTTGCGCTCGATCGACGACGGTGGGTCGACGTTGCGCGATCACGTCCAGCCGGGCGGCGAACTCGGCTACTTCCAAACGCGTTTCAACGTCTACGACCGCGCGGGTGCGGCTTGTCCGACGCCAAGCTGTGACCGGCTCGTCAAGCGGTTGGTCCAGGCTGGCCGCTCGACCTTCTATTGCACCTACTGCCAGCGCTAATTAGGAGCGCAACCATTTCGCGAGGTATGCATGACTGGCTATGAAAATATCCAAACCGAAACCAAGGGCCGGGTCGGTATCATTCGTCTCAATCGGCCCAAGGCGCTGAATGCGCTGTGCGCCGATCTGGTGCGCGAGCTTGGCCAGGCGCTCGACGGTTTCGAGTCGGACCTCAATGTCGGTTGCATCGTGCTCACCGGCAGCGACAAGGCCTTCGCCGCCGGTGCCGACATCAAGGAGATGAAGGAGAAGTCCTATCAGGACGTTTTCCTGGAGGACTTCATCACCGTCGGCTGGGAGAAGGTGAGCCAGGTGCGCAAGCCGATCATCGCTGCTGTCGCGGGCTACGCGCTGGGCGGCGGCTGCGAGATGGCGATGATGTGCGACTTCATCATCGCTGCCGACAACGCCAAGTTCGGTCAGCCGGAGATCACGCTCGGCACCATTCCCGGCGCGGGCGGCACGCAGCGCCTCCCTCGCTTCGTCGGCAAGTCGAAGGCGATGGATCTCGTGCTGACCGGTCGCATGATGGACGCCGCCGAGGCCGAGCGCTGCGGCCTGGTGAGCAGACTCGTGCCGCTCAGCCAGCTGATGGAAGAGGCGATCGCGATCGCCGAGAAGATTGCGGGCATGTCGTTGCCGGCCACCATGGTCGCCAAGGAAGCAGTCAATCGCGCCTTCGAGACGACGTTGGCCGAAGGTATTCGCTTCGAACGCCGCACCTTCCACGCGACGTTTGCCTTCGAGGACCGCACGGAAGGCATGAACGCCTTCGCGGACAAGCGGAAAGCGGCCTGGAAACACCGTTGATTTGCGGGCTTTTGGCCGCTTGACCGGGTGCGGCGCGGCTCGTATAAGCGCGCCCTTTCGAGGAACGAGGATCAGATGGCGAATCACAAGTCGGCCGAGAAGCGCGCCCGCCAGACCAAGCGCCGCACCGCCACGAACTCGGCGCGTCGCGGCCGCGTGCGCAGCTCAATCCGGAAAGTCGAAGAGGCGATCAAGGCCGGCGACAAGAAAGCAGCGGCTGCGGCGTTGCGCGCCGCGCAGCCGGAGATCCAGCGTGGCGCAACATCGCGCGTCGTCGCGAAGAACGCAGCAGCGCGTCGCATCTCGCGTCTCAACGCACGCATCAAGGCGATGAGCTGAGCGACGACGGTCGACACCGTGAGCAAGAATTGAAGCGCCGCTCCACCGAGCGGCGTTTTCTTTTTGAAATTTTTTTTGACCATTTTGGTGAAGATCGTTTGGTTGGTGATTAGGCGAACGTCATACGATTCGCCTTTATCGTTCCGCGCGCACGCGCGAGCGCTACATATTGAGCGGTCTCTTTCTTCGCGCGCGGCGGAGAATCGAATCGACCGCATTGTCAATCGATTGAGGCCAAGGATTAGGTTGAATAGTGGGTGACAATGCTTGAGCGAATCGTTTGCGCGCTCGGCATGGTCTGCTAAGAGTCGATTCATCGCGACGGGGCGTGGGGCGCTCATACGCGAGCCAAGGCGAGGACGGGGGGCTTCCTCTTCGCTGAAACGATGAACGAGGGAGAACTGCACAGCGCACCAGCATCGCGACGTCCCGACAAAAGCAATGCCCCCTCAACGGCATTCGATTCGGATCTCTTCGTCGCTCATGCTTCGCTGTGTTACCCGTCGTTGATTGCCGGCTCGCAGGTGCCCGACTCTCGTCAAATGAAGAGCGGGGGCTATGACGAAAGACAACAAGATCGTCGGCACGTATCAGGTGTCTCCCGCAGCCGGCTATGCCGGTGACGTGACGCCGCAGGCGGCCTGGAAGATTCTGAACGAGATCGAAGGTGCGGTGCTGATCGATGTACGCACGCGCGCCGAATGGAACTACGTCGGGCTTCCCGACCTTGCGACTGCCGGCAAGAAGCCGGCGCTGCTGGAGTGGCAAGTCTTCCCCAGCATGCAACCGAATCCGGAGTTTGTGACGGCTCTCTCCGGAGCTGTCACAAACAAGGATACTCCGCTCCTCTTTCTGTGTCGGAGCGGCGTCCGCTCGGCCGCGGCAGCAAAAGCGATGACCGCGGCGGGCTACAGTGCGTGTCTGAATGTGGTGGACGGCTTCGAGGGGCCGCTGGACGCGCAGGCCAAGCGCGGCACGGCGGGAGGCTGGAAAGCGGCAGGACTTCCGTGGAGACAGACTTGACCCGATTTCAATCACCGATTGCCGACAATGAAGCGGCATACAACCAAAAGACCATTACGGGGACCGATATGGAAGAGGGCGGCCGGAAGGAGCTGACGGCGCATTGGGCGCGTGTCTGTGACCGGCTGCGCAAGGAAATTGGCGACAAGGCCTTTAAAACCTGGTTCGGCGAGGTCGAACTGGGTGAGCTGAAGGCCGGGAAACTCAGGCTTTACGCGCCCACTCGCTTTGTGCGCGATTGGGTGAGCCGCCACTATGGCGACCGCGTGTTGGCCTATTGGCAGGCCGTCATGCCGGAGGTGACGAGCGTCGAGGTGAACCTCGTGCCGCCGCCGGCGCCGCGCCGTCCCAACGAGATCATCGCCATGCCGCCGGTGCCGGCGCCGCAGTCGGGCTATCAGCAGCCGATGCCGCGGCTGGGGCCGTCGATCGGTCGCGGGGTCGACGAGGCCTTCCAGGGACCAGAGGCGCGCTACACGTTCGCGAACTTCGTCGTCGGCAAGCCCAACGAGTTTGCCTATGCCGCCGCGCGCAACATCGCCGAGCAGGATCGGCCGCAACCCGAGCGCAACCCACTCTATATCTTTGGCGGCGTGGGGCTCGGCAAGACGCACTTGATGCATGCGATCTGGCACACGATCCGCGAGCGCGATCCCAAGCAGCGCGTGCTTTATCTCACGGCCGAGAGCTTCGTGAACCGCTTCATCCATGCGCTGCGCACGAAGAACACCAATCAATTCAAGGAGCTGTTCCGCAACGTTGACGTTCTGATGGTGGATGACGTCCAGTTCATCTGCGGCAAGGACGCAAGCCAGGAGGAGTTCTTCTTCACCTTCAACTCGCTGGTGGAGCAGAACAAGCAGATCGTGCTCTCCTCGGAGAAGCCGCCGTCGGAGCTGCAGGACATCGAGGAGCGCATGCGCTCGCGGCTCGGCAGCGGGCTGGTCGCCGACATCCATTCGTCGACTTACGAGCTCAGGCTCTCGATCCTGCAGATCAAGGCCGAGTCGGCGCGCGTGCCGGTGCCGACCGCGGTGCTGGAGTTCCTCGCCCACAAGATCAGCACCAACATCCGCGAGCTCGAGGGCGCATTGAACCGCGTCGTCGCGCACGGCCAGCTGATCGGCCGCGAGATCACCGTCGAGATGGCGCAGGACGTGCTGCACGATCTCCTGCGCCAGGCCGACCGCAAGGTGACGGTCGACGAGATCCAGCAACGCGTCGCGGCGCACTACAACATCAAGCTCGCCGAGATGAGTTCGCCGCGGCGTGCGCGATCGGTGGCGCGGCCACGCCAGGTGGCGATGTATCTCGCCAAGCAGCTCACGACGCTCAGCCTGCCGCAGATCGGCAAGCGTTTCGGCAATCGCGACCACACCACGGTCATGCATGCCGTCCGCAAGATCGAGGAGCTCAAGATCTCCGATCTGTCGATTGCAGAGGACGTGGAGATGCTCAAGCGACAGTTGCAGGGTTAGCCACCAGGATCAAACGGGGCCGTTCAGGCCCCGTTTTTCTTTGTCCCGTGGGTGCCTAAACGCCTCAAATTGCGGGCGAAATCGCTTCCCGCCCGCAGCCTCCGTGGTATACTTTTCAACCATCCTGCCGGGGCTTTTCTCGCCGCCGGCGCGGTGGGCCCAAGAACACTTCCAATCGGCCCGATTACAGCGACCCAACCATGAAATTGACGATCGAGCGGGCGGCCCTTCTCAAGGCCTTGGCCCATGTCCAGAGTGTCGTCGAGCGTCGGAATACGATCCCCATTCTGTCGAATGTCTTGATCACCGCCCAGAAGGGCCGGCTGAGCCTCGCCGCGACCGACATGGATCTCGCCATTACCGAGACCGTCGATGCCAGCGCCGCCAAGACCGGTTCGACGACGGCCTCCGCGCACACCCTCTACGAGATCGTCCGCAAGCTGCCCGACGGCGCGCAAGTCGAGCTCGAGACCGCCAGCGACGGCAACAGCCTGGTGATCCGCGCCGGCCGGTCGCGCTTCACACTGCAGTGCCTGCCGCCGGCCGACTTCCCGGCCATGAACGAAGGCGACCTGCCGCACCGCTTCCAGCTTCCGGCGACCGACCTCAAGGGCATCATCGACCGCACGCGCTTTGCCATCTCCAACGAGGAGACGCGCTACTATCTAAACGGCATCTATTTCCATGCCGCCAAGGCTGGCGGCACCGAGGTGCTGCGCGGCGTCGCCACCGACGGCCATCGTCTGGCCCGCGTCGAGGTGCCGCTGCCCAAGGGCGCCAACGACATTCCGGGCGTGATCGTGCCGCGCAAGACCGTTGGCGAGGTGCGCAAGCTCCTCGACGAGAGTGACGGCTCGGTCGACGTTGAGCTTTCCGACACCCGGATCCGATTTGCCAGCGGCGGCGTTACGCTGGTCAGCAAGCTGATCGACGGCACCTTCCCCGACTACGAGCGGGTGATCCC
>Ga0081455_10002479_pt1 | contig 21942 bp, 19 predicted proteins | sample TabmetS3T2R1_FD_70207 | JGI IMG/M metagenome (GOLD analysis project Ga0081455, IMG submission 70207) | Tabebuia heterophylla rhizosphere microbial communities from the University of Puerto Rico - S3T2R1 | ecosystem: Host-associated > Plants > Roots > Rhizosphere ...
CCACTACCGACTTCTATCTGCCCGTCAAAGCTCTGTCCAAAATCTTTAGAGCTAAGTTCCGCGATGAAATGATAAAAGCTCGCCTCTTCGATCAAATCCCCTCCGAACTCTGGCATATCGACTGGAACGTCAACTCCCAAGCCGTCCCTTCCAGCCAAGCTTGCCTCAAATACCTCGCCCCCTACGTCTTCAAAGTCGCCATCTCCAATAACCGTATCCTCAGAATCCATGACCGCACTGTCTTCATCCGCTATAAAAAGCCTCACAGTAACCGCTTAAGAACTCTCCCTCTTGAGGTCATGGAGTTCATCCGTCGCTTCTTGCAGCACGTGCTGCCCACCGGCTTCATGAAAGTCCGTTACTACGGATTCATGAACCCCAACTGCAAAGTCACTCTCGATCACATCAGGAGCCTGATCGAAAGAATCAACGGGTTCAACATCGACTTATCCAAAGCTGCTCTCAAACCCACACAGCCCATCACTTGTCCAAGCTGTGGCGGTCCTCTTAAACTGCGTTCCTTACTCTGGCCTGCAAAGATTCTTTTGTGGTCAGGATAGGGAGTAACTCAATCAAAAAAACATATCTCTAACACTCTCCCTGGGTTCTGCGGCTCAAAGGGATGTGACGAGGTGCGCCCGGATAACGAAGAACTCCACTCCGCACGGTCTCAACGGCGAGGTGTCTCGATGGGAAAACCGCTAAGCATGACTAAAAACCACCGCCAAAAGTTTCTCTTCTCGCCTTTCCGACAGCCAGCCTGAGGTTTCAGGTCCACCACGCTAACCAACCTCCAACAACCAATACCCTTTATTATTGATAGCCCCTGCCACACTGACGGGCTTCTTGAACAATGGATTGAAACGACTTCTGAAGTCGTCTCAATCCTTATTGGTTAGGCCCGCACCAAGATCCATAGGGATCCTACAATCATCAACACCCCGGTTGCGCCTGCGGCCTGGCGCCCAAAAGGCAGAACTTTCTCAACGAGTATGAGGCCTGTCAAAAGTGCTATCCACAGCAGATTCATCACACCTGCGACGAACATCAGCGCCATGAGAAGCCAGCAGCAGCCTACGCAAAAACCGCCATGGCGGAAACCCATGATCAGCGCGCCACGCATGCCGTCGCGCCACTCGGTTAGCAAGAATCCGAGCGGGACACGGCACTTCGAAAGGCATATGTGCTTGAGGGGCGAAAACTGATATGCCCCTGCCGCGATCAGAAGCGTGGCGCTGAACACGCGGTTCGAGCTCACCATGGATGGCGTTAGAACCGCGGTCGTATGGAGCAGCCACTGTGTCGCCGTGGCGAGGAGGCTGAACAGACCCCACACCAGAAGATAGCCCAGAAGGAAAGCGCCGACGAGGCCGATTGGAGATGCGCTCTTGGGATGGGAACGACTTTTTCTGAGGAAGGCAAACAGCACCGGCGAGGCACTCGGTACCATCATCCCGATTATCATGATGGCCCACATTGCGAACCCCAGTGCAAACTCGGTTGCGCCCCATCGACCCATTGGCATCAGCCACATGTCGGCGGAACTGCCACTCTCACCGGTCATGGCCTTCATGGCATCGGCCGCGATTGCGAGGTAAAGCCAGGATAAGAGAGTAAGCACTACCAAACTTGCGCCGATGATCCAGCGGTCGTTGCGCGCGACCATTTCAGGGATAGAAGTTGAGGACTTCAGCACGTCGCCTAGCGTCTCTAGTAGGCCGATCAATCGCCGGATCGAAAGTCGAAATCGGTGGCGAACCCGCAGCGTCCCTCCACCATCCAATGCAGCGCGCCATCGGACACTCGCATATGCGAAGCAACAAGTTCTCGGCCGGGGTGATCATGACCCGGAATCCCGCAGCTAATGCGCTCGGCGGTGACGAAGGGCCTGGCTGTGGCCGCGTCGACGAGTTCGCCAATCCGAAGGCGTTCACGTCCGGGTGTATGGTCGAGTTCAATGCGTGCCGGTTTAACCGCGTACACCTCAGCGATGTTGCGCGCATAATTGTTGGCCGATGTTCCGCCGACGTGACCCAGGAAAATGTCTTCCAACGCCTGGTATTGCTCCGGATTGGCTCGATCGTCGACATACAGGATGACACGCGAGGGCGGTCGGATCGCCGGAAAACCCGACTGGGGTGGCTCGGCGTTGTCCCATCGTCCCGCGATCGCGACCCGCAGACCGTTCAGTACAGTGGCGCCGAAATGCCGATCTTTGATCATCCACGATAGTGCGAAATCGCAGGTATCATAGGTTGATCGTCCTGCAGGCTTTTCGCCGAGCCTGCGACATGGACACGGCGCGTCGCAGTTACAAACCTCAAAATATGAGCCGGATACTCGCCAGTTGTGCATTGTGCCCCGATCTCCGATTGTGTTCGCAGCGCCCATCCGTTGCGAGCGAACCTAACCGTTTTGAGTGAGAGGCGCGGTCCGCCGGGTCCTTCTCAACTCGTGGGTTAGGCCGCGTAACGTCAAGCAATGACCCCTATTTGCTCTCAGGCGCCACGCGGACATCGCCAAATCCAGGTGCTATTGTCTAACCGCTAACGCTGAGGCAAGGCCTGCGAGTCTTGCGAAGAGCTCCTCAGGTTTTACCGGTCTCCCCGTGGGAAACATGACAACGAGATTACTTCGCTGCTTGCACAGCGGGCTGCAGCAGCTCTGCCAGATGCTGCTTCCACAACTTTGCCATGCCGGTTGTTCCATGGCCGCGCGTTTCGTCGCTCCCGGGGATAAGCACGTAACGGCCATTTTTAACCCGCTTTATTTCACGCTCCAGGATTCCTAGCTCGGGCGGATTCCGTTCGTCGTCTGCTGAATTGATGGCGAGAAGCCGAGCTTTGATGCTCTCCATCTTGGGTGCGGGATTGTAGCCGCGGGACGCCTCATATTGATAGATCACGTCATTGGCGTCGGCGGAGCTTCGTTGCGCAAGACGCTCATTGACGAGTTGATCGGCCTTATCTTGCGTTGGTGCCGCCTTGTAGAGCGCCTGCGTGCCGCCACTGGTCGCCATACTGAAGTACACCTGGGCAGCCTGCAGGCTGCGCGGTTGTTTCGTGTAGTTGCCGCCGTTCCACTCGGGGTCATTACGGATCCCATCGATGAGCATGCGGCGCGTTATCCAGTTCCGTCCTGCAACTTCGACCGGCTGGGACGCGAGCGGCACCAGCGCGTCCATGAAGTCCGGATACGTCACGCCCCAGACCCAGGTTTGCATCCCACCAGCGGAAGTTCCCAAAACCAGGCGCAGACGACGCACGCCTAGGTGCTCGGTGACCAATCGATATTGCGCCTGCACGATGTCGTCGTAGTTGTACTTCGGGAATCGCGTCCGCAGGCCATCGGACGGCTTGGACGATTTTCCCGCGCCGAGAGCGTCCGGCAATATGATGAAATAGCGACTTACATCAAGCGGCTGTCCCGGCCCGAACAGTTCGCCGGCGAAGTTAGCGTTTAGCATGTTTGTTCCCGCTCCCGTCGATCCATGCAGGATCAGCACCGGCTCCCCGGAAGGCGCGCCGACTGTCGTGTAATGCAACCGCAGCTCGGGCAACACCTCTCCGGTGTGGAAGCGGAAGTCCCGGACTATCCACTCACCTTGATTCGGCGCAGGATAATCTGCAGCCCAACCCGAAAAGGCGAACAGGAAAGGGACGAGGACGAAAGCGACAAATAAATTATCGCGTAGCCGATCGCTGGTCACTTTCATATCAACCTCCAAACGGACATTCATTCTCGTGACTATATACAAACTTTCGATGAAGCTGGTCAATAAAACCTAGATAAGACGGACATCCCGGTATCGAACAGGAAGCAAATCGTGGGACAGCTAACCGTCGTAACACTAGGGGCGCGAGCGTACCGAGCGTCCCGCTCTAGTGTGATCTTAGCCAAACCTCAGTTACAAGCCTTCTTTGCGCAGTGCTTTGTCGCGAAGTCTTTCTATGTCCTTCACCCTCTCTTGCCAGGATTGAAGGTGTGAAACGTTAGAGTCATTCTCAACGCATTGCTTGGCTTTGTTATAGAAATCAACGGCAAGCGGAAAGCGTTTATCCGCGTGGTATGAAAGAGCTCTGGCCATGAAATTCTCCCAATGAGAGTCATCTCCGAACTGATCGATTATACATGCCAGTATTCTCCTGAAGCTAGGGTCGCTGTTCAATTCACTAAGTGAGCGGAGGAAAAGAATTGATAAAGCCGCAGTCGTCCTGATCTGATGAAGAATAGGCACCTTGAACCGTGTTACGGGAACGAGTGGAGTCTGATATTCGTATTTCGGACGAAGCGTTGGAATCGAACCGACTACTCCGTTCCTGCACTGAAGACGCGCAGCGCTAGTTGGTACGGCCTCTGCTAGAAACTGCTTCACGTCCTCACGAATACCCGGTCTCCAAATGTAGTTGGACTCAAGAGTCAGCGAGTCTGTATTACCAGGCACCCCGGCTAGGAGCCGGGATGTTACGTCGATCACATAGACGATCGGATTCTCTGCAACCGGCCAATCCACAGGGACTAAAGCGGCAAATACTGGAACTGGCTGACGATACCAGTAGCTCAGATGCGAAATATTGAAGGAGCAGGCGGCCGAACTTTGATTCTGAGAAATCCGGCACTGCGCTCCTGCTTTTACTTGGACCCAAAAGTGGAGAAAGGGACTACCATTCTCGATAGTCTCGCAGTAGAGATCGATGCCGACATCGGTTTCTGCAGCAACTGGCCGAACTAAACACTCGCTGCTCAGACAAGCCGAGACATAGGCAGCACCGAAGTTTCCTTTCAACCTGTTTGTATCAACTGTCGGCATTTTTTTATCTGTCTAACACCATGGGTGAGAGGCGCGATCTGCCGTTTCATTCTCAACCAAATGGTTAGACGGCATAAGCAAGGTTTCATGCGGTCACCCGGCGTCGACTGCCTAGTGGTACTGACACTTCCGTCTAAACAGAAGCGAGTCGGTGCGCCCGGAGGAAGGAACGTATCTGGCGCACCGCCAGGGGAATCCGCTCCTTGGGCTCCTTCCACGGGAACATACTCACTTCGGCCTTCGGCGCGAGCATCGCAGCCTCCATGGCGACGGCATACGGGTGCGCCGGGACATCGTCCGGCAGGATCAGGACGGGTGTCTGGCAATTACGCACGAAATCGCGTGTTACGGTATAGACGAAGTCGGGGTTGGTGCGGTACATCTTGGTCAGAAATTTTTCGACCATCTCCATCGTGACCTCGGGCCGGCGCTTGATGAACTCCGGAACCCAGCCGGTCATGCCGCTGTCGTACATAACATTGGGCATCTCCGGCCGGAACCCGACGGGCTGTGCCAGCACGGCGGCAACAACACGATCGGGTGCCCTCTTCAAGAGGTTCCAGATAAAGGGGCCGCCAATGCAGAAACCCAGCGCCATGAACTTGTCGATGCCCAGGTGATCCATCAGACCGAGCTGGTCATCGGCAAATGAATCCCACGGCCGGTCGATTTCGAGCGGGCCGGAGGACTGGCCGGTATTCGCGTTGCGCAGGTCCGACGCGATGCAACGGTACTCTCCCTTGAATTCCTCGACCGGGTTAAAAGGAGCGGTGGTCAAGCCGGAGATCGCCGAGTTTAGTCCCCCACCGGCGATGAGCAACAAGGGGAAGCCGGAACCGGCCTCCTGATAGCGGATGCGAACGGGGCCTTTTTCGTAGAAGGACATGGCAGCGCCTCCCTGCTTTGTCTGCTGAGCAAACACGCGCGGCGCTGCGGCCATCACCGTCGCCGCGGCGCCCGCTTTCAGTATTTTGCGTCTGATGGGATCGATCATCGGCATCCTCCTGACTTTCCGGCCGTCTAACTATTAAGTGAGCCGCCGTTGGCACAGAGAATTGCGGGACGGCTTAGCCGGGTAACGGCTCCCACAACTAACCTTCGAAATCGGTTGCAATATCCATCAGCTACCCCGATATTGTCAACACAAAGTTCCGGCAAAACCGCCCAGGACAGTGGGTTCTGTGGATTGAAGCGAATCACGCTATCGATCTTCTACATGAGCGACAAACAGATTTCGGTTCTCGCGCTAGCGGGGAAACTCTGTGATCAACGCTCGATTGAGTCGCGGCAACGACGGCGACAGTCTGAAGTGGAAAATCAGACCATTGTGCGTTATTGGCGACTATTACCAGAGTAGTGTGCGGGCTCCAGTGTCTATAAGGTGTGAATCCTCATACGTTGAAAGAACAGACGTGTTATGACATTTCGCTCGTGACCGTGAATCTCAGAGTCTAATAATCAACTATCCAACTGCCCGCACCGTCTGCCCATCAAATTGCGCACCAGCCGCCTTCTGGAAGTCCTCCTCCTTAAAGGCGTAGAGTCCAGCGCCTCCAAGAAAAATCTTCGCAGCCATCTCTCTAGGCACGTTCTTAAGTAGGTTACTGGAGACGTTGGGGAAGTTGGAGTCGAAGTGGGGATAGTCCGTCGAAATACACATGTGATCGGCGCCAATGAGGCTCGCCGTGGCCGCGATCTCGGGTTCGCTGCCCTCGACCCCAGCCCAGCAGTTGCGCTGAAAGTACTCCTTGGGTGTCAAGGACAGGTAGGGCGCATGGGAATCCCGGTAGTTCGCATAGTCCCATTCGATGCGGCTTAGCAACCCGGGGACCCATGAGTTCTGAGCCTCAAGATAGCCTACCCGCAGCTTGGGGTGGAACTCGAAAACGCCGGCGATGATCTGAGCGATCAACGCCTGCTGCATTTCGATCCAATGGCTGGCGACGTGGCGGTAAAACCGGTTCTCCCCGTAGAGCTCGTTCATGTGGGAAGACCAGGCGCCTGTTCCTTCATGGAAGCACCAGCCGACATCCAGTTCCTCATGAAGGCTGTATAGGGGGTCCCAGTAGTTCGAATGCCAGTAGTGACCGTTCAGCAGGTTGGGGCGAATAAACGAAGCGACGGCGCCCAATTCACGAACACACCGCAGCAGTTCCTGGCATGCCAAGTTGACATCATGTAGAGGCAGCATGGCAGCGAATTTCAACTGGTTCGGACTGAACTGGCAGAACTCGTGGATCCAATTGTTGTAGGCCTGGCTCAGGGCGAGGGAGAGTTGTGGGTCCATTCCGTTGCGCGAGATGAGGCTGAGACCACCAGTAGGGAAGAGGACGGCAATATCGATCCCTTCCATCTGCATCGCCATGACTTGGGCTTCGGCGTCGTAATCTCGTTCGATGGCGAAGCGCAACCGCCCTGTCGCGGCCGAGCGGGAGGCCGATAGCTGACCCGTCGCACTCCCGAGAATAGGGCCACTGGCACGCGACGACGCGGGCTTTTTGCGGTGTTGTTGCAGCTCCACGTCCATAGAGGCGGGCAAGCCATCGATGATCCACGACCGGTGGCTTAGCTTTCCGTCCGCGCTTACTGCCGACGTGACCCGGGATTTGAAAGCCGGGTTGAGGTACTTTTCAAAGAGATCTCCCGGCTCCTGGATATGCATGTCACTGTCTACGAACCTTAGTCCTTCTTTCATGGCATCCTCCGTTTCTCCTAAGACTTCGTTACAAACCAACGGTAACTTTAGTCCTTGATCAGGGCCGCAGAATTTTTCGCTTCGACTCTTCAGAGATGTCCGAGCGATAAGAACGTATCCAATAAGCTGGTCTTATGTCAACTATTCCAGATAGGCGTCATAGCAGAATGCCTATTCTGCCGATCATTCCGGTAGTTGGGTGCTCTTCTGTGAATCGGCGTGACGGTGAACGATTCTCCATCCATCCGCCTCGCGACGAAACACCATCGTCACCCGCAGGTCGAGGGTCGATGGTTCAGTCCGGCCAGGAACACGAAATCGAATGTGCTCGGTCTGGACGAGATAAGCGAACTCGGCTCCGACCGCAGACCCAATTTCCTCTCGGCTGCGTGTACCTTCGGAAAACTGTGAACTAGCCCAGTCGAGCCGAGATGCCACTTTGTCCCATCCCGACTCCACGCCCCCAAAAGCTCCGCAGATGCTGACGTCATCACTGTGGGACCAAAGCGCTTTGAATGCGGCCGGACGTCCCTGTGCAAATTCGTGTTCCGCGGCCTCAAGCTTCGCTACGAAGTCCGTCCATTCCGAATCGGCAAGCGGGCCGAGGGCAGAATCACTGTGTGTAGAAGATTTGTTCACGATCGAGACAATGTTTAGGAGAGTAGACCAAGCATATCACGTCCGAGATTAACTTAGGCAATCTTCTGCTGATGAATGCCGATTGGTAATGCCAAGCGTTGCCGAGGGCCACGTCGCTATTCTGAAACAGCCTTGCAAGATGCATTTCACTTGATCCCGACACCGCGAGCCTGCCTGCGGCGCCACTGTTCCGCGATCTCCGGAGCAGTCCAGTTTCTGTCTACTTTGTTAGGGTAGGCTGATTTGAGGGTTACTTCGTCTAACTTTTGTGGGTTGCTCAAAAAAACAAACTCTTAGAGATCAAATCTAATGCATCACTTACTTACGGTTCCAGCTTCACGAAGGCGCTCGTTGGATTCTTCAAAAACCCGCATCAGGTGCGCGACATCGTATGGACGTTCTTCAAAAGTGTTCGGATCCCATTCACTGCGCGGTGTTGCGAAAAAGTCACCGCCGTACACATGGATTGCGGCCGTAATCTTTTCCAATGGATTGGTAACCGAATGTATCACTGCTTCACCGAGGGGGATAACGTCCTTCGTGTCGACCGTCTTAGCTCCCAATTGGATGAGAGTATTTTCGCTCCGGCGATAAAACGCATTATCTTCTCGTCCTCCGTAGATCCCGATCACCGCCCACATCAAATGGTTGTGCGGATACAAACGCATGAACGGACCCCATAAAACGTTGAGAATCGTTAGACGCTCAGAACGGAAAAGGGTCTGGATGCCGGCCAATCTAGGCTCGCCCAACGCCTTCAATACCTGGGAAGGTTCTGCTACGGCTCTTGTGACAATCTCCTTCACAGCGCCATGTGGATTGTCTTGGGCTAACGCACTGCAACAGTCCTCTATGAATTGCTCGGTATTAAACATGCGAGTCCTCCTTGAGTCTGTGCTTCGTTATTACATCGTTCGACCACAACAGCGAATTCGAAAAAATACCGTGATAAGGGAGGGTTTGAGAGAAATAGCTGGTTTCCGGCTGCTCTCATATCATCAGAACAAGATCGCCGCAACTCATGCGGTGGCTCAACTTGAAAGTGACAATTCCAGACGCCCGCAATTTCGAGTGGCCCCGAGATGAACACATGAGAGTGACAACCGTTTATTGTGCTTAACTCCGCGATTTTCGTCCCTGCATAATCTCCATGAGCCCGATGCTGAGGGGCAACAATAACGCGGCGGTGCCGAGTCCCACCGTGCCGTTCCAGCCATAGCTATCGTAGGCGTAACCGCAGGCGGTGATGCCAGCGGCGCCGCCTAAATAATAAGACAAAACGTAGAGCGAATTAGCTCGGCCTTGACTTGACGTTAGCCGCCGATTAAGCAAGCCGATCGCCGCGGCGTGCATGCTGGAAAAACTTGCACACATTAAGACAAGGCTCGCCGCGATCACAGCGAGGGACGGGATCAGGGTGGCAGCCACGGCCGCGGCAAGCAGCACAGAACCCAACACTATCGTTACGCCGCTTCCCATTCGATTGCTCAGTCTCCCGGACATTGGACCCGTGACGATTCCGATTAGGTATGCCAAATACATGAGGGTGATGACCTCGGTACCCGCGGAAAACGGTGGTCTGGAGAGATAGAAGGGGAGATAGTTGAACATCGATGAGAAAACGAAATACGCGGTGAATGCGACGATAAGCACGCGCCATAGGCTCGGCTGCGCGAGCAGCTGGAAGAAGCCGGCCTGCCGCGATTCGGCTCTGCGCGCCTCCTGTTCTCCGGGAAGCCAAATGCAGGCGGCGATCGTCGCCGCGATCAACAATACGGATGCGCTTACGAAGGCGTAGCGCCAGTGCAAAGGCGGGTGGATCCAACCACCCAATAAGCGGCCACTCATCCCTCCTGCTACGGTCGCTGAAACATAGGAACCCATCACCACATTGAGACGTGATGCGGGCAAGCTTTTCGCCAAATAGGCAGCAAGGCATGTAGTCAGTGATGGGATAAAGAGTCCCTGTATAAAGCGCGCGGCAATTAGGAGCACGAAACTCTGGGTCACGGCGCACACCAGGCTTGTCCCTGTTACAACTGTTCCGCCGGTGAGGAGTATAGGTTTGATTGCATAGCGGTCGGCGAAGATTCCGAAAGGGAGATTGGACAGAGCGATTCCCAGGATAACCATGGATATGGAAAGTGAAGCGGTTCTCGGATCCACAGCGAATTCGTCTTGGATGACCGGTAGTACGGGTTGGGTGATATAGACTGTGGTGAAAGCCGCCGCAACCAGGGAAAAGACGAGCAACTGTACCGTTACGTCAGACGATGTGTTCATCGTGAATGAGCGCTATACAGATTCTAACATGTCGACGACTTTCAATCGCAGTTGGAGACGGGCAATCACGGTAGCGGTTGACACTCGTGCTACAGGAGGAAGAATCACAATGCTTGGCAGGCGTGTGTCGAAAAGATGGGAAGAAAGTTAGAGGCAGCGGATCAGGGAAACCATATTCGATTTCGTGGCCTCTAACCTGAAGGCGCGCGAGTTATCGACCCTTTGCGTGAGAATGTGAGAAAGTCGCGTCCGTTCGCTGAGAGCGGTATTTCCTTTCGGTAAATAACGTAATACGTGATGTTGATTTCTTTCAGCCGTGGAATCTCAATAACTTTGAAGTATCCTTCTCTTAGACCGGATTCTGCACTGCCGCGGTAGAAGAGCCCTACCCCAAGGCCGGCCTGAACAGCTGCCTTTTTGAGTTCTATGGACTCGCACCAGATCACGACATTCAGTTTTAGCCCCATTCTTTCGATTTCTTGAGCGATCCTACCGCGAGTTGTCATGACAAAAGGTGCTTGACCCAGTTCAGCCTGATTGAGTCTTTTTTTTATTGCTAGCGGGTGTTTGGCGGAAACAACCGCAACGATATCTTCGGAATGGATTGGTTCGACCGTGAGATCAGAATGGTCTGGGAAGGTCGTGGTGAGGGCGATTTCAACCTCGCCGTTGAGAACCATTTCTTCGATGGTGTGAGGGTAGCCTTCCCGGAGCGTGGGATGCACGGTGGGATGGAGTTGCACAAACGATTTCAATAAAGCTGGAAGGAAAAAACCGGCAGGACTGGGAGTGCTGCCCACGATAAGTTTCTCGGATCTAGTCGCGGCGGTTCGATTGGCGAATGTTCTCTTGAGTTTCTCCGTCTGTTCGACGATCGGTTTGACTGCGACCTGAAATAAGCGGCCTTCCTCTGTGAGCCTAATCCCGCGTCCGCTCTTTACGTAGAACTTCGATCCGCATTCTCGTTCGAGGAGTCTCAACTGCTTAGTCACAGATGGCTGGCTGATTCTGACCTTCCTTGAGGCCTGGGTAATGTTGAGATGCTCTGCCACGGCGTCAAAGATCTGTAGTTGGTGCAGAGTCATATGATTTTAACTGTGCTTAGCCATATCCTTTATTCTATGGCTACCATGAAGTTTATATATTAGACAACCACTTTTATTGGGTATAACTAAAGCATTACAGCGAGTGTCGCCGGACAAAGAAAGGAGGCCCGCTATGATAGTGTGCCCATATAATCAATCTCTCGTGTTGGTCCTTCAAACCGATCACTCACGCATCGCCGGGCTTGTAGCTGCCCACTGGGGCAACGACAAATTTGCGCGCCTCAATCCATACGCCTCGATGGTGCTCGCAGCCCAAGAGCACGACAGTGGTTGGTGGGATTGGGAGATCAAACCGACTCTGAACGAGCAAGGCTACCCATCGGATTACATTGGAAGCATCAAACACCTTGGCCAAGGCGTTTGGCTCGATCTGTACCGCCGCGCCATTGAACGGTTGGCGCAGCGGGATCTCTACGCCGCTTATTTTGTCTCGATGCACGGTGAAGGGCTATTGACTCGAGGCATGGGACTGTTGCCATCGATGCCCGACTATACCGGCGACACGGCGGTACAAAAATTTATTGCTCAGCAAAAAGAATTGCGCGCCGGCTGGCTGCCGACGTTGCAAAAAAACCAAACGTTGGCTGCCTCGACTACCGAGACCCAGCTTTGGACCAACTTCAATCTGATGGAGGTGTTCGACCAATTCGCGCAGTTCGTCTGCAATCGGTATCCACTCAATAGTCACGCCAGGAAAAACGGTCCGACGAATACGTTGAGCGGTCTTACAGTGCCGGTCGCCGCCGATCGGCCGAACGAAACTCTGACGATCGATGTTCAAAATGAAACCGATGCAGTGGTGCGTCCTTTTCCCTTTGACGCAAATCCCCTGAGACTATCCTTCGAGGGTCGGCTTGTACGGAATCAGCCGTTCAGTAATCAGGAAGAATTCTTAAAGCAGTTCTACGGTGGCGAGAGGATCGCTATCAATTATACGGTGCGCGCGGCTTAAGCCGTCAGAACGCAACGAATCAAAAGGAGTAGGCACGGAGTGCCGAGAACAAAGAAAGTTATTGATGCCGATGCGCATGTGTTTGAACCACATGACATTTGGCTGCGTTACTTGGAACCATCGCTCCGTGAAGTTGTGACCAGCATTCCCGGGCTTGAGAATGGCAACAGCACGGGCAACGATGGCCCTCCAAGTCATTTCCCATTAGGGTTCATTCCTGAAACCGGTCGCCAGGATCTTCTTCAACTGGCCGCCGATCCTCAAACTCGCCTCAAGGTGATGGACGACGAAGGTATCGACAAGGTCTCTCTCTTTCCCACGCATGCGCTTCGTCTTGGTGGCGTCCGCCATCCTCAGTTAGCGCCGGCGCTGTTTCATGCCTATAACAATTGGCTGGCCGAGCATTGTGCGGCGAATAAAGAGCGATTGCTTGGAGTTGCAATGATCCCGCTTCAGGAACCGGAGATAGCGGTCAAGGAGGCATACCGCGCGGTTACGGAACTTGGCCATCGCGGCCTGTTCATCTCACCGCACCCTGTCGACAATCGTAACCTCGATCATCCGGCCTATGAACCGCTTTGGAACATGGCCGAGGAACTCAATGTTCCGGCGCTCGTCCACGTCAGCACGGGTATTCGGTTGCCGACCGCTGGCGCCGAACGCTTTGACCGCTATTGCCTTTTCCATTTGCACGCGCATCCGTTGGAACAGATGACCGCGGCGGCGAGTCTGATTCTTGGCGGAGTTCTGGAGCGCCATCCACGCCTACGCGTTGGTTTTATGGAAGCGGGCTGCGGTTGGGTTCCTTATTGGTTGGAACGGATGGATGAGCATGCTGAGAACTATCGGTTCGAACTGCCGCAATTGAAGGAACAGCCGAGCGGTTATTTTCGTCGCCAGTGTTTTGTTTCCTTTGAGCTTGAAGAGCGGGCCGTATCCTATGTTGCTGAGACCGTTGGTCCTCAGACGTTAGTGTTCGCGTCAGATTTTCCGCATCACGATTGTTTCTTTCCCGGGGCGGTGGACAAGATTCGTAAACGAGCGGATTTCGATGACAAACTCGTTACAGCGATGCTTAGCGAAAATCCCCACAGGTTATACTTTGGCGATTAGACTCCCGCATAAACTATGGCAGCTTGCCGGTGGGTTGCTTGCTGCCTTTGTCCTCTTTCCTCTGTCGAGCTGGGCGGCGCAAACAAACACGCGAGCAATCATTCACATCCCGACCAAAAGTCTTACTTCCATGCCACTATTTTTTGGCAGAGACAAAGGTTTCTTTACGCGCGAGGGCGTCGATGCGGATCTGGTCCTTATGTCACCGCCGACAGCGATCGCGGCCCTCGTCGCTGGGGAGCTGGACTTTTCCACCACGGTCGGCGCCGGGATTTCCGCAACCATGCGAGGGCTGCCGATCAAGCGAATCCTGTACATTCAACAGTCAGTGACGTTTGCCCTCATGGCCGCGCCGGAAATCAAAAGTGTTCGCGACCTCGTTGGCAAATCGGTAGGCGCAGTGGCATTAACGGACGCCACCGCTATTGCGGCGCGGGAGATCATAAAGGGAAACGGGGTCGATCCTGCGGCGGTGAATTTTTTCTATACGCAAAGCACGGAGAGCTCTCGTACCGCCCTGACCTCCAAGAAACTCGCCGCGGCCATGCTGCCTCCACCCTTCGCTGAAGAGACTCAGGTGAGAGGCTTCAACCGATTGGCCGAGGCGAAGGACTATGCACCCCTTAGTGGTATTGGACTATTGGCTTCTTCGGATGCTCTCAAGAAAAATCCGGCCAAGGGACTCTCCGTGATCCGCGCCGTGTTGCAAACCATGGTCTACATGCGTGATCCCAAAAATCATCGCGAGTTGGTGGACTATGTTTTAAAGATTCACAAAATCGATTCCTCCGTCGCCGTCGAGGCTTTGACTACGGTGATGGCGGTGTACAGCAAGGATGGCACCAAGCCTCGGGAGGCCGTGCAGAGCGAGATCGATATTTACCGCGAAGCGCTCAAGATCACCAAACCTTTTACACCCGAGGAGTTGGAAGATATGAGCCACCAAAAACGAGCATATGAATCTCTCACTCACTAGCCTCGCGCAACAAGTAATTAATTCCGCTCGACTAGTCCGAGGGGATAAGTCGCGGGTTTGGTAAAGAAGCGAAGGGAGAAATTCAAGATGGCAAGGCAGACAGCAGTAACAGAGATAGCGCCGCGCGATGAAACTCAGACAGACAAGGTGTTGGCCGCACCCAAAGATTTGCGGGCGTATCTGCAAAAGCTCATTGACTATGATCCCAAACAATTGATGATCGTGGATAAAGAGATCGATCCGATTTTTGAGGTCACTGCGATTGTCGATCGAATGAGGACCGACGCTCGTTACCCCAACTATCCGGCCGTGTTTTTTCGCAAGATCAAGGGTTCGTCGATCCCGCTGCTTATCAACCTGCAAGGAACTTATGAACGTCTTGCGCTAGCCATCGACTCGAACCTTCAAGGAATGGTGGAAGAATTCGGACGCCGGGAAAACGCTCCAATTCCGGTCAAGCGGGTTGATCGAGCACAGGCACCGGTGAAAGAGGTTGTCTGGAAGGGGGAAGAGGCCGATGTGACCAAACTGCCGGTACTTCGCCACCAAGAGCTCGATTCCGGCAAGTACATCACCTCGGCGGTTTTTATTTTGCGCGATCCAAAAACCGGCGTGCAGAATGCCGGGATTTATCGCTCCATGGTTCACGGCAAGCACGAGGTTGGTTTTATGACCGGCGCGTTTCAAGGGGGAAACTATATCCTGGTTGAGCACCGCGAGCGCAAACAGCCGATGCAAGTGGCGATGGTGATCGGCCACCATCCCTGTTTGCTGCTTGCAGGCACGACTAATCCTCCTGGCATGGGTGGTGAGTTGGAGGTAGCGGGGGGACTGTTGCAGCAACCGTTGGAGATGGTGCCGGCGGAGACCGTGGACCTTGAAGTGCCGGCGCGCGCCGAAATCGTCATCGAAGGTGTGCTCGACACTGGCCCAGAAAATTTGCGGGAGGAAGGGCCCTTCGGTGAGTATCCGCGCTATTATACCGGCGTCGGTCCTTACCCGGTTATAAAAGTCACGGCGATCACCATGCGGCGCGATTCGATCTACGTCGACGTCTTCAATGCCAGCAGCGAGCACTCGGCGATCGGCGGTCTGGCGCGAATGGGTTTTCTGCTCAATCGCGCCCGCGACGTATGTCCCAATGTGATCAACGTCCATCTACCGATCTCGGGCGTGGCGCGCAACCACGCTTATATTTCGATGAAGAAAGTTGCCGATGGGGAACCCCATCTCGCGGCGTTCAACCTGATGGCCTATAGCCCGGCCACCAAGCATGTGTTTATTGTTGACGACGACATCGACGTCACCAACGAAGCTGATGTTTTCTGGGCTCTGGCAACTCGTTTCCAAGCAGACAAGGATCTGGTGGTCATAAACAATTCCATCGGCAGCCGGCTGAACCCGCCAACCTACGGTTACCGCCGGGATGAAAAAGGTACCCTTGAGACCAAGCTGATTTTTGATTGCACACGACCACTATCCGCGGGTAAGTTCCCAGCTGCGACGCGGGTTCCGCCTGAGGTAAAGGAACGGATGAATCCCGGCGATTATGTGCGCCCGCTTTCTGAAGGGGACTTGGCGCATCTAAGAGGAGGCAAATAAATGGCCAAGCAGAGAAAACCCCAAGCCACCGGACCACAGTGGCGTGATCTGCGAGATTGGCTTGAGTTAGTGGACGCGCTCGGCGAGCTGAAACACGTCCGCGGCGCGAGTTCCGAGGAAGACATCGGCGCCGTTACCGAGATGCTGGACCACGCGGACGAAAGCCCTTGCGTTCTCTTCGATGAAATTCCGAATTTCAAACAAGGCTACCGGGTTTTGGTTAATAGCATGGGTTCGCGCAAACGGCAGGCGGTCACCTTGGGCTTGGATCCAGCAGAAGCCTCTCATGAAGTGCTGTTGCAGTTTTGGCGGCAACTGCTCAAAGGTTTTGCGCCTATTCCACCGGTGATAGTCAAGCGAGGGTCGGTTCAAGAAAATATCCTTCGGGACGGTGAAGTTAACTTGAATTGCTTTCCTGCGCCGATATGGCATCCCGGTGATGGGGGCCGGTTCATTGGGACGGCAAGCATCAATATCATGCGCGATCCCGATACCGGCATCATCAATGCCGGCACTTATCGCAATCAGGTGTTCGATAGGAACAGCATTGGCATTCGCGCCGCCCCGCCGCACCACGGTGGGATCATCAAGGAAAAATATATGCAGCGAAACGAGCCTTGCCCCATTGTCACCGTGGTGGGAGCTGATCCATTGCTGTTCTTGGCCTCCTGCGTGGAGGGGTTGCGGTTTGGTGAAAGCGAGGTGGATTGGGCGGGAGGCATGCGCGGCAGTCCTATTGAGGTGATTCAAGGCGAGCTGACGGGCTTGCCTATACCAGCGCATGCCGAGATCGCGCTCGAAGGTTTCATCACCACGGACGAGTATTCTAAGGAAGGTCCGTACGGCGAATGGATGGGCTACTACCAGGACGGTTACCCCAAGGACCGCGTCGTGCGCATTCATCGCATTTATCACCGCAACGATCCGATTCTGTTAGGTTGCCCCCAAGGCAAGCCGCCGCATGAAGACAATCGCTTTTTGGCTTATCTGCGCGCCGGTATGATCTGGGATCAGTTGGAAAAGTCCGGAGTGCCAGGAGTATGCGGAGTCTGGAGCCCACCCGAAGGCGGCAACCGTTTGATGACGGTCGTGGCGTTAAAAACTCAATATGTCGGCCATGCCAAGCAAGCCGGGTTGATCGCATCGCAGTGCTCCGGCGGGATCGAGATGAACCGGCTCACAGTTGTTGTCGATGACCATGTGGACGTCACGAATATTCAAGACGTCGTTTGGGCGATTTTGGCCCGCTGCGATCCTGAGCGCGGCGTAGAGATCATCAAGGACACCAAGGGTAGCCGCATCGACATGGCCATCGCGCCGGATCAGCGCGAGCTGAACGCGAATTCGCGGATGATTATCGATGCCACCACACCGTTTGCGTGGAAGAACCATCCGCTGGCTGGCGATATCATCAGCACGCCGGAGCGCACCCGAGCCATTCTCGCAAAATGGGGATGGATTTTGGAATAACGCAGGGAGAAACACAGAGGGGACAAGGACGCGCCGTCGCAGACACTCGGGAATAGGAAATTAACATGGCGGTTGGACAATCGATCAGCATGGTAGACTCAGAGCTGCGGGTGACTGGCGGCATCGACTATACGTTGAATTTCGAGCTGCCGAGAATGCTGCATGCCTGCGTGCTTCACAGTCCTCATGCGCATGCCCGCATCTTGAACATTGATACCTCGAAGGCTGAAAAACTCCCCGGTGTCGCCGGCGTGCTGACACGCGAGGATCTGATCGGCGATCACATCGACCCCTATTTCGGTTTGATCATTCAAGATCAGACGCCGGTGGCGTTGAACACGGTCCGCTTCGTGGGTGAGGCGGTTGCCGCCGTCGCTGCCAAGGATGCGGAGATGGCGGCGGAAGCCGTTGATCTCATTAATGTTGAATATGAAGAGCTGCCGGCGGTGTTCGACCCGGAGGAAGCGTTAAAACCGGGAGCGCCCATTTTGCACCCAGGGCCAAGGCGCATCATAGCGGGGCGGGCGGACGTGGCGGCGCGATCGCTGGAAGGCACCAACATCGTCCACCTGTTCAAGCAGCGCAAAGGGGACATGACCCGCGGCTTTCGTGATTCCGATAGGATTTTCGAGAACAGCTTTTTTTCGCCCTCCGTCAATCACCTGGCGCTCGAGCCGCATGTGACGGTGGCGCAGTTCAGTGGCGGGCGGATAACTGTCTGGACCTGCAGCCAGAACCCGCACGTTGTCCAGCGCCAGCTCGCCGGAATTTTCAAAGTGCCCATCGCCGATGTGCGCGTGATCGTTTTCACCTTGGGTGGCGGCTTCGGCGGCAAGCTCAATTGCAAATTGGAACCGGCGGCGGTCCTGTTGGCCAAGAAGACCGGCAGGCCTGTCCGCATGGTAGCGCGACGCTCCGAATGTTTTCTTCTCGGGGTGCAGCATGAGTGCAAAGTTAAGCTCAAGACCGGAGTGAAGGCGGATGGTACCTTAATGGCCGTTGAAGCTTATTGCTACTACGACTCCGGCGCCTACGGCGATACCACGCCAAACTTGATCACCCGCGGCTACGCGGCTATTGGACCCTACCGGGTGCCGCACCTTCACATGGATTCCTACGGCGTCTACACCAATAGTGCGCCTTCCGCGGCTTTTCGGGGCTACGGCATCAGCCAGGTGGCCTGGGCACATGAGACCCAAATGGACATCATCGCCGATGCGTTGGGTCTTGACCCAGTCGAGTTCAGGCTCAAAAACGTTTTGCAGAAAGGCGATCCGTTTTCCACTGGCGAGCCGATGCCGGAAATGCATTATAACGAGCTCATCGCCGCGGCGGCTGAAAAAATTGGTTGGCAAGACGGCCCACTGGTACTCCGGCAGGGAAATAAGATCCGCGCGAAGGGCATCGGTGTCATCATCAAGGGAATGGCGACGCCGACCACATCGACGGCGACGGTTAAACTCAATGGCGATGGCAGTCTCAATGTTTTGACCAGCTCCGTCGAGATGGGCCAAGGATTAAAAACCGCGCTCGCACAAATCGCTGCTACCGAGATCGGTCTTCCGGTGGAGCGTGTGCGCGTCTCGGAGCCTGACACGGCGTTCACGCCCTTCGACTTGATGACCTCGGCTAGCCGCGCGACTTTTTGCATGGGCACGGCGATACGCGAAGCGATTAAAAATGTCAGGAAGCAACTGCTCGAAGCGGCCGCGGCTCAACTCGAAGCCGCCAAAGAGGACCTGCTATTGCAGGATGGCAAGATCGTTGTCCGTGGCTCCGCCGGCAAGGCGGTTTCCTACGTCGATGCCATACGCTTTACCAAGGCGAACAACCTTTTAGGACATGGAGTCTTTGTCTCCGGCTCGGGACCCGATGGGAGTCCCGTAGTGATGGACTTTGAAACCGGCCAAGGCTACGGGTCGGCGGAATGGCACCCCGCGGTTGTGGTCTGCGAGGTGGAAGTGGATACGGAGACCGGACAGATGAAAGTGCTGCGGTTGCATGCGGAGATGTACGCCGGCAAAGTGATCAACCCTCTCCTCTCTGAATTGCAGGTCCAGGGTGCGACAATCTTTGGGCTCGGCCAGGTATTGTTCGAGGAATTGTCAGTGGATACCAATGGCAGCATCACCAATCCGAACCTTTCCGACTACATGATTCCTTCGTTTGAGGATGTGCCGGCGCAGTTGACCGTGCATTTGCTGGAGCCGCACGGCGTCACCGATGTCCACGGCATCGGGGAGACGGCAATACCACCGGCCCGACCCGCAATCGGGAACGCCATTAGCCGCGCCGTCGGGACCCATTTTCTCGATTTGCCGATCACACCTGAGAAAGTTTTGCGCGCCCTAGAGCAGCAGAAAAACGCAAAGCAGAGTAGCGGCAAGAAAGAGAAACTCGATGACCATGCCTAACATCAAATTTTTACAGCCGACATCGGTCGACGAGGCGGTTTCGCTCCTGGCTGCGGAGCCCAACGAGACAAAAATAATTTCGGGTGGGACAGCGTTGGTCATCATGCTGAGAAATCGGCTCATCGCCCCTTCAAATCTGCTCAGCCTGCGTCATTTGCAGGAGCTCAGAAGCATTCGTCATGAGCCGGGAACGGGTCTACGAATTGGCGGCTTGGTCACTATCCGTGAAGCCGAAATGTCCCCGTTGGTTCGCGAGAAAAATCTCACTCTGGCCCAAACCTTCGGCAGGGTGGGAAACGTGCGCGTGCGCAATGCTGCCACTGTCGGCGGTAATCTGAGCGAAGCGGACTATGCCTCGGATCCGCCCTGCGTACTGGTCGCGCTCCGTGCTGGAGTCAAGGCTAGAAGCGTCAGGGGTGAACGGGAGATTCCCGTAACGCATTTCTTCAAAGATTTCTACGAGACCACTTTGGCTCCGGATGAGATTCTGACTGAACTGATCGTTCCCGATCCGGCTCCCGGAAGCCGCTCCAGTTACCTCAAGTACATTTCTCGTTCGTCCGAGGATCGGCCCTGCGTCGGCATGGCTGTGGTTGTCAACAATAAAGCGGACGGTAGCTGCCAAGAGTTGCGGTTGGTTGCGGGAGCAGTCTCGGAGATCCCCCAGGAGATTGAATCCGCTGAATCCATGGCCCGGGACAAACGCTGGACCGATTCCTTGATCGAAGAGATCGCCGACGCCTATGCCGCCGGGATCGAGCCGCTCTCGGATTTGCGCGGCTCTGCGTGGTATCGAAAACAGATCATTCGGGTCATGGCTCGGCGGGCCATCCAACAGGCGATGGCCGGCAACTGACAGAGGCGGAGATCACTGTGGCAACCGTCGGGCAGACCCTACCCATGATCGACGCGCAAGCACGTGTTTCCGGCAGCATAAACTACGTGCTCAATATCGAGCTGGCGGGGATGCTCTCCGGCAAGATCCTGCGCAGCCCGTTTCCCCATGCCCGGGTAGTGAAAGTGGACGGATCGCGCGCAGAACGATTGGCGGGAGTCGGCGCCGTGCTGACCCGCGGCGATTTCACCGGTCCGACCGGATTTAACGGGAAGTACGGGAGGATCTTTCGTGATCAGACAGTGGTGGCTTTGGACAAGGTACGATTTGTCGGCGATCCCGTGGCTGCGGTAGCAGCAGTGAACGACGATATCGCGGCAGAGGCCTTGTCGCTGATCGAAGTCGAGTACGAAGAATTGCCCGCTGTTTTTGACGAAGAGGAGGCGCTGAAGCCCGCCGCGCCGTTGGTCCACGATCCGCGCCCGGAGCAGCAGCCGATGTTCAGCAGGATAATCCAGGATCTCCCTGCTGGGAGCAACCTCTGCAGTCATTTCAAGTTGCGTCGCGGCGATGTCGAACAGGGGTTTCGCGAAGCTGATTTTGTTTTCGAAGATGTCTTTCGGTCGCCTGCGGCGCAGCACGTTCCTCTGGAACCTCATGTGACCGTAGCGCAGTTCTTCCAAGGAAAACTGACGATTTGGACCTCCACTCAGATGCCCCATGCGATCCGTTCTCAAATGGCTGAGTTATTCAACCTGCCGTTGGCGCGAGTCAGGGTGATTGTCGAGACCCTGGGTGGCGGCTTCGGATCGAAAGGGTCGCTTAGATTGGAGCCCATCACTTCTTTCTTGGCCCTGAAGGCGAACCGCCCAGTCAAGATCATTCTCAGAAGGGAAGAAGAGTTTGTCACGTTGTGCAAACACCCGGCGACGATCCGCATAAAAACCGGCGTCAAGAAAGACGGCGTGCTCGTGGCCCGCAAAGTGAGCGCCAACTTCAATACCGGTGCGTATAGCGATATTGGACCCGTCGTCGCGCGCAACGGCG
>Ga0081455_10002480_pt1 | contig 21934 bp, 16 predicted proteins | sample TabmetS3T2R1_FD_70207 | JGI IMG/M metagenome (GOLD analysis project Ga0081455, IMG submission 70207) | Tabebuia heterophylla rhizosphere microbial communities from the University of Puerto Rico - S3T2R1 | ecosystem: Host-associated > Plants > Roots > Rhizosphere ...
AGGCTTCGTAGGTGGAGAAGAAGCCGTGGCGACCCGTGAGCAGATAGCCTTCCAGCCAGCCCTCCAGGGTGTGTTCCGAGAGCATCTCCATGACCCGGCCATCGGGCGCCAGTTCGCCCCCATCGGCGTCCTCGGGCCGGTAGTCGGCCAGCCACAGCTTCTTGCTCGCCTCGTAGACCGCATCGAGGCGGTTCGAGGAGTTCTCGTCGGGGCTGAAGACGCGAAAGTTCTGCATGTTCTGGCGCATAATATCGCGCAGGAAGCGGCCCAGAGGCCGGGTATTGTCCGCCGTGGCCTGGCCCGGTTTGTCCACGTTGATCGCATAGTCGCGGAAGTCCGGCAGGCGTAAGGGCCGCCGTAGCACCCCACCATTGGCGTGCGGATTGGCGCTCATGCGCCGTGTGCCCTGCGGGGCGAGTGCCTTCAGTTCCGGGCGCAGCCGCCCGCTGGCGTCGAATAACTCTTCGGGCTTGTAGCTGCGCAGCCAGTCTTCCAGCTGCTGCATATGGGCCGGGTTGCCGTGCAGACCCGCGAGCGGCACCTGGTGGGCGCGCCAGAACCCTTCCACCTTATGGCCGTCGACTTCCTTGGGACCGGTCCAGCCTTTGGGGCTGCGCAGCACGATCATGGGCCAGCGCGGTCGGGTGGGCGTGCCGCTCACGCGCGCCTCCTGCTGGATACGGCGGATCTCCAGCACACAGTCCTCCAGGGTGGCGGCCATCTGCTGGTGCATGATCGCGGGATCGTCCCCTTCCACAAAATGCGGTGTCCAGCCATAGCCCTTGAACAAGGACTCCAGCTCGTCGTGGGAGATGCGTGCCAGCAGCGCCGGGTTGTTGATCTTGTAGCCGTTGAGATGCAGGATCGGCAGCACCGCGCCGTCGCGAATGGGATTCAAAAACTTGTTGGAATGCCAGGAGGTCGCCAGCGCCCCGGTTTCGGCTTCGCCATCGCCCACCATCACCGCCACCAGCAGATCCGGATTATCAAAAGCGGCGCCAAAAGCGTGCGAGACGCTGTACCCGAGTTCGCCTCCCTCGTGGATGGAGCCTGGGGTCTCCGGCGTGCAGTGGCTGCCGATGCCGCCAGGGAAGGAGAATTCCTTGAAGAAGGTGCGCATGCCCTCCTCGTCCTCGCCCTTATTCGGATAGACCTCTGAATAGGTGCCCTCCAGATAGGTCGGCGCCAGCACACCCGGTGCGCCGTGGCCCGGGCCGGCCAGGAAGATGACGTCCAGATCGTACTGGTTGATCAAGCGGTTGAGGTGAATGTAGGCGAAGCTCAAGCCAGGACTCGAGCCCCAGTGCCCCAGCAGGCGCAGCTTCACATGCTCTGGCTGCAAGGGCTCACGCAGCAGCGGGTTGTCTCGCAAATAGATCATGCCGGCGGCCAGGTAGTTGCAGGCGCGCCAGTAGGCGTCCAGGTTGTGCAGCTCTGCGGCGGACAGTCGATCGGCGGTCGCAGCGTGGCTGCCGTCTGTCGTCGGCTTCACAGCGGTACGTGTGCTTGCCAAGGTGTTCTCCTTCGTGAGGGCCTCTTGCACAGAGGGCGTATGCAACGATGTGTATCGGTACCTGCGACGGTACCTTTTCTCTGGTGTACATCACAGCATGGTTAGGCCTGCATGAGCAGACGATCCTGCCAGGTGCACGGACACCTCCTTATGCGCTGAACGCGGACTGTCTATGCCACCGGACAGGGCTTCACCCGCCAGATGTCGGCGGCGTATTCCGCGATGGTGCGGTCGCTCGAAAACGTGCCGGAGTGGCCGACATTCAGGATGGCTTTCCGGGCCCACTCCTCAGGTTGGCGATATAACTCTCCAACCTTCTCCTGCGCATGAGCGTATGCCGACAGATCTGCCAGGTGCATGTAATGATCGCCGTGCGTGAGGAGCGCATCCCAGATCGGCGTAAACACCCCATGCTCGGCATGGCTAAAAGCATTGTCGCGGATCATATCCAGGGCATAGCGGATCTCTGGCTCATGCTCGTAGTGCCAATGCGGGTTATACCAGCCACGGCTGGCCAACACTTCTTCCGCCGTCAGGCCGAAGAGGAAGAAGTTTTCCTCACCGGCCTCCCTGGCCATCTCGATGGTGGCGCCATCACGGGTGCCGATGGTCAGGGCCCCGTTCATCATAAACTTCATGTTGCTCGTGCCGCTGGCCTCATAGCCTGCCGTCGAAATCTGCTCTGACACATCGCTGGCAGGAATCAGGCGCTCCGCGAGACTGACGTTATACTCGGGGAGGAACAGCACTTTGAGGCGGCCACGGACGGCTGGGTCAGCGTCGATGATGGCAGCCACGTCGTTGATCAGCTTGATGATGAGCTTGGCCAGGTGGTAGGCGGGCGCCGCCTTGCCGGCGAAGAAAAAGGTGCGGGGTGGAACCGCCAGATGCGGGTCATAGCGCAACTTGTTGTAGAGCACGATGACATGCAGGATATTGAGCAGTTGGCGTTTATACTCGTGGATCCGTTTAATCTGGCAATCGAAGATCGAATCCGGGTCAACCTCTTGCCCGCTCCAATGGCGTAACCAGTCAGCGAACCGCAGCTTGGCGGCGCGCTTCGCCTGGCGGAAGGCGCTGCGAAAGGCTGGGTCATCGGCACAGGCCACCAGCTGCCGGAGCTTGGTCAGATCGCCGACCCACCCCGCGCCGATAGCTTCGGTAATTAGCTGGGAGAGATCGGGGTTAGCCAGCAGGAGCCAGCGCCGGGGCGTCACGCCATTCGTCTTGTTGTTGAACCGTTCTGGGAACATGTCGGCAAAATCTTTGACCACCGTCGTGCGCAGCAGCTCAGAATGAATGGCGGCCACGCCATTCGTACTGTGGCTGCCGACGATGGCCAGATGCGCCATACGGACCTGCTTGACCGGCATCTCCTCGATCAAGCTCATGCGCTCGGTGCGCGCACCATCGCCCGGGAAGCGCGTCTGTACCTCATGGAGGAAGCGGCGATTGATCTCATAGATGATTTCCAGGTGCCTGGGCACCATCAGTTCAAACAGCCGTATGGGCCACTTCTCCAAGGCTTCGGGCAGCAGGGTATGGTTGGTATAGGCCAGCGTGCGTGTGGTGAGATCCCAGGCTTCATCCCAGCCCAGCCCGGCTTGATCGAGCAGGATGCGTATGAGCTCGGCCACCGCCATAGCCGGATGCGTGTCGTTGAGCTGGATCGCCACCTTCTCTGGCAGGGCCTGCCACGCATTGCCCCGACGGCGGAAGCGCGCCACAATATCTGTCAACGAGCAGACGACCAAAAAGTACTCCTGGGCAAAACGTAAGGACCGGCCACGCTCGGTGGAATCGTCCGGGTAGAGCACGCGGGTTAAACTCTCGGCAATGATCTTCTGATGGACCGCCCCGACGAAGTCCCCACTGCTGAATTCGTCGAAGTCAAAGACCTCGGGAGCACTTGCCTCCCACAGTCGGAGGGTGTTGATCGTCTTGCCCCCATAGCCGATGACGGGCCGATCGTACGGGGTCCCCAGAAGAATGAGCGGTTGATTGTCGAACACCCGCTCAACCCCGTTCTCCAGGCGGATCGAGGCATTGAACTTGACCGGGACGATTTCCTCCGAGCGCCGCACTTCCCAAGGATCGGGGTGCCGCAGCCAGAGGTCGGGATGTTCAACCTGGTGGCCGTTCTGGATCTGCTGGCGGAAGATACCATAATGATAGCGCAGCCCATAACCCACCGCCGGAATCTGCATGGTTGCCAACGAATCGACGAAGCAGGCGGCGAGACGCCCGAGGCCACCGTTACCCAGGCCAGCATCAGGTTCCTCCTGCGCCAGCTGCAGCAGGTCCAGGCCCTCGCGCTGGATGATGTCGCGCACGATCGGCTCGACCAGCAGGTTGGTCAGATTATTGGTAAGCGACCGTCCGATCAGGAATTCCATCGACAGGTAGTACACCTGCTTCGGATTTTCCCGATCGTAGCTTCTGCTCGTCAACAGCCAGCGTTGCGCCAGCAGGTCGCGCAATGCATTCGCTATCGCCTCGAAACGCTGGCGCAGAGTGGACGCTGGCGGCTCGATCATATGGTCGAAGATCAAACGGCGTTCATAGGCCGCGTGTGGGGTGGTAGGGAAGGTGACGTCTAACCCTTGTTCGTACTGCTCCATGAGATCATTTACGGACGGGGTCTTGGTCGAAGGTGCTGCCATGGATCATGTCTCCCCTTGGCTGCAGCGGCTCATCCAGGATGACCAGGAAGGAAGTTACCGCCAGCAGGATGAAGAATCGGTGATGCCAGAAGTAAATTTCGTGGTTTTTCGATCTGAACCAGACGTTGATTGTGCGGGCTACGCTCTCGATACAACGTCTGGACGGAGATTCTCTATTGAGGTTGAGGAAGAATGGTGGACACAACATGCGCCATCTGCGCTGGAGCTGCTTGATCCATCATCTATAACCCTAATCTGTGTATGGTTTCCATGATGGCGCAGAAGCATCAGGAAACTATGAAGTTTCCATTAATTTTCTTAAGCTTGGTTCCTGGTCAATGAATCGCGGGAGAGAGACACGACCACATCCTACGGCTTCCTCAGGTTCGTCTCATCGCTGCTACATGGAGATTCTGCACAGTACCGTCCAATGGAAGCGCCATATCCCATGACTCTCTATTGAGCCCCTGTCCATACCAAAAGCAGCAAATACCCTTCCTCACCAAAACTTTATACAACGATGCTATAGTCATTACTCATTTCTCTCTACAAGTCGCTTCTATAGCCATATTGTAGCCGCATTGATAAAGAGGGAGCATGGTGCGAGCAACCACCCGAACGGTTCCAATCCTCATGCCTGAAGACGTGAAGCAGGCGTACGTCTATGGCCTGGACGCCGAGTCCATCAGGCAGGAGTTCCTGACCCACCTCACGGCGCACATGGAAAAGTTCTCGACAGACCGCACGATCAAAGAGTACGCTGACGAGATTTGGGGCCTGAAGCCGGTACATATCGAGCACCCCTAAGCCGATTTGGGGAAAGGTGAGCGTTACTTTAGCATTTTTCTATTGTCGCCCTTGCCGCTTGATGGAGTCTTCAGGGAAACAGCGCTGGGAAACGCAGACCGGTCGTCTCCGGTAGGTCAAACATTAAGTTCATATTTTGCACGGCTTGGCCTGCCGCGCCCCGACCGAGATTATCAATCGCGGCAATGGCAATGGCCATGTTGGTCCGGGCATCGAGATGTACGGTGACGTCGCAGTAGTTCGAGCCCAGGGTAGCTTTGGTCTGGGGCAGGGTGTTATGAAGCACCCGTACAAAAGGCGCGTCACTATAGGCTTCGTCGTACAACCGTAAAGCGTCCTCTGTGCCGAGCGCATCGCTGAGAGGTGCATACACAGTCGTCAGGATGCCTCGCGTCATGGGGATCAGGTGCGGCGTGAAGACGACGCGCACAGGTGTGTTGGCCATGGCGGAGAGCTCCTGTTCAATCTCGGCAGTATGATTGTGGCTAGCCACCCCGTATGCTTGCACGTTTTCGTTGACCTCAGCATAGCCAAATCCTCCACCGCCGCCCCGGCCAGCGCCGGAGACCCCAGATTTGGCGTCAATGATGATGCCCGTGGTCTGCACGACCCCCGCGTGTACCAGTGGGAAGAGGGCCAGGAGCGCCGCAGTTGGATAGCAGCCCGGGTTGGCGAGCAAACGCGTCCTGGTGATGGCCTCGCGGTGCAGCTCGGGCAAACCGTAGACCGCTTCTGCGAGATACATCGGGGCCACATGCGTAAACTTGTACCAGGTGGGATAAAGAGCAGCGTCGTGCAAGCGAAAGTCGGCCGCAATATCGATGACTTTGCCGCCTTGCTCGAGCAACGCCGGGACGAGGTGCATGGCCTTGCCACTGGGGAGTGATACGAAAGTGACATCCGAGTCACGTCCGATACGCTCGGCGTCGACGGCGATCATCGTCTGATCGACGAAATGGCGCAAGTTGGGGTACAGATTCGACATGACTTGACCCTGTTGGGTTTCGGCAGTCACGTGGACAATCTCGACCTGTGGATGGGTGGTGAGGAGCCGCACAGCTTCCGCCCCCCCATAGCCTGAAGCGCCAATGACGCTAGCTCTGATTTTGTTCACGATGCTTCTCCTCCCGGTTACCTGCTTGACGACGTCAGTACCCAAAGTGCTCTCTCCTCGAGCGATGCGGAATCACTGGTTCATATGCACGACCTTGGCCGGCGGGAAGCCGTTGAAGAACGTGCTGCTGGCGGCGCAGTAGGCACCCATGTTCTCGGCGTAGACCAGGTCGCCCAGCTCCAGGTCGGGGAGCTGCTCGGCCAGGCTGATGGTGTCGAGGGCGTCGCACGTGGGGCCAAAGACGGAGCAGAGCTGCGTGGGGCCTTCCCGGAAGCTTTGCAGGTGGTACTGGCAGTGGTCAAAGATCACGCCGCTGTAGGTGTGATAGACGCCGTCATTGATGTAGTAGCAGAGCTTGCCGCCCCGGACGGCCTTGCCAATGATCTCGGCGACGGCGGTGGCGGCGGTGGCGACCAGGAACCGCCCCGGCTCGGCGAGAATCTCGATCGGCGCGGGAAACAGGCGGTCCAGCTCGGTGTTGATCGTTGTAGCCAGGCTCGTGAAGGCGGGGACGGTGTCGTCGTAGTGGGCGGGGAAGCCGCCACCGATGTCGAGCAGCTTGAGATCGAAGCCGCGCGCCCTGGCCTCGGAGAAGATGCCGGCGGCCAGGTGCAGGGCCTGGCTGTAGTTTTGCACGTTCGTGCACTGGCTGCCGACGTGGAAACTCAGCCCCTCGACCTCGAGCTTGTTGTTGTGCGCGAAGGCGATCAGGTCCACGGCCTCACCCGGTAAGGCGCCGAACTTGCTCGACAGCTCCACCATTGACCCAGTGTTGGGCACGCGCAACCGCAGCACCAGACCCGAGTGCGGCGCGTAGCGAGCGATCTTGAGCACCTCCTCGTGGTTGTCGTAAGTGACCAACGGCTTGTATTGATCCAACTGCTGGAGTGTTTCGATCGCTTTGATTGGGTTGGCGTAGATGATACGATCCCAAATGAAGTCCTGCCGCTGTTGCTCCGGCAGGTGCTTAATCTTGTCGTGCACGATCAAAAATTCGGTCATGCTGGCGACGTCGAAGCTGGCTCCCGCGTCGTAGAACGTCTGCACGATGGCCGGGTCGCTGTTGGCCTTGACCGCGTAGTAGACCTGCACGCGCGGCAGATGCTTACGGAACCGCGCATAGTTCTCTCGCAGCGCTTGATGATCCACCACGACAAACGGCGTGCTATGTATCTTGGCCAGTTGCAGCAGCGTCTTTTGGTCCATGGGGGCTCCTTTCGAGGTCATCACACGTGTGGCAGGCAGGGGTTATCAGCCATGCCACCGCCACAAAATCACCGGCCACAAGTTGCGAGCGCTGGCAATGCATGACGCTCAGCACTTGGGCGCACATACCGTGTCCTAGTCGCCTTCCGTGATCAGAAAATTCGTGAACTGCCACGGGTCGGACGTGTCGAGTTGGGGCTGGTTATAGCCGCGGAAGAAATTGGCGTAGTGCTGCAATGGATTCCAGTCCGAAGCCACGGAGATGAACTGACCCAGGTAGGGCTTGCTGATGTCCAGTACATAGTCGTGGGGCAGGTCGTCGGGCACGCATAGCCCCCGACGCGGGTTCTCAAGCATCCACATGCAGGCGGCAACGACGGAGATGGCCACTTGCATGGTGGTGGCGTTCTGGTGCGGCACCAGGCGACGCGACTCCTCGATGTCGAGGTCGGAGCCACACCACCACGACTGGTACGGGTGCCCCATCACCAGAGCACCCAGAATGTCAGCGCCACTGATGATTTCGTCGGTCATGATGCGCATGCGCGGTTGCAGCTTGTAGTCGTAACCACGCAGCTCGTGGAGTGAAGCGATAGCGCAATCGCACGGGCAATAGGCATAGTGGACCGTGGGCCGGTAGATCGCCTTGCCACCTTCCCACACGGTCAGCTTCTCGGTAATGCTGAACGCTTCGCCGTGGCGGACGACCATGCCGACGATGTTGTGGTCCGGCGGCACCCAACTCGCGACGAACGTGTTCATGCCCATCCGTGCCAGACAGATCTGGCTCTTGGGGCCGTCCGGGTGCTCGTAGGCTAAGGCCGGTAGCTGTTTTTCATGCGTCCCCCACCCCATCTCCGCCGTGGTGGTCCCCTCTTCGCGGAAGCCCTCGACGCTCCAGGTATTGACAAATTCGTTCACCTGTTTGGGCTGATTCGTGATCTGCGTGTCGCGCTCGCTGCAATGAATGACCTTGACACCGAGCTGGTGGGCCAGGTGGTTGAACGCCTGCGCCTGGGCGTGGTGCGCGACCTTCTCCGCCTGCGCGCCGCTGAACTTCTTGTCCGCCAGGGCCTGCTGCGCGATGTCCAAAAGAGCATACTTGGTGAAATGGCTGATCAGGCCTGGGTTTGCCCCGTGTTCGAGCACCGCCGTTGGCCCCGGTTCGCGCCACCTGGCGACCATCCGCCGCAGGTTCATATGCCGCCAATAGAGTGTTCGCTCAGTGGGGTGCTTGTCGTCCGCCCCGCCGTAGGGGTCCCAGAGCTCGACCGACGTGTTGATATACAGGACGTCGTGGTCGTGGCACCACTGCACGATTTCACAGCAATCGATGTTCCACGCCAGGTCGATGAGGAGGTCCCCGGCGGCGACGTACTGGCCCAGCAGCGTGCCCAGGTTCTCTGGCGTCACGCGCTCCCTGACGAAGGTCATGCCCTGCTCGATCCACGGCCTCAGAGCCGGCTCGTGTGGCTCAAAGTCCATGAGGGTGATGCGCGCGGGATCGACGCTGATGTGCTTGAGCAAAATGGGCAGCGTGCACCGTGCCACGGCCCCGAAACCGACGAACAGGATGCGATTCGGAAATGTCAGCATCTGTGAGCTCTCCCAGTCATGATGCCCAGAGCGACCAGAGCGAAACGGTCCGTCACCTAGAAGAAAATAGGAAGCCAGAGCGTGCCAGACCACTCTACTGGCTTCCGGCAGTAACATGTCACATGTGATTGATGTTATAAAAGAGTTAGGGATAATATGCAAGGCGCGGAAGAGCGCACATCGTGGTCTCACTGACAGTCGCCTTCCATCACCTTAAACCTCGAACGAGAGTCGAGGGAGACGTTTGCACCCAGGTCGCGTGAACGCAAGCAATATAAGTTGCAGTGTGCCGCATATAGTCTACGTTATTTGTTAATATTTGATGAGGGAAGAATAAACCTATGTTGAAGGGTTTAGTAATCAACGGTGCTGGTATCTTATCAACGCATGGTGCTCGTTGACTGCATGGCAGTGGTCATGGTAGAGTAGGCCTCAAGCGCGGTTATTACTGCCTTTGCTCCCGGTGCCCCGGTCTGAGGGGGCGTAATTCCGCTTATCTACCCGGCGCGCGAGGAAACGTGCGATAACGCAATGCGCCTGAGCAAACATATTTGCTGGAAGTGGATCTGGCATAGAATCCTCCTCTAAAGTGTGAAAAACTCAAAAAAAGCCTTTCCACACTAAAAAATCTAGAGAAATTTTCAAAAAAATGTGATATTTTGGAAAAAAAGGAGGATATATGGAACGCACAATTGAACCGATTCAGATCAAAAATTTCACTGTTATGCCCAAAATGGATGGGGAAAGACTTACCCATTCTGTGTATCTCGATCCACAAATTATCGACAAATTGACAAATCTGACAGAGGAAGAATCGCTGCATATTGAGTTTGAACCGATTAAGCGATTCTCTTCTATGAAATCCCGCATCAAGAAAGTGATGAAAGAAGTGGAGAAAAATATTGCGGTGCGCAAAACATCCAATGGATTAGTGTGTTGGATTGAAACAGGATCCAAAAAGGAACAGAGAGGGGGAAGAAAGAAAGCGGTCGAAAAATCATAGTCATTCACAAAACAAACGGTCACTCCATATGGGTGACCGTTTGTCTTTGGTGTGTCTGGTACGACATGCTCCTGAAGCCGTTCTCTACAAATACGACAATAGCTTAGTTCAATCTGCAAAGCTCGCAACCAGTTTTATTTTAAAATCGAAGACGATGTAAATACTTTGTAAAAACATACAGCTATTGCATCAAAAGTGACTATTGTGCAACAAGATATGAAATTTACTCCGCCAAAAGATTATAATCAGCATGAATTTATTCGCAAGTTGCAGGACCAGTATCTCATACAACAAGAGAAAACCGTCAGTGAACGTTATGTGTATTATGACACCTTTGACTGGCGACTTTACAACAAATCACTGATCCTCTGCAGTACGGCACAAACCCTGTTGCTGCAATCACTTGATACGAATACCGTTCTTGAACGTGCCACCATTACTGCGCCACCAGTGTTTCTGTCGGATGTCCCCAGCGGCAGTTTGCAGGAGAAAGTCGCCCCGATCATCGAGATGCGGGCGCTCCTCACGCTGTTCGCTATGGATACGCAATGTACATGTATACGTATCATGAATAACGATGCCAAAACCGTCGTGCGACTGCTCTGTGAGACAGGCACTATTGCTGAGGCAAAAGACGCCCCACCGTTTGACACATGCCTCTGGCTCAAGCCGGTCAGAGGCTATGAAAAGGAAGCTAAGCGGTTCTCCCAATGGTTAATCAACAAAGGGTTGACCCTATCACATAACTGCCTCTATCTTCAGGGACTGGCGGCAGTTGAGAAACACCCTGGTACATATTCCTCCAAAATCCGCCTACAACTCCAGCCGACTCTGCGCGCCGATGAAGCAACCAAAATCATCCTGAGAAGTTTATTACACGTCATAAAGTGTAATGAAGAAGGGGTCAAAAAAGATATTGATACGGAATTTTTGCATGATTTTCGCGTTGCCATCCGCCGCACCCGGTCGGCGCTTGGTCAAATCAAAGAGGTGTTCCCCGCTGACGTGACGGCGCGGTTTCAGAAGGATTTTTCCTACTTGGGAAGCATGACCAGTCGCGTGCGTGATCTGGATGTGTATTTGTTGCACAAGGAGTGCTACACAGCGCTCCTCCCCGCACCGGTACGCCCTGACATTGAGCCGTTATTTGCGCACTTACAGCGAGAAAGGACCAGGGCGTTTCGCACCTTGGTGCGCCGCATGCGCTCGAAGACCTATGCCGACATCTTGCGCCGCTGGGAAGCCTTTCTCACGCAACCCCCTGTGGAAGATGCAGCGGCTGCCAATGCATCTCGACCTATCATTAAAGTGGCGCGCAAACGCATACGGCGTAGATGTCGTAGCGTGGTGCAATTGGGAAAGGCCCTGCTGGCAGAAACTGACAGTCAGCGGCTGCATGCGCTGCGCATTGCATGTAAAAAGCTGCGCTATGTGCTAGAGTTTTTTGCCAGCCTGTTCCCAGGCAAAAAAACCGCCATCCTGGTTGCGCACTTGCGCACCTTGCAGGACAATCTGGGGCGTTGGCATGACCTCGTGGTCCAGCAGGAAGATCTCCGCCATTTTGCTGCGACGTTTTCTGGACCAGACCAGCAGGCGCATAACACGTTGCGGGCCATTGACAGCCTCATTAGCATACTGGAAGAGGAAAAGCAGACGGTGAGCCAGGCGTTGCCAGCGATTTTTAGCGCTTTTGCTTCACGGGTCGCCCACCATAGCGTGGTGTAATATCACATTGTTTTACCTGTGCTGAGCCTCGTCGTGGAGGCGTGTGTGTCCTACCACTTCGCCCCGCTCTCCCAGGCTCTTGAGGGTGGTAAGCATGCTGGTGGAGCCGAACGCTGTGGCTGGGCATGCGGGCTCACACTCCGAGGGAGATGGTCTTGCTACCTGCCGAACTCCACATGGCAGCAGGGACGTGCTACGCTGTATTTGCCTACGATGTGGGACTGTCGATTGCCCTGGAGGAGTGCGAGCGGCGCATCACAGCTCTGACGCAGCGTGCCACCATCAGGCACAAGCACCGTGCGCCCGATTACTTCGAGTATCGGCCGGCACCTTTGCGGGTGACCCAGGACGTGGAACCGCTCCTCGTAGGCGGTTATCGCACGCACACCAGCGTTGATACGGTACTCTACGACTTCGGTGCTGTGTCGATTACCTACCGTATTCCCCTCCAAGGCGCTTTCTCCACGCTGCTGACATTGGGTGACGACCTGTACGACAATGCCCTCCTCCTCCAGGATTCACGGCAACGAATCGCACAACTCCTGGAGGTCATTGCCAGTGCGGTGGTCAGACCGCACACCAGCGATTTTGTCGAAGATTATGCCATCTTTCAGGTAGAGGCGTTCACCGTGCCTTGTAAGGCAGAGGAGTTGTGCGCCCAGTATGCCCAGGAGATCGCTCAGCTCCTCCGCCTTGAGCGCCAAATGCTCTCACAGCAGGAAGTCAGCGATGCCCTGTCGCACAGGATTTCCTTCAGCCCGGATGACGTCACGATCATCGATTGGAATGCCGCTTTCTTATTGGCTCGAGACGCTGAAGACGTCCTGGCTGTCCTGGAATTTGCCAATGTAGAGTTGCTGGAGATGCGCTACCTGGACGAGCAGCTCGACAACGATCTGGATCAATCGTACGAAGCCCTATCGCGGCACAACTGGGGCCGCTTCCGCCTCCGCGGCTCTCCACATGCCGACTTGCGCCGCATTGCGCAGATGCAAGTGGATAGCGCGGTCTTGTTCGAAGGTGTGAATAACGCCCTCAAACTCCTGGGCGATCAATACCTGGCCCGCGTGTACCGCCTGGCCTCGCAGCGCTTCCATCTGGAGGAGTGGGATGCGAGCATTCTGCGCAAGCTGCACATCCTGGAAAGCATCTACAACAAAATCTCCGACCAGGCAGCCACTTGGCGTCTGGAGCTGCTCGAGTGGATTGTGATCCTCTTGATCGCCGTCTCCATCCTCCTGCCATTCGTTTTCAACATGCCAGGACACTGACGGGGGACATGGGATATAGATAATAGAGACGGTATGGTCATGTTAAGGTTGGGCGGCGCTATGCACCTGGTGCAGCAATGTCTCTGCTTTGGAAATCAGTATCAGGGCTTGTTCCTCCTGAATCGCCTGTCCCTCAAAAGTCGCCGCCTCCAACATTGACCTCATCTCCCTTGCCAACCACGCGTTGAGCTGATCGAGGAGCACGCGTCCATCTCGGTCGGGTGTCCGTGTGATCCGCCCAGGTATCGTCGTCACCGAGGTGGCGCACGCCGGGGCCGACCATGCCGAGCCAGGTCGTCGCGACCTCCGGCTGGATACCGCCGTGGTTCCACGCGAATGTGGACGTCGGGAGCGTCGTCGGCACGGTGATGCAGGGCGAGTCTCAGTGCGCCGCACCTGCGAACTGCGTTGAAGTACCGGTACGAGTTTGAGACCGCTTGCCCGTGGCGGTCAGAGTAAACGCCGGTGAGGTTAGTCAGGATCCCGTTCAGCGCACCGGGTCTTTGGCCCAAGGGAACAGTCGGAGGCAGCGGCCGCAAAAGAGCGGAGACTGAAGAGCGCATGACGTCAGTATTGACCCCGCTCTCCAGGCGTGTATCATGCCAATGTGTCGCACCGCTGGGGTCGCTCATGGGAACGGCTATGCCCCAAGGTCAGTAGCACACCGGTAGCCTGTTCGAATCTGCAAGAATAAGGACATGATGACCATGCGTGCCCTAGGAGGTGGCCGCCGCGGTTTGGGATAGGCGCCGCGGTTCTCCTGGCGTGGCGGTTGATACCATTCACCGAAGGCCGTGTAAAAGGTGGGACACACTCGTTCAATTCCATCGGATTTAGTGGTGGACAGCTGCCCTCCTATGTTGAGGATAGCTCAGCCCTTGATTGCCTGTTGATACACGATGCGCAGTCGCAAGACTATCTGCAAAATAACATTGGCAATATCAACAGGTTGCAATTTTACCACTAAATCCGGGGGAATCTGGTATGGCTTAGTCGTCATCCTTGTCTTTGGTACTGACAGTCCTTCCACGCAGGGCCGGATACGGCTTGTGACCCATCAGGCCTGCCCACAACACCTTGTTGAACTGAGCCACAGGCACCTGGTCAGCTTCAGAGAAGTCGAAGCCGGCCGTGACCGTGGTCCAGTACGCGGCGTCATGCTTTGGCTTGATGTCCGGCCCGGCCGCAAACTTCACGTCATTTAAAACCAGCGACGTCGTTTTCAGCACGGTGGAAGCCACGGCGGCATAGCTCCAGGTGCCCGACGAATAGACGTCGAACACATCCGCCATCGGCCGCTGGAAGGCAGTGTTCAGATTGATGTGCTGCGTGCCAAGAACATCCTCGATCGTGCGCAGCGCATTGACCTGGCTGTAGCGGGTGTGGACCACTACACCCTGCTTCACATACGGACCGACGACAAAGGCCGGACCGCGATGCGAGTCGATATGGTCCGGACCGTCCTGAACGTCGTCTTCGGTGACGATGATCAGGGTGCTGGCGGCATAGGGACTGTGCGCCACAGCCTCGATCAGGAGGCCGAGCGCCAGGTCACAGTCGGCCTGCTGCGTTTCCGGCGTGTTCACGCCGGCGAGCGCCGTGTTGAAGTTGCCCATGTGGTCATGGCTGATGCGCACCAGCGACAGGCTGGGCAGGTTGCCGGTGGCGACAAACTGGTCGAACTCACGCTTCCACTCGTAGTAGCGCCACAGGTCCGGATAGTTTTGGTCGTAGCCGCGGAAGTAGACATCGGTCAGCGGGGCCAGCTCGGGGGCGAGCGGCGCCACCTGGATGATGCCGGCGCTGAACGGGTCGGTCACCGGCCCAGAGTTGGGGCACGGCGGATTGTCCGTCGCGTCGTTGCAGATCCTGCCTATGTTGTTCACCAGGAAGCCGTAGTTCCGCACGGTCTTGCCCGCCTGCAGCACGGCGTTGAAGATATAGCCCTCCTGGATGCCGAAGGGCGCGTCGGTCGAGGCGTGGTTGCCGGTTCCAGCCAGCAGGTTGGCGGGGCCGCCGGGCACGTTTTGCGCGGCGTTGCTGTAGTTGGTGGTCCCGGCCGGCCCAGACGCGGCATCACGTTCTACGACGGTCGCAAAGTTCACCGGCACGTTGCGGTTTTCCCCCTCGGACTCATAGGACAGACCACGATTGACGGCGGCGTAGTTGATCTGCTGCGTGATCGTTTCCGTGTTGGTCACGCGGCCTTGCATAGCCCAGGACCAGCCATCCATGCTGCCGTCACCGGGATGCATGAAGTTGTCCAGCGTGACGAAGTTGGTGGCGAGGAGGTGGTAGTTCGGTGTAAGGTCGTTGCCGAACTGGGTCAGCTCCGGGTCGACCCTCGCGCCGTTGGTCAGATCGCCAAGAACCTGATCGAAGGTGCGGTTTTCCTTCACGATATAAATAATATGCTTGATGCGGTCGCGCAGGAATTGCATCACCGCCGCGTCTTTCGCGACATGCCCGGATGCGTAGAAATTGTTCCGTGCGACCTCCTCCGTCAGGTTCGGCAGGTCAGCGGGCGTGGGTACCGGCGCGCTGACCAGCGACGCGCTTTCTAATTGGAACTGGTACTGGTTCGAGGCCCTGGCCGCCGCCGCGGCGGCGATGTTCTCTGGCAGAGGTGGGGTGCCCTGTGGAACTCCAAGGCTGCCCGTGCTGCTGGCCAAGTGGCCGGGGTTCGGCCCCGTGACACTTTTGCCATTGACGATATACATCCACTTGCCGTCAGCGCTGAACGTGATGTCACGTGGCTCGTAGGCGGTCGGGATGAGGCCAATGACCCTGTGGGCGTCTGGACCCGTCAGCGGGATCACGGCGATGGAGTTCGCGCCGGCATTGACCGCGTAGAGCGTGTTGCCGTCGCGGGAGAGCGTCACGGCAAAGGTCGCCGCACCGGTCTGTTCATTATCGGTCAGCAGGCCGGCCGGGGCGCGCGCATCGATCTTCATGATGACTGTGTTAGTCGCCGTGTCGATGACCGCGACCTGGTCTGCGTTGTCCTGCGCCACGTACAACTTGGACTGCGCGGCATCGAGTGTCATCCCGAGGGCGTTGCCGTCGAGCTTAATACGCGAGATCAGACGGCCGGCAGTCAGGGCGGAAATGTCGACTACTACGACTTCACGATCGCGGTCCGACGACACATAGGCCGTGCCATTGCCCTTCACGACGACCGCGAACGGGAAGGTTCCGCCAGGGGCGCCGCTCGTGCCCTCGTTCGCGTAGGGGCGCAGGTCGTGCTCGTAGCGGACGCTGCGAGATTCGGTGTCGATCACGCTGATCGAGTCGTTGTAGTTGTTGGCGACGACCAGCGTCTTGCCGTCGGCGGAGATGCCCAGGCCGCTAGCGTTGGGCTGCACGCTAATGCCGACGCCTTTGTTGCGCGCGCTGCCGGTGGCGCCAGGGGCGAAGTGTCCCAGAGCAATGGGCATGGCGGCCGTGAAGCTGTCGCCGCTCTTGGTGTAGACGTAAACCGCGTCGTCATTGCCGCCTGCGGCATAGAGCGTGTTGCCATCCGGCGAGAACACGAGGCCAACATGCGCGTTCGTCTGCTTGATCACCTGCTTGAGCTCGGGCCGGGCACTGTTGGCGTCCGCCACATTGTACAGAAAGATGTACTGCATCGAGTTAGCGGTATCGACCGTACCGTCCGGCTTGTAGAGCGAGTTCTGGCCGGCGCAGAGGATCGCCAGTGTCGTGCCGTCTGGGCTGAGCTGCGAGCGCACCGCCGTGCCGGCGACGAAGTCCGGGTAGGCGGGCAGGCCCGGGTTCAGGAATTGCTGCAATGCACCAGGAATGGCCGTCGGCGTGATGTACTGGCCGCTCGGCAGCTGCACCAGCGCCTGAGAGCGGCTGTGTTCATCGTCGGCTCGTGCCGGCAGCGCAAGCAGCGCCACTGACGCGATCACACCCAGCTTGAGCAGGTTTCGGAACATAGAGGTCTGCATCGTGATTCCTCCTGTGGGTTGCCAGCCAGCGTGCTGGCGGAGTGGGTCTTGTGGACGGCTTCGTGAGACCTGGGCGCGCGATGCGCCCTGTGGGGAGCGGTCAGAGCCAAAGAGAGACAAGTTCCGCTACGCTCTTAAGCCTCGTCCCGCCTGGCTGTATGACGATACCAGAAGGTATCGAGGGAGTATGAAGCCATCATGCACAAACGGTGAAGTGTGCCCTATTACACGGAGAAAAGAGGTCGAGGCGGTAGACAGCAGGCCGTCGTGACGCGAGATGTCCATGGCGTACGTCGTGTCAAGACCTGGCTTCAGGTGACAGAGTCCCCTGCCAAACTGGCAGGGGACCGGCGCTAAACCGTCCTAGCGATTTCGTGTCGACACGGGTCCGGCATCTTCGGCTTCTTCGCGCCCGATGCCGAAGAAATACGAAAACACCGCAAAGACCTTGACGGTGGGTGAGTCTGATGTGGTGCCGAACAGGGCGGCGAGATCGAGGCGCGTCCGTGGGCTGGGCTTCCAGGTAAAGTTCGGACCGAGGATAAATTCATAGGCCGGATGGGCTCGCGATTCCTCGTCCGTGCGTCTGATAAACTGCATTTCTATGCCAGTCTTCAGATATTCATCATGGATAGCGTACGTGAGAGCCTGGCTGAACCCGCTCTCCCATTCGCGCTCACCCCCGAGTTGCTGCTCGTGGAACAGGTTCAAGGCCCATTGGAACTTCCTGCCGAACTGTTCACCCAGAAGCAGGCGGACTTCAAAGGCATCAGGGATGCGCGGCACGGGACCATGCGTATCTTCCTGCCGTTCGTAGTCCTTGCCGACCCCGATTTTGTATTCGGCAAACAACGTCGGATTGAGAGGAATACCCCCCCAGTACGATGGGTCACCAGGAAGTACGACAGGCTGCATATGCGTGCCAGCCGCAGGGCAGTGCGGCGCACTTGGGCGTGTGCGCCGCACCTGACGGCTTCCGGTTTACTTATGGAGGAGCTCGTACGTGACATTGTCGCCGTGCTGCTGCGTATAGAATACCCGCCACCCCGCATGGAACGGCCATGGCCGCTTGGCACCCAGGATGCCCTGCATCGTTGGGTCTCCATCCGAGATGTGGATGCCGGTAATCTCGTTATCGCCGTCATTCTGGAAACCGTTGCCCGTGATGGAGCCGAGGGCCGAGTCCATGGTGGCGGAAGCGTCGCGGCCTTGCGCCAGGAGGCGCAGCGGCGGGGGCGTCGTTGGATCACTGTAATCGACTTGCAGGTCCAGGACATAGGCTGAGTCAAGGGCGTTGCGTTGCGTATGTAGAGTATCCCCGGCATCCTCGACAACGACCAAGTCGTCTGACGACCAGAAAGCCAGGTTGTCAAACCCCGTGTGGGCGACGTCACACTGGTAAAACATGGTTAATGTACCGGTATCAGCAGAGGGATGCTCCTGGATCAACTTCATGATAGCCCCGAAGCCACCAAACTGGCTCCCGGCTTCAGTGAGTGCGTTGGTATCGCCCGTTTCGGTAAAATAAAATTCCCGGAAACCGGTCTGGGGGCGGAACTGGCCGTTCTCCGGGCGCTTAAACGGCGTGGCACCAGCTGCTTTGGCGAGAGCATTGGCGTCAAACGGTGCTACACCATCCGTGTCCGTATCATGGAGAGTGATCCACTTTGTCTGAAAGACTTTGCCATAGGTATGCAGGTCACTGACATCTTGGGACAGAATATCCGCATCAGCTTGACCGGCATGGAACACGATAGGCTGGTCTGGATGTGCCAGGGAGAAGACTTGCAGGGCTTGGAGCTTGCCGGCCTGGAGGTAGTGCGGATCTTTGGGCACAAAACGATAAACAAAACTGTTCGGTTGCCTGGCATGCGACAGGTTGGCGCCAGTGCTCCCGTTCGCACCGCCAGCGTCTTCAACGATCCAGAGGTTGCCGTCTGCGTCGTTCTGAATACCCTCGTAGCTACCACGGCCAAGCGCTCCTGAGATGTCTTCGACCAGCGAGGGATAATCAAGCGTCGCCTGCCAGACACCTCCACTACCGCTAATCTCAGCGGTAAAGAGCAGGCGCTGGGCCCAGGGATTCCAGGTCGAGCCATCGAACACTGGCAGGGGGTTGCCATCAACATCAGTCGAGGCCATCAGGGTGACGCGATGTGCCCCATCAGCCTCGAGATTAATACGCGTAATATAGCCCTTTTTGGGGTTGCCAATGCCACTTTCATGGCCCTGGAAGAGGAAGTGCGTACCGTAATTGTACTGCGGGTCAGCCCCATCCTGCCCCGCTAGGACGAGATAGGTGTTTTTATCTGGCTCGGTCTTCGTGGCCTCAACGTTATGACCGGGGGCCTGGATGTCCCCTGGTGCCGGTAACATGGGCCCGTCACCATTGTAGCCGTAGAACACGAAGTCGGCAGTGCCATTTTCGAGTGGCATTGAGCCTTGGGCGACGATAGCTTCGTCCAACTCGGGTGATAGCACGTTGGGTGGCGCAAAGCCGGCAACTTTCGCGTTGGCGCGTGGCACGCCTTGTAGACCAACCTCCGCCGTGGCTACAGAGACCATCATCAGTGTCGTAAGGGCGGTAAGGCATACAGCTACTTGGGATGTGCGGACAACAGACATACTGGCTCCTTTCTGCCTAAGAGATGATCTGTCAGTGCATAGACAGGGCAGAAAGGTAGGCGAGATACGCAAAGAGGACACGAGTTCCGTGTGAACTTTGTGTGAGGGCGCGAGATGCTGGCTGTCGCCCTTGGCAGCATGAAGCTGACACCCACTCGCAGGTGATCCGTGTGGCGGAGATGCCAGGCCGGCAGTTGAAGTGAAGGGCCGCAGCAAAAACGCCCCCAAGGCCAAAAGGGAAGGAATGTATGTTTGGAGAGATCAGGGGTGAGTACAATAAGTGAAGAATGAGCGGGGCAGCCTAGATCTACTCACCGCGGCGCTTGCTTCTCTTGACCGACTCGCTCAACTCGGCTCTCAAGGTACGCCGTGTGAGTCTGCTCTCGGAGGAACTCGGCAAAAAGTTTCTTCAGACGTGGCAGTTTTGTCAGCAGGGTCGTTGTCGTCTTCTTGGTCGCCTTGACGAGCGTCGACGGATCAAAGTAGGCTTTGGCGTTGGCCACGGTCAGCACAAAGGGCGCTTTCCCCTCCCGCACCAGGATATAGCTCATGATGAGCGCACCAGTACGATGATTGCCTTCGATGTAGAGCTGTGGCTGGCTGAGAATACGGACATATACACCAGCGGCACGCTTCCATGGGGACTCGTTTTCATGCTTATAATACCAACGCAGGATGTCGTCGATATTGAATTCTTCCTGCTCGTAGAAGCGCTGGGTAGCGGCCTCAAGATGGGTTTGATACTCCTGGCGGACCTGCTCGTTGAGGCCACACAGGACAATGTGGTTGAGCTCGAGGAGGGCGGTAGCATGGCGCAGCGTGAACAAGTCTATGCCATCGGCCACTGCCTGATCGACGAAGGTGTAGCCAGCCAGCATGTTGTCGAGTACGTCATCGGTCATGGCGTCACGCCGCGAATGCAGTCTCTCGTTGATCTTCGGAAACTCGCGCTGCACGTCACGCAGAGACTGCTCGATGGCTTTCAGGTCCAGGCGATAAGTGTCCATCATCCTGGGCCTCGCATCCCAGGCTACTTGATACTGTCCAGTGCCGCCATGGTGCGTTCTATCACCGGTGGCGCCAGTCGGATATAACCCAGTGTTTCGTTGAAGGCCTGGCCCTCTGTAAGACACCATTTGATGTATTGCTTCAGCGCCGCAGCCTTATGCTGGTCGTCGTATTGCTTATATAATAATAACCAACTAAAGGTTACAATGGGATAGGAATTTTTCCCGTCAGGGTCGGGGAAAAAGATCCGCAGGTTCTCCGGCATTTCAACGTTTTGCAGGGTCGCCATGCCACTGTCCCCGCGTGGCTGGATGAACTGCCCTGCCTTGTTTTCCAACCAGGCCATCGGCAATCCGGCGCGCTGCGCAAACCCGTACTCGACATACCCGATAGCTCCCTTGCTGTTCTTAATACGTCCAGCCACTCCTTCATTGCCAGAGGCCATCATGGGGCGGCTCGGCCAGGCGATAACGCGGCCAATTCCTGGGCCCTGATCGCGCCACTTGGCACTAATGGCGCTGAGATGGTTCGTGAGCGCGAAGGTTGTGCCGCTGCTGTCCTGCCGGGCCACCAGGGCAATATTGTCACGGGGCAGGCGCAAATTCGGATTGATCGCCTTGAGGCGCGGGTCATCCCAGGTTGTGATCTTGCCGAGAAAGATGTCCACATACACGTCCCGTGTAAGCTTCAGATCGCCTCCCAATCCATCCAGATTGTAGGCCAGGACAATACTGCCAGCCACTAGAGGAAGCAGTTGCACACCGCGTGCAACTGCCGCCATCTCTTCATCGCTCATGGCCGCATCACTGGCGCCGAAATCCACCACACCAGCCATAAATTGCTTGATACCCTCACCACTCCCAATGGCTTTATAGCTCAGCTCCATGTCCGGATGCTGCTTCTGGTATTCCTCCACCCATTTTTTATAGAGCGGCGCCGGAAAGGTAGCCCCAGCACCGTGCAGCTGGAGGGCCCCAGCGGCAGCACGTTGTTTGGCTGTGTTGTCACTAGAGGCAAGCCCACTGTAACAGATTGCCAGGGCCAGGAACACTAAGGCACAATGACGCGCCATCATGGGTGTGTCTCCTCTCACACCTCAGCTAAACTCGCCGCGAATATACTGTCGGGTATACTCTTGCGCGGGACTTTCAAATAGCGTCTTGGTGTCATCGTATTCCACCAGGTAGCCCGTGCGCCCCCCGCGTGAGGTATCGACATACATAAAGGCGGTCTTATCCGCCACACGCATGGCCTGCTGCAGATTGTGCGTCACGACCGCAATGGTGTACTTCTGCTTGAGCTCTTGCATGAGCTCTTCGATGCGGCGTGTGGCAATCGGGTCCAGCGCCGAGCAGGGTTCGTCCATCAGCAGCACCTCGGGTTCGGTCGCAATGGCGCGGGCAATGCACAGGCGTTGCTGCTGCCCGCCGGACAGCGACAGACCGCTCTG